>JACCDU010976846.1_pt1 | contig 34290 bp, 32 predicted proteins | sample 7446081 | NCBI WGS metagenome assembly JACCDU01 (sample SAMN15323447, study PRJNA562643) | freshwater metagenome | isolation source: river surface water | place: USA:Blue River Watershed | collected 2017-08-17
AGACCTGCTGGAGCGCGTGCTGATGGCTGCGGATCAGGCGTATCTGGCCAAGGCCGATGTGGTGGGTCAGGATTCGTTCGGCGGTTTCGAGAAGAGCGTGATGCTGCAGAGCATGGACACGCACTGGCGCGAGCATCTGGCTGCGCTGGACCACCTGCGTCAGGGCATCCACCTGCGTGGCTATGCGCAGAAGAACCCGAAGCAGGAATACAAGCGCGAAGCCTTCCAGCTGTTTGCGCAGATGCTGGACCTGATCCGCAATGAAGTGGTGCGCGTGATCATGACCGTACGCATCCAGTCGCAGGCCGAGATCGAGGCGGCCGAAGCACAGATGGCGCAGCCGCATCTGGAGAACATCAACTATCAGCACGCGGACTTCAACCCGGCGGCGTCGCCCGAAGAATTGCTCGCGCCGGCCGCGCTGGATGAGCGTCGTTCAGCTGCTGGCGCTGCAGGCGCCGGTACGATGACCAATGCAATGCCCAAGGTCGGCCGTAACGACCCCTGCCCATGTGGCAGTGGCAAGAAGTACAAGCAGTGCCATGGAAAACTAGGCTAAGGCAGCCAGCCCCAATCACGCAGTACACTGGAGGGCCCCTGATCGGGGGCCCTCGTCATTTGGATCACGAAACTCATTCCGCACCCGAACGCAGATCAGCCATGGCCGTCAACCTCCCCCTCCCCATTCCCGCGAACCTGAAACCCGTGGCAGGCGTGCAGCTCGGCCATGCCGAGGCCGGCATCAAGAAGCCGGGCCGCAAGGACCTGCTGGTGTTCAAGCTGGCGCCGACTGCGACCGTGTCCGGCGTGTTCACCACCAACCGCTTCTGCGCCGCGCCGGTGCAGGTCGCGAAAGCCAACCTCGCGTCGGCCGCAGCGTTCGGCAAGTCCATCACGGCGCTGGTGATCAACACCGGCAACGCGAACGCGGGCACCGGTGAAGAGGGCCTAGCGAATGCGAATGCCACCTGCGAGGCATTGGCGAAGGAACTCGGCTGCGAGCCGTCGCAGATCCTGCCGTTCTCGACTGGCGTGATCCTGGAGCCGCTGCCGGTGCAAAAAGTCGTCGCCGGCCTGCCGCAGGCAATCAAGAATCTGAACGAAGACAACTGGTACAACGCGGCCGAAGCCATCATGACCACTGACACGCAGCCGAAGGCCGCGTCGCGCACGGTCACCATCGCCGGCAAGAAAGTGGTGCTGACCGGTATCTCGAAGGGCGCCGGCATGATCAAGCCGAACATGGCAACCATGCTGGGCTTCATCGCCTGTGACGCGAAAGTGCCGCAGAAGCTGCTCGACAAGCTGGTGAAGGATGCCGCGAATGCGTCGTTCAACTGCATCACCATCGATGGCGATACGTCGACCAATGACTCCTTCATGCTGATGGCCACCGGCGCCGGTGAGCTGGAAGTAAGCAGCATGCTGTCCGATGAATATGAAGCACTGTCGGCTGCAATCAGCTGGCTCGCGCAGGACCTCGCGCAGATGATCGTGCGCGACGGCGAGGGTGCGACCAAGTTCATCACGATACGCGTCGAAGACGGCCGCGATGTGAAGGAATGCCGCAAGGTCGCGTATGCAATCGGTCACTCGCCGCTGGTGAAGACCGCCTTCTTTGCGTCGGATCCCAACCTCGGCCGTATCCTCGCCGCCGTTGGCTATGCCGGCATCGATGATCTGGATGTCAGTAAGCTGGACCTGCATCTGGATGACGTGTGGGTCGCGAAGGCCGGCGGCCGCAACCCGGACTACAAGGAAGAAGACGGCCAGCGTGTGATGAAGCAGAGCGAGATCACCGTCACCGTGAAGCTCGGTCGTGGCGGCGCATCGGCAACGGTTTGGACTTGCGACCTGTCGCACGAGTATGTGTCGATCAATGCGGACTATCGCTCGTAATCCAATGAAAGAACTCGAACAATTCCTGCAGCGCGCCGAAGCCGTGCTCGCGCGCGTCGAAGCGATGGTGCCGGTGCCCATGCCCGCACCTGACTGGAACGCATCGATCGCGTTCCGCTGGCGTGTGCCTCGCGATGGTCGTGGTTACCTGCAACCGGTGCGCTATCCATCGCGCATCGAGTTGAGCGACTTGCACAACATCGGCCCTCAGAAAGAGCAGGTGGAGCAGAACACCCGCCAGTTCGTCATCGGCAAGCCGGCCAACAACGTGCTGCTGACCGGTGCACGCGGTACCGGCAAGTCGTCGCTGATCAAGGCTTGCCTCGCGCAGTTTGCCGACCAGGGCTTGCGGCTGATCGAGGTCGACAAGGAACACCTGGTCGACCTGCCCGACATCGTCGAGCTGGTCGCGCCGCGCCCGGAGCGTTTCGTGATCTTTTGCGACGACCTGTCGTTCGAAGAAGGCGAGGGTGGCTACAAGGCATTGAAGGTGGCGCTCGATGGCAGCATCAGCGCGCAGTCGGACAATGTGCTGATCTATGCGACGTCGAACCGTCGCCATCTGCTGCCGGAGAAGTTTTCCGACAACGAGACCTACCGCCATGTCGATGATGGTGACCTGCATCCGGGCGAGACGGTGGAAGAGAAGATCTCGCTGTCCGAGCGCTTCGGACTGTGGCTGTCGTTCTATCCGTTCCGGCAGGAGGATTATCTCGATATCGTGCGGCACTGGCTGCAGCACTTTGGCGTGCCCGCATCCGCGTATGCCGAAGCCGAGCCGGAGGCGCTGCGCTGGGCGCTTCAGCGTGGCTCGCGGTCGGGTCGCGTTGCGTGGCAGTTCGCGCGTGACTGGGCCGGCCGGCACGCAAGCTGATGCAGGCTCACGCAGAAGCCGGCGCGCTACCGGCCAACCATGGCGCGCCAATCAATGTCGCGGTCGGCATCCTGATGAAGCCGAACGGGGACGTGCTGCTGGGCTGTCGGCCCGAGGGTAAGCCTTATGCGGGCTATTGGGAATTCCCGGGCGGGAAAGTCGAGCCGGGTGAATCGGTGCTCGGTGCACTGAAGCGCGAGTTTGCCGAAGAGATTGGCGTGACGATCAGGTCAGCCGAACCCTGGTGCGGTGTCGAGCATGTGTATCCGCATGCGCATGTGCGCCTGCATTTCTACATCAGCCGTGACTGGGAGGGCGAGCCGCACGGGCTCGAAGGACAGCAGTTGGCCTGGCAGGGCAGCGTGGGCGTCGAGCCGGTGTTGCCGGCGACGATACCGCTGCTGGAATGGCTGGACAGGTTGCGCTACGCGTAAGCTGCGCGCCGACAGCGCGCGCACCCCGTTGATCGGTAGAGGTCTTGCCCGGGCTTAGTTACCCTTGCCCGGCTTGCCGAAGCCACCATTCTGCTGCTGGCGCTGACCGTTGTTGGCTTGCGGGTTGCCATTCGGTGCAGCGGCCGGTTCGGCTTCAGCTTGCGCCTGTGCCTGTGCCATTGGTGCGGCCTCGGCGGCGGGTGCAGCAGCTGCAGGCTGCGCAGCCGGCGCTTCCGCTTGCGGACGCGACGGTGCAGCATTGCCGAAGGCCGGCGCCGGTTGCTGGCCCACCTTGTAGATGCTGCCCTGCAGCTGGCCGCCCTTCTTGATTTCGAGTTCGTTGTAGGTGATCGAGCCGCCGATCAGTCCCGAGGATTCGACCACCAGCGATTTGTTGGCGACCGTGGTGTTGGTCAGGGAGCCGGCGACGCGCACATGGTTTGCAGTGGTGCGACCATCCATCGAGCCGTTGGTCTGCACGATCACGGTGTCAGCGGACAGTTCGCCTTCCAGTTTGCCGTCGATGCTGGCAGTGCCCGGCACTTGCATCGAGCCCTTCATGAAAACACCTTCGCCGACCAGCAGGGAACCCGGGGAATTGATTTCAGCCATATGCTTGTTCTCGTCTCGTTAATAGATGAATTCGTTGATGAAGCGAATCCTTTGTCGAGGTTCAGGGGCCGAGTCCAGCGTGCTGCCGCGAGGCGCGATCCCTGAGTCTCTTTATCACGATCTTGCAGAAAACCTGCAGCATGATACAAGCTTTTCATTCATGAAAAAACGCCACTGCGCCCAAAAACCTGAGTTGATGCTCGCTTCGTTGTCAAATAAAGAACTAAGCCCCAGACTTGGGTAATCGATACTTACAGGCCTAACTACAGGGCTACCCACATGGCTACCAACACTACCGCCGCTGCACCGGCCTCCAACGGGTCCCCCGTGCATGCCACCCGCCCCGGCCGCCTGCTGCTGTTCGCCGGTCATGCCGGCACCGGCAAGACCACGCTTGCCAAGCGCGCGCTGCCGCTGCTGAAGGCGCGCAGCGGGCAGGACTACTTCTTCCTCGACAAGGACACTGCGTACGGCGCATTCAGCTCGCACATCATGGGCCTGCTGACCGGTAACCCGGATGACCGTGACAGCCCGACTTACCTGAACCACCTGCGCGACAAGGAGTATTCAGGTTTGCTCGATATCGCGCGTGAAAACCTGCTGCTGGGGATGAACGTGATGCTGGTCGGACCGTTCACGCGTGAAATCCTGGCCGGCAAATTCTTCCGGCCTACCGAACTCGGCATGCCAAAAGGGACCGAGTGCCGCATCGCGTGGATAGACCTCGACAGCGCCGAGGCAAAGCGCCGCATCGAAAAGCGCAATGACAGGCGCGATGCGTGGAAACTCGCGCATTGGGAGGAGTACCTGAAGCGTCGTGTCGAGCCGCCGCAGCATGCGGCGCTGATGCGGCTCGATAACACGCGTTTCGACGAGGCCGGGTTCAGCCGCCTCGTCGATCACTTGCTGGCTGCGTAGCCGCTTGGTGCGAGCGGCCCAGTGCGGGTGGCTCAGTTCAGGTGACTTAGTGCAGGCGACTCAGTGCGGGTCGCTCAGTCCAGCGACTGATACACCAGCGTCTTGAACATGCGACGATAGCTCTGCCGGATGGCGCCCGGTGTCTGCGCCATCATGATACCGACCAGCTGTTCCTTCGGGTCGATGAAGAAGAAAGTGCCGCCGACCCCGCCCCATGCATAGTCGCCTTCCGAGCCATGCACGCCGGCGATGCCGGCGCCCTGCCGCACCATGAAGCCGAGGCCGAAAGTGTAGCCCTGCACGCCCATCAGCACCTCGCCCGGTTGCACCGGCGTTGCGACACGCGGACCGAGGTGGTCAGACGTCATCAGTGCGACGGTCGAGCGCGACAGGAAGCGTTTGCCATCCAGCGTGCCGCCATTGAGCAGCATCTGGCAGAAGCGCAGGTAATCATCGGCGGTGGTCGAGATGCCGCCGCCACCGGACACGTTGCCGGTTGGCCGCAATACATCGAGCACCTGCATTGCCGGGCCGCCGGTCACGGGGTCGATTTTCAGCGGTTCCGCAATGCGCGCCGCCTTCGATGCCGGCACCACGAAATGCGTGTCTTTCATGCTGAGCGGCTTGATCAGCTTTTCGTCCAGCAGCACATCCAGTGGCTGGCCAGTGATTTTTTCCATTACACGCCCCAGCAGATCGGTCGACAGGCTGTAGTCGAACGTGGTACCCGGCTGCCACACCAGCGGCGCCTTCGCAAACGCTTCCACCTGCTGTTCCGGGGTCAGCGCCATCGATTTCATCGGCACTTCATTCGAGAACAGGCCGGCTTCGATGTACGCATTCTTCACGCTCGCAAAGCGGGTGAACTCGCCATAGGTCAGTCCCGAGGTATGGCGCAGCAGGTCCTGCACCGTGATCTGGCGCTTCGCCGGTTCGCGCGCGCTGTTCGGATCGGCCGGATTCACCAGCACCTGCATGTTCGCAAACGCGGGGAAGAACTTCACCATCGGGTCGGTCAATTGCAGCTTGCCTTCCTCGACCATCATCATGGCCAGCACCGACACCATGGGCTTGGTCATCGAGTACGCGCGGAAGATCGCGTCGCGCTTGATTGCCTTGCCGGCGGGCTTGTCGGCAAAGCCGATCGCATCCGCATGTACGACCGAGCCCTTGCGCGCAATGAGCACCACCGCGCCGGGCATGCGGTCTGCCTCGATCTCGCTGCGGATCACGTCGCGGATGCGCGCAAGGCGTGCCGGCGACATGCCTTGCGATTGCGGCGACGCCGTCGCGAGGTCAGCGGCAAACGCCGTAGGCGCAGGCATCGCCGTCAGCAGCGCAGTGGAAAGGCCGAATGCCAGCGTCAGTGCGCCGGCAAGTTGGCGGGTCTTCATGGTGTCTCCTCCCGTACAGGGTTGTTGTTTATCGTTGTTGTGCAGGCAGGATCTCGGCCTCGCCTGATGCTGCTGCCGCTCGATCCGGATCGAACGGTTTCAACTTACCAGCCTGAACCAGGCGGCTTTGTCGAGGTTTGCTGCCCCTCTCTGTCGGGCACGTTCACCCACGTACCTTCAGCCACGTACTTTCAGCCAGGCCTTGCGCAATCTGGCACCGGCGATCGGCTTATCGCGCGCTTCTATCGCATACTGCCGCGCTGAATCTGCGCGCAAGCTGACGCTGAATTGCATCAATTCATCACGCCGAAACGCATGCACGCTGACCGTATCGCCGACGCGGTAGCGCGACAACAGCGCATCAAGATTGGACGCAGTCACGCGCAGACCATCGATGGCCACCAGCACATCGCCGGCCGACAGGCCGGCATGATGCGCCGATCCGCCTTCATGCACACTGGCCAGCTTGCAGGCGCTACCTTCCTTGCGGGTGCGCACTTCGAGGCTGGGCTTCGCAGGTTTTGTGACGGGCGTCATCGCCACCGCCAGCTTCTCGAATGCTTCCGCCAGCGGCAAGTCCTTCGTGCCGCGCACCGCGCGGTCCAGCAGGGACTTCAGCGGCAGTCCGCTGATCTCTTCGAACAGGGCCTCGACTTCGGCTTCGGTCACGCCACGGCCAGCGCGCTTGTCGTGAGCGCCGCGTGCAGTCCCGGAGGCTGCATAAAAATCGCGACCGTAGCGACGCCACAGCGCGCGCATCACATCATCCAGCGAGCGCTTTCCCTTGCTGCCGGCGCGTATCGTCAGGTCCAGCAGCAGCGCGACCAGTGAGCCCTTCGTGTAATAGCTGACCACCGCATTCGGTGCGTTCTCATCCTGCCGGTAATACTTGGTCCAGGCATCGAAGCTGGAGTCGGCGACGCTTTGCTTCAGTCGGCCCGAGCCGCGCAGCACACCGTTCAGAGTCTTGGCCAGCATGCCGAGGTAGGTTTTTTCATCGATCAGGCCGGCACGCACCAGCACCAGATCGTCGTAATAACTGGTGAAGCCCTCGAACAGCCACAGCAGGGGTGTGTGGTTTTCCTTCGAGAGGTCGTAAGGCGCGAACACCGCAGGCTTGATGCGCTTCACGTTCCAGGTATGGAAGTACTCGTGGCTGCATAGCCCAAGGAAACTGCGGTAGCCCTCGCTCATCGCCGGCGGGTCTTTGACGGGCAAATCGTTGCGGGAGCAGATCAGTGCGGTCGAAGCGCGATGCTCAAGGCCGCCATAACCATCGCCCACGACCATCGTCAGGAACACATAGCGCTCCATCGGCGCGCGTTTCGTGGCAGGCTCGAACAGCGCAATCTGCTGCTCGCAGATTCTCTTCAAGTCCGCTGCCAGGCGCGCGGTGTCGAGATTGGGCGCGCGGCCGGTAATGGCCATCTCATGCGGCACGCCATGCGCATCAAAGCGTATCAGTTCGAACTCGCCCATCTCGACCGGATGGTCGATGAGTTCGTCATAGTTGTCTGCGATATAGCTGCCAAAACGATGGCGGCGCGCCTTCAGTTCGCGCAGTGAGGTCGCGACACGCCAGTTCGCGTAAGCACCGGTGCCGTCAATATCATCAGGCGGCAGGATCTCGACCACATGCGGCAGCGCTTCCTTGCCATGCACTTGCAGAAAGGTGCTGGTGCCATTGAAGAAGCCATGCGTTTGGTCGAGGTGGGCGGCGCGCACCGACAAATCCCACGCATAGACTTGATAGTGCAGAACAAGCGCGCCATCGCAGCGCGCGGCACGCCAGCTGTGCTTGTCCAGCTTGGTCAGCTTCACTTTGCGGCCATCGCATTCGGCGCGGATCTGCACGATGTTGCGCGCGAACTCGCGAATCATGTAACTGCCCGGAATCCAGGCGGGCAGCGACACAACCTGGCCTTCCGGGTCCGGTGAAGCAATCGTCAGCGTGACCTCGAACAAGTGCAGCGCGAGGTCTGCCGGGCGGATCGTGTAGTGAACGGCGTCTTTGGAAGCTTTGCTGCTGCGGGTCATGGCGTGAGAGATGGCGGTAGCCGGGGTCAGGGATCAATAGATGCAGTGTACGAGATTCACACCGCCATTCCCAAATGCTATGTCCAAGCCTTCAATTACGTCATCCCGGCGAAGGCCGGGATCCAGTGTCTTTGAATGATCGTTGTCGTCCGTTTTCAAGCCCGAACATTCACCACCAGTCGACCCCGTACGCCACCAGCCAGAATCTTCGGCGCCCAAGCCAGTGCATCAGCCAATGCAATCTCTTGCGTGATTTTCGCCAGTGTCGCATCAGGCAGTTCCTGCGCAAGATTGGACCAGGCATCCACACGGCGCGACTTCGGCGCCATCACGCTGTCCACACCAATCAGCTTCACCGAGCGCAAGATGAACGGCGCCACCGTCGCCGGCAAATCCATGCCCTGCGCGAGCCCGCAGGCCGCGACCGTACCGCCATAGCGGGTCTGTGCAATCGCATTCACCAGCGTGTGCGAGCCTACCGAATCCACCACACCGGCCCAGCGCTCTTTCTGCAGCGGCTTGCCCGCCGCGGACAACTCTGCACGGTCAATCACTTCGGCTGCGCCCAAAGACATCAGGTAGTCGGCCTCGTCCAGCTTGCCCGTCGATGCCACGACCTTGTAGCCACGCGCGGCAAGGATAGCCACCGCAACGCTGCCAACACCACCCGATGCGCCCGTCACCAGCACCTCGCCATCGTCCGGCTTCACGCCATGCTCGGCCAGCGCCATTGCGCACAGCATCGCGGTGTAGCCCGCGGTGCCGATCGCCATCGCAGTGCGCGACGACATACCCTGCGGACGCGGGATCAGCCAGTCGCCCTTCAGCTTTGCGCGCTCGGCCAGACAACCCATATGCGTCTCGCCGACGCCCCAGCCATTCAAGATGAAGGCATCGCCAGCCTTCCAGTCCGGATGCGACGACGCGATCACCTCGCCCGAGCCATCGATGCCCGGCACCATCGGCCACTTGCGCACCACTGGCGATTTGCCCGTGATCGCGAGGCCATCCTTGTAATTGATGGTCGAGTAATCGACAGCAACTGTGACGTCGCCTTCCGGCGGCAGCTGCGCATCGTCCAGCTGGGTGAGCTCGGCCTTGGTACTGCCGTCTTCGTTCTTGTTGAGAAGGATGGCGCGGAACATGGGGGCATCTCCGTTGTTATTGAATTATTGGGAGATGTTAGCGGAATAAGGCGACAGATCGAGGCTGTCTGCGGCAGCTTTTCGATGAATGATTTTCACCGTTCAGTCTCAAATCGTCATTTCGGGGTAAGACTCTGGCGCTGGCTCAGCAGCCCAACGACACGGTGGGTCGCAGCACGTTTGGGAAGGCAATATTCAGGAGTAAATCCCCAGAACCGTCATCCCAGCGTAGGCTGGGATACAGTGACTTTCGTCGCAAGCCGTGAAAGCATTTTTCAGAGGACCTGCACTACTTGATCGACGCCAGCTTGCCCTCCAAGGCCTTGGCATCAATCGCCCCAGGAATCCGCGAGCCATCGGTAAAGAAGATCGTTGGTGTGCCACGCACGTTGTACTTCTTGCCCAGCTCGACCACCTTGTCGATTTCTGCAGCCTTGCAGGATTCCGGCGCGGCCGGCGAAGCTTTGCCATTCAACATCCACTCATCCCAAGCCTTGGACTTGTCTGCCGCGCACCACATATTGCGGGCCTTGGTCTTTGAGTCATCACCGAGGATCGGGTACATGAAGGTGTAGACGGTCAGGTCCTTCATCTCCGACAGCGTCTTGCGGAAACGCTTGCAATAGCCGCAGTTCGGGTCCTCGAACACCGCTACCACGCGCTTGCCATTGCCCTTCACAGATTTTGCAGCCAGCTCCAGCGGCAGGTCGGCGAACTTGATGCGGTTCAGTTCATCGATCCGCGCTTGCGTGACATCCTTCGAGGTCTCGACGTCGACGATGCGGCCGATGAACACGTACTTCGCTTCTGCATCGGTGTACACGATCTCCGGGCCAATTTTCACTTCATACAGGCCGCTGTACGGCGTCTTCGTCACCGACTCGATTGGCGCGCCATCACCGATGCGAAATTGAAGCGCTTTCTTGATGTTCGTCTCGGCGGATTGCGCGAACGACGTGGCCGGCAGTGCGATGGAAAGTCCGATGGACAATGCAGCTGCCACTGCAACAGGAGTCGGGGCGGGAAACGCGCCAGCAAGCGCGAGGCGACGCACGACGGATGCTGCAATTGAGAGCGCCGACGACTGCCAGCGGAATGACTTGATCATCGAGATTCACCGGTAGGTTGTGAAGCAGCGCGCCCGAATGCATGCGACATCAGGCGGCGCTTCAGGAAAGGCAGTTTGTCGACCAAACCCATGCCGACATTGCGCAAGTGGCGCACCGGTGGCAGGTCGCTAGAGAACAGGCGATGCAGGCCATCGGTGGCCAGCTGCATCAGCAGCACTTCCTCCTTGCGCAGACGGGCATAGCGGCCGAGCGTACGTGCGTCGCCAGAATCATCGTGCTGGTCGCGACGCGCAAGTGCTGTGACCAGGGCATCAATGTCGCCAAAGCCGAGGTTCATGCCGTGACCGGCCAGCGGGTGTACCACATGCGCTGCGTCGCCGACCAGCGCTATGCGATGCGCGATCGGCGAATGCGCGCGGATCAGTCGCAGTGGGAATGCTCGCGGCTTCGCAGGCGGCAGCATCGTCAAAGCCCCGAGCGACATGCCGGTCAATTTCGCAAGACGTTCACAAAGCGCCTCCGCCGGCTCACGCAGCAGCTGCTCGGCCAGCGCCTCCGGCGCAGACCAAACCATTGACACGCGATTGCCCGGCAGCGGCAGCAGCGCGACGATGCCATCGCTGCCCAGGAACCACTGGCTGGCCGTGCCATGGTGAGGTCGTCCGCATTCAAAATTGGCAACCACGGCATTCTGGTTGTACGAGCGGTAGTCGATGTCAATATCTGCTTGCCCGCGCACCCAGGAATTCGCGCCGTCGGCGCCGACGATCAGCGAGCACGTAAGGGTGTCGCCATCAGCGAGAGCCACCGTCGCCTGTTCCGCATCGATCTGCAAGCTTGATGCGACAGACGAGATGCGCTTCACGCTGGGCGCGAACTGCAGTGCGGAGTCCAGCGCGCGGTTCAGATTGCTGTCTTCAACGATCCACGCCAGTGCACCGACCCGGGCGCCATAAGCATCAAAGCCCAGATGCCCGCCCAGTCCCGTATCATCGCCATGGATCGCCATCGCATCGACCGGCGCTATGCGCGACGCATCCATCGCATCCCACACCTTCAGTGAGGACAGTCGCTGTTGCGCGCCATGGTTCAGCGCATAGACCCGCAAGTCCCAGTGATCGGGGCTAGACGTTGCGGGCGCGTCGGGCGACAGCAGCGCGACCTGATGCCCGGCCTGAGCCAGCGCAAGCGCGCTTGCCTTGCCGATGGCGCCGCCGCCGGTCACGCAGATGTCGAAGGAGAGTTTCATTCAGCCATTATAGACCTCGGCATGATTTCGCCTTGTGGGACGTCGGCAGCGTGCAAGGAAGACTTTGCCGGATCAGCAGTTGGCTTTGCGTTTTCTGAATCTTTTGATAGAATCTCACGTCTTGGCCTGGTAGCTCAGTTGGTAGAGCAGAGGATTGAAAATCCTTGTGTCGGTGGTTCGATTCCGCCCCGGGCCACCATATAGACCCCGTAGCCTTACCGCTGCGGGGTTTTGTTTTTTCGGGGGGGGGCGATAGAATCTCCTACGGTGCGATTTTCTGGTTCGGCAACCCCAAAGCCACGAAGCGTCCAGCAACCTGACGGTAGCGTGCACAGATATTTTTCTGCTAGATTCACCGGAATCGCTTGCTCCAGTAAACCAGACTTCCCAGAAATTATGGTTGAGGATCAAGGTGCAAACCAAAACACACTAATGCGACTGCGTTTTTAATAGAAATTTTGCTTAACTTTCTATCAAAGAAGCTTAAACGACAACGGACATTTTCTCGAAATTCGGCTTCTGCAGATGATGCGATCAGCATCGAAAAAGCTGTTCGGATAGCCGTTGTGCTTCGCATTTTGTGAAACTACAAAAAGCCCCAATTTTTGCTAACCAAAATTGTTTTGAAATCATCGTCTGGGCGGTTTACACCGCCAAGCCAATGTCGCCCGAACAGCTATTGTCGATGAACCACGCTAAGCCGATGTCAGGCTTCGCCTTCGGTCACAGGTTATCGCGGGACCCTGTACCAAAAGACATTTCCATTACCTCGTTTGGGGTATCTCTAAACTGGCTGACAATCCCAGTCTATAAATGAACCGATAATTGATGTGATGGAGGACCCGGCCGCGGGCGTCACCGCCGACGTAGTCAATAGGGTGGTCGGAATCGTTCAAGCACAGAAATTAGTGAGAAAGATGGTCGAGCTCTGCGGGCCGGAGATGCTGCGAGAGAATTGAGCGCCAAAGCCAAAGAGGCGCCAACGGCCCTTTTGCCAAGGAATCTATGCATCACCGCCTTAGGATGATCAGGAGTATGAATTGTTGAAGAGTGATTGCGCTCGCGCGCGGAAAGTTGCCCCGCCAAGATTTCTTGATATCTTGGTTTTCTTGGCACCAGCTTCAACCTTCTTATTCCCGGGTTCGTATGCTCTTGGAGGCCTTACCTTGTCTCTCGCAGGCCTTTGGGTTTTGCTCTCCGGCCGACAGAAGCTCAAGGAAGTATTCGTCCATTTAAGTAAACATCCATTCTTTTGGGCATTTGCGCTGTACGTGTCTGTGAATTCAATCCTTACGTGGCACCACGGCGACCCGGCAAGTAATTTCGGGAATGCACTCCCGTTCATTATCTTTCCGCTGGCGATCTTCACATTTCTTTCGTGCGATGTGAGTTTTAGGGGGTTCTGGCTGGGGGCTGCGACCGGTGCTATTGTGGCATTCGTTATTTCGAGCTACCAGATTTATGGGCTGGGTATGGAGCGGGCGATCGGGTTTCGTAACCCCATTTTGTTTGGAAATACTGCAGTAGTTCTCGGTACCGCTGCCTTAATCGGATGGGTCTCATGCAGATCAGCTTTTAGAGATTTCGAATTGCAAGCGCTACTGGTTGCGGGCGGTTTGTCCGGATTGTTTGCGTCGTTGCTTAGTGGCTCAAAAGGCGGGTGGCTCTCCTTGCTGATGGTCGCGGCATTGGTCACATCGAAAGCTATTAAAGCTTATCATTGGATAAAAAAGTTGCTTGCAATCACTTTTGTGCTCAGTATCCTTACTGTCATTGTTTTTTTCGGGCCCAAACTAGTAGTTATTGACCGAATTGTCAGCGCGTACCATGGCACAGTGACATGGATGAAGACAGGACAGGTCACTGAATACTCTGCGAGTTCCCGCTTTGAGTCTTTCAAAGCGGGCCTTTTAGTCGGCTCCCAAAGTCCGTTGGTTGGTCTGGGAGTAAATGGTCAATTCGAAGCGATTCAAAAAGCTATTGATGAGGGAAAGATCAATCCCAAATTCTTGGACTACAGGGTGATTGATAATGACTTCATCAGCCTCTTTTCCACTAAAGGACTTCTCGGTGTCGCCGCCGGATTGGCAGTTCACCTTGGCATCTTCCTGACTTTTTTCCGCCATCGAAACGATAGTTTAGAGTCTGTGCGAGCGTTGGCTACCATGGGTATGCTATTGGTTGTCTTGTATCTTGAATTTGGTCTGTCGGTGTCGATTTTCGGCACCAATATTTTCAGAATAGTCTACATTTCCTGGGCAATGATCTTGTTAGGTTTGATCTTGGTTGAAAAGCGGAATGCAGAAAGCAGTGCTGGCGTTAACTTTCTTCCTTACTGATTTATTGCAGGTATGGCAAAAGCCAAATTCTCAGATGGGTTCGCCATTTGTAGACGATTCAAGTCCGCATGCCGAGCGACCAGATTTTTGCACGGCCATTACTGTTTAATGCCAAGCCACAGTGCTTCGAAGGCTGGGCTGATTCTAAAATTAGCTCATCAATGCCCTCCCGGTAAATCAACGTCGCCTCAAGCAGCGCCGGTGAGCTGTTGAGCGGCACTTGTAATGCGGTTGATTTGCCCCCGCCTCTGCACAGATTTAAAAGTCACAAGTGTCCTGCTAATGCGACTGCTAGCGGTAATCTGATTTCAACCGCACCGCGGCAGGTGATTGTCAGTGTTAAGCCGTCCCGTACAACAAGTAAGTTGGTTTGCGAAATATTCGGTATCAAATATCAAGTATTTTTGAAATCTCCTTTACTCCCTAAGCTACCGTGGATTCCGTTCCTTTGTGGGTTCAACTAGTCGCACTGGTCGCCCTGACCTGCACCTCAGCGTTTTTTTCCATTTCTGAAACAGCCTTAATGGCGTTAAATCGCCATCGGGTCAAGCATTTGGCGCGGCGGGGATCGATGCTTGCCCAGACCACGCTCTGGTTGCTCGACCATACAGATCGGATGCTGTCGGTAATCCTGATCGCAAATACACTAATTAATGCGCTGATCACGGCGCTTGTCACCTCGATCGCGATTTCTGCATTTGGCAACAATGAGGAAGTACTGACGGTCGCGACAGCGGCGGTTGCATTCTTCCTCATCGTGTTCGCCGAGATCACGCCTAAAGTCATTGGCGCGACCTATCCGGAGCGGATCGCGCTGCCGGCGTCGTTTCTGATCAAGCCCTTGATCTACATCGGCAGGCCGGCGATCTGGTTCGTCAACCTGTTCGTGCGTGGACTGCTGCGGATGCTGCGAATTCGTACCGGCTCTGAAGCGCGTGATCAAAGGCTGTCGCCGGAGGAACTGCGTTCCATGGTGCTTGAGGGCGGCAATTTCATCCCAGTCAAGCACAAGAGCATCTTGCTCAATCTTTTCGATCTGGAGCGCGTGACGGTTGAAGATGTGATGACGCCGCGAGCGCAGATCGAGGCGTTGAACCTGTCAGTGCCTGTTGATGAAATCAAGCATCAACTGACGACCTGCTATCACAACAAGTTGCTCGTGCACGATGGCGAGATCAATCGCATTGCAGGCATTCTGCATGTGCGCAAGGCGATGGCCTTGCTCAATCAGGTGGATGAGCTGACAGTAGAGCACTTCCGCGAGCTGTTGACCGAGCCCTATTTCATTCCACCAGAGACAGATCTATTTACGCAGCTGCAGTATTTCCAGGAGAACCAGGAGCGCCTTGCCGTCATCGTTGATGAGTATGGCGAAGTGCAGGGGCTGGTGACTCTGGACGACATCATCGAGGAGATGGTTGGCGAGTTCACGACTTCCACGCCAGGGGCGACCAAGGCGGACCAGTTTGGCTGGGACAAGCAGGGCAGGTGTCTGCTCGAGGGATCGGTATCGCTGCGTGATGTGAACAAGCGGCTGAACCTGAACCTTCCGTTGGATGGTCCGAAAACACTCAACGGGTTGTTACTGGAAGTTCTGGAAGAGATTCCGGAAGCCAGCGTCAGTGTGAAGGTAGCAGGGTGTGTTATTGAGATCGTGCAGGTACAAGAGCAGGTGATCAAGATGGTCAAGCTTTATCGGCCGGGTCGTTGAACGCGGGTAGAATCGTTTCGTTCTTGCAATCCGGAGTCCGTATGTCGAGCTGTTTGTCGTTCACAAGTCTTGCCTTGTTGATGGTATTGTCTGCCTGTGGTGGTGGGGGCGGTGGTGGCAGTGAGTCGACTCAAGCCGATACTCCTTTCTCGAAGACCTACATAGCGTCGGCGGCTGCTGGCGAAGTGCTTAACTATACCTTCAACTCGGTTAATCGGACTTATTCGTATCAAGTCGTCAGAAGTGCTTATTCGATTGCCACGGGCACAACCGGGTCTGGCACCCTGGCGGCGAATGGGGACGGCTCTTGGTCTCCATCGGAGTCGCCGGGCAGCAAAGTTTACGCAGTCTCCAATGGCGGCGTGGTTGGCGGTATAAAGATCAGTCTTGGTGGCGTCAATCGCGAAGTCCCTGTCTACGGTATCGCAGATCCGCTCACTAAGGTTACGGATTTTGCTGGCACATACAATTATGTATCGCTTCAGTGCGCCGTCAAGAACAACGGGGTCTTCACTGGCTGCGATACTGCCTATGGAACATTGGTAATCTCAGCATTTGATGTCCTGAATGGCACTTATCAGATGTGTGTAAAAGGTTATCCCGCGGCGGCAGTTAATTGTTCCAGCACAGTGAATGGTACGATATCCGCTTCCGACGTAAGTGGCTTGTGGAAGTTTACTAACAATGCCACCAATCGGGATAGTTATCTCATGATTCATGCCGATTCGAACGGCCAGCGTGTTGGTTTGCTGGACTTCGATGACTTCGGTGGTCACGGGTTTGGGCAAGCCATGCTTGCGCAATTGGCCGGCGTCACGGCATCACAGATCAAGGGAACCTATGTCTATCAGGCAACATTGCCGAACGAGGCCAATCAAAAGTCCGGAACTTTCCGTTTCGATGACGTTAGCTTTACCACCCGCACGGACTTATTCTTTCAGCTGAATAGGCCGTGGGACGGCATTGCGAAAGTCGGTGCAAACGGATACGCGATCTTCACGGACGGCGGAGCCTATGCGTACCGGAATCCGGGCGTGGCTTCTGGGTATTATGAACTGGGTATAAAGCGAAGTTATTGAAGCCAAATCATCCAGACGTTGTAAAGACGCGCCATCCAACCCTTCCTAAAGTGTTGGTCAATGCTCTAATCCCGCCAAGTCAGTCAATTTTTCCTACTCTGCTGTAATGAGGTTGATGCTCTACGCACTGAATTTATGTGCGAGGGTATGTGTCTTCTCGGATTGCCTCCTCTGATTCCGGACTCTCCCGGTCTTTGCAACAGGCAGGCTTGCTCACAGCAAAGCAAGTTGAAGGTCTTTATCGAGGTGCATCGTCGGCAAAGCGCCCGTTCACAGATGCATTGATCCACAGTGGCTTATTGAGCGACAGGGCGATCGCAAGATTCTGCTCTAAGACCTTCGGCTATCCCTTGCTTGATTTGAATGCCATCGACCTGCGGTCGCTTCCCCAGGATGCTGCCTGCGTGCACATGCTACAAGAGCAGCAAGTCATTCCCATTGCAAGAAGGGTCGACAAATTGTCGCTAGCTCTGGCGGATCCCACACAGACATCAGTGATCGACCATGCGAAATTCCGCTCTGGCCTGTCGATCGAGCCGATCATTGTATGTTACCCGGCACTGCTAAATTGTCTGTCACGCTTATCCCAGAGCGCGGAACAGACCTTGTCCGAGCTGATCGGTGATGAGCTGGGTGGTGTGATGATGGTAGATGAGTTGACCTCATACACTTCCGCCGATGCAAGAGCGACAGACAAAATCGACGACGCCCCGGTCGTCCGCTTCCTGCAAAAAATCCTGCTCGATGCCATCAATCTCGGCGCATCCGACCTGCATATCGAGCCCTTCGAAAAGTTCTATCGGATACGCTTTCGCATCGACGGCGAGCTGCGCGAAATGTCTCAGCCGCCACTGGCGATCAAGGACAAGCTCGCCTCCCGCATTAAGGTGATCTCGCGGCTCGACATTGCCGAAAAGCGCGTTCCCCAGGACGGGCGCATGAAGCTGGCGTTATCGCCGACGCGTTCGGTCGATTTCCGTGTATCGACATTGCCCACCCTGTATGGCGAAAAGATCGTGCTGCGTATCCTCGATGGCAGTCAGGCGCAGCTGGGCATAGACGCGCTGGGGTACGAGCCTGAGCAGAAGGCTGTGCTGCTCGAAGCCATCCATCGTCCGCATGGCATGGTGCTGGTCACTGGCCCGACGGGTTCAGGCAAGACAGTGTCGCTGTATGCGTGCCTGAGCCTGCTGAACCAGCCCGGCATCAATATCGCAACGGCCGAAGACCCGGCCGAGATCCGGCTGCCCGGTGTAAATCAGGTGAACATCAATGAACGCTCGGGACTCAGCTTCCCGGTCGCGTTGCGTGCCTTTCTGCGACAAGACCCGGACGTGCTGATGGTGGGCGAAATCCGTGATCTGGAGACGGCAGATATCGCGATCAAGGCGGCACAAACCGGGCATAGGGTGTTTTCCACGCTGCACACCAATGATGCGCCGTCGACATTGACACGCTTGCTGAACATGGGTGTGGCGCCTTTCAATATCGCGTCGGCGGTCAGGCTGATCACGGCGCAGCGTCTGGTGCGTCGTTTGTGCAGCTGCCGGCAACCTGCAGAGATCACCTGCGATGCTCTGCTGGCGGCCGGGTTTGCCGAGGATACGTTGCATGGCTGGATGCCCTATCGCGCGGTCGGTTGCGAGCGCTGTGCTCAGACAGGCTACAAGGGGCGGATCGGTGTGTATCAGGTGATGCCGGTGTCGGAAGCGATCGAGTCCCTCATTCTCGCGCAAGGGAATGCGTTGGATATCGCCGCGCAGGCCAGGCGGGAGGGCGTAAAAACTTTGCGCGAATCCGGTCTGCTGAAGGTGCAACAGGGGCTGACGACGCTCGATGAAATTGTCGCCGCGACCACCGCATGAGCAAGCACACGACCAGGCACACGACCATGACCGCGTCCGTAACCTCATCGAAAAAGTCTACGGCCACGCTGGTCAAGCCCGCCCCCCTCTTCATCTGGGAGGGCAAGGACAAGGCCGGCCGCCCTACGCAAGGCAAGCTGAGTGCAACCAGCCCTGCAGCAGTGCAGGTGCAGCTCAAGCGCCAGGGCATTGCCGCCACCCGCATCCAGCGTGAGCCCAGCTGGCATGGGCGCCGCATCAGCGAGAAGGATCTGTGCGTTTTCACCCGCCAGTTCGCGACGATGTTGAAGGCCGGCCTGCCGCTGCTGCAGGCGTTTGATATCGTCGCGCGCGGCAATATGAACCCGTCGCTGCGCCGATTGATTCTGGAGATCCGCGCCGAGGTCGAGGCTGGCTCCAGCTTGTCGCACGCGTTTGGTCGTTACCCGCAGTACTTCGACAGTCTGTTCTGCCACATGGTCGCTGCCGGCGAGCAGGCCGGCATGCTCGAGCCCGTGCTTGCACGACTGGCGACCTATCGCGAAAAGGGGCTGGCGCTGCGCAGCAAGGTGCGTGCAGCCATGTTTTATCCGGCGGCGGTGCTGGCGGTGGCTGTGGTGGTGACGGCGGTGATCATGGTGTGGGTGGTGCCTGCTTTTAAGGCCGTGTTTGATGATTTCGGCGCCGAGCTGCCGTTACCGACGCTGTTGGTGATGGCAGGGTCGGATTTTCTGGTGCAATGGTGGTGGGTGATCCTGGGTTCGGCCGCGGTCGGCAGTGTGCTGCTGTACCGGGCCTGGCGTCGCTCGGCGCGACTGCAGGCGGCGATCGATCGAATTACGCTGCGGCTGCCTTTGCTGGGAACGGTCCTCACCAAGGCGATCGTCGCGCGCTGGTCGAGTACGCTGGCGACCATGTTTGCCGCCGGTGTGCCATTGGTAGAATCGCTGGACTCGGTGGGCGGCGCGGCGGGTAATGCGGTGTACCATCAGGCGACGCAGCGCATCGCCTCCGCCGTACGCTCGGGTACCAGCCTCGCGGGGGCGATGCAGCAGACGCAGGTGTTCCCGGCGATGATTGTGCAGATGGTGGCGATCGGTGAAGAGTCCGGCGCGCTGGACGACATGCTGCGCAAGGCCGCCGAGTTTCATGAAGCCGAAGTGGATGTGGCCGTCGCATCCTTGTCGTCGCTGCTCGAGCCGCTGATCATGGTGGTGCTGGGTACATTGATAGGAGGTCTGGTGATTGCGATGTACCTGCCGATATTTCAGTTGGGGTCGGTGATTTGATGAGCGATGCACTGCAGCTGCTGCTTGATGCGCCGCCTGGCATCATGGCCACTGCCGTGTTTTGGGGGCTGATGGGTCTGCTGATCGGCAGCTTCCTGAACGTGGTGATCCATCGCGTGCCGGTCATGATGCAGCGCGAGACCGACAACTTCATTGCGGCCGAGCGCGACGAACCACTGCCCCATACACAGACCTACAATCTCGTCCTGCCGCGCTCGGCCTGCACATCATGCGGCCACACGCTGTCGGCCCTCGAGAACATCCCGTTGATCAGCTGGCTGTGCTTGCGTGGCCGCTGCCGTCATTGCGGCGCTGCTGTGTCGGCGCGCTATCCGCTGGTCGAGGGCTTGACGGCGTTGTTGTCGGGCTGGGTCGCGTGGCGCATCGGCAGTGGCTTCGAGGGCATCGCCGCGCAGGTGCTGGTGTGGTCGCTGGTGGCGATGGCCTTCATCGACATCGACACCCAGCTGCTGCCGGACGACCTGACTTTGCCGTTGGTATGGCTGGGCTTGCTGGTGAACCTGATGGGCGGCTTCGTGCCGCTGCAAGATGCTGTCATTGGTGCCGCTGCCGGTTACCTCAGTTTGTGGGCGGTGTACTGGATGTACCGTATCGTGACCGGCAAGGAGGGCATCGGCTATGGCGACTTCAAACTGCTGGCCGCGCTGGGAGCGTGGCTGGGGTGGGTGATGCTGCCTTTGATCGTATTGCTGTCGTCCCTGGTCGGAGCGATCGTCGGCATCAGCTTGATCCTGCTGCGCCGTCACCAGCGTGGTGTGCCGATCCCCTTTGGCCCCTTCCTCGCGCTGGCCGGCGTGGTCGCGCTGTTGTACGGGCAGGTGATTGTCGATACGTGGCTGGGGCGGGTGGTGTGGTGATGATGGTGAAGATGGTGAAGATGGAGAATGTGGTGAGCATGGCGCGGCGAGAGATCGATGGCGGACATTAGCAATTCGCTAACCGAGGTGGCCGAGGCAGCCCATACGCTGACGGACAGCGCGCAAGGGCGACTGACCATCGGCCTGACCGGCGGCATCGGCAGCGGCAAATCACTGGTTGCGGACATGCTCGCGGCCCGTGGCGCCGCCATCATCGACACCGACGTCATTGCGCATCAGTTGACCGCGCCCGGCGGGCTCGCGATGCCTGCGATTCGTTCTGACTTTGGTGATACATTCATCACGCCTGACGGTGCGCTGAACCGCGCTGCGATGCGCGAGCATGTGTTCTCCGATCCGGCCGCGCGCAAGCGGCTAGAGGCCATCCTGCACCCGCTGATCGGCGCCGAGACCGGGGCCGCTGCGCAGCGCGCCGAGGGCTTGTACCTGGTTTTCGTGGTGCCGCTGCTGGTCGAGTCTGGTCGCTGGCAGCAGCGTGTAAGCCGCGTACTGGTGGTGGACTGCCCCGAGGTGCTGCAGATCGAGCGCGTGATGCGGCGCAACCAGCTGTCACGCACGCAAGTCGAGGCCATCATGGCCAGCCAGGCCAGCCGCGCGCAACGGCTGGCGGCAGCAGACGATGTGATCGTCAATGACGCCGACCCGGCAGCGCTGGCGCAGCAGGTGGCGAGCTTGCATGAAGCCTACGCCGCGCTGTCCCGGGCCGCGACCAGCACCGCATCGACCAGGGGCCCGCGCTGAAACCGGCTGAAATTTGCGGTCAATGCGTGCGGGATGTTTGTAATTTCCACGGTCTTCGGTCAGAATCCAAGGAATTATTTTCTGGCCAACTTCTGGAGTCGCCTTGACCGTTTACGAATACCCATTCAATGAGCGTATTCGCACGCTGCTGAGGCTGGAAGACCTGCACGAAAAGTTCCGGTTCTTCATCCAGCAAGACCACCCGCTGCAGCATCATGTCGCGCTCGCGACCATCTATGAGATGCTGGAAGTGGCGGGCCGGGCCGACCTGAAGTCCGATCTGTTGCAAGAATTGGAACGTCAGAAACAGACTCTGCTCGGCTTCAAGACCAACCCTAATGTCGAGGCCAGCCGGCTCGATGCGATCCTGTCCGACATCGAAAAGACCAGCGCCGCGCTGATCGCCATGCAAGGCAAGACCGGCCAGCACATCCGTGACAATGAGTGGCTGATGAGCATCCGTGGCCGCACCATCATCCCGGGCGGTGCCTGCGAGTTCGACCTGCCTTCCTACCATGCGTGGCAGCACATGCCGGCCGAGCAGCGCCGTGCCGACATCCTCGGCTGGTTCGCGCCGCTGGCGCCGCTGTTCTCGGCCATACAGATCGTGCTCCGCTTGCTGCGCGAATCCGGTCGCGCTAGCCAGATCGTGGCGGTTGCCGGCAGCTTCCAGCAGATGCTGCAGGGCCGCACCTACCAGATGCTGCGCGTCGCGATTGATCCCAAGCTTGGCGCTATCCCGGAAATCTCGGCCAACAAGTATGTGCTGTGGATACGCTTCACCAGTCAGGGTGGCGACCTGAAGCCCAAGCCCTTCGAGGGCGATGTGCCGTTCGAGCTTACGCTCTGCAATTTCTGACCCCAGCTTACGTCAGCACGACCGCATCATGGTAGCCATCGTCGATTGCCCGACCTGCGGCACGAAAGTCGAATGGACGGAAGCCAGCAAGTACCGCCCGTTCTGCAGCGAGCGCTGCAAGCAGATCGACCTCGGTGCCTGGGCCGAGGAGAAGTACGTGATCCCCGGCGCACAGCCGGGCAGCGAACAAGACCCCGAAGCGCAGCATTGATGCAGACGGCCGTGCCTGCCGTCCCGCGCAACCCACCTTCCCTCGGCTAGTCCAACGGCTCAGATCTTCTCCGGCTGCGTGCAGACGCAGCTTTTCCATAGTGATGGATGCCACGTTTCGTGGTCGCAGCGCTTCCGTGGTGCTGATCTTTCGCGCACTGCAGGTCGGCGACATGCTGTGCGCGATACCGGCGCTGCGTGCGTTGCGACAGCACTTCGCTCGCTCTACCTTGATCCTTGTTGGCTTGCCGTGGGCGACCCAGCTATTGCCACGCTATGCGCATTACATCGATCAGGTGCTGGTGTTCCCCGGGCATCCGGAACTGCCCGAGCAAGCGGTTCAGACCGACAAGCTGGCTGATTTCTACCGTAATCTCCAATCATTGAAAGCAGATATCGCTATCCAGCTGCATGGCAGCGGCGAAGTCAGCAATCGAATTGTTCAAAGTTTTGGCGCGCGCTGCATGATCGGATACTCCAAAGACAGGGCGGGCGATGGCGCTTTCATCGCATGGCCCGAGCGCGGTCATGAGATTCGGCGATGCCTCGCGTTGCCACGTGCGCTCGGTGCGCGACCGAATAATGAGTCGCTGACGTTTCCGATCACGGATGCAGATGTCGCTGAACTTGCTGACACCGGTTGGAGCGACACATTGCAGGGACAAGATTACGTGTGCATCCATGCCGGCGCGCGCAGCGCAGATCGCCGCTGGCCGGCGGGCTGTTTCGCACGCGTGGCCGATGCGCTTGCCGCCGCCGGATATACGATTGTGCTGACTGGCTCGGCCGCTGAATGGTCCCTCGCCGAACAGGTCAGGCAACAGATGCGCTTCCCGGCACTGAATGCGGCATCGTCGTACTCGCTCGGTGCATTGGCCGTGCTGTTGCGCGATGCCAGGCTGCTGGTCTGTAATGACACGGGCGTATCGCACCTCGCGGCCGCACTGAAGCTGCGTAGTGTGGTGGTCTTCGCCGGATCCGATCCGGAGCGTTGGGCACCGCTGGATACCAGGCTGCATCAATGCATTGTTGACAGCAGCGGGGAGCGCGTCGCAGACGTGATTGCGGTGGCCTTGGACCAGCTGGCGGGCCGGGACGGTATGGCAAGTGCTGCCGGCAAAATCAACGGGTTGATAGATTACCCATTATTCAAGCCCGGCGGATAAGCAGAATTCACAACGCTACAGGTTCATCCACAGGCTTGCCCGCGCAGCCACGGATTGAATGCAGGATCGTTGTACATCTTGAATTGCCGGTATTGCTTGAAGTACGCGCGGCCATCGCGGATATCATCGAACAGGCATTGCAGACAGGTCGCCAGATCGTCGCGTTGCTCTCGCAGGATGCACAGCCGTTCACGACACGTCGCCAGATGGGCCGCGCCGGCGTCCCTGCGCTGCGCTTGTTCGCCCATATGAAAAATCTTCAGCGCAAGGATCGAGAGCCGATCGATCATGGCGCCGGCCGTTTCGCTCTGCAGGCGTGCCGACAGTGATGGTGGCGGCGATGTTGGTGCGAGCTCCGACAGTAGCCAGATGTCGATCGCCTCGATCGCATCATTGCGCCGCTGGTTGTGGCGGTCGATGTCACGCTTTCTCTCGGCGATGTATTCCGCTGGCACATCCCGGCGCCGCGCCTGATCCTCCGCCAGCCACAGCAGGCAGTTACAACGGTGGTTCTCCCGCACCGGTGCCGGCAGGTCGGTGGCCTGTGCCAAGCTGTGCGCGGCCGGGTCGCATGGGGCGTTCCGGTCGGGTAGGTCGGCCGGGTCCGCCAGTTTCCGTATGCCTCCCGGCGCATTCAGCACACGGTCATGGAAGTCGAGCAGGTCGTCGATGCGCGGCAGGGCCATGCGTTGGTCGGTGCAGGAATCAGGCCAGACAGTCCTTCCGCAGGAGGTGGCTGATCGTGAAAGGAAGAACGATTGGAAGTCGGAAAAATTTGATCTGCTTACAAGTCACGGCGGCGGTGAGTACGGACAATATCCGTAAAACAACCCCTCCAAGGAGACCGACATGAAGCCCATGTTCAAATTTGCAATCGCGGCAGCGTTGGTGGTCGTCGGAGCATCGCCCGCATGGTCCGTGGACAAGGTCGCAGCCAAGGCGGCTTTCGACAACAACGGCTGCACCAGCTGCCATCAAGTGTCGGGCACCTCGGTCGGCCCATCGATGCGAGAGGTGGCGAAGCGCTACAAGGGCAAGAAAATCCATGCCGAGCTGGTTGCGCGCATCCGCGACGGCAGCGCGGGGCGCTGGGGTGACCTGCCGCACCCGTCGCTGGAGACACTCAGCCCTGTGGATGCGCGGCTGATAGCGGACTGGATTCTAGCCGGCGCTCGCTGACCACGAGGGATAGGCTCAGCGCCGCAAGGCCGGCCCTGAGGGCTGCGGAAAGCGATTTTCTTCACCGGGTCATTCGCCGGCATGTTCCGGCAAACCCCGGCCGCCAGCGCGTTTACTGCGGGCAGATCGCCTCGGCCATGATGCGCTTGCGCTCGGCCGGGTCGGATTCCTTGCTCAGCCTCTCCATCAGTGTGGCCATGCGCTCGCCCTGTTCTTTCATCGTCGGTATCTCGGACAATGCCGGCGCCTCGCCACTCCGCGGCTGCTGTGCAGGCGGTGGCTTTTGTTCTTCGGCAAACGCAGGCACGGGCAGGGAGAGTGTCGCGGTCAGCGTCAGTCCGAAAGCCAGGCCGAAAACCAGTCCGGACACCAGACTCACGGCCGGCCGCCCGGAGGACATACGCTGGGAAGAAAAGCGCAGCGGTTCCAGTGATGTCGGTGTCTTCATGGCAAGCTCCCCCCCGGCGGCTGGGCCGCGACAATGTGCAAATCTTGTACAAATTATAGGCAGACTTGGGGGCGCAATTCCAGCTTGCAAGGGCAGCGAAGGATTCGGGTATGCTTGCGAGCTTTCCGATCAACTCGCCTCACTGCTACGCAGTGCCGTGAAGTCCATTCAATAAAGGATCATCATGCCCCTCGTCAGGATCGACATCGGCCCCGGCCACCCCACCGGCTTCGGACGCGCCGTCGGTGAAATCGTCTACCGTGCGATGACCACTGAAATCTCGGTGCCCGTCGACGACAAGTTCCAGATCATCAGCCACCATGAAGCAAGCGAGCTCAACATTCCGAAGAGCTATCTCGGCATTGAGTACTCCGAGGGTATCGTGTTCATCCAGATCACGCTGAACCAGGGCCGTACCACCGAGCTGAAGAAAAAATTCTACAAACGCATTGCCGATGACCTGCATGCCGAGCTGGGCGTACGCAAGCAGGATGTTTTCATCAGCCTGGTCGAGGTGAACAAGGAGAACTGGTCCTTCGGTAATGGTGAAATGCAGTACGGGCCGACCGAATAAGGTTGCCTTTCCATGCTTGACCGGCTGGTCGATCATCTGAAGCTGACGTTTTACCTGTGCCTGCTGACCGCAGGTGCAGTCGGCTTGTTCTTGAAAGACGCGCCCGCTGCTGAAAGCTGGATGCCATTGGCCTACCAGTGGAGCGTCGTCGGCTACTACGGCACCGTGCTGGTGACTCTCGCCGTGCTGACGGCGCCACTGTGCGTGTTTCGGTACACCCGTTGGGCTTGGCCATTTATTGGTTGGGGCTGGCTGGCCTTCCTCGGGATTGATCTCGCCGTCTTCAATCTGTATCGCTTTCACCTCGACTGGCTGCTAGTGCACATGTTCCTGAATGATTTCCAGGGCATGGGTATTCCTGTCTTTCTGCTGGTGCTGTCGGCCGTGTTGTTGCTGGCCTTGCTTGCACTGGTGCTATGGCTGTTTGTGTCCGGGCGTACCGGCACCCGCAAGCATCTGGTCTGGTTTGTCGTTGGCATTTTGTTGATGCCTGCAGGTTTCATGGTCAACTCGACCATCAATATCTGGGCCGCCCACTACGTGCGCAACGAGATCACGCGCTATCGCCCTTTCCTGCCCATTTATTTTCCAGTCGAGCTGGATGCGAAGGCGTCATCGATCAGTGCATCGATGCCAACGCTGTTCCCGGCCGCTTACGGCAAAACCGAGTCCGACGATCAAGCGAAAAGTGGCATTGTTAAATACCCGGCCAGCGCCCCGATCTGCAAGCCCTCGCCTGATGCACCGTCGATCCTGATGATCGTGCTCGAGAGCTGGCAGGCCGATGCGATGAACCCGGAGATCACGCCCAACATCGCCGCCTTTGCGCAAACTGCAACCCGCTTCGATCAGCATGTCTCCAGCGGTGCGACGACCGTGCCTGGCTTGTTCGGCCTGATGTACGGGCTGCATCCGAATTATTTTTATCTGATACGGTCATCGGCAACGAGTTATCCCAGCGTCTTCACCGAAACTCTGCATCGGCAGGGATACCGGACGCGGGTTTTTACCTCCAGCAATCTGGATGGATTTTCTCTGGACACCTTGTTCTTCCCGCGTGTGCGAAAGGAAGACTTCCTGATGACCCAAGGCGATGAAGTGCCGGTGCAGCGCTACATCGATTCCTTGTCTGCGTCCTCGGGAGAAAAGCGTTTCGATTTTCTGTTCCTGACTTCGTCCCATTCGTCCTACACCTACCCGCCGGCTTTTGCGAAGTTCAAGCCTCTGCCGGCAGTCGAGGGGGGCTACGCGCTCGACAAATACGCTGACAACAAGCCTTACAAGAATGATTACTACAACAGCCTGTTCTATCTGGACTCCTTGGTGGGCAAGTTACTCACCGAAGCCGAGCGTGCCGGCAAGCTGAAGAACACCTGGGTCGTGATCACTGGCGATCACGCGGAAGAATTCAATGAGAATGGTCAGGGATACTGGGGGCATGGCAGCAATTTCACGCGCTGGCAAACGCAGACTCCGCTGATCGTGCGCGCACCTGGACAAACGAGCGGAACGATCGAGCAGCGTATGTCTTTGCACCAGGATGTCGTGCCAACTCTAATGAAGCAGGCATTGGGATGCGCGTCGCCCGTAACGGATTACAGCAATGGCTCCGACCTCACCGCCTTGCCCACACAGCGCGGCACGATCATCTCATCCTACATGGCGACCGCCTATCTTATGGATGGCGTTATCGTCGACAAGACCATCAACCGTAAATACCATTGGCAAGGTCTGGACAAGGCGTACACATCACCATCAACCGATGCTCTCCGCGCGCTGCTTGCTGAGGAGGGAAGGTTCATTCACAGGTCTTCGCGGTAGTTGACCTTCTTCGCGGTAGAGTCTTGGTTGGATGCTCACTCTTCGCCGTCATTTTATTTCCCAGCGCAAGAATTCCGAAAGTACGAAAGCCCAATCGCGACGCTGATGTTTTGATTTTCATAACTCCATGAAAAACATGGGGATTCTCTTTGCCAAGATGGTTTCCATCGCTTTGGAGATTATGAAATGAGAAAGACTCAAGTTGCTCTGGCAGCACTGGCACTGGTGGCTTCGACTGCTGCAATGGCCGACGTCGCGATCTATGGTTCGCTGGATGGTTCGGTTGTTGGCGGCACCGGCGTTTCGACTAACTTCGACGGTACCGGTAACTGGGCAGGTTCCATTATGGGCTTCAAGGGTTCTGAGGATCTGGGTGGCGGCCTCAAGGCAGGTTTCAACCTGCAGCATGGCTTGAACATCGGCACTGGTAACCAAGCCAACGGTGGTATGGGCTCAACCGATACCCGTACTTTTAACCGTCAATCGAATGTCAGCCTGTCGGGCGACTTTGGCGCCGTTACCGTTGGTCTGCAACTGTCCCCGTTTATTGCCGGCTCGCTGGGTGGCTACGTTAACAACAACGAAAGCTTCTACGTTAACTCGCTTGCGATGACCTCGACCTCGTCCGGTGGCACAGGCAGTGCTGGTGGCGCCAACCAAGGCGGCGACGGCGCATCGCTTGCAACAGGCGGCTTCTTCATTCCGAACGCTGTCTCTTACTCTCTGAATGCAGGTGGCGTTTCGGCCTCCGTGCTGACCCAACTGAGCGCAGGTACTGCTGACAACCAGTACACTGCGGCCACCGCAGGTACGTCTATCGCTGACATTGGTGTGAACCTTTCGTACCAGACCCGTGGCGGCACCTCCGGCTACAAGACCTACAACGTCAACGGCTCGACTACCCTCGGCGTGATCAAGGTCGCTGCTGGCTACACCAGCCACGATCCGGCTTCGGGCTCGACCGTCAGTCAGTACAATATCGGCGGCCAGTACGCACTGAGCGATTCCACCAACGTGAGTCTCCAATATGCCAGCGCGACCGGTAGCAAGCAACTGCTGAACTTGGGTCTGCAGTACAACCTTTCGAAGGCAACCTACCTGTACGGCACGATCGCCCAAGGCAAAAATACCGGCGTTCTGTATGCTGGCGGTCCTGCTTCGGCAACAACCAGCACCACTGGCTACGCCGTTGGTGTTGTGAAGTCGTTCTAATTCCGACTCGGTTTCGTACCGAACGATTTAGAAAGCAGTATTTGAAACCGCCCTTCGGGGCGGTTTTTTTATGTCTTCGGCTTGCGTTATCTCGAGAGTCAATGAGAGAGATTCCAGAACTTGACTTAGGTAGATGCTTATCGACGCCTGCTGAAAGACACGTTCCACAGCTCAACAAGCTTGCGGATCTTGATGCGCGTGAGAAGGGCTAGCCAGACAGCAGTGCGGGACAAGAGCATAGCGTGTGCAATCAACCATAGCCAGGGATCCATCAACGCATCCCAGGCATTGCCATTGGGCAGACGAAACAACATGTGAGCCGCCATTGCGCCAACAATGATAAAGGCACTGTCACGATATTTTTGCAAAGCGGGTGGGTGTCCGAAGCGCAGTGACCACAGCTCGAAAACGGCAGCTACGAGCGACGAGGCAAGTACGGCATAGGGAGTGAAGCCCACTGCGTACAGCTGCAGCTCTAACAGCGCCACCATATCGAGGACAAACACCCATCCAACGACTACGGCGACCAATAGCAGGAAGCTCGGCCAACGAGCATAGGCAGCGCTATCGATCGTTACAACCGGTGTCGTATTCCGCAATTGCCACATTCGAACAAGATACAACAGGCTGATACCCTGTAGGGTCAGGCTGGGGCTCTGGAAGGCCAGCCCCAGCCACCAGCCGGGACTCCACCAGCCGGGCAAAAGTTGTGTCGCGCCGACGATACCGACACCTGCAAAACGCAATGCCTTGGGGAACGGCCTGAGCAGATAGGCTGCAACCGCAGCCAGCACCAAGGCCCAGCCGAGATGAAGCGACAATGTTTGCAACGCCAAGGAAGGCAGTATCTTGCCCGATGAGTGGAAAGGGAGCAGCGCATCCATCCGGGTTACTCTTTCACCATCACAAAGCGCTGCCACGATATTTTCTGGCGTTGATTCGTGTAGCTGACCCACAGCGCATCATCTGCCCAAGCCAATGACGGATAGGAGAATTCATCGCCTGCGCGACCACGCTCCAACTCGACAGCCTGATCCCAATCATGCCCGTTCTCGGATACCGCGAGTGACAAAACGCCGCGCGAATTCATCGCAGGATTGAAAGCAAGTACGTGGGTTTGCCCGATATTGATCGCAGCCACGGCAGCATTTGGATTGGGCAGAGCGAGGTCAGGCAAGTCTGCCCAGTGACGACCCGCATCACGAGATTCGGCGACCGCTATTCGCTGCGCGCCGCCGCTCATCCGCATATAGGCCATCCAATGGGAATCGGTCAGCGGGATCACTGCGGGCTGCAGCAGATTGCGGCGTGAGGAGGTGCGTGCGATGCCTCTGAAATCACCTTCGTTGGACAACCAGGCCAGCATCGGATATTTCGCACCCAGTTCAAAGTACAACGGCAGTACTGCACTGCCATCAGACAGCGTCAATGGCGAGTTACGAACCAGGTGGCTCGTATTCCACAGCCACGACAAGGGCAGTGTTTGCTTCGCTGCGAATTTGGGTACTTCGGGCCGCGAGGGGTCATTGATCTGCACCAGATGGGCAATCCTGGAGGCTGCCCATCCGCCAAGGCCAGTGGCAACGACAAACAGGTGCAGGCGATCTTGCTTGTCCCGCCAAAGCACCGGGTTCCCCAGCCGTCGTACGCCGTAGCCGAGTTGCTGGCCCAATTCTTCGCGGGTCAAAATAAAGCTGGCGGGTTGCCACTGCTGCTGAATATGGTCGAACCGGCTGAACGCAATGCGCACATCCGGCGCACTTTCCCGCTCACCAGCGAACCATGCGGCAGCGAGGCTGGATGTAGGGTGGTTCGGTAGTGGCGCCAGCGAACTTGCGTGAGCAGCGGGTACGCCGGGCGGCATTGGGATGTCGCCTTGGTGCGATCGCCTTAACTCAAAAGGTACATCCGAAGGCTTCCCTGATAATGCCGGGGCTGGTGGTTCGGTATGGGCCTTGCTGGCTTCAAGTGCGGCTGTTGTTGCAACTGCGAGAAGCCCCAGCCAGAAAAGAGAACGCCTAGAGGCCACGTGACTAATGTGAATGCGACATTGAGTTGCCGTATGGTAACTCAATGTCGCTGGGCGTAAAAAAGCCGCCCCAAAAACGAGGCGGCTTTAGTGGTTCGGCCTATAACGCACGCGGCATGTGGCCGCGCGCGATTAGAACGAGTGTGCCAGGCCAACTGCCAACAGCGACTTAGCAGCAGTCAGACCGCCGCCATCATTAGCCTGCAGACCGCCGGTGTTCGAGAACGAACTGTAGTTCAGGTAACCGTAGGTTGCCTTCGACAGATCGTACTGCAGCGAGAAAGTCATCTGCGTACCTGCGCCAGCCTTGGTGTTGCTTGCGTAGGTGAGGCCACCGGACAGGGCGCCAGTCAGCGGCATCGATGCGCCAACCAAATAACCCGACGACTTGGTGGTGCCACGGTTGTCACCGTATGCAGCGTTAACACGGACACCAGAGATGGTGGTGTTACCGGCAACAACAACGTTTGTCGCGTTGGTGTCTGCATTAGCACCGAAGTTCTTCACGTCTTGGTAAGCCAATGCCAGATTGATACCAGCAACAGAACCCGTGACATTACCAGCGGTGTATTCCGAGCCGTCTGCTGCTGCACCATTGCCGCGCAGGCGGTACATGATGTTTGCGCCGATGCCACCACCGTTGACCGAAACGTTCACAGCGTTGCTGATGAAGAAGCCGCCCGACTTGGTGTCGCCGGTGTTGTCTTGGTTGATCGTTGCCAAGCTGCCGCCGTCGACACGAGCCAAGCCAGGAACGAACGCGCCGTTACCGCCAACGCCGGTTGCGCCGGTCAGCATACCAGTGATGAACGGGGAGATCTGAGTACCGATGGTGACGCCTACAGCTTCGGTCGACAGCGACACGTTTGCTGCACGGTTGAAAGTCGAATCGCCATTACCGCCGTTACCGCCCGTATCGCCTTTGTTGAGCTTCAGGCCGCTTTCCAGGTTGAAGCCCGCCTTCAGGCCACCGCCCAGGTCTTCCGAGCCTTTGAAGCCGAAGATCGAACCCGCGCTGTTACCTTGACCAGCAAAACCAGTTCCGTTCGAGTTCGAGACGATCGCAGCGTCGACGGTGCCGTATGCGGTTACTTCAGCGAGAGCTGCAGTCGAAGCCACCAGTGCCAGTGCTGCCAGAGCAACTTGAGTCTTTCTCATTTCATAATCTCCAAAATGTTGTGATGCTAAAGTTTCGCTTCCGCTGTCTGGCCGTTGAACGGCTCTTTCAACGAAAATGACGCTCCAAGACCAGTGGATCTCAAAGTCAGCGTGCATTGAAGCAAAACCTAGAGATGGCCGCAAAGTTAATTTTTTATTCGTAGAAAAATTGCTAAGATTTCGTCGCTTGAATACAACACTTTTGTCATTTTGATTCCAAAATAATAATTTTATGCACATCGACACAGTGATCAGCGCATTTGATCGCACATTGCGTGTGGTGACCGGCGTCACGGTCGCTCATCGCAAAAATCCTGCGGACAAACTCGTTGAAAATTCGTTAACGGAAGAAGAAAAGCGACACAGCGCGGGTCTGATGCGCGTGAACCATGTGGGTGAGGTGTGCGCGCAAGCCTTGTACGAGGCGCAGGCGGCGTTTGCGAACAACGACCACACGCGACAACAGTTCCTGAAGTCAGGGCAGGAAGAAATGGATCATCTGGCGTGGACCGCAGAGCGTTTGCGTGAGCTGGGTTCGCGACCCAGCCTGCTCAATCCGCTCTGGTATGCGGGTGCCTATGTGATGGGTGCGGTGGCCGCGAAGGTAGGTGATGCGGTCAGCCTCGGTTTTGTCGTCGAGACCGAGAAGCAAGTCGAGGCGCACCTGAACAGTCATCTCGACAGCTTGCCGGAGCACGACCTGCGTTCACGTGCGATCGTCACTCAGATGCGCGATGACGAGATTGCGCATGGTGCCGCTGCGCAGCAGCTCGGTGCGGCAGCCTTGCCGGCGCCGATCAGCCATGCGATGCGCGGCATGGCCAAGGTGATGACGACGACCGCTTACTACGTGTGAGGTTGTAGAGTCAGATCGCCGGCGGTGCTTCAGTCAGATCGTCAATGATCTCGAACGAGTGCGTGAGCTCGGCGGTCTTCTCCAGCATGATCGACGCCGAACAGTACTTTTCGTGCGACAGCTTGATCGCGCGCTCGACCACGTTCGGTTTCAGGTTGCGGCCACGCACGGTGAAGTGGAAATGCACCTTGGTGAAGACCTTCGGGTCTTTTTCGGCGCGCTCCGAGCTCAGCTTCACGTCACAGCCACGGATGTCCTGGCCACTTTTTCTCAGAATGACAACGACGTCATACGCCGTGCAGCCGCCGGTGCCGGCCAGTACCACTTCCATCGGCCGCGGCGCCAGATTGCGGCCGCCGCCCTCGGGGGCGCCGTCCATCGTGACCAGGTGGCCGGAGCCGGTCTCGGCGGTAAAGGTCATGCCGGACAGGCCGGTCCAGCGAACTGTGCATTCCATGGGAAATCCTGCGGGGAAAAGGGCGCCATTGTAGCGCCGGCAGGCGTCGGGGCGACGATAGCGAGCGTGTACCGACGAGCAGGAACGCCCCGAGCGCCCGGCATTTGACGCCAAGTCCTTGAAAACACTATAATTGCCGGTTCCCCGGTTTGCTCTCGGGGAAAACATAACAAGGCTGCGTCCGCGGCCGGCAACATGGGCAGTCGACATGGCACGCGGAACCACCTCAGAGCATTCACCCTTTATCAGGATTTTTGACATGAAAACCTTTTCCGCCAAAGGACATGAAGTCCAGCGCGACTGGTTTGTGATTGACGCCACCGACAAGGTGCTCGGACGTGTCGCCAGCGAAGTGGCACGCCGTCTGCGCGGTAAGCACAAGCCTGAATTCACTCCCCACGTCGACACCGGCGACTACATCATCGTCATCAACGCGGCCAAGCTGCGCGTGACCGGTGCCAAGACGCTGGACAAGAAGTATTTCCGTCATTCGGGCTACCCGGGCGGCATCTACGAGACCAACTTCCGCGACATGCAGAGCAAGCATCCGGGCCGCGCGCTCGAGAAGGCTGTCAAGGGCATGCTGCCGAAAGGTCCGCTGGGCTACGCAATGCACAAGAAGCTGAAGGTCTATGCTGACGGCTCGCATCCGCACAGCGCGCAGCAACCGAAGCCTCTCGAACTCTAAGGAACAGCCATGATCGGTAACTACAACTACGGAACCGGCCGTCGCAAGAGTGCAGTGGCCCGCGTGTTCATCAAGGCCGGCAGCGGCAAGATCGTCGTC
>JACCDU010212068.1_pt1 | contig 34194 bp, 26 predicted proteins | sample 7446081 | NCBI WGS metagenome assembly JACCDU01 (sample SAMN15323447, study PRJNA562643) | freshwater metagenome | isolation source: river surface water | place: USA:Blue River Watershed | collected 2017-08-17
CCAGCTGACCTGCGTGTTCGTCGACCACGGCCTGCTGCGCCTGAACGAAGGCCAGATGGTGATGGACATGTTCGCCAAGAACCTCGGCGTGAAGGTCGTGCATGTCGACGCCACCGAACAGTTCATGAGCAAGCTGGCCGGCGTCGCCGACCCCGAAGCCAAGCGCAAGATCATCGGCAAGGAATTCGTCGAAGTGTTCCAGACCGAAGCCGGCAAGCTGAAGAATGCGAAATGGCTGGCGCAGGGCACGATCTATCCGGACGTGATCGAGAGCGCGGGCAAGGGCAAGAAGGGCGCGCACACGATCAAGAGCCACCACAACGTCGGTGGCCTGCCTGAGACGCTGAACCTGAAGCTGCTCGAGCCGCTGCGCGACCTGTTCAAGGATGAAGTGCGCAAGCTGGGCGTGGCGCTCGGCCTGCCGCACGACATGGTCTACCGCCATCCGTTCCCGGGCCCGGGCCTGGGCGTGCGCATCCTCGGCGAAGTGAAGATGGAATTTGCGGACCTGCTGCGCCGCGCCGATGCAATCTTCATCGAAGAGCTGCGCAATACTGCGATCCCGCTGCCACAGGAGCTGGCTGAAAATCCGGGTGTGGGTCACTTCCACAAGAACTGGTACGACGCTACCAGCCAGGCCTTCGCGGTCTTCCTGCCAGTGAAGTCGGTGGGCGTGATGGGCGACGGTCGTACGTATGAATACGTGGTCGCACTGCGCGCGGTGCAGACGCAAGACTTCATGACCGCGCACTGGGCACACTTGCCGCACGAGCTGCTGGGCAAGGTGTCGAACCGGATCATCAATGAAGTGCGGGGTATCAACCGGGTGGTGTACGACATCTCGGGCAAGCCGCCGGCGACGATCGAGTGGGAATGATCCTCTCTTCCAGTTGAAGCGAGATGGCGCCTGCGGGCGCCATTTTCGTTTCCGCTTGTACGAACCTCTCCGGATTGTCGGGATCCGACAACACGGAACAATCGTGTAGTACTATATTCAGTACTATCTTTCGGGTGAGCAAGCGATCAAAACTTCTTGACTCAATGCGTAGCCATCCGCACGGCTGGCGTATCGATCAGTTGTTGTCAGTTGCATCGCATTACGACATTTCATGCCGTAGTCATGGCTCCAGCCATCATGTGTTCAGCTACCCGGGAATCGATGGTGGTGTCTGTGTGCCTGCACACAGGCCGATCAAGCCAGTCTACATCAGGCAGTTTCTTGTCCTGATAGACAGCGTGATGGAGATGAACAAATGAACGAGACTAGAATTCGAAAAATTCGGAAGGCCAAGCCGCCATACCCTTTCGAGGCCTACGCGCACATCGTCAGTCCGTTGCCCGAGGAAGAGGGTGGCGGGTTCCTGATCATTTTTCCTGACCTGCCTGGCTGCATGTCAGATGGCGAAACCGAAGCAGAGGCCGTTCGTAACGGGCGAGACGCATTCGGTGCGTGGATCTCTGCTATGACGGATGAAGGCAAGGCCATACCGAGTCCTCTTTACCGAGCTGACCCTGTGCCTGCTGTATCGGGACGCTTCGTCACCCGCGTGCCAAAGAGCGTCCACCTGATGCTGTCCGAGCGCGCCAAGGCCGAGGGTGTCAGCCTGAACACCCTCGTGCTGGCGCTGCTTGCCGAAGGGTTGGGGCGGCGCGACGCGCACGCCTGACGCGGTTCAAGTTGTTGCAGACATGCGCCAATGACGACGCAAATTTTCTCAGCGATCAGCGCCGACTTTGCGGTGCTTCTCGCAAAATCATTTTGATAATTTTTTAACAGCCTGCCATGGAAATCAAGGTCAACTTTCTCGACAAACTGCGTCTGGAAGCCAAATTCGATGACTTCACCGTCATCGCTGACCAGCCAATACGCTACAAGGGCGACGGATCGGCGCCGGGGCCGTTCGATTATTTTCTGGCTTCATCAGCCTTGTGCGCGGCTTACTTCGTGAAGTTGTACTGCAACACACGCAATATTTCGACCGAAAACATTCGCCTGTCGCAGAACAATATCGTCGATCCGGAGGATCGCTATCGGCAGATCTTCAAGATTCAGGTCGAACTGCCACCGGAAATATCAGAAGTCGATCGACGCGGCATCCTGCGCTCGATCGAGCGTTGTACCGTTAAAAAAGTTGTGCAGGCCGGTCCCGAGTTCGTCATTGAAGAGGTTGAGAACCTCGACGCCGATGCCCAGTCCCTGCTGACAGTGACGCCTGCACCCGGCGCCGGCACCTTCATCCCTGGCAAGGACCTGCCCTTGGAGCAAACCATCGCGAACATGTCGGGCGTGCTGGCAGCGCTGGGCATCAAGATCGAAATCGCTTCGTGGCGCAATATCATCCCCAACGTCTGGTCGCTGCATATCCGCGACGCGCATTCGCCGATGTGTTTTACCAATGGCAAGGGCGCGACCAAGGAAAGCGCACTGGCCTCTGCGTTGGGTGAATACATCGAGCGCATCAGCAACAACCATTTTTACGCGGGCGCTTATTTTGGCGAAGAGATCGCGAATCAGGAATTTGTCCACTACCCGAATGAACGCTGGTTCAAGCCCGGGAAGAAAGATGCGCTGCCGCCTGAAATCCTGGATGAGTACTGCCTGCAAATCTACGATCCCGATGGCGAGTTGCGTGGCTCGCATCTGGTCGACACCAACTCCGGCAATGTGGAGCGCGGTATCTGTTCTCTGCCGTATGTACGCCAGTCTGACGGTGAGGTGGTGTATTTCCCGTCCAACCTGATCGAGAACCTGTTCGTCAGCAATGGCATGAGTGCCGGCAATACGCTGGTCGAAGCACAAGTGCAATGTCTGTCCGAAATTTTTGAACGAGCAGTCAAGCGCGAGATCATCGAAGGTGAAATCGCTTTGCCTGACGTTCCGCATCAGGTGTTGGCGAAATACCCGGGCATCCTGGCCGGGATCGAGGCTTTGGAAGCACAAGGCTTTCCGGTATTCGTCAAAGATGCATCGCTCGGGGGGACTTATCCGGTCATGTGCGTGACCCTGATGAATCCGCGTACGGGCGGCGTGTTTGCATCGTTCGGTGCGCATCCCAGCTTTGAAGTGGCGCTGGAACGCAGTCTCACCGAATTGCTGCAAGGTCGCAGCTTCGAAGGCCTGAACGATTTGCCCGCGCCCACGTTTGAAAGTAATGCCGTCACCGAACCCAACAATTTCGTCGAGCACTTCATTGATTCGAGTGGCATCGTGTCCTGGCGCTTCTTCAGCGCCAAATCGGCATTCGAGTTTGTCGAATGGGACTTTACCGGCAATGGCAAATTCACCAATGCCGAAGAAGCCGCCAGCCTGTTCGAGATTCTCGCCAGCCTGGGCAAAGAAGCGTACGTGGCCGAGTACGACCAGCTGGGTGCCATCGCGTGCCGTATCCTGGTGCCGGGTTATTCGGAAATTTACCCAGTCGACGATTTGATCTGGGATAACACTAACAAGGCACTGTTGTTCCGGGCTGATATCCTGGATTTGCACAGGCTCGACGATGCCAGCCTCGCCGCGCTACTAGAGCGATTGGAAAACAATGAGCTCGACGAATACGGCGACGTTGCCACCCTGATCGGCATCGAATTCGACGAGAACACCGATTGGGGGCAGCTGACCGTACTGGAGCTGAAGCTGCTGATTCATCTCGCCCTGAAGCAGTTCGAGCAGGCGCATGAGCTGGTGGGCGCCTTCCTGCAGTACAACGACAACAGCGTCGAGCGCGGCTTGTTTTACCGGGCCCTCGATGTCGTGCTGGAAGCGCTGCTGGATCCCGAACTGGCGCTTGACGACTATTTGGTCAACTTCCGCCGGATGTTTGGTAATGCGCGGATGGACGCCGTCATGGGTTCGGTAGATGGCACTGTGCGCTTCTTCGGACTAACGCCAACGAGCATGAATCTGGAAGGGCTCGACAGGCACCACCGCCTGATGGACAGCTACAGGAAATTGCACAAGGCGCGGGCCAAAGCGATACCGGCGCTGAGCTGATGCCTGGTCAGGCTCCGAACGGCTTCGCATCGGCCTGATTTTCGGCCGCTGCGCTAAACACCTCGACCCTGTTGCGTCCATTGTGCTTGGCATCGTACAGCGCCTTGTCCGCCTGCTTCAGCATGTCTTCTGCGTCGAATATATCGGTGCCGGACAGGTTGGTCAGGCCAATTGAAATGGTAAACCGTACGCTTTCGCCAGCATAGTTGATCTCCAGTCGCTCGACGGCGATGCGCAGCCTTTCGGCCATCCGATAGGCGCTGTCTTTCGATGCATTCGGCATCAGCAGCATGAACTCTTCGCCACCGTAACGCGACAATACGTCACCCGCGCGTGCCTGTCGGCGCAGCTCCGACGCAAGCAGTTGCAGCACCTGGTCCCCCAGCGGGTGGCCATAGGTGTCGTTGATGCCCTTGAAGTGGTCGATGTCCAGCATCAGCAAGGCCAGCGGCAGGCCGGAGCGGCGGCTGCGCTCGATCTCGACAAACAGCTGCTCGTCGAAATACCGGCGGTTGTTCAGGCCGGTCAGGAAATCGTGGTTGGCTTCGTGCTGCAGCAGCTCCTGCACGCGCTTGACGTCGGTCTGGTCACTGATGAACCCGACATAGATCGCCAGCCCATCGCTCAGCAAACGGGTATAAGTCACGCGCGCCGGGAAGGCTTCGCCGCCGGAACGCCGGCCTTCGGTCTCTTGCGTGAACTGTTGCGGCTTGAGTTCGGTCAGCTCCGGCCATTGCGGCAAAAAATCGGCCATGGACTTGCCGCGGGCGTAATCCGCAGAATGACCGAAGATGCTTTCGAAGGCCTTGTTGACGTCCTTGATCTCGCCGTCGGCATTGGTGATGACGATCGCTTCGGTCGAATTTTCGATGATGGCGCCAAGTTCGAGGCGCTGGATTTCATTTTCCATCATCGTGCTGCGCAGCCGGGTCAGCAGCACGCCTGACGCGACAAAGCCCAATGCCGACAAAATGCCCATGCAGATTAGGGTGGCAAGGTAGAAGGAGTCCGACGGCGGGGCGGGCAATGCCGTCTCGGCTTCGCCGATGAAGCGCGCCGCCATCATGCCCAGGTAATGCATGGACGTGATCGCCAGTCCCATGATCAGCACGGCCAGCGCATTGACCTGGTAACGCTTCAGCCCCAGCTTCTCGAGCAAGCCGCTGCGCGCCCACAGCGCAAACGTGGCGAGCGCTACCGCGGCTGCGAGGGAGATGGCGAAATCCAGCGGGTCAAAGCGCAGCAGTGCCGACATGCGCATCGCCTTCATGCCCATGAAATGCATCAGGCCAATGCCGGCACCCGTGATCGCGCCGCCCAGTAGAAATTCCCACGAGCGCATGCCGCTGCGGGTCATCCAGAACAACACAACCCAGGCCGCGACGATGGCAGGCCACGCAGACAGAAAGGTGCCACGCAGGTCGTAGCTGACGCTGGTGCACAAAGACAGGGCCAGCATGCCGATGAAATGCATGCTCCAGACAGCAAGGCCGAACGCTATCGCGCCGGCCACCATCAGGATTTCTTTCGAGCGCGAATTGTTGGCGCGGGTGATGCCGTCGGCAACGTAAAAGGCCAGTGCGGAGCCGCAGGTGGCGACAAGGAATGACAGCGCGACAAGCCACGGATTATAGGCATGGGCCAGCACCATCCCTGCTGGCAAATCCGTGACGAACAAATTCACTTGTTACCCCTTGGTTTCGGTATGTTTCATCCTAGGCAATGTCGTGCACATTGCGGCGCGCCGCCAAATTGCAAGCATTAAGGTACGAATACTATATCGAATTGCCGTAGGGAAACTAATTTATTTTTTGGAAGCGCCGATCATGCTCACAACTTGTAGCTGCGGGTTGATGGCGTTCCGCTGCCATTGCCCTTTTTGCGCGAGCCGCCACCCTTGGCGATCGCGCGCATGCGCAGCAGCGAATCCAGGGCGCCGTCCAGCATGAAGCGGTCGACCTGGAACAGGCCGCTTTGCAGGGGGAAGGCAAAACCTATGTATTTGGACGAGGTCCGGATCGATTTGTCGATCGCTTCGAAGTTCGTGAAGATGTAGCGCGGCTTCTTGCCCAGCTTGCGGCACACCAGTTCAAGCTGCGCCGAACCGGCATCGGCATTCACCAGCACCGGATAGCGTTCACCGTCTTCGCAATTGGTGGTGGTGGCTAGCAGCCACAGGCAGTCGCCGGACTCGAGGTAACAGTACTGGCCCAGCACCGCACTGCTGTCATTGACCGTCGCGGCGAAATAGCCTTCGCCGCCTTCAATCGTGCCGACCATCCAGTTTCCATAGGATTCGGTGTCGGCCGCGACGGCGGGCGACAGGAAACCGAATGCAAAGGCCAGCAGCAGCGACAAGGCGCTGGCCGGAAAGCGAAGGAAGTGACCGCGGTACATGGCAGCAGGTTGGATTTAGGCTTGGCAAGAAAACTATACCATTGCCGAGATGCAACTTTGAATTACATAGCGTCTCGTGGCTAGTCCTGTCCCGATTTCTGCTTGCCTTGGCGAAATCTCCCGTGTAGCGGCAGCCTTGCTCTCCAGATCGGTAACCCGGGCTGCAAAGCGGCCGGTACGTCGTTTCTGCCTGCCATCCTGAAATTGCGGAACCATCCGGGAACGCGGCGATGAACGGGGAGTCAGGATGGATTGGAATAAAATCTGGTAGTTATTTCTACGGAGAAAGAGTTCCATGCCCGTCCTGTCGCGCTTTTTCTTTGGTCGTGTCGAATTTCCCGAGGGGGAGGAATTCCGTGAGTTCCAGTACAAGTTCCTGATTGCTTTGCTGATGTTCGGGACCGTCGTCACAGGGGTCTTCCTGTGGCTGATCGAGTCGGGCATGTCGCCGCCAATCTCCGAGATGCACATGCGCTCGATGCGCTTGTACACGGCAACGGGCTTTTTTCTGTGGCTGGGGCTGCGCGGGAACAAGCAGTGGTTCCGGCCCGTCGCCTGGATTTTCGAGATCGTCAGTCTGCTGGAGTTGTTCTCATCGGCGATCTATGTGGAGAACGATGAACTCCGCATCATCTGGCTGTTCACCAATATCCCGGGCGTCTACCTTTTGCTGGGCCGGGCCGTCGGCGGCCTGACCACGGCGTTGACCATCGTCGGTCTGTTGTGGATCAACGCCCATGCGGCGCAGCCATATTCAGCCAATGCGATCGCCACGGCCGTGCTGGCGATGCTGTACTTTGCCGCCTTTTTTCATGCGTATGCACGGCAGTCGACCTGGTTCTTCGTGCGCATGCGCGACTCCAACCATGAATTGCGCGAACTGGCCACGCGTGACATGCTGACCGGCACGCTGAATGCGCGCGCATATTACGAAATCTGCGACAGCATGATCCGCGTCGCGCAGCGCAATCGCGCGCCGTATGCCGTGCTGTTCGTTGACCTCGATCACTTCAAGTCCATCAACGATACCTACGGGCATGCAGCCGGCGACATCGTTCTGAAATCGGTGGCCGATTGCCTTGGTCGGAACCTGCGCGCCAGCGACGCGCTCGGGCGCATAGGCGGTGAAGAGTTCTCGATATTCTTGCCGCAGACTGACATGGAAGGCGCGCTGCACCTCGCAGAAAACATCAGGACATCGGTCGAAGGACTGATGCCATCCATCGGTGAACGGCGCCTGAAAGTCACGGCCAGCATCGGCGTGGCGCGCAACCAGCATAGCGAACAGACGATGAAAGAGATTCAGCAACAGGCCGACCAGGCGATGTACCGCGCGAAGGCGGGCGGACGCAATCGCGTGTCGTCGTTCGACGGGATCGATGCGGTGCCTGCCTGAAGTGAGAACACCGGCCGGGGTGACCGTGGCCTGGCGAGAGGGCGGCCTGATACCTGGTGGCCGGTGCGTGGCTCAGGCCACCAGCTTCAGCCACACGAGGTAGCCCCCGACCGCCAGCGCGGCAAGCACCATCAGTCCGACGATCGCATGCGCCCAGTCTTTGGGACTGGGCCAGCCGGCGACCAGACACTGGACCGCGACCAGCTTCCAGCCCGCGCTCTGCGCCGACAGCAGCGGCCATGCCGTCGACTGTATGAAGACCCAGCCACCGGCCGGCATCAGTGCCAGCGGTGCGAGGCCCACCGGCACCGCATTCCACCAGCGCAGCCGCGCAAAGGCCACCGAGCCCAGCACCCATCCGCCTTCCAGCCTGCGCCGCGGCAGCAGGTTCAAGGCAACCGGCTGCGCGCCGGCCATCAAACCCGCTGCGTAATGCAGCAGTTCATGCGCAACGGTGCCGGGCCAGATCGACACCATGAAAGCCCACGGCCAGCGGCGCAAGGCGAGCAGGGCAGCGATGGCCAGCACCAGCAGCAGCGCATGCGTGGCGAGGGTGACTTTGTCGATGGCAGGGTACATCGCGATCAGTGTTCAGCAATCAGCGCAAAGGAAGGCCACAGGCATGAACAGCGCAGGAACAAACAGCGCAGCTTGGCAGCAGGCGGCAATGCAAGGGCCTCGATTGTAAGCGCTCCGGGCGTCCATGCTGCGCTGCGATATGCGCGCATGCGGCCAACCGCAGGTGCCGGATTGGCCGTTCTCATTCAGGCAAGTGTTCGCCATATGCGTGGTCGCAGCCTATACTCGCCGGAAAACATTTGAAAATAATAAACAGGAGACAAGCCATGGCGAGCGCAACGCTCAGTACACGGCATCTCGGCGGCGACCTGTGGGGCGGCCTTGCTGCCATGATGGTTGCGCTGCCTTCATCCATCGCATTCGGCGTCACCATCCTCGCGCCGCTCGGGCCGCACTTCGGTGCGCAAGGCGCGATCGCAGGCATCCTCGGCGTGACGCTGCTGGGCTTGATCGCTGCATTGTTCGGCGGCACGCAGCGGCTGATCTCCGCGCCCTGTGCGCCGGCGGCCGCGGTGCTGTCGGCGCTGACGATCCAGATGAGCGCGCAAGGCACCGAACCGGCGCTGGTGCTGCTGACGTTGTTCCTGGTCGCCGCGTGCAGCAGTCTGGTGCAGATCCTGTTCGGCGTGATGCGCCTCGGCCAGCTGATCCGCTACATGCCTTTCCCGGTCGTCAGCGGCTACCTTTCCGGCGTGGGCCTGATCATCGTCAGCAGCCAGTTGCCTAAGCTGTTGGGCGCACCCAAAGAGATGAACTGGCTGCAGGCATTGTCCGATCCGACGTCATGGCAGCCGGCAAGCCTGCTGATCGGCGCCGCGACAGCGTTGACGATGGTGATTGCGAACCGCCGACCGTCAAAAGTCCCGGCCGTGATCCAGGGCCTTGCCGCCGGCATCATTGTTTACTGGCTGCTCGCATTCTCGTCCCACCCAGCGCTCGCCCGTCTCGACGACAACGCGTTCGTGATCGGTCGCTTTGCGTCCGGGCCCGAAGGCTTGCTCGACGGCGTGGTCGCGACCTGGACCGGCCTCGCGCACGTACACCTGCCGCGCTGGGAGCAGGTGCTGGTGCCAGCCGCCACTCTTGCCGTGCTGCTGTCCATCGATACGCTGAAGACCTGCCTGGTGCTGGATGCGATGTCCGGCTCGCGCCACGACTCGAACCAGGAACTGATCGGGCAGGGCTTGGGCAACCTGACCGCGTCGCTGTTTGGCGGCACGCCCGGCGCCGGCACCATGGGTCCTTCGCTGGTCAACAAAGCCAGTGGCGGCATGACGCGCCTGTCCGGCGTGTTCCAGGGGGGCTGGGCCTTGCTGGCCTTCCTGTTGCTGACGCCGCTGATCAGCTGGATACCGGTCGCTGCGCTGGCCGGCCTGCTGCTCGTGATCGGCGTGCGCATGATCGACTGGCACCTGGTCGAACTGGCGCGCTCGAAGACCACGGTGCTGGATTTCATCGTCATTATCGCGGTGATCGTCGTGGCCAAGACGATCAGCCTGATCGCCGCATCCGGTCTCGGCATCGCGCTGGCCATCCTGATGTTCATACGCGAGCAAAGCCACAGCTCGACCATACGCTACAAGACGCGCGGCGACGTCACATTCTCCAAGCGCGTGCGCATGGTCGAGGAACGCGATGCGTTGAAGCAGTTCGGTGGCGCCAATGCGATCTACGAGCTGCAGGGCAGCCTGTTCTTCGGCAATACCGACGCGTTGTCGTCCGCGCTCGAGCCTGACATCGCCAGCGCGCGCCATCTGGTGCTCGACCTGCAGCGCGTGCAATCGCTCGACATGACCGCGGCCCACTTGCTGGAACGCGTGCGCAACCAGCTGGCCGAGCGCGGCGCGACGCTGGTGCTGTCGCGCGTGCCAGAGACCCTGCCCAGTGGCCGCGACCTGCGCGGCTACCTCGATGAATTGCGAGTGACGCGCGGATCGGCAACGATCAGGATGTTCGACGATTTCAGTGACGCACTCGAATGGGTGGAGGACGATACCTTGCGCGAGGCCGGCATCCATGGCGACGATTCCCGGCCGCTGGCGCTGGCCGATTTCGAATTGTTTGCCGACATGCAGCCGCAAACCCTGCAAGCCTTGCAGGGATGCGTGCAGCGCCGCTACTTCGCCGCGGGCGAGACCATTTTCATCGCCGGCACGCCGGGCGATTCGCTGATGCTGATCGCGCGCGGCGTGGTGCGCATCGACCTTGCGCTCGAGCACGGACACCGCATCCACATGGCCACGTTCGCGCGCGGCCAGTTCTTTGGCGAGATGTCCTTCCTCGATCACCATGCGCACTCGGCGGAAGTGGTGGCGGCGGCCGATTGCGAGTTGCTGATCCTGCCGCGGCCGGACTTCGACGCGCTCGCCGGGCGTGACCCGGCAATGGCTTCGCATGTGTTTGCATCGCTGTCGATCGCGCTGGCAGAACGCCTGCGTCACACCAACGACGAACTGCGTGCCATGCAGGCTGGCTGATGTCGGCCGAATGACCCTGATGAATCAAGCCCGACGAATGGAGCTCGGAAGATGGAGTTGACGATGAATGACATGCACACGGACGACGCCACGACGCTGGCGCGCAAGCTGGCGCGACGCGAGGTGAGGGCCGAAGCGGTGCTGCTGTCCTGCCTTGACCGGATCGATGAGCGCGAGCCCGAGGTGCAGGCCTGGTCCTACCTTGATCGCGACGGCGCGCTGGCGCGTGCGCGCGAACTGGACAAGGGGCCGGTGCGCGGCTTGCTGCATGGGCTGCCAGTCGGCGTGAAGGATTTGTTCGATACCGTCGACATGCCGACTACTTATGGTTCGCCGATCTACGCCGGCCATCGTCCGGCGGCCGATGCTGCGCCGGTCGCGCTGTGCCGCGAGCAGGGCGCCGTCATGGTCGGCAAGACCGTTACGACGGAATTCGCGACCTTCAATCCCGGAAAGACACGCAACCCGCACCGGTTGACGCATACGCCGGGCGGCTCATCCAGCGGTTCGGCCGCCGCCGTTGCCGACGGCATGGTGCCGCTGGCCTTTGCATCGCAGACGGCGGCATCGGTGATCCGGCCGGCCGCCTTTTGCGGCATTGTCGGCTACAAGCCCAGCTACGGGCTGGTCAACCGCGCCGGCGTCAAGCCCTTGTCGGATTCGCTGGATACCATCGGCTTTCTGGCGCGCAGCGTCGATGATGTGGCGCTGTTCGCCGCCGCCACCAGCGGCGATCGTTCGCTGCTGCAGCTCGATCTCGGCGGCACGCCGCGTATTGCGATGTGCGCCACGCATGAATGGCCGCTGGCCGATGTCGACACGCGACTGGCGATGCAGCAGGCGGCAACGCGCCTGGCGCACGCCGGCGTGCCCGTGCGTGACGTGCAGACGCCCATGCTGTTCTCGCAGCTGCTGCAAGTGCAGAAAGAGATCATGGCCTATGAGCTGGCCCGCTCGCTGTCGCATGAGCGCCTCAGGCATGCGGACAAATTGAGCGACAAGCTGCAGGCCTTGCTGGATGAAGGCATGCGCATCGCACCCGAGCGGCACTGGGCCAATATCCAGCTCGCGTATTCGGCGCGCGCCAAGGTGTCGTCGGCCTTCGGCGACTGCGAGGCCTGGCTGGCGCCAAGCGCCATCGGCGAGGCGCCGGCCACGCTGGAGCAGACCGGCGATCCGGTGTTTGGCAGGATCTGGACCCTGCTCGGGCTGCCTTGCGTGCACCTGCCGTTCACGACCGGGCAGAGCGGCATGCCGGTTGGCCTGCAGCTGGTGGGCCGCTATGGCGACGACCGAGTCGTGCTGCGCATCGCGCGCTGGCTGATGCAGCACCTTGTCGCAAAATCATGAATTTGTCATTGGCGCACGGTATAGTAGCGGCGCTGCGGGCAAGCGCGGGTCTGCGGCAAAGAACAAGAAAATCCGAGACCGCGACCTGCTGATGGAGAAGCCATGAAATCGATGTTCACCGCACTCGTGTTGCTGGGTGCCATTGCGACCAGCCCCGCCTTCGCTGCTACCGAGCAGCAGAACAAGATGGTGACCTGCAACAAGGACGCCACCGGGAAAAAGGGCGACGAGCGCAAGGCCTTCATGAAGGAATGCCTGAGCAAGAAGCCGGAAGCCGAGGCACCGGCTGCGAACTCGCAGCAGAACAAGATGGTCACTTGTAACAAGGACGCGGCTGGCAAGAAGGGCGACGAGCGCAAGAAGTTCATGAGCGAGTGCCTGAAGGCGAAGTGATGCCGCTTGCTGCCTGAAGAAGACCTCCGGACCCGCGCCGGAGGTTTTTTTCGCCTGCAGCCCTCGCGATGGTGGACTGGCAAGAGTTGACGAAGTAAATTAGCGGGTCGGCGACGGCCCGGATGATTGCCATAACGGCATCGGCCGGCAAGGGCGTCGGCAAAGGCTTCGGCAAAGGCATTTGCTTCAGTCTCACCTGCATTACCGGCAGCACCCGATCAAATCAAAAAATACGGAGTCACTCGCATGTCGCAACAAGTCAAGTTCCTGCTTCCCGAAGATCGCATGCCCAAGGCGTGGTACAACATCCAGGCCGACCTGCCGAAGGCGCTGCCGCCGGTGCTGCACCCGGGCACGCTGCAGCCTATCGGTCCGGATGACCTGGCACCGCTGTTCCCGATGGAACTGATCCTGCAGGAAGTGTCGACCGAGCGCGAGATCGACATCCCCGAGCCGGTGCGTGACGTGTACCGCCTGTGGCGTCCGGCGCCGCTGTTCCGTGCATACGGCCTCGAGAAGGCCCTGCAGACCCCGGCCAAGATCTTCTACAAGTACGAAGGCGTGAGCCCGGCCGGCAGCCACAAGCCCAACACCGCGATCCCGCAGGCGTTCTACAACAAGCAGGCCGGCGTGAAGCGCCTGACCACCGAGACGGGTGCAGGCCAGTGGGGTACCTCGCTGTCGTTCGCAGGCTCGCTGTTCGACCTCGATGTCACCGTGTTTCAGGTGCGCGTGTCGTACGACCAAAAGCCGTACCGCCGCGCCGTGATGGAAACCTATGGCGCGCGTTGCATCGCATCGCCGTCCAATGAAACCAACTATGGCCGCTCGGTGCTGGCCGGCCGTCCGGACCATCCGGGCAGCCTCGGCATCGCGATCTCCGAAGCGGTGGAAATCGCCGCCACCAATGACGACACCAAGTACGCGCTGGGTTCGGTGCTGAACCACGTGCTGATGCACCAGACCATCATCGGCATCGAGGCGATGGAGCAGATGGCGATGGCCGATGCCTATCCGGACGTGGTCGTCGGCTGCACCGGCGGCGGCTCGAACTTCGCCGGCATCGCGTTCCCGTACATCGGCGCGGGCCTGCGTGGCGGCGCCAAGCCGCGCATCGTCGCGGTCGAGCCGGCAGCCTGCCCGTCGCTCACCCGTGGCAAATATGCGTACGACTTCGGCGACACCGGCCAGATGGCCCCGCTGACCAAGATGCACACGCTGGGTTCGTCGTTCATGCCACCGGGTTTCCACGCCGGCGGCCTGCGTTACCACGGCATGGCGCCGCTGGTCTCGCACCTGAAGGAACTGGGCCTGATCGAGGCGACTGCCTATCACCAGACCGAGTGCTTCGCGGCCGGCGTGCTGTTCGCCCGTCACGAAGGCATCGTGCCGGCACCGGAAGCCAACCACGCGGTCAAGGGCGCGATCGAAGAAGCACTGCGCTGCAAGCGCGAAGGCAAGAGCGAAACCATCCTCTTCAACCTGTGCGGCCACGGCCACTTCGACATGGTCGCGTACCAGAACTACTTCGCGGGCAACCTGAAGGATGACAACTACGACGAGAAAGAGCTGGCGATGGCGCTGGCCGGCCTGCCGAGCGTGCCGGAAGCGGCCTGATCGACAGCGTTGCTTGTCATGCCGGCAGCCCGGGCCTGAATGCAGGCGCGGGCAGGTCGGCAGCACCACGAAACACCGGGCCCGTGCCCGGTGTTTTGTTTTGAAACATCCGTCAGAGAAATGTCAGCCACAGCTCAGTCCCGCGACAGCTTGGCGGCTTAAGCTGCCGCCAATAGCGTCCGCCAATGTGCGGCCGGCCGATCACGGCCGGCGGGCGGAACGCGCAGAGAGACTGATTGAAGCTGATTCCACATTCCGCGCTGGCCGTTCTGGTCAGTCTGGCCGCGGCGGGAGCACTGGCCGGCCCGGCGAACCTTTCGCTGTCGCTGGCACAGGCGCAAGCGCTGGCTGCCGAACGCAACCATGACCTGAAACTCGCGCGCACGGCCGTCGCCAGCGCCGAAGCCGGCGTGCAGGTGGCCGGCGCTGCCCCCAATCCCGTCATTGGTCTGTCGACCAGCAGCATCGGGCCGGGCATCGGTTCCGGTTCGCTGTGGCGCAAGCAGATCGATACCGTGCTCAGCGTCAGCCAGATGATCGAGCGCGGCAACAAGCGGGAGCTGCGCACCGAGAATGCCCAACATAATGCCCGTGCCGCCGATGCCGACCTGATGGACCTGCAGCGGCAACTGCGCGTGCTGGTGGCGATGGCCTATGCCGACCTGATGGCGGCACAGGAAAAGCTGGCCGCCGGTCGCGATGCTTCCCAATTGCTGGAGGCGACGCTGGCTGCAGCACAGACCCGGCGCGCCGCTGGTGACATTGCCGGTGCCGATGTCGAGCGCGTGAAGGTCGACACGCTGCGCGCGCGCAATGATGTCGCTGCCGCACAGGGCGAACTGAGTCGCGCGCGCCACGCGCTGGCACTGTTGCTGGGCGAGACCGCGCAGGCCGAATTGCTGGTGGCAGCGGACAGCTGGCCGGTGCTGGAGGAGGCCAGCGCGCCGGACGCCGCCGTGCTGGCCGTGCTGATCGATGCGCGGGCTGACATGCGCGCTGCACAGGCGAGGGTCGAAGCGGCGCAGTCCGGTACCAGGCTGGCCGACGCACTTCGCACGCGTGACGTGACCGTCGGCGCGCAGTATGAACACTTCCCGCAGGCGGCCGACCCCGGCGGCACCCTTGGCGCCAGTGGAAACAGCGTCGGCGTCAGTGTCAGCATGCCTTTGTTCACCCGCTATTACTACCAGGGCGAGATCGCGTCCGCGCAAGCGGCACTGGACGCCGCACACGTGGCGCTGGAGCGCACCCGTGAGCGCGCCAGTGCCGAAGTCGGCGCCGCGCTGGCCCAGCTCGGCAGCGCCGCCGAGCGCGTGCGCCGCAACCGCGATGAATTGCTGGTGGCGGCAGAGAAGGCTGCACGCGCTGCCGAATACGCTTACCAGAACGGCGCGGTCGGCGTGATGGACGTGCTCGATGCCCGCCGCACCTTGCGCGCCACCCGACTCGATGCGCTGGCCGCGCAAGCCGATTTCAGCAAGGCGCTGGCGGCATGGAGGGCGGCGATCGAGACCACCGGCACCGAGCGCCGCGTCGCCGCCAGAGACTGACCGACAACAGCAAGCATACCCACAAGGGGCGCACAGGCCCCGACTCGGAATCCCATGAAGAAGCACACCAAATTTCTGATCTCCATCGTCTTCCTGCTGATTGCGGCGGCCACGGTGTTCGTCGTCCAGCGCCGCAGCGACATGGAAGAGGCGGCGGCCAACAGCCGGCAGAAAGTCGTCACGCACGAGCCCGGCATCGTCCGCTTCGCCGCCGGCGAGCCGCAACTGTCGGCGATCCGCGCCGAGCTTGTCAGCGCCGAGCCGATGCCGACCGCGGACCCGGTCAATGGCCGCATCGTCTTCGATGAAAATGCAACCTCGCGCATCAGTTCGCCGCTGACGGGCCGCGTGCTGAAGCTGCATGCCGGCGTCGGCGACCTGGTCAGGCGCGGTGCATCGCTGCTCGAGATCGATGCACCCGACCTCGCCAATGCCGAAGCCGACCAGCAGAAGGCCGTCAGCGAAGAAATGCGCAAGCGCCTTGCCTATGAGCGCGCGAAGCGCCTGCACGACAACGAAGTCATCGCGCGCAAGGAACTCGAAGCGGCCGAGGCCGATTTCTTCCAATCGCAGGCCGACACCCGCCGCGCGTCGGCACGCCTGCGCAACCTGCAGGCGTCGGGCCACGAGAACGGCAAGTTCGTGCTGCGCTCGCCGCTGGCCGGCGTCATCGTCGAGCGTAATGCCAATCCCGGCCAGGAAGTGCGGCCCGACCTCGAGCACCCGCTGTTCCTCGTGACCGACATCACCCGCCTGTGGGTGCTGGCCGACATTCCTGAAAAGCACTTGGGCAATGTGCATGTCGGCCAGACAGTGGCCGTCGAGTCCGATGCCTATCCCGACAGGCATTTCAGCGCCACGGTCGAGCGCATCGGCGTCGCGGTCGATCCGGTCACGCGTCGGGTGCAGGTGCGCTGCGTGATCGCCAATCCGGATGGCAAGCTCAAGCCCGAGATGTTCGTGCGCGTCGCGTTCCTCGCCGATGGCGAGCACAAGGGCATACGCGTGCACAACACCAGCCTGGTGACCGAAGGCATCTACGTGTATGTGTTCGTCGAGAAGAGCGCCGGCACTTTCGAGAAGCGCCGCGTGACGCTGGCGCTGCGCGGCAATGACCATTCCTTCGTCGAGCAGGGCCTTGAAGAAGGCGAGCATGTGGTGACCGAAGGCGCACTGCTGTTGAATTCCGAGGCTGCCGCCGATGCTCAGTAAGCTGATTGAATTTGTCCTCAGCCAGCGCGTCTTCGTGCTGGTAATGACGGCGGCGCTGTCGGCCTTCGGCTATCGTGCCGTCACCAACCTGCCGATCGAGGCCTTCCCCGACGTGCAGGACGTGCAGGTGCAGATCGTCACCCAGTACCCGGGACAGGCGCCGGAAGAGGTCGAGCGCAATGTCACGTTGCCGATCGAGCGCGAGATGTCGGGCGTGCCGCGCCAGACCCAGTTGCGCTCGGTGACGATCTCGGGCCTGTCGGTGGTGACGCTGACCTTCGGCGACGGGACCGACGATTATTTCGCACGCCAGCAGGTGCTGGAAAAGCTGCAGAACGTGAACTTGCCGCAGGGTGTGCAGCCTCAGCTGGCGCCGCTAACCACGGCCGTCGGCGAGGTCTATCGCTATGTGCTGGAAGCGCCGGCCGATATGTCGATGTCGGAACTGCGCGCGATCCAGGACTGGGTGGTGCGGCCTAACCTGCGCATCGTGCCCAACGTCGCCGAAGTGGTGTCCTTTGGTGGCACCATCAAGGAGTATCAGGTCAGGGTCGACCCGTATGCGCTCAAGCGCTATGGCCTCGCGATCGACCAGGTGACGGCGGCGCTGGCCAACAACTCGGCCAACGTCGGCGGCGGTTTCGTGCGTCGTGGCGACGAGGCGCTGGTGATCCGAGGGATGGGCATCTTCGCCAGCCTGGCCGACATCGGCCGCGTGGTGGTCAAGGCAAAGGATGGCAAGACCGTGCTGGTGTCCGACATCGGCGAGGTCGTGATCGGCGCCCGCAACCGTTCCGGCGTGGTGTCCTACAACGACCGCGACACGGTGGTCGAGGGCATCGTGCAGATGACCAGAGGCGGCAATGCAACCAAGGTCGTCACCGAGCTGAAGGACAAGATCGAGCAGGTCAACGCGAAGCTGCCCCCGGGCGTGAAGATCAGCGTCATTTACGACCGTACCGAGCTGATCGGGCACACCGTCACCACCGTGGCCGAGAACTTGCTGGTGGGCGCGGTGCTCGTGATTGCGATCCTGCTGGCTTTCCTGCGCAACCTGCGCGCGGCGCTGATCGTGGCCACCGTGATCCCGCTGTCGCTGTTGTGCGCGTTCATCATGCTCGATGCGCGCAATATCCCTGCCAACCTGATTTCGCTAGGCGCGGTCGACTTCGGCATCATCATCGATGGCGCGGTGGTGCTGGTCGAAGCACTGATGGTGCGGCTGGCGATGACCACCTTCGATCCCGGCATGACGCCCGAGGCCGCGCATGCGCTGCGGCTGTCGCAATTGCGGCGCACCGTGGTCGAAATGGGCCATCCGATCCTGTTCGCGAAGGCCATCATCATCGTCGCCTTTATCCCGATCTTCACTTTCCAGCGGGTTGAAGGAAAAATCTTCGCGCCTGTTGCTTTGACACTCTCCTTCGCGATGCTGGGCGCTGTGGTGCTGACCATGACGATGGTGCCGACCCTGCTGGCGCTGGCAATGAAGCACCAGTCGCTGGAAGAAAAGCACATTGCGTGGATGGACTGGATGCAGCGCCGCTATCGCGACGCGCTGCGCTGGGCGTCCCGGCACCGGATGCCGGTGGTCGCCGCATCGGTCGGCGTGCTGGTGGTGTCGCTGGCCTTATCCCCGCTGCTGGGCAGCGAGTTCGTGCCCAAGCTGGACGAAGGCAATATCTGGCTCACCATCAGCCTGCCGCCGTCGACCTCGCTCGACGCGTCCAAGCGGGTCGAGCGCGAGGTGCGCGCGATCCTGCGCGGCTATCCCGAGGTCAACAGCGTGATCACGCAGGTTGGCCGGCCGGACGACGGCACCGATCCGAAGGGGCCAAACAACATCGAAGTGCTGGCCGACCTGAAGCCGGCCGGCACCTGGCGCTTCAGCGGCAAGGAATCGCTGGTGGCTGACATGGGCAAGAAGATACGCCGCATCCCGGGCGTGCCGACCAACTTCTCGCAAGTCATCCAGGACAATGTCGAAGAGGCGCTGTCGGGCGTCAAGGGCGAGATCGCGATCAAGGTCTACGGGCCCGATCTCGAGATCCTGACCGAGAAGGGCGAGCAGATCGCCAACGTGCTGCGCGGCATACGTGGTGCCTCCGACGTGCAGGCCATCCGCATCGGCGGCCAGAGCGAGCTCGACATTTCGATCGACCGCGAGAAGATCGCGCGCCTCGGCATCAATGTGGCCGACGCCAATACGGCGATACAGGCGGCGCTGGCCGGCATGACCGTCAACACCTTCTACGAAGGCGACAAGCGCTTCGACGTCACGGTGCGCCTGAAGGAATCTTTCCGTAACGCGGTCGACGACGTCTCGCTGGTGCAGGTGTCGCTGCCGGGCGGTGCCGGCACCGTCGGCCTCGGCGAAATTGCGCGCATCGACGTGCGGCAGGGCGCGGCGCGCATCAGCCGCGAAGCCGGTGGCCGCGTGGCATTGGTGAAATCCAACCTGCTCGGGCGCGACCAGGGCAGCTTCGTGACCGAGGCGCAAAAAAAGGTGAAGGAAAAAGTGGTGTTGCCGCCCGGTTATTACATCACCTGGGGCGGCCAGTTCGAGAACCAGCAGCGCGCCGTCAAGCGGCTGCAGGTGATCGTGCCAATCACGATGCTGCTGATCTTCTCGCTGCTGTTCTGGGCCTTCAAGTCCGTTCGCAAGGCCTTGCTGGTGCTGGCCATCGTGCCGTTCGCGATGGTCGGCGGTATAGCCGCGCTGGCGATGGCGGGCCTGCATTTCTCGGTGTCGGCGGCGGTGGGATTCATTGCCGTGGCCGGCATCTCGGTGCAGAACGGCGTGATCATGGTCGAACAGATCGTCGAGCTGCTGCACAAGGAGCGCAGCGTGCTGGCAGCGGCGATCGAGGGTGCGGTCTCGCGCCTGCGGCCCATCCTGATGACGGCGCTGATGGCGGGCCTCGGGCTGCTGCCGGCGGCGCTGTCGCATGGCATCGGCTCGGAGACACAGCGTCCGTTCGCGGTCGTGATCGTGGGCGGCATCGTGTCGGCGACTTTCTTCACGCTGCTGCTGTTGCCGCTCGCTTACCCGTATTTCAATGACAAAGAAGCGGAAATCATCCCGCCGTCGCTGGCCTGATGCGGCCGGCACGTGCGGTCGGCCCTTGTGGCTCAGCCACGCGGCCGGCTCTGGCACAATACGCGAGGTAAACGATTGAACCCGGACCTGGACATGCATGTATTGCTGGTGGAGGACGACCTGGTGCTGGCCGATGGCATTGCGCGTATCCTGCGCGGGCACGGCATGGTGGTCGATGTAGTCAACAATGGCGACGACGCGGATCGCGCGCTGGCCACGCGCGAGATGTCGGTCGCGGTGCTCGACATCGGGCTGCCGGGCATTGACGGCTTCGAAGTGGTGCGCCGCCTGCGCGTGCGCGGCAGCAGCCTGCCGGTGCTGCTCCTGACGGCGCGCGACGATGTGCAGGACCGCGTGCGCGGCCTCGAGATCGGCGCCGACGATTACCTGGTCAAGCCCTTCGCTGCGCCGGAACTGGTGGCGCGGCTGAAGGCGCTGGTCCGGCGCGGCAATCCGCGGCCGGTGGATTTGCAAATGGGCGGCCTGCAGCTCGACCCGTTCGCGCGCCGTGCGACGGTCGACGGGCAGGTGATCGAGCTGTCGGCCCGCGAATGGGCGGTGCTGGAATACCTGCTGCAGAACGTGTCGCGCGTGGTCTCCAAGCAGCAGATCATCGATGCCATCCTGCCGTGGGGCGAGGAAGTCACGCTCAATGCGGTGGAAGTCTACGTTTCGCGCATACGCTCGAAGATCGCTTCGGCGGGCATCGCCATCAAGACCATCCGCGGTTTCGGCTACATGCTGGAACAGGCGCCGCGCTGATACCGAATGAATGCGTTTCGGGCAGGGGTCAAGGCCATGAGCCTGCGCGCGAAGCTGCTGCGCTGGTTGGTGATCCCGCTGGTGGCCGTTAACCTTGCAGGGGCGGCGGTCGCGTACTGGCTGGCATGGATACCTGCGCAAACCGCGCTGGACCAGAGCCTGGCCGACGCCGCATGGGCGCTGGTGCCGCATGTGCAGGACAAGGGCACATCGCTCGAGCTTGAACTGTCGCACCAGGCCGAACAGGTGCTGCGGGTCGACCACTTTGATGAAGTTTATTTTGTCGTGCGCGACGCGCACGGCAAGACCATCGCCGGCGACACCGATTTCCCGACGCTGCAAGTGCCCGACAAGATCAATGTCTATGTCGCCTATGGCACGCACATGCGTGGCGACGATGTGCGCGCGATCACGCTGCGCACCGTGGTCGAGGGGGAGACCATCCTGATCGGCGTGGCCGAGACCCGCATCAAGCGCCAGCAGATACGGATGCGCATCCTGTGGTCGCTGATGTCGCTTGAGCTGTTGCTGGTGCTGCTGATTCCGACGCTGATCTGGTTCGGCCTGAACCAGGGCTTCCTGCCGTTGCGGAACATTCGCGAAGGCCTCGACCGCCGCAAGCCCGACGACCTGTCGCCGCTGCCGATGCAGGATACGCCGCAGGAAATCGTTCCCTTCATCCGCGCCATCAACGAATTGCTGGACCGCGCGCAGGACAGCGCGCGCACCAAGCAGGACTTCCTCGCGAATGTCGCGCACCAGTTGCGCACGCCGCTGGCCGGCTTCAAGGCCCAGCTGGAATGGCTGCAACTGCGTCAGCGCGATGATGCCGAAGCCTCGTCATCGATCGCGCTGATGATGGCCTCGACCGAGCGCATGGTGCGGCAGGCCAATCAGCTGCTGGCGCTGGCGCGTTCCGAGCCGGGCGACTTCGAGCGCCGCCGGCTGGAGAAGCTGTCGCTTGACAAGCTGGTGGCCGAGTCGGTGCAGCAGTTCGTCGACGAAGCGGCGAAGAAAAATATCGACATCGGCTTCGACCTGCAGGCGACCGAGGTGGCGGGCGACGCCTTCCTGCTCCGCGACCTGATCGACAATCTGGTCGACAATGCGATTCGCTACTCGCCGGAAGGCAGTGCGGTGACGGTCAGTTGCTTCACTGACGAGGGCTGCGGCGTGTTGAAGGTGGAAGACAACGGCCCCGGCATACCGCCATCGGAAACCGACAAGGTGTTCAGCCGTTTCTACCGAATCGACAAGGACCAGCCCGGCAGCGGTCTGGGGCTGGCGATCGTGCGCGACATCGCGATTGACCACGGTGCTGCGGTCGAAGTGCGTCCGGGGCTGTCCGGTGTCGGAACCATCTTCCTGGTGCGTTTCCCGACGCTGGGCGGCGAGACGGGCGAGGGCTGACGCCGCCGCCTGCCTGACCGTAGGCGCATCAATTCTTGGGCGCGACATCACGCGGGCCGGTGCCTGTCAGGAATTGGTACAGGCCGGGGTTGAATGCGCGCGCGTAATCGATGGGACGCAAGCCATGCTTGTTGGCCCGCTGTGCGACCGTGCGGGCGATCAATTTTTTCGCCAGCGCGCAAATGTCGACCTGCTGCTGGTCGGCATTCGGCCCAGCCGGCGTGAACGCATACAGGTAATGTTGTGCGGTGTTGTAATCAGCGCCGCACTTGTTCAAACCTTGGATGCTGACGTCGACGTGTCGATTCGCCACATCGAACTGCCCCGCGACGATGGCGTTGATCAGCGGCGTTGACCGGCCTTCGTCATACGCGGGCCGTTCGCTTACCGCGGCCGGTGTAAATCCACTGTCATCCAGATAGCGTGGCGGCAGCATGTGACAGGGGATTTGCATGGATGCCTGCAACGGTTGCAGCGCTGCCATCGGCACCGTTGCCGGCACTGCCATCGGCGACAGGTTCATCGATCCATGGCCGTTGCCGACGGAGTCTTGCTCCAGTGGCGGGGGTGCATCGGGCGCCTGCAGCGGATGCAAATGCCAGAACTGTCCGCGTGGCTCGCGATACGCGATCACCGGCGGTTCGCTTTCGAGGACAACGGCCGCCAGCATCGGTTGCTGGAATTCATTCGCCGGATCTTCTGCCGGCGCGCGGCTGACCATTATCGGTTGCCGAACACTTTGCATGAGAACTGTGCGGGTGGCACTGCCAGTGACCTGACCATACTCCGGGATCAGCGATCCGCGCTCAGTGACTGTCGGCGACCCGGTCGCGGTGGTCGCGGTGGTTGAGGTCGTCGTGGTGTTGGCCTCGCCTGCGATAGCCGTATTGGCCATGGTCGCCCACACTGCCATGGATTGCTGGTGCCTTCGCAGGGTGTCGAATTGCGGATCGGATTGCTGCAATTGGGCGATTTTCTGGCCCAGCTGCTCCGGCTCCGGGAGTGACGGCAATTCGCGGGACAGTCCGTCCAGTGTGCTTCTCATCATGTTAACTTTGACTTGCATCCGGCAATCCTTCGTTGGTTGGCAAGACCCGCTGAGGAACAGGCAGGGCGCACAGGTTCGCGCTTCGGCATGGTGAGTTGTGCGGCCGGCTTTGCGAAGCGTCAGTCTGGCCATTTGTACGATAATGCGGGATTAAGCGCAGTAAAGCGCAAGACAACGCGCACCAGGGCAGCACAGTGACTTACTCCGTCAAGGAAATTTTCTACACATTGCAGGGCGAGGGCGCACAGGCCGGTCGTCCGGCCGTCTTTTGCCGTTTCGCCGGCTGTAACCTGTGGAGCGGTCGCGAAGATGACCGTACATCGGCCATTTGCCGCTTCTGTGACACCGATTTCATCGGCACCGATGGTGAACAGGGCGGCAAGTTTGTCGAGGCAGCCGCACTCGCAGCGCGCATCGCCGGGCAATGGCCGGCCGCACGACCTGATAACCGTTATGTGGTGTTCACCGGCGGCGAACCTTTGCTGCAACTGGATGCCGCGCTGATCGATGCGATGCATGCGCAGGGCTTCGATATTGCGATCGAGACCAACGGCACCTTACCGGTGCCGAATGGCGTGGACTGGGTTTGCGTCAGTCCGAAGCAGGGCGCGGCCCTTGTCGTTACCCGCGGCAGCGAGCTGAAAGTGGTCGTGCCGCAGCAAGGCCAGGACCTCGACCAGCTTGCACAACTCGATTTCACGCATCACTTCCTGCAACCCATGGATGGCATGGACAAGGAAAAAAATACGCAGCTGGCGATTGCTGCCTGCAAGGCGGACCCGCGCTGGCGGCTGTCGCTGCAGACGCACAAGCTGCTCCAGATACCCTGAAGTACACAAGACCTGAAGACTGATGATCACGATTACCCGCAAGCTGGAGTTCGATGCCGGCCACCGCATTCCCGACCACAAGAGCCAGTGCCGCAATCTGCACGGCCATCGCTACACGCTGGAAATCACGCTGGTCGGCAAGGTGATCGAACAGGAAGGCAGCACCGACAACGGCATGATCATGGACTTCTCCGACGTCAAGGCGCTCGCGAAGGAGCATCTGGTCGACATCTGGGACCATGCCTTCCTCGTCTATGAAAAAGATGCGCAGGTAAAGGACTTCCTCGCCTCGCTGCCCAACCACAAGACGGTGGTGATCGACCGCATTCCTACCGTCGAGAACCTCGCGCGCACCGCGTTCGACATCCTGAAGACGGCCTACAAGGACCGCTACGGCACCGGCCTGCACCTGCACAAGGTGGTGCTGCACGAGACGCCGAACTGCTGGGCCGAAGTGACCGGGGACGACGCTTGAGCGAACAGCTCGCGACCGACGAGGGCTACATGCGGCTCGCGCTGGCCGCGGCCGGGCGCGCGAAGGCCTTGGGCGAAGTGCCGGTCGGCGCCGTGATCGTGAAGGCAGGCGAGGTGATCGCCACCGGATTCAACCAGCCCATTGGCCGCCACGACCCGACCGCGCATGCCGAGATCGCAGCACTGCGCGCCGCCGCCGACGCGCTCGGCAATTACCGTTTGCCCGGCTGCACCTTGTACGTGACCCTCGAGCCCTGCGCGATGTGCGCCGGCGCGATGATGCATGCGCGCCTTGCGCGCGTGGTCTTCGGCGCGAGCGACCCCAAGACCGGCGCCTGCGGCTCGGTGGTCAATCTGTTTTCAGAAGAAAAACTCAATCACCATGCCGAGCTGACGGGCGGCGTGCTGGCTGAGGAATGCGGCACAATGCTGTCTGCATTCTTTGCCGAACGCCGCAGCCTGGCCAAGAACGGCGCGAAAAACGGCAATTGATCGCCGCCACCCATCCCAGGAACCGACACCACGACCGCCACGCATGAGCCCGATGCCCCCCGTGCCGCGCACCATCGCCATCGTCGCCCCCAGCGGCTATGCCGCCGACCCGGCTGCATTCCAGCGCGGACTGTCGCGTTTGCGCGCCCTTGGCCATACGGTGAAAGACTTCTCAGCCGGCGAAGGCAAGCACCAGCGCTTCGCAGCGACGGATGCCGGCCGCGTCGCGCAACTGCATGCGGCGGCCAATGATCCCGAGGTCGAGATCGTGATCGCGCTGCGCGGCGGCTATGGCTTGTCGCGCATCCTGCCCGACATCGATTTCAACCTGCTCGCGCACAGCCGCAAGCTGTGGGTCGGCCACAGCGACTTCACCGCGCTGCAGATGGGCTTGCTCGAAGCCGGCTCGGACAGCTTTGCCGGCCCGATGATCTGTGACGATTTCAGTCGCGACGAACCGAGCGAATTCACGCACACGCATTTCTGGCAGTGCCTGTCGCGGCCTTCGATGAGTCTGTCGGTCGCAGCGGCCGGCAATCCCGAGGTCCACGTGCACGGCCGCCTGTGGGGCGGCAACCTGGCGATACTCGCGCACCTCGCCGGCACGCGCTGGATGCCGCACATCGAGCGCGGCATCCTGTTCATCGAAGACATCAACGAGCACCCGTACCGGGTCGAGCGCATGCTGCTGCAGCTGTGGCACGCGGGCCTGCTGAAGGACCAGCAGGCGATCCTGCTGGGCGACTTCTCGGGCTACAAGCTGACCGATTACGACAATGGCTATGATTTCGCGACGATGGCCGGCTGGCTGTCGGATCGCTTCGGCATGCCTATCCTGCAGGGACTGCCGTTCGGGCATATCCGCGACAAGGTGACCTTGCCGGTCGGCGCCGATTGCCGCCTCAGCTCGGATGCGCAGGGCTTCCGGCTCGAATTGTCCGGTTACCCCAGCCTGGACTAAGCGCCGCAGCATCCCTGAATTCCGGGGAAATCCCACCGCAAACCCGGCAGCCCGCCACCGGAATCCTTGTGATTCCGTAGCTTTCCGGCACCGCCGTCCCCGGCAAGGACCGTCGCCGGTGGTAAAATCCCGTCCTTCCTGTTCCGTCCGACCGGCACTGCTGCCGGCCCCCGGCGGGACATTGTTTTTTCATCGCCTGCACAGGCTACCCAGGTTTCCAGAGGTCTCTTTTGCTGTCCACCGCCAATATCACGATGCAGTTCGGCGCCAAGCCGCTGTTTGAAAACATTTCGGTCAAGTTCGGCGATGGCAATCGCTACGGCCTGATCGGCGCCAACGGCTGCGGCAAGTCGACCTTCATGAAGATCCTCGGCGGCGACCTCGAGCCGTCGTCGGGCAATGTGATGCTGGACGTGAACGAGCGCCTCGGCAAGCTGCGCCAGGACCAGTTCGCGTATGAAGACAATCGCGTGCTGGATGTGGTGATGATGGGCCACACCGAGATGTGGGACGCGATGACCGAGCGCGACGCGATCTACGCGAACCCGGATGCGTCCGAAGAAGATTACATGAAGGCTGCCGACCTCGAGGCGCGCTTCGCCGAGTACGACGGCTATACCGCCGAATCGCGCGCCGGCGAACTGCTGCTCGGCGTCGGCATCCCGATCGACCAGCACCAGGGCGTGAGGAGCTCGGGCGCGCGGGGCTGGAAGCTGCGCGTGCTGCTGGCGCAGGCGCTGTTCTCGAATCCGGACATCCTGCTGCTGGATGAGCCGACCAACAACCTCGACATCAACACCATCCGCTGGCTCGAGGAAGTGCTGAACCAGCGTAATTCGACGATGATCATCATCTCGCACGATCGTCACTTCCTGAACCAGGTCTGCACCCACATGGCCGACATGGACTACGGCACGCTGAAGGTCTATCCGGGCAACTACGACGACTACATGCTGGCGTCGTCGCAGGCGCGCGCGCAGCAGCTGGCGGCCAATGCGAAGGCCAAGGAAAAGATCGCCGAACTGCAGGACTTCGTGCGCCGCTTCTCGGCCAACAAGTCCAAGGCCCGTCAGGCAACCTCGCGCGCCAAGCAGATCGACAAGATCAAGGTCGAGGATTTCAAACCTTCTTCGCGCCAGAACCCCTACATCCGTTTCGAAGGCGAGAAAAAGCTGCACCGCCTCGCGGTCGAGACGCAGGGCATTTCGAAGGCCTACGATCGCCAGCTGTTCAAGAACTTCAGCATCATGGTCGAGGCCGGCGAGAAGATCGCCATCATCGGCGCCAACGGCGCCGGCAAGACCACGCTGCTGCGCTCCATCGGCGGCGATCTGTGCGGCTTGCAGCCCGATGCGGGCACCGTCAAATGGGCGGAGAATGCCAACGTCGGCTACATGCCGCAGGATCCGACCGAAGACTTTGCCGTCGACAAGAACCTGACCGACTGGATGGGCCAGTGGACCCAGGAAGGCGACGACGACCAGGCCGTGCGCTCCATCCTCGGCCGCCTTCTGTTCTCGGGCGACGACGTCAAGAAATCGGTCAAGGTGCTATCCGGCGGCGAGAAGGGCCGCATGACCTACGGCAAGCTGATGCTGGGCCGCCATAACGTGCTGCTGATGGATGAACCGACCAACCACATGGACATGGAATCCATCGAGTCGCTCAACATCGCCCTTGAACAATACGCGGGCACCCTGATCTTCGTGTCGCATGACCGCGAATTCGTGTCCTCGCTGGCGACCCGCGTGCTCGAGATCCGCGATGGGGAAATCATCGACTTCCGCGGCAATTACGAGGAATACCTGACCAGCCAGGGCCTGGAATAAACCTCGCGAACCAGCAGCACCGGCACTCAGCAACAACGGGACACGCCATGGAAATCAAGACCGTCGAATTCGAACATCCGCAGATGGAGACCGGCGCCAGCTGCGTGCAGCACGCCTGGGCCCGTGTGCCGGACCCGCTGAATCCCGAGCAAAAGCAGCAGTTGAAGGACAAGATCAAGCGCCTGCTGAAAGAGAAGGGCGCGGTGCTGGTCGCTCACTACTACGTCGACGCCGACCTGCAGGACCTGGCTGAAGAGACCGGCGGCTGCGTGTCCGATTCGCTGGAGATGGCGCGTTTCGGCCGCGACCACGAGGCCAAAACGCTGGTGGTGGCCGGCGTGCGCTTCATGGGCGAGACGGCCAAGATCCTGTCGCCGGACAAGACCGTGCTGATGCCCGACCTCGACGCGACCTGTTCGCTCGACCTTGGCTGCCCGGCCGACGAGTTCAGCGCGTTCTGCGATGCGCATCCGGATCGCACCGTCGTCGTCTACGCCAATACTAGCGCGGCGGTCAAGGCACGCGCCGACTGGATGGTGACTTCGTCGATCGGCCTCGACATCGTCGCCCACCTGCATGCGCAGGGCAAAAAAATCCTGTGGGCGCCGGACAAGCACCTCGGCCGCTATATCCAGAAGAAGACCGGCGCCGACATGCTGCTGTGGCAGGGCTCCTGCCTGGTGCATGACGAGTTCAAGGGCATCGAACTCAACCTGCTGCGCAAGGAACATCCGAACGCAAAAATTCTCGTGCACCCGGAGTCGCCCGAATCCGTGGTCGAACAAGCGGACGTGGTCGGCTCGACCTCGCAGCTGATCCACGCTGCACAGACGATGGCTGCGACAGAGTTCATCGTCGCCACCGACAATGGCATCCTGCACAAAATGAAGCTGGCTGCGCCCGGCAAGGTCTTCATCGAAGCGCCGACCGCCGGCAACAGCGCCACCTGCAAGAGCTGCGCGCACTGCCCGTGGATGGCGATGAACGGTCTGCAGAATCTGGCCGACGTGCTGGAAAACGGTAGCAACGAGATCCATGTCGATCCGGAGACCGGCAAACAAGCGGTCATCTGTATCAATCGCATGCTGGACTTCGCGGCAGCCAAGAAAGCCAATGTGCGTCCGTCGTCTGACCTCGCGGCCGAGCAGAAGCTGTTCTCCGGCATCGGCCCGGCCTGATCACGATCACATCGCATGAGCACCCTGAAGAATCCCCACGCGCCTTTCGACGCTGCGCTGGCCCTGGCCTTCGAGGCCAACATCAATGCCGCACTGACTGAAGACATCGGTTCCGGCGACTGGACGGCCATGTTGTTGCCGGAAGCGACGCAGGTCAGCGCCAAGGTCGTCGTGCGCGAAGACGCGGTGCTGTGCGGCGCGCCGTGGTTCGAAGGCGCGATGATGCAGGTCGATCCGCGCATCAGGATGGAATGGCTGTTTGCCGAAGGTGACCGGATGCCGGCCAACGCCGAAGTCTGTCGCATCACCGGCCCGGCGCGGTCGCTGATGACCGCAGAACGGCCCGCGCTGAACTTCCTGCAATTGCTGTCCGGCGTGGCCACGGCCACGCGCGACTATGTGCAGATCATTGAAGGCACGAAGGCGGCGATCCTCGATACTCGCAAGACGCTGCCGGGCCTGCGCCTCGCGCAAAAATACGCGGTGCGCGTCGGCGGCGGCCAGAACCAGCGGCTCGCTTTGTATGACGGCATCCTGATCAAGGAAAACCATATCGCTGCCGCCGGCAGCATCCGTGCCGCGCTCGAAGCGGCGCGCATGCTGAATGCCGGCGTGTCGATACAGATCGAGGTCGAAAGCCTGGCCGAACTGCAGCAGGCGCTCGATGCCGGCGCAGTGTCGGTCTTGCTGGACAACTTCAGCACGCAAATGATGTGCGATGCGGTGGCGCTGAACGCGGGCAGGGCGGTGCTGGAAGCGTCCGGCGGCGTCAATCGCGACAGTGTTCGTGCGATTGCTGAAACAGGTGTCGACAGAATTTCCATCGGCAGCCTGACCAAGGATGTCACGGCCACCGATTACTCGCTGCGCGTGATCGGTTGATTTTTGCTGACGGCGGCTGACTGTCGCTGACAGTCGCCGACTCTGTCTCGCGCCGGTCGATCCCGGCGCCTTCCGAATATCTCCTTCGCATGAAGGCTGGCAGAACTTGACCTGCCATGCCGGCACTCACGGGCCTTTCTCCCTACCTGTGCCGGAGGCCGTCGTGAATCCTGTTTCCTTTGCCCTGCCGGCGATGCCGTCCGATGTCGTCAATGCGATCCTGGCAAAGCTCGATGGCGACCCCGCTGTTCCGGTACTCGTATCTGCGTCGCGCTGGTCGCAGGCTTCCCATGTTTGTCAATTGCAGTTGGCGTGGTACGTGCGCTCGTCGAACTGCCGCTTGAAGCGCGCATCATCGGTCTCAGCACGCTGGTCGGCATCCACACCAGCATCGATCAGGAATTGTTCATGGAAGCCTTGCAGCCAAGACTGGCGCTGTTGTTGCCGCCGCAATGGGATTCGGCTGTCATGCAGTCCGAATTCGGCGAGATATTGCTGGCCGCGCTGCGCGAGATGTCGCTGAAGCGCTTCCCGTCAATTGCTGCCGTTGCGTTTCCGGTGATGCGCTTCCTCGGTAAATGGCTGGATCAACTGCCGCAGGGGCCGCAGCATGCTTTGAATATCGAACGCACCGGGCACCATGTGCAGGTGATGCTGACTGTGCAGTCCCTGTTCTGGCTGGCCAAAGACAATGCTCCGTCGAAGCGCGCCTTTGTGCAGGAATTCGTCGCGCGCGGCTTCATCACGAAAGCCGAGTTTGGCGTGCTCGAACAGCATCCGAATTGGTGCATGCCCGATGCAGGCCTCTGCTTCCCCAAACTGAATAACCGGCCTGCGCCGGACGCGGGCCCTATCGATTCAACCGAATATACCCGACCGCACCTATGTGCACTTGTATGACCTGAACCTTCAGTGCGTATGCGCTACGGAGATGCTCGCATTTCATGACAAACGGGGAAAGACATGAATCCTTTGCCTGCCAGTAGCTTGCAATCACTGCCGATCGATTGCCAAGCGATCATTGCAAAAGAATTGGCGAAAGTCCCATCCAGTGCATTGGCCTTTGTGCCGTCAATCCGCTGCTGGGCATCGACGAGCGTCTGTTTTCATAAGATTCTTTCCGAGGCAGGATGGTTGGATCGCGCAAGCGTTTGTGAGTACAAGTTGGGACGGGTGCTGGATTTTTCTTGTCCGACCACGCGCATGCTGAATGTCGCGACGCGGTATGCGGATGGATTGGCCCTGTCTTCCTTCCAGGCGGCGGTCGAGGCGACGGCGCTCACCCGATATGGACCCAGCGGCCCCGTCCTTGCCGGCATGCTGGTGAACCGGGCCGGCGACCGCTTGAAGCCCGATGTGAAATCGGCCTTGCTCCTGTGGGCAAGGCAAAGCCCGAACTTTCACCCGGATGAGCTTCGATTGCAGGATGCGGTGTTCGAACCGGAGACGGAACTGGCGCTAGCTGAATTTTTCGACGATGTTCTGGACCAAAGACCCGTTTCGGACGACGAAGCCTACGATGCTTCCCGCAGTTGCTTCCTGATCGACGACCTGTACGCGATGCTGGATGCCTGGCCAGTGGAGCTCAGGGTGCGGGCCTTCATCAGGATGGCCATCCGCGTCCCTGCGATGGCGATCAGTCCTTCCGAGCCCGACCGAATGGCGAGCCTGGAAGTCTTGTTCGACATGGCTTCATTGATCCCGGTGCAATGGGATCCGGCCATGACGGCGTTTCGCGTGGGGGTCAATGATCTCCCGTTCCAGATTTATCTGGTCGCCGACAGTCCTCACTACTCACCCGTGATGCGCGCGACGATTTGCTGCCGCGTGCTGCGACTGTTGGGCAGCTTCCTTGACAGCGCGCCAGATCCGACCAGCGGACCGGGTGCCATTGTTCCCGCCGCAGCCAGGCGTCATTGGACAAACGTGATGAACGGATGCCCTCCGGTCTCAGTCAACTTCTTCAAAAGGTTGCTGCTTGCCGTGCATACTTGTCTGGGAATCCCGCGGGTAAGAGCGAGCTATGTCGACGAACTCGTCGACCGGGGCTTCATCTGTCGATCCGAAATCCCGACGGGCAAGGAACTGCCGGGTCTGGACAAACCGTTCTTGCGCTGGTGCCAGGCCATGGTCGCGGAGCATGTCTTCGAATTCGACGCGCAATCCGCTGCACGCATCGTCGCGCTGACGCGGCCTGATGCAAAGTCCTGATGCGGGCTGCGCTGCCTTGTTCTGTTCGGCGCGTCGGGAAAGCGCCTGGCACACCCTGGCTCAGGCGCGCATTTTTCTTTCCGGCGTCAGCACGGTCGGTACCGCCTTTGGCAGCGTGTAGGGATAGTCCTGGCTGTAGTGCAGGCCGCGGCTTTCGCGCCGCTGCTGCGCGCTGCTGACGATCAGCGACGCGACCTCGACCAGGTTGCGCAGTTCCAGCAGGTCGCGCGTGATGCGGAAATTGCTGTAGTACTCGTTGATCTCGCCCTTCAGCAGCGCGATCCGGTGTTGTGCGCGCTCCAGTCGCTTGGTGGTGCGCACGATGCCGACGAAATTCCACATGAAGCGGCGCAGCTCGTCCCAGTTCTGGGTGATCACGACTTCCTCATCGGCGTCGGACACGCGGCTTTCGTCCCACACCGGCAGCGCCGGCTTCCTGGGTTTGGACTGGCGCTCGATATCGAGCGCCGCCGCGCGCCCCAGCACCACGCACTCGAGCAGCGAATTGCTGGCCAGCCGGTTCGCGCCGTGCAGGCCGGTGCAGGCCGTTTCGCCGACCGCATACAGGCCATGCACATCGGTGCGGCCGTTGAGGTCGGTGACGATGCCCCCGCAGGTGTAGTGGGTGGCCGGCACGATCGGGATCGGCTGCTTGGTGATGTCGATGCCCAGCTCGAGGCAGCGCGCGTAAATCGTCGGGAAATGCTCTTTCAGGAAAGCGGGGCTCTGGTGGCTGATGTCAAGGTCGACATAGTCGAGGCCGCGCTTTTTCATCTCGAAGTCGATTGCGCGCGCGACGATGTCGCGTGGCGCCAGTTCGGCGCGCTCGTCATGCGCCGGCATGAAGCGCTGGCCGGCAGCAGCGCCTGCCGTGGCCGGCAGCTTCAGCAGGCCGCCTTCGCCGCGCACCGCTTCGGTGATCAGGAAGGATTTGGCATACGGGTGGTACAGGCAGGTCGGGTGGAACTGGATGAATTCCATGTTCGACACCCGGCAGCCGGCGCGCCAGGCCATCGCGATGCCGTCGCCGGTCGCGGTGTCGGGATTGGTGGTGTAAAGGTAGACCTTGCCGGCGCCGCCGGTGGCCAGCACGGTCTGTTCGGCGGCGATCGTCATCACCTGTCCGCTGCCGACATCCTGCACATACAGGCCGTGGCAGTGCGGCGCGCCATTCTTGATGCCGAGCTTGTCGGTGGTGATCAGGTCGATCGCCATGTGCTGCTCGAGCAGCGTGATGTTGGGGTGGCGACGGACTTGTTCTTCCAGAGTCACCTGCACCGCATGGCCGGTGGCATCGGCCGCGTGAATGATGCGGCGCTGGCTGTGGCCGCCTTCGCGGGTCAGGTGGAAGCCGAGCTCGGCCTGTTCATCGCGGGTAAACGGAACGCCTTGCGCGATCAGCCATTCGATCGCGGCACGGCCCTGGGAGACGATGGCGCGGGTCGCGGCCTCGTCGCACAGACCGGCGCCGGCCACCAGCGTGTCGGCCACATGCTGGTCATGGCTGTCATGCGAATCGAGCACGGCGGCGATGCCGCCCTGGGCCCAGTCGCTGGCGCCGTCACGCAGCGCGCGCTTGGAAATGACGACAACTTTGCGGGAATCGGCGAGGTGGAGTGCGACGGAAAGGCCGGCCAGACCGCTGCCGACAATGGCGACATCAAAATTCATCATGGGCAGGACTATAGACGATTTGACCAGAAGCCGGTGGCCAGTGGACCGGCTTGTCCGTGCTTGGGCAGCGCTTTGCGGGCACGGTTCGAGGTCGCTTTTGGCTAGTCGCAGACGCGATCGGGTGGATTCAGAAGACGGCTGAAATACCGCTCGGAAGCTGCCGAAACCGGCTCACCCTCGTCCGGTTAGTCATTCGATCTATCTCAAATAATTGGACAGATTGACAGTAGGGGCCAAAATCTGCTGTACAATCGGCTCCACGTTGAGATTCAGGTAGCAGTGGTGCAGTATCAGTCTGTCATTCCTCACTTGGTTGAGACGGTCATCCGGCGGTGTTCCCGCCTTAACCAGGATATGCAGTTATAGCGTATCCAATGAAAGGAA
>JACCDU010943405.1_pt1 | contig 34158 bp, 49 predicted proteins | sample 7446081 | NCBI WGS metagenome assembly JACCDU01 (sample SAMN15323447, study PRJNA562643) | freshwater metagenome | isolation source: river surface water | place: USA:Blue River Watershed | collected 2017-08-17
GTGGAATTCAATGTTCCTATTGTTTCTGCCACTCAAACCACGCGAAGTGGTTATGGTTCTTCTGATGTTGAACTTACTGATACTAGTGAGTCTTTTGGTCTTCCTGCTACTGCTGACCTTATGTTTGCCCTCATTTCTACAGAAGAACTTGAGGGATTGGGGCAGATTATGGTCAAACAACTAAAAAACCGTTATAATGACCCTACTATCTACAAACGTTTTATTGTAGGTATTGATCGTGCCAAAATGCGTCTTTATGATTGCGAACAGACTGCCCAAAAAGATATACTTGACAGTGGGCAGAATGATGAGTATAATGATGAAGACAAGAAACCCAAAAAGTCGTTTGAAGGATTTAAATTTTAATGGAAACCGCTAAACATGTAAATTTTGATAAGTATGCTGAGTTTGTGGATGCAGTAACTTCTGATGCGTCCAAAGACTTCCTTGCTCTATCTGATCGTCTTGTTGCCCTTGATGAGAAAGGTGCGAATATTGAGCGTCTCCTTACTGCCTCTGTTGGTATCAATGCTGAAGGTGGTGAGTTTATGGAAATTGTCAAAAAGATGGTGTTCCAAGGAAAACCTTACAATGAAGATAATCGTGAGCACCTGATTATCGAACTTGGCGATATTATGTGGTATGTTGCCCAAGCCTGTATGGCACTTGGAGTGACCCTTGATGATGTTGTTGCTAAAAATGTTCAAAAACTTCTCAAGCGTTATCCTGAGGGTGCGTTTGATGTTTACTTCTCTGAAAACCGTGCTGCTGACGACCGATGACTAAAGAAAAACAAGTAACTCTTAAAATGGATGCTCGCTGCGCTGCCGCAGTTCGTCAAATTCTTTTTGATGCACAAAAAGGATATACTTATGATGAAGTAAGTGTTCCTCCTCGTATTAATGATATTCGCAATGTTATTCGAGATATTGATAGTAGTATTGGTACAGTTCTTGGTGTATAATAAATATTTCAAAAAATGTCTTTGATTGGCAAAAGAAAAGGAAGACCAACTACAAGAATACAGTTTGATACTATTCTTAAAAGATTTATTGTCTTCCTTAAAAGAGAACTTCGTTTAACATATGATATTCCATATGTCCTCATAGATGACTCTGATTTTGCTAAAATCAATATGACTTTTGGTATGATGTCCGGAGAAATACTTTATATTAGTATTATTAATCGCCATCCTATAGATATTCTAAGAACAGTATCTCATGAGTTCGTTCATTATAAACAAGTTATGGATGGAAAGAAAATCTCATCAAATCCTGGAAGTTCCGCTGAAAATGAAGCAAATGCAAAAGCGGGCGAGATTGTGAGAAAGTATGGAAAACTTCATCCAGAATTATTTGACCTGATGCCAATTAGGTGATATGATTCTTTTTCTGGGGGCATAGCTCAATTGGAAGAGCACTTGATTTGCATTCAAGAGGTTTCGAGTTCGAGGCTCGATGCTTCCATTAGTGGAGAGTAAGAGAATATTATAAATAACTATAGTTGTGGAGAGCACTATGGTTAGTTGTGTTTGTAAAAATTGTGGACTGCAATTTGAAAAAATTAAAAGTGAATATAATAGAAAAATTAAATTAGGAACTCCATTTTTTTGTAGTTTAAAATGTTCTAGTAGTTTTGATACTTCGCATTTAGATATCTGGAGAAAAAGTGATGAAAATAGAAACTTTATAAGACAATTTAGTGGAAGTGACAGAGATGAGTATTCTCCTTTTAGGGAAACACTAAAAAAAGTTAAAAGTAGAAGTAAATCTAAAAATAGAGAGTGTAATATTGATTTAAAATATTTGAAAGAAGTATGGGAAATTCAAGAAGGTAAATGTCCATATTTAAAAAGAAAATTAGTTCTTCCTTTGACTGACCAATCTCATGATAAAACAAATCCAAATTTAATTGCTAGTTTAGATAGAATTGATAGTTCAAAAGGATATGTAAAGGGAAATATACAATTTATTAGCACAACTTTAAATTTTGCTAAAAACAAATATGATGAAAAGGTTTTATTAAATTTAATTGAAATGTGCGCTACACTATGATATAATAAGAATATGCCCAAGTGGTGAAACTGGTATACACGCATGACTTAGGATCATGTGCTTCGGCGTGGAGGTTCGATTCCTCTCTTGGGCATTGAAATAAATAAATAATTCTAATACAGTTGCCGTAAATACTTTTTACAAAAGTAGTAAGTAAATAATGAAAAAATTTAACCAATTCATAACCGAAGCAACCTCTGCCTCAGTTCAAGCAAAACGACTTGGACTTGTTGGTGATGGGCATGGGGGATGGTATAATAGGGCCACTGGTGAATTTGAGGCAAAGACCGTGGGTGGTCAATTAAAGTATTTCAACAAGCGACAGGTTATTGGTGGAAAGGATCCAAAGCAAAATGAGTTTGAAAAGAATATTCCTTTGGGATCTTCATATCCAGAACAACCTGCTCCACAACAACAAGCACCTGTAGAGCAACAATCGCAAGATGTAGCGCAACAAGAAATTCCTCAAGAAGAACCAGTAGCAACTCCACCAGATGTTCCTAAAACAAAAGGAACTCTTACAATTGCTTTTGGTCGCTTTAATCCTCCAACAGTTGGACATCAACAATTGATGGATACTGCTGCAATGTCAGCAATGGAAGATGGTGGAGACTATATTATTGTTCCTTCACGCAGTCAGGATAAAAAGAAAAACCCATTAGATCCTGATAGTAAAATATCATTCATGAGAAAGATGTTTCCAGATCATAGTGAAAGAATTGTGAATGATCCAAACTTTAGAACTATTTTTGATGTTCTCAAAAAAGCACACAATGATGGGTATACTAATGTAAGAATTGTTGGCGGTGCAGATCGTGTCAAAGAATTTGAAAGATTATCAAATGATTATAATGGACAACTATATCAATTTGATGTAATTGATGTTGTGTCTTCTGGTGATAGAGATCCTGATAGTAATAAAGGTGTAGAAGGTGTATCTGCATCAAGACTTAGACTTGCTGCAGCTGAGGGAGATTTTATGACTTTCCGTTCGGCACTTCCTCAAGGGGTAAAAAATAAAGAGGCGCTTCAACTATTTGATCTTGTTCGTCAAGGGATGGGTATTCAAGAAATACAGCAAGAAGGATATAATACTTGGGAAATTGCTCCAAAATTTGATCTACAATCTCTACGTGAAAATTATATTGATAAAAATATTTTTAAAGTTGGAACTTTTGTTGAAAATTTAAATACTGGATTGAATGGTAAAATTATTCGTAGAGGAACCAACTATTTAATTTGTGTAACTGAAAATGGAATGATGTTTAAATCTTGGATTAAAGATGTAAAAGAATCTTATTCTGAAAAACATATGGATAGAATGATGCGACTTCCGGGAAAACCTAATACTTTGGTAGGAACTTTGGGTGCTTTTATATACGCATCAAAAATGACACCAGGTGCTATTGGAACTGGTTCTGAAAATCTTCAAGTTGGTGGAAAACCTTATGGTATTAATTTGATAAATAAAAATAGGAAAAAAGTAAAACATTAAATTCTTCTCATGAAAAAGCATATTGCTGAGGATCTTCCCGCAAGAAAGCACCCACAGGCACAAATGTCTGCACAATCAAAAGCACCAGAAAGATCTGAAAGAAAGTCTGGTGGGGATGATGATAAGGGTGAAAAGACTCCTGAACAAAGAATCAGACAAGCGGTTTATGATATTCGTTATCGTGCAAGAAGAGAAAATGTCCCTCTTCGTACAGCATATTCTCAGTATATGCAAAATAGTTCAATGGGAGAATCTGAAAAGTCAGTAGTAAGACAAAAACTTTTTGGTAAAGAAGGTGGTGGAATGCAAGCAGAAGACTTTACTAATTACATGAAAGATTCCGCTTCTAATGCAGTTTCTAAAGCATTATTTAAAGTTTTCTTGGAGAAAAAGGAAGAAATTGTTGATGTAGATCAACTTAAGTATGAATTGGGGGAAAAAGTAAATGAAACTTCTGAAAGCAAAAAATATAAAGTAAGAGTTAGAGATAGACAAAGTGGAGTTACTTATGTAAGATATGCAACTCGTGAAAAGATTAGTCAACTAAGAGCAAAAGGTCTTGAAGTTGAAATGACGGAATATGGAACTCCATATGAAGGTGAAAGAGAAAGAGGTGAACAAACTTCTGCTGCTTTAGGTGGTGGGAAAGCAAAAAGAGATTATGATGGTGATGGTAAAGTAGAAAGTGGTGCTAAAGAATATCGTGGTTCAGTCCATAATGCTATTCAACGTAAAAAAGGTGGAGTTCCAGATGGTAAGGACACTTCAAGTGTAAAAGAAGGTTTTTTAGGTGAGGTGTCAGCAACTGCAAATTTGCCACAAACTGATGCTCCTCAAAATGTAAATCCTGACACAAATTCTACTCAGATTGATTTTACTACTAAAAAAAATAAAATAGTTGTAAATCCAACTGATAATTCACAATCAAAATTAATGTCACATCATGAAATGAAAGGTGAAGTGATTGTTGAAAATGGATACTCAAAATTTTTAAAAAAAGTTCACTCTCTCCAAGAAAAAGCAGAAAGTGAGCAACAGCAAAAACTATTTGGACTTGCCCTTTCCGTTAAAAGAGGAAAGACTTCAAGATCTGAAGTAAGTGATGAAGTTCTTAAGATTGTAGATTCGATGAGTGAAAAGGAAATTCGTAAGTTTGCTAAAACTAAGCATGAAGGAATTCCCAAGCAAAAAGTTCAAAAAGAAGAAGCGGAGTGTGGTTCTAAAGAAGAAGATAAGGTAGATCGTCGTCCTCTTGCAACTGCAATTAATCTTGCAAAAAATAAAGTAAGAGCAATGGGCATTAAGAACCCCATTATGATGGTTACTGCATCCGAGAATGTAAAAGAGAGTAGTTATGAGATTAATCCTTCTGCACATAGAAAATTGCAAAGGATTGAAAAAGCAACGGAACTTAGAAATAAAACAACTGGTTCTGAATCTGGTGCTGCTAGTGATGCAATTCGTAGAATGGGTGGATCGGGAGTATCTCTCCCAGTACAAAAAGCACATTATGAACCAGAAGGTGATTTAGTTGATGAAGCAACTCGCCTTTTTTATAAATTGCAGGCAAAAGGAAAAAGAGGTTCTTCAACTGCAAGAGCGCAAGAAACTTCTGATGCTGATCTAGAAAGGCAAAAGGGTGTTAAAGTTGCAAAACAAAAGGCAAAACAAAGACAAGAAAGAGAACCAGAAGAAGATCATCCATCATTATCTGCTCGTGAAAGAAATCCAAATTTAAGATAAAAATCATAAATAATACAGGATACTCTTCACACGGAGGACATTATGACACTCGCAGCTATTGGTGCCTGGCTTGCTGCAAACGAAGGATTGGTTGCTACCATTCTCTTTCTACTTTCAGAAGCACTTGGTGCAAATCCTAAGTTTAAATCAAATGGTATTCTTTCATTCCTTCTTCTTCAAGCTCAGGCACATCTGAAGAAAAAAGGAGCAAAAGATTTAACTCCTTGAGTTAAATTAAAATAACTTTATGGAGACTTTTTTATAAGGTCTCCTTTTTTTATAAATATCTGTATACAAAGAATTATAGGTAAGGAAACATGGCTCTTTGGGGCAATAAAGATTCTTTTAGCACGGGTCTTACAGGAACTATAACAATCAATCTTGCTACCGAAACAGTAACTGGTAGTGGAACGACTTTCGTAACTGCTGGAATTTCAACAGGCGATATTCTTGTAATTGGTGTTGGTGCTACATATGGACAAGCAGTTATTAGCGGAGTAACTTCTGCTACTCAACTATCAATCGGATCTACACAATTCATTACTGGAATTGGTACTGTTGGATTTGGTGCAACAGTTGGAGTTGCTTACACAGTAACTCAGAAACCAAAGTATACTCTTGAAGATGGTCAGTATGGCGCTCCTGACGTAAAATCAAACAGATTCTCTGCTGTCTTTGGTGTAGATACAACTGAAGCAGGTGTTGCTGCTGGAACAACTGTTGGTGGTAAGAATGCTGCTTACGCAGTAGCACATGCTGGTTGGGTAGGTGTTACTACATACGTTGATAATCATGGAAACTTTAGAGTTAAGTCAGAAACTCTTGTTGCCGGAAGTATGATTACAAGTGATGCAGAAGACGACTCAAGATTCCCAGATGCCTGATAATATGGTATGAAATTTGATGAATTGAATGAAGATAACTATTTGTTATTCGCTATAAAATTTTATGATAATCCTCAAGCAGTTACAATGGAGGATTTTGAATCTGATTTGAAGAGAATACGATATGTTAAAAGATTGTTAAAAAGATATAAAAATACAGGTGACCTTAAAATTCACCTTATTTTAAATCATATTATAATACTTTTTAATGTTTTCAATGATGCCACAGTTCCTTTATTATTTTATAATTTGGATAAAGATCTGTGGTCTTCATTGAAAAGTTTTTTATTATTTTTAAATAGATTTCCAGAATACCCAAAAACTCAAATGCATAATGTTAAAGAAGATGAAGAGTGTCTAAAACAATTACAAGCAATCTGATGAATAAGTTAGATAAGTTAATTCAAATTATTCATAATATCAAAGAAGAAGGTGAAGGATCAATCGCCAATGTAGTTGGTAATGGAGAAAAGTCTCTTGGATATAATATTGAGACTGGGACTCCTCCTGTCTGGAAAGGTAAAAAGAAATATGCTAAAGGTGGAAAAGGGTCCCGTAAGTGGTGGTTGCAATATCTTAAGCAAAAATAAGAAAAATAAATATTAGTAGATTTGTTATGATTAAATGTAATAAATCTCATATCCTCCGTCAATGTTTAATCAAAACACCTCATCCGACACTAAAATTGCCGTCTTAGAAGAGAGACTCTCATCCTATGAAGTTATGATGAGAAAAATAGACGAAGCAATTCAAATAATGGGGAAAACCAGTCAAAACATCAGTAAGATGCTGGCAGTTCATGAGGAAAAGATAGAGCATTGTGGTAAGACTGATGATATGATATCAAACATGATTCATGAGATGAAGGAAGAAAATAAGGAGCAGCATAAAAAAGTATCTGAGAAAATTCAATCATTAGAAACAAAAGTAGAAGAACTTGGTAAGTTTCGTTGGATAATCGCAGGAGCAGCAATTCTTTTATCTTTTGTCGTCTCTCAATCTCATATGGTTGTGGACATCTTGACACCAGACCAAGCACCTGTTAGAGTACAGAGTACGAAGTAATAACCTTTTATGTGATGGTAGGGGTATATTGTTATTATAGAGATGGGAATCCAATCTATGTTGGATGTAGCATAGACCTTGAAAGGCGAAAAAATCAACATAAGTATCTTGGTAGGTTTCTAGATTGCGAATATCGGATATTAGAAGAGACTACTAATGATACTCTTTATGAAAGAGAAAGGTATTGGATAAATCAACTTAATACTCTCAATAATGGAGAAAATAAAGTTATACACAATAATTGTGACATGCCTGAGGTTAGGGAAAAAATATCTGAGTATATGAAAAATAATAATCCTATGAAACCTGGGATGACTAATAGAGGAAGTTTCAAAAAAGGAAACAAACCAAAAATTACTGAGGAAAGAAATAAAAAAGTAAGTCAATCAAAGATGGGAGAAAAAAATCCAAATTATGGTAAAAAAGGATGTTTTGATCATATTAATCACAGGTTGATGGAATGTGAAAAGTGTGGCATAATGGTATCTCCTGGAAACTACTCCAGATGGCACGGAAAAAACTGTAGAAGAGGTTGATTTGGACTTTATTGATTCGAAATATATAAATCTAATTTCTTCTAGATTACAAAAATTTAAAAAGGTTAAACAAAATTTGTATAATTTTAGGTGTTGTTTTTGCGGAGACTCTAAACGCAATAAAAGCAAGACTAGGGGATACTTATACCCTGTAAAGAGTAACACTAACTTCAAGTGCCATAATTGTGGTGCCAGTATGTCCTTCAATAACTTCTTGAAGGAGTTGGACCCGATGCTTCATAAGCAATACACACTTGAGAAGTTTAAGGAAGGATATACTGGCAAAAACTTCGTGGTTGAAGAACCAAAGTTTGAGTTTTCTAAACCTGTCTTCAAAAAGAAACTGGACTTACCAAAGGCATCAGAGAATCTTGTTGCCAGAGAATATCTGGAAAAAAGGAAACTGAATCCTGAAAAGTTTTATTATGCTGACAAATTCAAGGAGTGGGTGAATACTCAAAAGGTCACTTTTAGCACCATTGGTAGGGATGAGAGTCGCATTATTATACCAATGTATGATAGTGAGAGTAATCTCATCGGTTTTCAGGGAAGAGCACTCGGTCCAAACCCTGTTAAATATATCACTGTGATGCTTTCTGATGACGCACCAAAAATCTATGGGATGGAGAAAATCGATTCTACGAAACCCATTTACATCGTTGAAGGACCCTTCGATTCCACATTTATACAAAATTCTGTTGCTATGTGTGGGTCCGACCTTGATATTGGGTCGTTTGGTTGGTGCGATTATATTTACGTTTTTGATAACGAACCACGTAATCGAGAAATCGTCAACCGAATATCAAAAACCATCGACAGAGGTGACAAAGTAGTAATTTGGCCCATAACCATTCAGCACAAGGATATTAATGACTGTGTGCTTGCTGGACTTAATGTTATGGATGTGTTAAAATCAAATACCTACTCTGGTTTAGAAGCAAAAATCAAGTTTAACAATTGGAAGAAAATATGAGTAACGGAACAAAAGTCGTTAAAAGAAATGGTGCCACTGAAGTGTTGGAGTTGAATAAACTTCATGTAATGGTAGAAGAGGCATGTAAGGACCTTGCTGGGGTCTCCGCAAGTCAAGTTGAGATGCAATCTGGTATTCAATTCTATGATGGCATTACAACGGCAGAGATTCAAGAGATCCTGATTCGTTCTGCCTCTGACCTGATTGACCTGGATCATCCCAATTATCAATTCGTCGCAGCACGTTTGCTTCTGTTTGCAATTCGTAAACAGATTTTTGGTCGTATGCATGAGGCACCGACCGTAAAAGAGCACACTCTAAATTGTGTAGAAAAAGGAGTTTATGACCCAGAAATTCTTGATCTTTACACTGATGAAGAATTTGAAAAACTTCAGTCTTTCATCGATCATGGTCGGGACTATCTTTTCACTTATGCTGGTCTTCGTCAGGTAGTTGATAAGTATCTGGTACAAGACCGCAGCACAGGTGCTTTGTATGAAACTCCCCAATTCATGTATCTCTTGATTGCGGCAACTATTTTCTCCAAGTATCCTAAGGAAACCCGTCTAGATTACGTTAAGAGGTATTATGACGCAATCTCAAAGCACAAAATCAACATCCCCACTCCCATCATGGCGGGAGTGCGAACGCCACTTAGACAATACGCTAGTTGTGTTCTGGTTGATGTTGATGACACCCTCGATAGTATCTTTACTAGCGATATGGCTATTGGCAGATATGTTGCACAAAGGGCGGGTATCGGTATCAACGCAGGTCGAATCCGTGGTATCAACAGTAAAATTAGAGGTGGGGAAGTCCAGCACACTGGCGTTGTACCGTTTCTCAAAAAGTTTGAAGCAACTGTCCGTTGCTGTACGCAAAATGGTATACGAGGAGGAAGCGCGACGGTACACTTCCCAATCTGGCACCAAGAAATCGAAGACATCCTAGTACTAAAAAATAATAAAGGAACCGAAGATAACCGTGTTCGTAAGTTAGACTACAGTATCCAAATCTCTAAACTCTTCTATGAGCGATTCATCCGTAACGAAGAAATTTCCCTCTTCTCTCCTCACTCCGTTCCTGGTCTGTATGATGCTTTTGGCACTGATGGATTTGACGACTTATATGTTAGTTATGAACGAGATGAGTCTATTCCAAGAAAAATTATCAGTGCTCAAGAACTCTTTTTGGACCTCCTGAAAGAGCGAGCAGAAACTGGTCGTATTTACATTATGAATATTGACCATTGTAACTCTCACTCATCATTCTTGGATAAAGTTGAGATGAGTAATCTCTGCCAGGAAATTACTCTTCCCACTAAACCTCTTCAACATATTGACGACACTGATGGTGAAATTGCTCTTTGTATTTTGAGTGCTATTAATGTTGGGAAAATCCGTGACCTTGAAGACCTTGAAGTACTCTGTGATCTTTCTGTGCGCTCTTTGGATGAACTTATTGATTTTCAAGGATATCCCATCAGAGCAGCAGAAATCGCCACTAGAGCGCGTCGTTCTCTTGGTATAGGTTTTATTGGTTTAGCACACTATCTCGCCAAGCACGGAGAGCACTACGATGATCCTGGTGCCTGGAAACTGGTGCATGACCTCACTGAAGCATTTCAATATTACTTGATTAAATCAACAGTAAATCTTGCAAAAGAAAGGGGTGCTTGTGAATACTCAGATCGCACTAAGTATTCTCAAGGTATTCTCCCAATTGATACATACAAGAAGGATGTGGATGAAATCGTTCCAAATGAACTGAAGTATGATTGGGAAAGTCTTAGAGTACAGGTTAAACAGTATGGGGTTAGAAACTCAACACTGTCCGCACAGATGCCATCGGAGAGCAGTTCCGTTGTGTCAAACGCAACCAATGGAATCGAACCTCCTCGTGGATACTTGTCCATTAAGAAATCGAAGAAGGGGCCTCTTAAGCAGATTGTCCCACAATATCAAACTCTCAAGAACAACTATACGCTTCTTTGGGATATGCCTAGCAACCGTGGTTATATCAATATTGTTGCTGTGATGCAAAAGTTTTTCGATCAAGCAATTTCTGGAAACTGGTCTTATAATCCAGAAAATTACCCTGATAATGAAGTTCCTGTTTCTGTAATGGCACAAGATCTTTTGATGACTTACAAAATGGGTTGGAAAACAAGTTATTATCAAAACACCAATGACATGAAGAATGATGAAATGTTTGAAGATAAAAAAGAAAAACTTGAATCTCTTCTTAATGATATTATGAACACTGAAGAGGAAGATTGTGAGAGTTGCAAAATTTAATCAAGTTAAATATAACAGTTGAGTTAGTTTAGTAAGAAAAAAATCATGACATTTAGTTTCAAAAAAAATTCAGAGGAGAAACCAATGGTCGAATCAATGACCGTTTTTAATTCTCAAGAAGTAGACACCAAAAAGCAACCCATGTTTTTCGGTCAACCACTAGGAATTCAAAGATATGATTCTTACAAATATCCAGTTTTCGATAAATTAACTCAACAACAATTGGGGTACTTCTGGAGACCTGAGGAAATTTCATTACAGAAAGATCGTGGAGATTATCAATCTCTTCGTCCAGAACAAAAGCATATTTTTACTAGCAATCTGAAGTATCAGATTATGCTAGATTCCGTTCAAGGAAGAGGTCCTGGTATGGCATTTGCACCATACTGTTCCCTTCCCGAACTGGAAGCATGTATGAAAGTGTGGGAGTTTATGGAGATGATTCATTCTCGCTCATACACCTATATCATCAAAAACGTATATTCAGACCCATCTGAAGTTTTTGATACTATTCTCAGAGATGATAGAATTCTAGAACGTGCCGTGAGTGTTACTCAGGCGTACAATGACTTTATTAATAGTGCTCAACATTATGGTATATCTAATGAATGGGTTCACGCATTAGAACAAGTCCCATACGCACAAGAGGCAAGGTATGAACTCAAACGTAAACTGTTCAGAGCAGTTGCAAACGTTAATATTCTTGAAGGTATTCGCTTTTATGTCAGTTTTGCTTGCAGTTTTGCATTTGGCGAACTCAAACTTATGGAAGGAAGTGCAAAAATCATCTCACTGATTGCTCGTGATGAGAACCAGCATCTGGTTATCACCCAGAATATTATGAACAAATGGAAGGAAGGTGATGACCCAGAGATGGCACGAATTTCTAAAGAGGAAGAGCAGTGGGTTTATAAGACTTTCGAGAATGCTGTAAATCAAGAAAAACTTTGGGCAGAATATCTGTTCAAGGATGGTTCGATGATTGGTCTGAACGACAAACTGTTACAGCAGTATGTCGAATGGATTGCAAATCGTAGAATGAAGGCAATTGGACTCAAACCACTCTATGATATTCCAGCAAAGAACAATCCACTTCCCTGGACTTCTCATTGGATTGAATCTAAGGGATTGCAAGTAGCCCCTCAAGAAGTGGAGGTTGAGCAATATTTGATTGGTGGTATTAAACAAGATATGAAAAATGATACTTTTGCTGGATTTAAATTGTGAATCCCAAAATACTCAAAGATGATTCCAACTATGATGAATGGTGTGAGCAGGAAATCCTGAACGCATATCGAGAAGCAGCAGAATCTGACGAGTTTCTGTTTGGTGATTACGATTTTAAGAAAGAATGGTTAGAGGGTCGTTAAGACCCTCTTTTTTTATAAATAAAATTATAGAAAAATCATAAAAGAAAAAATGTCTAGAATTACTGGCACTGATGCTCTTAACATGATGGAAGCATACAATGCGGTTTATGCTCCACAAGAACTCACAGAAGAGCAAGTTTGGGAAGAAGTTGAAGCATGGGTAAATTCGCTTGTAGAAGAGGGTCATGACCTGAGTGAGTATACTTGGGAAGATATGTATGAAGAGTATTTGAATGAGATCGTCAGACCTACTACAGGACAACTGACCGCACCTCGTAATGCTCCACCAGCATCTCCAAAACCAACAGCAGCATCAACCTATAGACCTGGTGGAGGTGGAATGGGAGGTATGCGAGGTAGTGGAAGAGATAGAACTTCCTATCAAACTAGTTCTTCTCCGGGAGCACTTAGAGTACAACCTACGAATGCACCATACCAATCAAGATTTGCTGGTGCCCGTGACGCTGCTTTTGATAGAGCAAGACAAATCCAAGGATCTCCTGTAGTTGGTCCAAGAGTTGCAGCACCTGCACCTACAAGACCTACTGCTCCTGCACCTGCAAGACCTGTAGCACAAACATCTGCAAGACCCGTTTCTGCACCTGCACCTGCTCCTACTGCTACTGCTCCTGCAACAAGAACACCAAACCCTCTGATGCAGAGAACTTTTGGTTATCAAACTGGACAAGCACCTAGTCAAGTTGCTTCAACTAGAGCAGCAACCACTACTGCTGCAAGCAACTTGACTGGTACTGGAGCACTTGCAACTAGACCTGCAACTCCTGCACCTGCGCCTGCAGCATCTGCACCAAAACCAAATACTCAGCAACAAATCAGACAACGCAGATTGAATATGGATTTGGACCTTTTTGATATTGTAAAAGGTTATCTAATTGACGAAGGTTATGCTGAAACTGAAGAAGCAGCAGCAGTCATTATGGCAAATATGAGTGATGAGTGGAGACAAAGTATTGTTGAAGGATTAACTCCTCTTGGAGTAAAAACTGCTGGGGTTGTTGATGATCAGAGAAGAGGATCTACCAGAGATAAAGATCTTAAAGGTACAAGAGATGCTTTAGATAAAATGAAAGCGTACCCTAATGGATTTCCTGGTGTGAAGGGAGTCTGAATACTATTTTTTAAATAGTTTATCAGAGGGTCTAACCAACCCTCTTTTTTTATAAATAACTAAAAAAGTAAGAAAGAAGATGAAGTCCTTTAGTCAGTTTTTGCAAGAGTCATATTTGAATGAAGATGAAAAAAAGAAAAGAGATCTTGAAGCTGCAGCAGCATTAGCAGCTGCAACTACCCCTCTTGCAGGATCAGTTGCTTTAGGTAATAATGATCCATTAAAAAGATTGGATGATAGATTAGATAGAGATACATATAATAGTCTACCAAACAGAAGCAAGCAAAGATTAGGTGGTCCTTCTGCTTTAGGGAGACAGAGACAACCATTGCGAGGATCTGCAGGAGCTCCTGCAATTAGAAGTGCAAGAGCAAGAGCATCGGCAAATGCAGCACCAGAAGTTTCGCAAACTAATAAAATTGCATCTCAAACAACTCAACCAGAAGTAAGTCCTCAAGGAAAAACAACTACAGTAGCAAGTCCTGCAAGAAAACCGTCAGGAGCTGCTGCTGATGCTTGGCAACAGTTTCCTGGAAACCCGCCAAAAAAATATGGAACTCCAGAACCACCTTCAAGTAGAGTTCCTTATGGAAACAGAACACTTTCTGGAACTCCTTCAAGACTTGCTTTACCTGCTTCAGGATCAACTAGTAGTCGTGGTAGGCGAGAATTTACTCCAGAACTTGAAGCAGCTGAGCGAAGAAACAGAGCAGCAGCAAAAGAAGCAAGAGCAGCAGCATACGATGCCAAGCAACTTGCCGGCAAATTAGCAACTCGTGGAACTAATCCACAGGCACCCCCAGAAGCTATGATGAGAGGTGCATATGATAAAGCGTCTACACCCAGAACATCTTCTGGAGGTTCTGGAGGAAAACCACCAGCACTTCCTGCGGTTGGACAAACTGGAGGAAAACCACCTACTGGACCAAAAATTAAAATTCCATCAGGACTTAAACGAGCTGGAAGAATCGGTGGAAAACTTCTTGGACCTGCAGCAGCAGCACTTGATGTTGCTGATGAAAGAGCGAAGGGTTCTGGTTTGTTGAGATCACTTGCCAAAGGTGCTACAGTCGCTGCTGGCGGCGCTTTAGGTGGTGCTGCTGGTAGCATTGCTGGTCCAGTTGGATCAATTGGTGGCGCAACAGCAGGATCAATTGCAGCATCTAAGGCATTTGATGTTGCTGCTGGTGCTAATGCGGTTGAAAGAAAAGCAATGGCAACAGCAAATCGTCAAAAGCAAGCAGGAACTGCTATTAAAGGTATTGGTGGACAAACATCATTTAGTCAGAAAAAACCAGGTGGTCCTGCATTTATGTCAACTGGTTCTGGATCACAAAGAAAAACTGTTCAACTTGCTAAAACTGGTGTAGTTCAAAGAGGTGGGCAATCAACAGCAGGACATCTTGCGTTTAAGGATGGTAAAGCAGTTTATAAGGCAGGGCCAAGTGCTCAATCTCTTGCTAAAACTTCTTCTAATCCATTAGAAAGAATTGGAAGAACTATGTTTGCAGGTGCATACAAGAAGCATGATGCTGCAAAAGCACAGCAAGCACTTCAAAAAGCAAGACAAAATGATGCTGCTCGCAATAAAAAACTTGGGGTAAAGGCACTTCCTGGTAAGTGATTTTTATAAATACCTTTATATAAAGGTATTTAATTCATAACCATGTCTAGAATTTCGCAAGACTTCATTAATTCTGTTGGGTATTTGTATGAAGAAATCAATATCCAACAGGAAGATTTTTTGAATGAAGATTCTCAATATTATGATGCGGAAGCAGCAGAAATAGTAGAGGATATTCTTTCTACTATTTCAACTTCAATGGTTTATGAAGGGTATAGTGCTGAAGGTATCATTGGATTTCTTGCAGATTCTTCGGAAGAAACAATTATTGAAAAGTATTTGAGTTTTGATGAAAGTATTCTTACCGAAAATGTAGTTTCTGAAGATTATATTCAAGAACAATTAGAACTTTTTGATGTTGCAATTGATGAGGGTTTGGCAGATAAATTGTTAGGTGGTGCCATTAAACTTGCGGGAAGAATAGCATCAAAACCTGCAAGAAAAAAAGTTGCAAATATAATTCAAAATTCCAAAAGACCTGAAGTAGCAAGAAGAAGAATACAAAATCTTGCTCAAAGGGAAGCGAGAAAAGGAAATGTTGGTGGATATAGTCCAACAAAATCACCAATTGATGGTGGAAAACCAATGACTGGTAAGCAGTCTGCAGAATTACTTTCAAAGGCAAAACTAAGTCAAGCAACTCAAAAAGTAAAAGATATTGCTAAAGGTGCAAAAGCAGCATTAACAAGTCCTACTGCAAAGAAAATAGCATTAGGTGCTGCTGGATTAGGTGCTGCTGGTCTTGCTGGAGGTATTGGTGGATATATGGGAGCAAAACTTGCAGGAGCAGGTTCTGGATCAAAACCAACCGAAACATCAAGACCAGCAGAAGCACCTGTAGCGCCGAAACCACCTGCAGCACCTTCTGGATCTGGCGGTGCTGGAGGAGCAGGTACAAGAACTCCCGGAACACCAGCAAAACCAAAACCAACACAGGGAAATGCACAATATAGAGAATTAATTAAAAAAGGGAAGACTAAAGAGGCAGAAAAATTAGGAAAAGAACAGTGGGCAAAAAATTTCCCAGAACTTGCTAAAAATCTAAAACCAGATGGTTCTCAGAAAGGTACTGGTGAAAGTGAAATGGAAAAGAGTGCTGAAGAACTCCGTAAGATGCAAAATACATCTAAGCAGAGACAAGGTGCTTTAATGGGAGGACCTGAAGGTCCAGGAAAAATTGATACTAAAGCAGTAGAAGATGCTTTAAAGGCAGAACAAGAAAGACAACAGAAAAAATTGGAACAGCAAAATAAAACCCCTGTAACTGCAAAAGAATCGTATGAACCTTATGATATTGTTTTAAATTACTTACTGTCTGAGGGTCACGCAGATACCTTAGAAGAAGCAAATTACATCATGTTAGAAATGGATGAAAATGCAATTTGCACAATTGTTGAGCAGTATAATGACTATTTACTTGCTGAAGAAATTCAAGAGTGGGTGAATAATCTTGTAGACGAAGGTTATGATCTTTCACAATATACTTGGGATGATATGGTTGAGTATTATGTAACTCAGAATTAATCTTATTATAACATCTTCGAAGGGGGCTTGACAAGTCCCCTTTTTTTGTCTAGACTACCTTTGTCCCGGTTGAAGATGAGGCTTTAGCTAATCTTAGAAGACTTAAGAACCACACCATAAATTCTTTCAGATTCGCTCATATAAAAGGTTCCACCAATATTTGTGTTGTAATATTCTTCACTCATTAAGACATTACGATTGAATTGTTCATAAGTTTCATAATAACTCATAGATTTCTTATGAGGACATAGGTAAAGAATTTCACGAAGAAAATGTTCCTTACCTAATTTTTTTACATCTTCATTAAGTTCATCACAAGAACCGAAGTAATTTTTCCAATCAGATTCTTCTGTCTTTCTTCGTCCTGTTTTTTTATTTTTTTGTCTTGTCCAGAAATGTTTTTTACCAATATACTTTTTATTATTCGTAAGATTCGTAATTATGTAAACAAACCCTTCCATTCCTTTGGGAACATCGGTAAAGACCGATCCATTATATTGCCAATCCATAAGAATTCTTTATTTGACTATTTAGATTTGCGTTTGGAGTCAATGAGTGGTAGACTTGACAAGGATGATGATTTTTTAAATACTATGACTACACTTGAAAAGACTCTTCGTGATTCTCATGATTGGGCAGTTGACAGGATGCATTTTCTGTGTGAACAAAAAAATATTGAAAATGCTCATGCGATTCAATCTGAATTTAGTGAATGGTTGAATCCGGATATTCCAGAGCATGATGTATTTTCATTGGAATATATTGGTGAAGAATAATAAATATTTCAAGTTAAATGTATAAGGATAATAAATATGAAAATTGATCTTCATAACTTTTTTCAATATTATGATCCAAAGAATCCTAAACATGTTGCTGCAGTTGAACAACTGGAAGTAGATCTTAAGGATTCTCCTCTACTTGATGATAGTTCTAATTGGGTAAAAATTTATAGAACAAAACCAACTGTTCCTGGAGTTTTGCCTGTTCCTTATTATCCACAGACAGATAATTACAGAGATGCACAAAGAACATGTAATTCATCTGCTTGTGCAATGTGTTTAGAGTATTTTAAACCAGGTACTCTTCAAGGAGCAAAGGGCGATGATGCCTATGTTCAAAAAGTATTTGCGATCGGTGATTCAACTGATCACACCGTCCAGACAAAAGTTCTGGAGAATTATGGTATTAAGTCACGATTTAGTTACAATCTTGGGTTTGCTGATCTTGATCGTGAGTTATCCGCTGGGAGGCCTGTTGTTATTGGTATTTATCATAGGGGTACTTTATCTGCACCTACTGGTGGGCACATGGTTGTAGTTATTGGTAAGAGGGGTGAAGATTATGTTGTCAATGATCCTTATGGTTCTCTGAACGATGGTTATACTGGACCTGTAACAAATGGCAAGGGTGCAGTATATAAGAAGTCAGATTTGACTTATCGTTGGTTAGAAAGAGGAAAGGATAAGACTGGTTGGGGAAGAATTTTTGATGCAAAAAAGTAGAAAGTTCTACTCCCAGTTCAACCAAAAGTGATGTATCTGTAAAAGGAGTAGAACTTATAAAAGAATTTGAAGGATGTCATTTGAATGCTTATCCAGACCCACTAACTGGTGGACTTCCGATTACAATTGGATGGGGAAGTACTAGAGATTTTGATGGAAATTTCTTTAAACTTGGAAGAGTCATCACTCAAAAATATGCTGATACTCTCTTAGAGTTTGATTTGAGACATAGATTTCTTCCATCACTTCAAAGTATTCCCTACTGGAGTGAGATGAATGAAAATCAACAAGGAGCTCTGCTATCTTTTGCTTATAATCTTGGTGCTCGTTTCTACGGGTCTGCCAATTTTAATACCATAACCCGAGTTCTTAGGAATAAGGAATGGTCCAAAGTTCCTGATGCTTTATATCTTTACCATAATCCAGGAACAAGTGTAGAAGTGGGATTGAAGAGGAGAAGAGTTGCAGAAGGTAAACTTTGGTCTTCCTGAAGTTATTTCTTAACCTCTCTTAAAATTTGAATCATTAAGTCTTCTTGTTTTTGGGAATCTTGTTTTATTTCTTGCAGAGTCTTTTCCATCTGCAAGATTTTTTGTTCTTGTACCATAGTTTTTTGTTGCAGTCCCCAAAAACTGGTGAAACCTCCAATGATTGCAGCACCAATAATTGAAGTTGCTATAGTTCCCATATTGAGTTCCATTTTGCTATTTGCCTTCTTGTTTATGTATCCAAGTCTTAAGTTCGTGAAGATATTTCCTCAACATATCTGCTTTTTCTAGGTGCCACAAATCACCACTCTTGAAGTATTCTTGAGTGTGATTATCTATTGCTTTTAGAATATTATGAATCGGAGCGTTCCAAGGTTCACGCTTTGGAGTGTTCCACTCTCGTGGCATAATACCTCACTTTTTCTTGCCGCCATTCTTTGCCTTTTTCGCAGTCGCATTACCTTGATTTTGTTTGGATTGCTTGCCACCAGCAGAACCCTTCTTACCCTTATTTGGTGACTTAGACATTGGACTGTTACAATAACACATTATTTAGGTATAGGACGCTTAAAAAATTGGTTTTCTTGACAAATTATAAATATTCACTTATTATGTAAAATCCCAACAGGGATCCCTGTTATGAGCAGGGTTTTTTTATAATGAGTCTTTGACTTGAAATTAGAGCCGTGGGCGCTGCCCCTGAGAAGGGGAACCTCTCCTTTGCCTATACGGATGTAGAGTTCAATTAAAATTAATGCAATCTATCTTTACAGTAGCCCTGCCTCTCTTGGCAACGGTTACAACCAGTACGGCATCACTGCCATTCGTCAACTACAAGATGCAAGGTCCGCCTCCTCCAGTTCCTGGACAAGCACCTTTCTCAGTTATTAAAGAGTTTGACCTTGTAGATGAAAAGAAGACAGCAATCCGCGAGGTTGCACCACCAAAGCCAAAAGAAAAAAGGCTAATTTGTAAAGGGTGTAATGAACACGAAAATGTTACCCTGGCATTTTTCCAGGATCGTGGTATTAAAGACAGAAACGCCCTTGCTACCATCATGGGCAATATTAAACAGGAATCTACTTTTGTTCCTAATATTTGCGAAGGTGGTAGCAGAACCTCATACTATAATTGTGGAAGAGGTTATGGTTTGATACAATTTACTTCTGCTTCTCGTTATTATGGACTGGGTGCTTTTGCTAAAAAAATAGGAGGTAATCCTTCTACTGCTGATACTCAACTTCGGTATATTACTACTGAACCACAATGGAAGAGTATTGAAAACAGAATGAGAGTTTCTGGAAAATCTATTGATAGGTATATGAATTATGCATATCAGTGGATAGGATGGGGACACCATGGAGCAAGAACACAATATGCTCACGACTATGCTAAACGATTGGTTCTTGCTGATGTCTAAATAACTTTACCTGACTTGTGTGGTAACTTTTCAGGTTAGATTTGGGGTGTCGCAAGATGCCCCTTTTCTTGTATAAATAGTAATACCACACAAGTTAGAGTAGAACTATGACTAACATTTATTATACTTATGCATATTTGCGTGAGGATGGGACACCTTACTACATTGGTAAAGGTAAGGGTGTAAGAGCATATAGAAAAAATAGAGTTGGTGTAAAACCACCAAAAGATAAAAATAAAATTTTATTGTTGAAAAAAAATTTAACCGAAGAAGAAGCATTCAAACACGAAATTTATATGATTTCTGTGTTTGGTAGAAAGGATTTGAACACTGGAATATTGGTGAACAAAACTGATGGCGGTGAAGGTTCTTCTAACTTAAATGAAGATATTAGAAAAATATTGAGTAATAATATGATAAAATTAAATCAAGATAAAAATGAAACGGGGCAAAGTGTTCTTGCTAAAAACGCAGGAATAAAGGCAGCAAAATTAAACAAAGAAAATAGTGCAGGTTTTTGGAATTCCTCATTACAATCTAATCTTGGTAAAAGAGGTGCTATAAAAACAAATCAACAAAAGTGGAAATGTTTGGAAACTGGGTTTATTACTAATCCAGGAAATCTTACTCAATATCAAAAAGCAAGAGGAATAGATACTTCTAAAAGAATTAAAATAGAAGTTTAATATGGGGGCATCATGGTGCTCGTACATCATATGCTCATGAGTATGCTTCCAAACTGATCACGGTAGAAGTTTGATATATAAGGGGAGTGCTGCAGACCTCCCCTTTCTAATGTTTAATTTTAACTTCGGAAAGAGACCAGATAAAAAACAACTTATTATAGTAGGAATTATATTATCCTCTATTATCGCAGCACTCTCACAATGTACTAAGATATCAGAAAATACACTTTGGGACTTATTGGACGAAATTCAAAGAGAATTTTTTCCACAAACTATCATTAATGATGTTATACTTAAAGATCCTGACAAAATAAATCGCAGGGTCGAAAGAGATGTAACTAGAGCAATAGACCAAGTTACACCAGAGTATGATAGAATTATTCAAGAAGCAGATAAAAAGTATAAACCAAAATACATTGATGAAAAGAATGATGAGAATTTGTGCTATACTGATGAATGTAAGAAACTTGCACCACCAATGAGAATCTGTGCTCCTTGGATAGAAACCTGTAATTAAAACTACTATATAAACATATCTTATTTTTTGGAGATTATTATGTCCGTATCAGAAGAACTACTTAATGCAGTTGAAGCATGGAAAGTAGAAGACGAAAAGTTTGCTAGTGGAAACAACGCAGCAGGCACCCGTGCTCGCAAAGCACTTCAAGAGATTGCTAAACTGGTCAAAGCCCGTAGGACTGAGATCACTGAAGAAAAAAACGCCCGTAAGGCGGCTTGACGAGTTGGGGTCTAATCCCTTATAATACTCTCATGGGCAAAGGGGGTCCAAACCTCTTGTAAGTCCTGCCCCTCCTATGCCTCTCAACGATGCACAAACCTGGAGGTCTCTTGTCTCAGTAGCTCAGTCGGAATAGAGCATCTGCCTTAAACATAAATGGAGCGTCATAAAGGAAACTTTATGAATGTAACTTCTCAAATTCGGGGAACCCTTTAAAATGGCAATCCCGAGCCAAGCATCGTTAGATGAAGGTGTAGAGACTTTACGGGAAGTGCCTAAGTCCTTTGGGATATGGTAAAGAGAAAGTCCAGACCACAAACAGAAATGGCGGAGAAATCCGTAGTGGTAAGCTAAGCAGTTGGTCGGGGGTTCGAGTCCCTCCTGAGACGTTTTTTGAACCTTTTAATGCATAAATAATAGTAACTAAAAGGTTCCATTATGGTTAAATGTTTATTTTGTGGAGAGAAGACTTCTAATCCAAAATTTTGCGGTAGAAGTTGTGCTGCTTCTTATAATAATAAAAAGGTTCCTAAAAGAAAACCAGAACATAAATGTATTGATTGTGGGAAACCCATAACAGCAAATCGCGCTCGTTGTATGGAACACTATTTGGTATGGACTAAGAATAGAGAAGTAAAAGATATGACTCTTAAAGAAGCAATATATGAAAAACATCACAAATCATCAGCATTCGCCTTAGTGAGAACAAGAGCAAGAGCAGTTGCTAAAAAACTTGATTTTAACGAATGTGTTAAATGTGGATATGATAAACACATAGAAATAGCACATATTAAACCAATATCTTCTTTTAGTGATGAGGTTATGATAAGTGTAATTAATGCCCGTGAAAATATAATGCCTTTGTGCCCAAATTGCCATTGGGAATATGACCATAACCTTTGGACTTGACATAATCTCAGAACTGGTGTAATATATAAAACTGATAGAGGGTAAGTCCCTGTTATATCCTTATGAGATATATCACACTTACTCCATCACACCGTTGGTAGTCTAGTGGTCAGGACAGGCAGACAATGCACTTGGAGTTCGGGTTCGATTCCCGACCAGCGGTACACACAACATACAGCACAGGAGTAAACAAATGACACCTTACGAATTACGGTTTGAAATTTTTAAGCAAGCATATGCTCATGCTAATGATGAATATCTTGCTCGATATAATATAGTTGATAGTCATAATCAAAATACTGGAAGTAAATGGAATTATCCACCATTTCCATCTTATGAAAAAATTGAAGAACTTGCTGAAAAAATTAATAACTTTGTAAGTTCCAGGTAAAATAGTGGGGTGGCAACACCCCCGTTAGTATTCCCCTATAGCTCAATTGGCAGAGCACGGTGCTGTTAACACTGGGGTTGTTCGTTCGAGTCGGACTGGGGGAGTTGCCTTTTTATAAATAGTAATGAGCACTTGATATAGTTTATGGGCACTTCTAATAAACATAAAGAAGCAATGTTGGAATGGGGAGAAAAACATAAACAAAAATATTTGGAAAAATATTTAAATTCTCCAAAATATTGTAAAGAATGTAATGGAGTAGTGCCATATGAAAAAAGAAATATAAATGTTTTTTGCTCTTCTAGTTGCTCTGCTTCTTATAATAACAAAAAAAAGGCAAAGGCAAAACCAAAATGTATAGTATGTGGAGTTGAATGTAAATCAAAAAACTCTACATATTGTGGAGCAAAATGTCAATCTAAAAATAAAAATCAAGTAAGTCTTTCTATGTGGGAAGATGCTGGAATATATCCAGGAAAAACTTTGATAAAAAGATATTTGTCCGAACAAAAGTCTGGATGTTGGAATTGTGGGATTACTGATTGGATGAATAAACCAATAGTTTTGGAATTGGAGCATATTGATGGAAATGCTTACAATAATTCTAAAACTAATCTTTCTCTGTTATGTCCCAATTGCCATTCTCAAACTCCCACATATAAGGGAAAAAATATGGGAAATGGTAGAGTAGAAAGAAGAGAACGGGCAAAAAAAGATTACCACCGTTCTCTTGACAAGTAGTTTTTATTTCGTTATAATATCTTTACTGCCCCCATAGTTATAGCAGTTAAAATAATCGCCTTGTAAGCGATAGTCGCGGGTGCAAATCCTCGCTGGGGGCTTGACATAATACTTATTATGTCTTACACTTCATATGTCCGTGTGAAGTGAAGTGCTGAGAGTGATGCCAAAAGTAAGGCACCCCGACAAGGGATACAGTAGAAGGATGCGAAACCTTCCACTCTCACATTGCGGTTGTAGTTCAGTGGTAGAACGCTATCCTTCCAAGTTAGATGTCGCCCGTTCGAATCGGGTCAGCCGCTCTTAATCAAATCTTAGTTGACAAAAGACCAAAAGTACTCTAAGATACTATCCAGTCTTAAGGTTTCCTTAAGATCTTCTAAATAGTGAGACTTGATTGATGCCTCAACTACTCGCATCAATCTTGTGAATCAATCACTGAGGTTCATAGACCTTAGTGTATAATGTCGTTTAGTACTAAAAACAAATCTTTATGAAACTCAAACAACTGATGCTTGCACCTGTTGCTCTGGGAATGGTTGCTCCTGTTGCTGCGAATGCGGCAGATCTTAATATGGCAGCAGTCAACCAATATTCTTCGGAACAGGTCACAAGCGTCACCCAATTCTCTGATGTCCGTCCTACCGACTGGGCATATCAGGCACTCAGCAACCTCGTAGAGCGTTATGGTTGCGTTGCTGGTTACCCCAACGGCACTTTTGCTGGTGGTTCGTCAATGACCCGTTATGAGGCAGCAGCACTCCTGGATGCTTGCCTTGACCGCGTGACTGAAGTTACCGATGAACTCAAGCGTCTTGCTAATGAGTTTTCTAATGAACTTGCTGTTATTCGTGGTCGCGTATCAACTCTGGAAGCAAAAGTAAGTTCTCTCGAAGCAACTCAATTCTCCACCACTACCAAACTGCGTGGTGAAGCATCTTTCGTTCTTGGTGGTGTGGATAATGCTTGGACTCCTGGTACTTCTAAGAGTCCTGCTAGCACGAATGTTGGTAACACTGCATTCAACTACGATGTTCGTCTGAACTTTGATACTTCATTCACTGGTAAAGACCTGCTTCGTACTCGTCTGCGTTCTGGTAATTTCTCCAGTCAACCCTTCGGTTCTTCTTCCTCCCTGTTCAAACTGGATAAGGCAGAGAACACTTCCAACAACGCTCAGATTGACCGTCTGTACTATCAGTTCCCTGCACTCGCTAAGGGTGTAACTCTCACTGCTGGTCCTTTGGTTCGTAATACTGAAATGACTTGGGTGCCTACTGCATACAAGTCTGATGTTCTGGATTTCTTCCAACTTGCTGGTGCTCCTGGTGTTTATAACAAGGCAACTGGTGCTGGTTTTGGTGCTCAATGGGCACAACCTACCAAGAAAGGTAAGGGTGGTTTCGTTGCTGGTGTGAACTATGTTGCTCAAAGTGGTTCTGATTCTACTAAGGGTGAGTTCAACGAAGCTGGTGCTCTGAATGCTCTTGCTCAACTGGGTTACCGTGCTCCTAACTACGGTATTGCATTCGGTTACCGTTATGGTACTGAAGGCACTCGTGTTCGTACTTTCAATGCTGTTGGTGGTAAGTCTGGTGCTCTTGTTGCTGGTCAAACCTCAAACGGTTACTCTGTGAGTGGTTACTGGCAACCCTCTAAGTCTGGTATTATTCCTTCTGTGAGTGCTGGTTATGGTTGGAACACCGTAAGTCTGGATGCAGAAGGAAAAGCAACTCCTAATGGTGCTACTGATTCTCAGACTTGGTATGCTGGTCTTCAGTGGTCTGATGTGTTTGCTAAGGGTAACTCCGCTGGTTTTGCTATCGGTGCTCCTGGTAATGCCGAAAGTCTGGAGAAAGATGCAACGATGTGGGAAGTGTTCTATAAGTATCGTGTAAGCGATAACATTACTATTACTCCCGCAGTATTCTATGTGTCTAATAATCAGGCACTTGCAGACACCTCTTCTAACTTTGGTGGTGTGATTCAGACCACTTTCAAGTTCTGATAATATACTCATAATATGAGTGAAGGCACCCCTTTGGGGTGCTTTTTTGTTAGGTAATGAAAACCTTAACCAAATCTTAGTGGACTTTAAGATTATCTTCCAGTATTATTACTTACGAAGTCGATTTACTTCTAAAAACTTTTTATGAAACTCAAAAACTTTATTGCTGTTGGTCTGGTTGTTGCTCCTGCTGCTTCTTTCGCTGGACCTGCTTTGAATGGTGCAGGTGCCACTTTCCCTGCACCAATTTATCAACGATGGTTCCAAGATTATGCACGAACTTCTGGGAGTAGGGTTAATTATCAGTCCGTTGGTTCTGGTGCTGGTGTTCGTCAATTTATTGCGGGCACAGTTGACTTTGGAGCAAGCGATGAACCAATCAAATCCTCAGAAGCGGCAAAAGTAAATCGTGGTGTCGTTCAGATCCCTATGGTGGGTGGAACGATTGCTGTTGCTTATAACAAACCTGGTTGTACTCTGAAACTCACTCAGAAGCAGACCGTAGATATCTTTGCTGGTCGTATTAAGGATTGGAAACAACTTCCTAACTGTGGTAATGGTCCAATTCGTACTGTTTATCGTTCCGATGGTTCTGGAACCACCTTTGCTTTCACTAACTCTCTGGATGCCTTTGGTGGGTGGACAGCAGGTGTAGGTAAGGCAGTTAAATGGCCTACTGGCATTGGTTCCAAAGGTAATGAAGGTGTGTCAGGTACTATTCGCCAAACTCCTGGTTCTATTGGATATGTGAACACTGGATTTGTAAAAGCAAACAAACTCCAGGCAGCAGCAATCCAAAATAAGGCAGGTAAGTTTGTTCTTCCCACCGCTGCAACTGGTGCTGCTGCTCTGAATAACATCAAACTGGATGCAAACCTTGCTGGTGAAAACCCAAATCCTGCTGGTGCAAATGCATATCCTATTTCTACTCTGACTTGGGTTCTTGCATATCGCACTGGTAATGGTGCTAAGACTGCCGATATTCGTGCTGCTCTGAACTATGCTCTGAGTTCTAAGGCACAATCTCTTGCAGATGACCTTGGATATGTTCCTCTGTCTGGTTCTATTCTGAACCGTGCAAGGATTGCCGTTGGACGTATCGGTAACTAATATACATATGGGGGGTTGACAAAACCCCCTTCTTAGTGTATTATAAGAAACGAGTTAGGAGGTTTATGTCTCTTATTTCCCAACGAGATAGGCAACTTGCCATTGATGCACTTACTTGTTATGCTAGAGTTAAAGAAACTCTAGATTGGTCTGAGCAAGATAGAATGGAAGTTAATGCTCTTATTAATTGGATTAAACTAGAATATTCTAAGAATGAAAATTAATCTTTGGTTTTGTAAGGATATGAATCAATGGCGTTGGACTTTGACTGACGATCATAGATCTATCATTAAACAAGAATCTGGTCAACGGGAAAATCTTCGTGATGCTATGAATGATGTAGCAAATACAGTCGAATATCTGATGAGTCAATACTGACTTTTCGGGCGATTAACTCAGAGGTAGAGTGCGCTCCTTACAAGTGTGAAGTCACTGGTTCGAATCCAGTATCGCCCATTATAAATACTTCAAAAGTATTTGGTTAGATGGAAGGTTTATACAAATTATTGAGTGATATTCATTCAAATCTTTTTGTTTTATTTCATAAGACTTGGGTTTTTCACTGGAATGTTATAGGTTCTGATTTTCAGCAACTTCATACTCTCTTTGGGGAGCAGTATGAATCAATGTTTGAAGAGATTGATCGTCTTGCAGAACATATGAGATTTCTGAACATTCGTCCAGTTGGAACTCTTACAAGAATTGTAGAAGTTTCTACAGTTGGACAAGGTTCTGATATTGTTCAAATTGATCAACTTGGACAAAGACAAATTGTTCCAGGTAAACCAGTTGTGAAATCTGAAGATATGGTTAAAAGACTTCTTGCAGATAATTTAATTTTTTTGGAACTTTTAACTGAAGCATCTGAAATGGCAGGATCACAAAGATCATACTCAACCGAAAACATTCTTCAAGACTTAATGGAGTCTCACGGTAAGTTTGTGTGGATGTTGAGATCAATAACTGAAAAATCTCAAAAGATGTCTATAGAGGATGTTGCAACCGAAACACCTGTACAACCTCAAATTCAATAATACTGATATTTAATTGATTTAATAGAAATGGAAAACTTAAGAATCAGATGCCGCTCCTGTGGTAAGGAGTTAGAGGGGCATCCTAGTAAAACTATAACATGTGGTTGTCCGAATATGGCATCCATTCGTGGTGATAAGATTTCAGCAGTTGACTTATCTAATGTTGTTATGCTAAACTCTTATCATAACAAAACAAAGACTGGTGTTCTTACAAATGAAGACCTTGCTTTTCAAGAAGCAAGGCGTCAAAGAAAAGTAAGAAGACTAGACTTTGAAGTCCGTTGAGGACTTTTTTGGAGAGATGGCTGAGTGGTTGAAAGCGGACGCCTTGAAAGCGTTTGAGGTTAATATCCTCCGGGGGTTCGAATCCCTCTCTCTCTGTTACGAATATTACAAAATTTAAGATTGTCTTAAGCACTTTCTTGAAATCAACACATAGTTGACAGGTTGAAAATGCTCACTAGTATAACTAGTAGTATTCAACCTAAAACCTATGGATCAGCACACCTACGATAATTGGGTGAAGATCAAGGAGACTTTTGAAGCCTCTGGGAACATGGATAATATGTTTTATAAGAGAGCGGTTGAAATAGTCAAAACCCGAAGAGATCCTCTTGCAAAGTTTCTTGGAGATGAAAAATGATGGAACCTTTTGATGATGATTATGCAACTCGCACCGAAGTTCAGGAGATGATCGATGCAGCAATACGACGACACAACCGTAATGCTTCTATCATTAGCATGTGCGTTGGTTGGGTGGTTCTTGCTTTATTTGCTGAGGGACTTCTAAGACTTGTAGGTGTGATTCCACCACTACTTCCTTTTCTTAAAATTACATTAAACTAATGGTATCTTTAACAGAAGAAGATTTACAAGAACTTCAAAGAATAGTTTTACAACAGAAGATAGACGAATTATTTGAAGAGCCATCTACTTACGAGGACGAAAAAGATGACTAAAACACTTTTAATCGGATCCTTAATATACTTTTCTACGATTGGATTGTGGATTTATTGGGGATTGACCCATGCCTACCCACAATAAGAAGTATCAGTTTGCGATGTCTTCTTTTGTGAGAATTCACGGGCATAGTGTAACTCATAATCATGATATCAAGCAGTTTTGTATAGAATGGTCTGAGTGGGGTGTAGATGCCCCTCTATCAGGACTGAATGAGGTAGACCAATACTTCTACTATGAATATAAGAATTGGAGAGGAAGATGATTTTTCACATTGTAGAAACACTCGCAGCAAGTCCAGTCTGGTTAGGACTTTGTGGAGCAGGATTGACAATCTTACCCTTTATGGGTATAATGTTTATACACCGAAATAAATAACGGTACAACGGGGTGTAAGTCAGCGGTAGACGGCATCTTTTGGGAAGATGAAGACGGGAGTTCGATCCTCTCCACCCCGATCGCCAGTTTCTCAACTGGCGTACTTGACTTAAAAGTCTCAAACCATTATAATACTAGAGCAAACAATTCAAAACAATGTCTCTGATCCAAAAATTCAAGAAAGATGTTAGCACTCTTCGTCTTGCTGCTAACGGGGAAATCTACCTTGATGTAAAGAGTCCGAAACTTTATAAAAAGGTTCGTCGCTTTTATGAAAATGAAGGTGTCGTATTTTCTGGTGACCCCCTTGACGACTACGAAATACTCATGGAGTATGTCGCTCAAGATCTTGAGTCTGTTGAGGTTGCATGACAACACGACTTCCTAAAGTTCTTTTGGAGCGTGAAGGATATCGCTTTATTGAAGCAGGTATTCTTGAGATAAACGGTAAACCTGATTACCGTATGCAAAAACAAAACGAGTACACCAAACGCTGGAATGACATTTATCTGTTTGATAATGTTCTACAATGTTCTACTGCAATGGAAGATATTGACTATGCGCGTTGGTTAGACCCAGACAGGGTTCCTTGTTATGTAAGAGACGACGAAGAAGACACGGATGGTCTATAACAGAACTGGTCGGTGATGAAATCCCCCTTAATGAAAAACACCGATGTAATGCGTTACATCGGTAATATTCTTCTCCTCTCAGGATACTTTGTCCTTCTATGGGGAGATCCAAAAACTGGATTGCTTGTAAAGTGTATCGGTAATGTCTTTGTCATTCCCTTTGCTATCAAGTATAAGTTTTGGGACATTCTTGTATTATGTGCCTTTTATGGTGCCATTGAAGTTCCAAAACTCATCCAATTATCCTTTCCTAATTTGTTTGTAAATTAGGTGGTGGAGTCAAAATGACCTCTTATGGACAATATCCTATATAAATAAACACAGTTATATAGGATAAATGGCAACTAGAGAACAAAAGTTAGAAGCAAAAAGACGCTACTATCAAAAAAATAAAAACAAACTAAATGTAGAATCAAGAGAACTCAACATTAGATTGAGATATGAAAAGAAAAATTTTATCATAGAATCTCTTGGATCTAGATGTCGTGGGTGTGGGACTACTGATTGTCTAGAAATAGATCATATCAATCCTGGACTAAAAAAAGATAGAAAATGTCTTTATGTTTGTTCTTGGGACAGAATCAAAAGTGAAATGGATAATCTCCAACTTCTCTGTAGTGCTTGTCACCAAGAAAGATCTCAGTTGCAAAAAGATGCTTCTTGGTTTTATTTTAAAAATCTTCCTCTAGAAGAGCAAAATAATCTAATGGAGCAATTCAAAAAAGAAGGTTCTACTTTACCTTCTTGGTGCCCGCAAGATAAGGCACAATAAAAATTCTTGCTGGTGCGGATGGGGTTACCCCGCCTGGTTTCCAATTTCCAGTCAAAGAATTGGTGGCGAGCCTGAGCATATAAAGGTGGGTTGCATAAACCCACCTTTTTTAGTATAATTATAAGTATCAAAGTGTTATAAACATGACCATAGACGATAAAATATTGAGCATATATGGATCCCATGATGCTTCTGCTACTTTTGTAGACAAGAATGGAGATCTAAGAATTTTTGAGTTGGAAAGATTTTGTAATATTAGATATGCAATGTACAGTAGTGAATTTGATTTTTGGTCACTTGGAACTAATGAAACTGTAAGAAGAAATTTTATTAGTTGTATAAAAGAACAAATTAAAACCGAACCAGAGACAATTGTATATTCTTCAGTATTAAATCAAAATGATATTCAACTTATTACTGAATATTTTCCAGACTCTTGTTTAGAAAGTTTTGATGGGCACCACATATCTCATGCTTATGGTGCGTACTATCAGTCACCATTTAAAGATGCTTTGATATTCACAGTTGATGGTGGTGGAAGTGACTTTGGTATGCATACCACAACTAAAGTTTATACTGGAGTTGGAAATGAAATTATTGAAATTTATAAATCAGATTTAGATTTTGGAAATGCATATTCACTTATTGGAGTTCCAATGAGTGAAATTAGTCCTGGGAAAGACAGTGCTGACCTGGGCGTATTTTTATCTTACGCTGGTAAGGTAATGGGAATATGTGCTTATGGTAAAGTGATAGAAGAATGGGTTGCTCCAATGCAACAATTTTATTACCATAGGGATTTATCGAGATTGGGAAATGAGATTGGATTGAACTTATCTCTTAATTCTTTGTCTGGTGAAAATAGTTATAATCTTGCCGCAACTTCTCAATATGTTTTTGAGAACATATTAATAGATTTTATTCTAGACTTCTTTGAAAATAATAAGAAAAATGTAGTATTAACTGGTGGATGTGCATTGAATGTAATCTTCAATCAGAGGTTAAAGGAAATTCTAAAACAAAGGGGTTTTGATCTTTATGTTCCACCTAATCCTAATGATTGTGGTCAATCATTAGGACAATATTTGGTTAAAACCAATACACATATTGAACCTCTTGTTTATAGTGGATTTGATATTTTAGATCGCAAAGATCTTAATGCTCATTTGGAGAAGGGTAATTATAATACTGAAGAAGTCACTACTGAAAAAATATTTAATTTAATAACCGATGGTAAAATTGGAGGAGTTATACGGGGATATTCCGAAGTTGGTCCAAGAGCATTAGGAAATAGGAGCATTATTTGTGATCCTTCTTTTAAAGATATGAAGGATGTTCTGAACGCTAAGGTTAAATTTAGAGAGTGGTTTAGACCTTTTGCTCCAGTTTGTAGAGAAGAGGACATGCACGATTATTTTGATAATGCGTTCCCTTCAGAATATATGAGTTATGCCCCTGTTGTTAAAGATGAGTATAAGGATAAATTGCCCTCTATCACTCATAATGATGGTACTGCTAGATTGCAAACAGTCAATTCAAAACAACACAAACTTTTTTATGACTTACTTTCATTCATGAAAAAGAATGAAAAGATTCCTGTAATTTTGAATACTTCTTTCAATATTAAAGGTAGACCGATTCTAACAACAATTCAAGATGCTTTACATGTTTTAGATAACACAGAATTAGATTTTGTAGTAATTGAAAATTTACTAGTAAAAAATAAAATTTTATGAACGATATTTTAAGTCATTTAAATTTTTCATCACAATCTGATTTTGTTTTTGCTAGAAATGTTTATCCCGAAATTCCAAATCAAGGAGAAGTTACACAATTAATAAACACAAATTTAACTGTAAAGGATAATGATATAATCTTTTCAAAATATGAATTTGTACCAAAACTATTTGAAATTCTTAGAAGTCAAAATTGTGATAAAAAATTAATATTAATTAGTCATGAAAGTGACGCTGGAGTTAATGAAAACTTTTTTAAAAGTAAACCAGAATGTATTGTTAAGTGGTACGCTCAAAATGTGGAATATGATCATGAAGACTTGATTCCTATTCCATTAGGAGTAGCATGTGATTATTATCAACTTCATAGTTTAACACTATCCCATATAAACCGGGAGACTGAAAAGCGAACTAAGAATAAACTTTTGTATATCAATCATCGTATTTCTACTCACCCATCTAGTAGGGAATGGATTTATAATTATTTCACTACAAATGATTGGTGTACTGTAGACCAACCAAATTTAAGTCTAGATAAGTATAGGGAAAAAATAAATTCTCACAAATTTATTCTTTGCCCTAGAGGAAATGGTGTTGATACAATTAGATTATGGGAATCATTATATTGTGGGATAATACCTATCGTAGAAAAACACATTCATTATACTAAATGTTTAGATGATCTTCCTGTTGTTATTGTAGATTCTTTTCAAGAGGTAACACAGAGTTTATTAGAAAACAAATTAATTGAAATGTCAAATAAAGTTTTTAATATGGAAAAATTAAAAGTTAGTTGGTGGATTAAACTAATGAAGGAGAGTATATAATAATGAAACCATTAGCAATTTTTTCCAGCGATAATAATCCAGATTATTATCAGTTTGCTCCAATTGTAACTGAGTTTTGGGAAGCATGTGGATTTGATACTTTTTATGGGTTGGTTGGGAGTGAAGAATTTCCAGAAATTCCAAATATTAAATCCTCTCTCCAATCTCAAATATTGAGAATGTACGCTACAAAATTATTTCCCGATAGGGTAATTTTAATAACTGATATAGACATACTTCCGTTAAAAAAAGAATATTTTTTATCTAATCTTGCTAAAGACTATGATGAAATCTCAATTTACTCATCAGATGCTTACATCTATGATGATTTTTCTATCGTAGGAACTAGATATCCCATGTGTTATTTGTCTTCTTATGGAAAAACTTTTTCATCAGTTGCTTTAAATGGTGATGATGAGACCTGGGAAGATTTTGTAGTTAGATTGAATTCTTTAAATCTTGGTTGGAATACTGATGAGTTGTATATTTCTGAACGAATCAATACATCATCGTTTAAAAAAGTACATCACGTTAGAGGATTTCATAAATCATTTACTTCAGGATTTGATAATCCTGGGCAAAAAATAGGAAGGTTAGATAGATATCATTGGTGTGTTGAAAGTATTGATTATATTGATGCACATTGTCCAAGACCTTATTCCAAATATAAAGAGAGTATTGATTCACTTAAATCATTCCTCACTTAATAGTTGCATAAACCCACCTTTTTTAGTATAATAACTAGATATCAAATCATACCTTATGAATTTACATTTGACCTATTTTGGAGACAGTAATTTCTCCATAGGTAAGGATAGAATCAGAAAGCAAGCAGAAAACTTTGGAGTCTTTGAAACGATTCAGGAGTTTGGAGAATCTGACTTGGAGGATAATCTATTTTGGGAGCAATATGCAAAACCAATGATGAATCCTCGTATAGGAATGCCTAGAAGGTATTATGGATATTATGCCTGTAAACCTTACTTTATTCTTAAAGCACTAGAAAATATTCCTGAAGATGATGTGCTTCTTTATGTTGATTCTGGATGTGAATTGAATAAAAACGGTCTAGAGAAACTGCAGCAATATTATGAAGAGTGTCTTGAAACTGAGGGAGTTTTCTTTACTTTA
>JACCDU010539766.1_pt1 | contig 34154 bp, 51 predicted proteins | sample 7446081 | NCBI WGS metagenome assembly JACCDU01 (sample SAMN15323447, study PRJNA562643) | freshwater metagenome | isolation source: river surface water | place: USA:Blue River Watershed | collected 2017-08-17
GTCTTCAGTTTGGCCAAGCTCTGCGTGAGCGTGAAATGCGTGATGAGCTGGCCAAGGCGTATGCCAAGCCAGAAGAGTTCACCGACTACACCCCACAACAGATGCAGGAAATCCAGCGCCTGCAGAGTTCGGGTGCGTACGACGTCCAAGCTGTGCCCGGTGCCGAAGGTGCTGTACCAACATTGCGGTTTGCACCCCGTCAAGGTATTGAACTTGGCCAAGGTGAAATGCTCGCAGCGCCTACTGAGATCGCCCCCCAGCGCGTTCAGCGGTACGGTAGCCAGACGGTTGGCGGTCAGTTCGACCCTATGGCACTGCAAGGCCTGCAGATGCGCGAAGCTGCTCGCGTACTAGGTAGCTACGGTGACGCCCGAGGCGCAGCCCAATTGAACGCTGAGGCTACTCGCATGGAACGGGAAGCCAAAGAAGCGCCGCTTCGCCAGCGTGCGCTAGAAACCCAAGTAAAAGTTGGTGAGGGTCAGCTGCGAGGGCTCGAACGCACCGAGGAAAAAGAAATCGGTTTTAATACTGCGTTTGACAAAATCAACAGCACAAAATACGAAACGCCTGCCGAAAAAGACGCTGCGGTATTAGCCGCCGTAGCTCAGTTCAAAGGCCCAGAGGCTGCAGCACAGTTGCAGGCTAACTACAGCACCAATGAGCGTAACAAGATTCTTACCGAAGGTGCAAAGTTTGACCAGACTATCAAGCAGGCGCGTATTAAAGGTCCGGCTGCTGCGCTAAAAGCTATTGATGACTTGAACGATAGCTTCACGTTGGAAGTCGACGGCTTTAAGGTGACACAGGTCAATAAAGACGGAAGTCGCGTCCCATTCCTGCAAGCCAGAGACGCCAACGAGTTTGCTGTTTTGGTTGACTCCAGAATTAAAGACGGCGGTGCTTTTGAGCTGGCCAAGTTTCGTCAGGACGAGCAGACAAAAAATGCACAGATTGGCTATTACAACGCACTGGCAAAAAAGGCTGCATCGGAAGGCGGCGCTGCTGCCAACCAATTGTCTGGTGTGCAAGTTGGCTATGCTCGTGATGAAAAAGGCAACCCAGTTCAAGTGATGAGCGCCTTGCGTTTCAATAAACGCACAGGTGAGCTGGAAAGTGTCCAAGTACCGTTGGAGCGAAACGTCGTTCCTGCTGCTGCGCTTGACCCTGAAAAAATCACAAAAGCTGCCGAGCAGATGGTAGGTACGCCAGTTGACCCTACTAATAAAAACGGACCACAGCATACGTTTCAGACCGCTAGACAAGCTGTTACAGACCAAATCTTCAACCAGTATTTGGGTACAGGCGGAGCTGCAGCTGGACTTGACCTCAGCCCTGCGGCTGTAGCTAAACGTATGCTTGAAGGCCAAAAACCTACTACTGCTCCAGCTCCTGCCAGTGTTGGTCTGACTACGCAGGGGCAGCAAGCCTCAGTGCCCACAGAAAGACCAACTCGACGACCCGGCGAGTCCTTTACGGAATTTCGTAATCGCACTATAGCTTGGGATGAAAATCGTATGGCTTACGAACAGCAGTTGCGTAACGAAGACCTTAAAAGACGACTGGGTGCGAACGTAACAGGGTTGATGAATCGACCATTAACGCAGTAACATACGGCTAGTTGAATTAAAGGTACACCCATGCCATCCATTGCAGAACTGCGCTCCGCCCTAGGAGATTTTGCCAAAGACAAAAACGACGAGCAGCTTCTGCAATTGGCTGCAACCACAATGGGTGTTTCCCCCGGTCGCATAGCCTCGGAGTATGGCTACAAACCAACATCGTCCGGCATTGCTGGGCTTCGCACTGGTGCGTCTATTGACCAGTATCAGGCTGGTCTTTATGGACTTGGCGAAGCTGTTACTGGCGCGGACTTTTTTCGCCGTGGTCGAGAAGCCAATGAGTTTGAGTCCAACGTGGCGTTGGAACGCGCTCGCGCACAAGGTGCTATCGGCAGTTTTGAAGAAGTTCAAGGTCTGTCTGACGTGCCTAGCTACCTTGGCGGGTTAGCTATTGGTTCGGCCCCATACGCACTAGAGGCCCTTGGCGGTGGTTTGGCTGCTCGCGGCCTTATGACTGGCACTCGGGCAGCTCTCGGAGCTGCCACTGCTGGCGGTGATGCTGCCGCTGCGGCTCAAGCCACTCGTACTCTACGTGCCGGTCAGACTGCTGGTGGCGTAGCTGCTGCGTATCCATCCGCTGTTGGCGGTATTTTGCAGGCTCAGCGTGAGCAGGCAGGTGAAACTGACCTTGGTACTGCGGCAGCCCTTGGCGTGCCGTTTGCTGCCCTTAATGCTCTTGGTATTGAAGGTGCTCTGGCCCGCCAGCAATTGGCTCGATCAGGTATTAACGCACTGGATAACCTGCAAGGGTTTACCGGTGGACTTGCTCGCGCTGGAGCTACTGGCGTTCGCACTGGCCTGACAGAAGGTGGCACTGAAACTTTGCAGGAAATGACCACGCAGGTTGGTCGTATGGCCGTTGATCCTAATGAGGCTTTCCTGTCCGACGCTGCCCTTGGCCGCTACAAAGAATCTGCCATTGGTGGCGCACTGCTTGGTGGTACGTTTGGTGGTGCTACAGGCTTTGGCCGTAGCGAAGGCTACCGAGCCCCAATGGTAGAACGTGATCTGACACGGACAGATGTTGCCCCAACAGACACAACAGTCGACACAACAGAACAGATCACCGGTAGCTTGACTGGTTTGGACACCAGTGCCTTGATGGGCAGCCCATACGCCAATGCTAACTTGCTTGGTGGTGCCTACGCCGGTATGCCGCTGACAACCCCAGCTGCCGTAGTCGGTGAGTCTGATCTGACTGCGACTACCACTACCGCACCGAAGCCAACTGCGCCGTCACTGTTTAGCGAAACAGATACCGCACTGAACAAACTTGGTGTCAAGCCCACAAAGAACGCCAGAACCATCTACGACTATTTGGTGGCTGAGAATATTGACCCAGCTTCCCCAGAGGCTGAGCCGGTCATAAACGCTTTGGCAGCTGGCAAAGTTGGTGAGGCCCGTAAGGCAGTTGGTGAAATCATCCGAGCAAGGAGTCCCCGTGGCACAGGAATTTCTACTGTACAGCAGCCTGCAGGAAGCGTGGGAGTCGGGGGCCCTGTCGTTCAAGGAGGCATGGGAGATGCAGGACGCCCTGCTCCTGTCACAGGAGCAGTGGTCGGAGGTACCCCAGCAGCTGGAGCCCCACTTCAACAAGCTGGCATTCTTCCAAGCACCACCGGGCAACCATCTACCCCTGTAACTACTGGAGCACCAAGTGGCCCTCAAGCCCCTCAAACCATCCAAGCAGCGCCGCAAGGACAAGAACCAACCACCCGAGGTGCCGCTGGTACCACTGCGTTAGTTGATACGTCTGACGACGCGCTGGAGATTGCTCGTGCCACCGGCAACGCTGCTGAAATTGAAGCCATGCGTGAAGAGGAAGCTGGCTTGCGTGCTGACCAACGTGACTTCACTGATGATGACTTGAACGCCGTCATTGAGGAGCAAGTCGGCAAAGGCAAGAACGCTGATCGTGATCGCAAGATTTTGCGTGCCTACATCACAGCACGTCGTGCTGTACCAAGCGGATACAAGGGCAACATTGCCAAGGAAATTGCTGACTCGTTCGGCATCGCTGAATCACGCGTGCGTCAGATCGGCAACCCAGAAAAGCTGGCTGACATTGCTGTGTCCATGGGCTTTGACCGTGCTCAGGTGTTTGATCGTTTGGGTATCGAGTCCGCACAAAAAGCTCTGGCCACTGAACTGGGCAAACTGGAAGGCGAGTTGAATCGTCTGAAGGCCAAAGCAAAACCGACAAAAGCCGACATTGCTCGCATGGCTGAGCTGGACGAGCAGATCACCCGTATTAACGACGAAGTTGACTCCGGCGACATGGCCGCTGCGTTCCGTGAAGCTGGTATCGAAGGTGAGGCTGGCGAGGCGTTTGGTAACTTGGACGATGCACGCGAATGGCAAAAGGCCAGCACCGCTGGTAGTCAACTGGCCGTCAAGCTGGTTTCTATTGCTGACACTATTGCTGAGCTGAAAGCTGCTGCCGCTGAGTTGAATCAACTGGGGCTCGCGCAAGCTGAGGCTGCTGCAGCCGAACGTGTTGCTGCACTGACTGCTGAGTACGAAGCCATTGTGTCTGGCTATGAGGCCAAGCCAGAAGCCGCTGCGGTTACAAAAAAGACCAAGGGTAAAGGCAAAGCTGCCGAAAAAGCAGCTGAAGAGAAGGATGCAGCCAAGGAAGCTGAAGCTGCCAAGCTCCGCGCCGAGCGTGCAGCCAAGTTGCAGGCTGACCGTAACGGCCTTGCCGTTGGCGATACTGTCAAAAACCCCAAGCTGGGTACAGGTGTGGTCAAGAGCTTTGCCGGTGATGGCGACTCGACCACTGTTACTGTGGCGTTCCAGAGCGGGCAGACAAAAGAGCTGTCTGTCAAACTGGCCAAACTGGAGAAAGTTGATGCCGTTCAAGTCGAGAGCCCAGCAGGGGTATCTGTTCAGTCAAAAGCCGGAACTGGCGAAAAAGTGGGCGGACAAGTACGGCGTGCCAAAAAGCCTGCCGCAGAAGGCCAAGCCCAAGTCCCAGCCAAAATCCTCACCGAAGCCGAGCAAGCAGCCCAAGCGTGGGATGTAGTCGCTGCGGACTTCCCCACAGCCCCTAAGTTTGCTGACCTTACCAAGGCGCAGCAGCAGGACTTTATTGAGTTCGGCCCTGACAACTGGGAGCGTGCGGATGTTGAACTTGAGCTGACCAAGTTGGCTCGCGCTGCTGCGCCTACTCAACAAGCTATTGGCACTGAGCCAGTAACCATTGACGTGGAAGCCCGCGTCGTGGAAGAGACAGTCGGCCCTCAAGTTGCCAAGCTGCCTGTGCCTCAAGTCACACGACTGGAGAATCACTACGGAGTCAAGCAGGACAGCCCAGAGTTCTTGGCCAAGGTCAAGGCAGACGTTGTTCTGTACGCCACCAAGGGTGCCGAGGCTGTTGCTGGTGCTATCCGCGACATCATCAAGGCCATACACGCAGGTGTTCTGTCCGTGGCCATGATCTTTAACCCTACAGCGGTTTCGCAAATAGAAGCCTTTGTGGTGATACCACAGGAGACACAGACTACAACACAACAGGTTTTGGCAGAACTGCCAACTGAAGTGCAGGGTATGTCTGAAGCAGGCAAGCAAGCCTACGCTACTTTGATCCCAGCCCTCAAGGGCAAGATTGGCGACAAGTTCGTTACCATCGCTGACAAGCCAAGCGGTCGAATCTTTGTGTTCAAGGCCAATGGCGATCTGGTGCTCCAGAAAAAAGCCCTGTTTGGCTTGGCCAAGGGCGATCTGTACAAAGGCAATAACGACCTGCCACAGAACCGCGTGACTCCAGCCGGTCTGTTTGGTATCAACGTGATTGACGCTGCCAAAGGCGGTGCCGCTGCTACGACCGCTGGTGAGTACGACTTCGGCAAGGTGTTTGCTCTTGATGACCCAGATGCCACCGTCACGTTCATGCACTCTGTCTGGCTCAAAGAGTCGGATGCTGCCAAGCGTGCTGCTGCCCTGAAGAACGATTCCGCTGCCGATTCGCGCTACTCGTTTGGCTGCATCAACGTGGACAAAGAGACGTTCAAGGACATGGTTGGCAAATACAGCAACCAGATGGACGGCTCCAAGTTGTTCGTGGTTCCAGACGTGCAGAGCACAGTCAACGACTTCATCACAGGCAACGTGGCCAACGACCGACTCGTGCGCGAAGGTGTGCAGCCAGTCACCAAGACCACTACTACCCCAGTGAAGTCGGCCACCCAGACAGCTGGTGTGGAGCGCACTATGGCTGCCAAAGAGGAAGAGCAGTTCTTCCGTAAGTCGCGCCAATCTACACGCCTGTTCAGCACTGATTTGTACCTTGGTAAAGAGAACATGCCCGGCCAGCCACAGTACGGTCGAGAGCTTCGCAACCCTGTAACTTTGGCTGATGGCACCCGACTGGATGGATTTACAAGCCCAGACCAATCAGTTTTCAGCGGTTACGACCGTAATGGTCAGCGCGTGACTGTTTCGCAAAGCAGCATTGACCCAGCCGACATTAAGTCGAGCCGGGACTCCAACCGCACAGCTAACGCTCTGAAAGCCGCCCTCGGTACTACACGCAAATCCCGCCGCAGCGTCCGCACCGCCGACCAAAGCGGGACTGAGTTTGAGTCCGTTGAGGCTTCGCTGGACGACTTGGCTGGCTACTCTGAGGGCATTGCTGCCGGTATCCGTGGGCTGCAGAACGCAGGCATGGGCAACGCTGTTGACGCCATTGACTCGTGGATGGTTACGTTTTCCCCAGTTTCGTGGGACGCCATCTACACAATGATCGACGGCAAACGCACCATCATCTACAACGGTGTGATCCTCAAGGACAAGGTTCTGGCCACCACTGCCACCCTGCATGAAGTTGGCCATGGCATTGATGAGGTGCAGACCGGCGCTGGTAAATTCTCCAACGACAAAGAGTTCAAGTTGTCTCGCGTCAATGGTGAGTTGATGTCCATGCGCCCCGGCACTGTTGTCGATGAGCTGCTGAACCACTGGGAAGATGCAAGCGAGACGTCAGCTTTGGGCGGTATGCTGAACTACCCGTTGGACATGACGGACCCTGAAAACCGCACACTGACCATGCAGGAACTGCGTGAAGAGCTCTTTGCTCAGGTGTGGGCGTTTTCCAACATGAATGGCGGCATGGACTATCTCCGTGATAACCTGCCAACCACTTTTGCTTTTATGGAGAAGGCTCATGAACAAGTCAAAGCCACAAACTACAAACGCGCCGAAGGTGCCCAGCAAGGTGCTCAGTCAGGACAAGTTCAAGCTGGACAGCAAAACGCGCAGCCTGCTGGAACAATTCTTAGAGCCAGCCGCCAAGCCAAACAAGGGCTGATCGACCGCAACATCGCCAAGCTGCCTAAGCAGTCCCAGCAGCCGGTCAAGCGCGTAGTTGAAGCTCTTGGTGATCTGGGTGGCAAGTACCTTGACTACGCCGTCTTCACAAACGATTTGGTCAAGCGTGCTCAGGCTCTGGGTCTGACCGCCGCCAAGACATTTGCCGACCGCCTTGCTGCACGCAACGCCAAGGTCAGTGAAGAAGAGCGCAAGATCGAAAAGATCGCTGATGGCTACGCCCTGATTGAAGACGCCAACAAAGGCTCTGGCCCCGGCTCGGTCAACGAGTTCTTGTTTGAGTCCACCCGCACAGGCAAGTGGGGTTACGGCAAGTACCGCGATGCCAAGATGGGTGCTATGTTCGATGCGTTGGGCCCCAAGGCTCAGCAGTTCGTCAAAGACGTGTTTGCCCATGGTGACGCTACGCTGTCCAACAAGAAGCGCATTGTGCTGAACGCCACCAACTCTGAGTACGACGCCATGATTAAGGCAGCTCAGGACGCTGGCGACACCCAGACAGAAGCCAAGCTCAAGGCTGAGAAAGCTGCCACACTCAAGCGCTTCCAGACACTGTTCCGCATCCGCGAGGGTGTGCCATACGCACCCATCAAGCGTACTGGTGCTTACGTTGTGATCGGTGAGTCCGCTGAGTACAAAGCCGCCAAGGCCAAGGGTGACACGGCCACAGTCAAGAAGCTGGAGTCCGACCCAGACCACTACCATGTGTCGTTTGTCGATACCAAGTGGCAGGCTCGAAACCTCAGCGACAAGCTGGCTGAGCAGGGTGTGTTCGATAGCCCACAAATCGTGAAGCGCTCTGATTCGTTCGACGAAGCATTCAGTGGCGAGGCTATGCTGCCAGCTCTGACCAAGATGCGTGCCGCTGTGGACCGTCGTGCCCAAGACGCCAACGGCAAGAAAGACCCAACAGCTGGCAAGCTGCTCAACATCATCAACCAGCTGTACTTGGAGGCGTTGGCTGAGGGCAGTGCTCGCAAGTCTGAAATGCGCCGCCGTGGTGTAGCCGGTGAAGTGGACATGCTCCAGTCGTTCACACAGCAAGGTCGTGCCGATGCCAACTTCTTGGCCAGCGTTGAGTATGAGCCTAAGATTCAGGATGCTCTGCAGCAGATGCGTAACCAGTCGCGCACTGGCGACCGCGAGCGCAAGTCGGAAATCTTCGACGAACTGACCAAACGCTACGCCGACTCGCTGGAGCCAAAGAACAACCCGTTCATCAACGGCTTGACCAACATGGCGTCCAAGTTCTTCTTGGCTTCCAGTCCCGGCTACTACCTGCAGAACTTGACTCAGCCGTTCATGATGTCGCTGCCTGCCATGGCAGGTCGTCACGATTACACCAAAGCTGCTGCTGAGCTGGCCAAGGCGTACACAGAGCTGGGCCCGCTGTTCAAGGATGTGAAGCTGTTTGACCAGCAGTTTGACTTCTCCAAAGTGCCTGCCGACGTGCGTACTGCCATCAACGACTTGGTCAACCAAGGCAAGATCGACATTGGTCTGGCCACTGAGATCAACGAGTACAAGGTGGACGCCGATGGGAAACTCAGCCAGTTCGCTCAGCGCCTGAACAAGGGCATGCGTATGGCCGTCCAGAAAGTGGAAGCCACCAACCGCTTGTCTACTGCCATTGCTGCGTACCGATTGGAGTATGCCCGTACCAAGGACGCTGCCAAGGCAACTCAGTACGCTGCTGACATTCTGACTGAGACTCATGGTGACTACACTGCCTTCAACGCTCCTCGTGCGTTCAACACCCAGTGGGGTAAGGTGGCTTTGCAGTTCCGCAAGTTCCAGTTGATTCAGATCGCGTTCTACGCCAAGCTGATTCGTGATGCGTTCACTAAGCCTGAAGAGCGTGCTGCTGCACTGCGCACACTGGCCTACTCACTCAGCCACACTGCTGTGTTCGCTGGCATGATGGGCCTGCCCGGTTACGCTGCTATCTCTGCGATCTTGGGCTTCTTCGGTGACGAGGATGAGCCATACGACCTGACTGCTGAAATGCGCAAGGCGCTTGGCCCAGAGTGGGCTGACATGGTTATGCGCGGCGCTCCCACCGTTGTGGGCATGGACTTGTCCGGCAAGATCGGCTCTGGCAACATGCTGTCCATCATGCCATTCAGTGACGCTGACTTGAGCACCAACGCAGGTCGCGCCGAAGCTCTTGGTACATTGCTGGGTGGCGCTGCTCTGGGTATGTCGTCCCGTGTGATTGACGGTCTCGGCCTGATTGCCAGCGGTGACTACTATAAGGGTGTTGAGCGCACTATGCCAAAGGGTGTGTCCGACGCACTCAAAGCTGGCCGTCAAGCTGCCGAAGGCATGACCCGCCGAAATGGTGATGTGATCTTGCCTGACAGCGAGATTGGTGCAATCGACACAGTGCTGACTGCCTTGGGTGTGCCAGCCGTGAAGCAGGCTGTTACCTACGAGCGCCAGAACCGCATGCGGGATATCACTGAAAACTTCAACGACCGCACCACGCGGATTAAGAACGACTACGCCAAGGCTGTCCGTGAAAAAGACATCGAAGGTATGGCCGAAGCCCGTGCGGCATGGACTAAACTGCAGCAGGCTCGCCAGCGCAATGGCCTGAAGCCCCAGCCAGTGTCCAACCTGCTGAAAGCTCCACAGGAGCAGAAGGCTCGGGAGCAGCGCACTGTTGGTGGTGTGGCATACCGCGAAGGCCAGAAGAAACTGGCAGAATCTGTAGCTGCAAACTAAGGAGAATCATCCATGGCGACCAAAGACAGCAGACTGACACGCGCAGGTGTGTCGGGATACAACAAGCCCAAGGCGACACCCAGCCATCCTACCAAGAGCCACGTCGTCGTGGCCAAGTCAGGCGATCAGGTCAAGACCATTCGCTTCGGCCAACAGGGCGTTTCTGGCTCCCCCAAGAAAGCCGGTGAGTCTGAGGCATATCAGAACCGCCGCGAGTCGTTCAAGGCGCGTCATGCCAGCAACATTGCCAAGGGCAAGATGTCTGCAGCCTACTGGGCTGACAAGGTGAAGTGGTAATGGCTACCAAGGCGAAGTCCACAGTCAACGCTGCTGGCAACTACACCAAGCCTGAGATGCGCAAGCGCATCGTGTCACAGGTCAAAGCTGCTGCCGTTCAAGGCACCGCTGCAGGCCAGTGGAGCGCCCGCAAAGCACAGCTCGTAGCCAAGAAATACAAAGCCGCTGGCGGGGGTTACAAATCATGAGCAAGACTGCAACGCACTACCTGCCAAGCGGCAAGGTATACACCGGCCCCATGCACAAAGAGGGCGGAGTCTTGATGACCGGCGCAAAGCACACGGCCAAGAGTCAGGTGCTGACTCACACGCCGCCAAAGAAAGCGAAGAAATGAAAGCCCCGCAGAAGTCCCTCAAAGACTGGACGGACCAGAAGTGGACGACCAAAAGCGGCAAGCGATCATCTGACACTGGTGAGCGGTACTTGCCTGCTGCTGCCATCAAGAGCCTAAGCCCTGCAGAGTACGCAGCCACGACGCGAGCCAAACGCGCTGGCAAAGCTGCAGGCAAACAGTTTGTAGCGCAACCCAAAAAGATCGCTGCGAAAACCGCGAAGTACCGTTAACCTAACTGGAGAATCCAATGAAAGCAATGCCAATGCGCGGTCAGCGTACCGCCACAAACAAAGCCAAAGCCAACCCGTTCGGCAAAGGCGAATCTGCAAAGATGGAAGCCATGGAAAAGAAGATGGCCGGTGGCAAAAAAGCCTACGCCGCCATGGAGAAGAAGTACGAGGGTAAGAAGTCCACCTCGAAAATGAAGTGACAAAAAAAACCCCCGGGCCTTTCGACTCGGGGGTGAAGTTCCTCAACACAAAGGAGCTGACATGACAATCAGCGGGGGAATCATACCTCGTTGGCAGCGTCACCGTCAAACTGGTTGCTGACCAAAGACAACACTGGGGTTGTCGATTCAGCGTTCAAACGCCGGGTATCAACCACGATGCAGCGTGTTTGCTGTGACGTGCAGTCTGTGCCACGGGTGATTACGAACTTCTCGCCTTGGGATACCAAGGCACCATCGTCCTTCAGACTGGCCACCATCGAGTGGTAGTCCATGCGGTTGGCCATGCACCAGTCGCGCACTTCCTTCTGCGACAAAATCAATCGACCGGCCAGCTCTTTGTTGTTGACTGTGCCAAGGATATACCGACCAGCGATAGGACCATTGACTCGGTTGCGCGGTGTCTCGGGCCCACGACCGTCACGGCTGTCACGGCACTCGGTAGTTACGATGATGCGCTGGCTCAGCATGCCGACCATGCGCTGGAAACCGTCCTCAGAAGACACGGTGTTGTTCTCGTTGACAGACTCGGCCAGCTCACGCAGCAGGTTCACGGTGAACTTGTACAGCTCACGTATGTCAAACTGAACGATGCCCAGCTTCTTGGCGATCTTGGCGATCACAATGGTGCAGGCGCTGTGCGCCCGGTAGAAGCGGAACTTGGGGTTGGACAATACCTCAGTGAACTTGCCCAGCATGGTCTGCATGTCGCGGTACACCTCGGCTTCGTTGGCCAGAATGTACTTGACCATGGCAGCACCTGCATGGCCAGAGTTGGCGGTCATCTTCTTGATGTTCTCGGCAGCCACCATGGCGGAAGCTGACCTCCAAGCGTCTTCGCCTTCCTCGGTCTCTGGGTAGTCGGCCCGGTTCACCAGCATCAGTGAGTCGTAGCGGTCCACGTTCAGTTGAATCAGACGCACGGCTTCAGCCTGTGAGTTGGCTTGGTTGGCAGCTAGCAGGCCATAGAAGTCCCGGTTGCCGGTAACGTAGACGTTGAGCCGCCACTCGGACGACTTGGCGAAAACCACACCGCCACCTTTGGAAGTCAGTCGGACCTTGTCTTGGCCGTTGGATACGCCGTAGGCCACGTCACTGAACACGCCAGCTTCCATGTTGGTCAGCTCATCAGCCAGCACAGGGATGTTGTTGTACACACCCAGCGTAGCCCACAGAGCGTTGGTGGTGAAGCCTTCCTTGGAGTTCAGGGTCATCTTCTCGGGGTTGCCGAACGCAGCCAGCGCAGCGTGGCACGCAGTGGTCTTGCCTCGACCGGACTTGCCGCCTTGCAGGGCCAGAATCAGCCCTTTGTACAGGTCTTCGCAGTGGTGCGACACCAGTGAACCCCAGCCAGCACAGATGGCGTATTGCCAGTGGACAGCCTCGGGGCGGTTGTACATGAAGTTCAGGGCTTCGGCGTAGCCTTCCAAGCTGCCACGGCTGTTCTTGAACGTAGCGGCACGTTCCTTGGCGTTGCCGCCGACCAGTACTTTGCGCTCACTGCCGTCTTGCAGGTACAGGGTTTCGCCGATCAGGAACGACTTGTGGTCATCCTTCCAGCCAAAGGCCGTCATGGTATTGGTCTCGGTGATGCTGCGCTTTAAGGACTGCAGCTGGTCCAGCAGGTATGCCGCCATATGCTCTCCAGCGTTTTTGTGGTTGCTCTTTGTCAACTCGTACCGGGCCATAGCCCTCAGCAAATCAGTGGGTGACGCCACGGACTCACCTGAAATCTCGAAGTCGCGGATGCGCTTGTCAGGTAGGTGCAGACGGATGCCATAACGGAACGTGCCATCTTCACCACGGATGCGGGTTGTTGGGTAGAACAGGTTCTCACAGAACGGGAACACCTGCAGCACGCCCTCTTTGTCGGGTATGAGACGGCTCAACAGACCTGCGTCCCACTGATAGCCACGAGGGAGCGGCGGAATGGTCGCTTGCTCCTCAACACCGTCTTCTGTAACAGTCTCTTCGACAACTGGTTCAGGCTCAGGGATTACCCTACCTAGCATCAGCGGAGTCTTGATCTTGCCCTTGAACGCGCAGCCGTTGCAGCCGTCAGGGTTGCAGCCTTGGAAAGACTCGCAGGTGGTGGGCCCAGCGTTCCATGAGTCGTACTTGATGTCCCAGTCGAGGCTGTCATGACCAGTCACTTCGCGCTTGGAAGTCCATGTCTGAGCCAGCTCACGCCCACCCTCACAGAATGTCAGCAGTCCGATGACGCGCCGCCAAACTTCGTACTCCACGTCGCCCATGGTATCGCGCATGGCACCGACTTGTTGGCACTTGCTGGCCATGACGTCGGCATCTACCGGCACATCTGGGTACTGCGTCAGGTGAGCAGTCAGGTCAGAATTAAGATCAGTCGGCTGATACTGTTTTTTGGGGGTCTCTTTGATCGGCTTGACACCATGCTCTTTGGCGTAGGCGAACAGCGTCACGGCGAATTCTTTGGGGTCCATTGCCTCGCAGGTGGCCAGCACTTTGACTGCCTTGGCGTCACCGTTCTTGCGGTTGGTCGAGCCCACTGGGCGCAGGATGGAGCTGAAGTCAGCCGTACGGGTTGGGTCAGCAATGACTTTGGCATGGGCCAGCGTAGCCTTGAGGACCGTTGCCACTTTGCGCCACAACTCGTGGCCGATCTCATGGGTCAGGGGCCAGTATGCGTGAACGCCGTTGCCGGAATCAACCAGCATGGGGCGTGGGATACCAACGTCCTTGGCGAACTTGGCCATGGCCACACAAGCGTCTTTCTTGGTCAGGTAGCCCTGCCCCTTGTCGAACTTGTCTTGGCCGCAGTCAACGTCCACCCAGAACGCCTTGGCCTTGTCCCAGTTCTCCGGGATGCGGTACTTGCGCTTGGGGTTGCCCTTGACGTCCAGCTCGTCCAACTCGATGACGGCTTTTTGGTATGACGCACAGGCGTGGTACACCGACAGCTGTTTGCTGTCAGCCATACCCTCAATGGCTTCGGCCATTGTCTCAAGATCAGTGTAGACCTTGTGAGCTGGGAATTTGTAGCCCTCTTTGAACAGGGCTAGGTAATGGATGCCGAACTCCGGCAGTATTGTTTTGAGGAACTCAAGGGTGTTCATACTTCACCCGCTGTTGTTTTTCTGCAACTCATAGCCACTCCAGAAAGCGAAAAAGCCCGCTAGCGGGCTTGGAAGAGTAGGGCCAGTGTACTTCAACGTCACCGGCCCTACAAGTTGCTTAGTCGTCGAAGCTGATACCGTCGAGATCGAGGTCCATGTCGTCTTCAACTGGAGCTGGTTTAGGAGCTGGCTTGGCAGCAGCTTTGGGCTTGGCCACCGGAGCGGGGGCTTCCTCTTCCTCAACCACCGGCTTGGCTTTCTGCTTGACCACGGGAGCTGGTGCTTCTTCCTCGGTTTCGGCATCGGCAGCAGGGGCCTCAGCGGCAATGCCAGCAACAACAGACGCGCCAAGGATGTTGGCTACCACGTCAGACGCAGCGATCTCTTGTACCTCAGCGAAGCCATCGTCGTCCAGCAGGCCAACAGCGGAGAAGGTCAGCTTGGGAGATTCAGCTTGCAAGTCGAAGCCAACCTTGGTCACGACCATGTTGTAGCCAACACCGCGCTTGGCCAACATCTGACCATACTCACCCAGAGCTTTGATGGATGCAGGTGGCACACGCAGCAGCATGGCGTCGTTGATCTGACCGGCAGGAGCCACGGCCATACGGACGGCGTCGGCGCAAGCCTTGCCCTTGGTAGCACCCTTCTCGGAGACACGCGAGCCCCACTGGTTGTGTGGGCAGGTGGCGCACTTCTTGGCCTGCTTGTTCTGAGCATCCGCAGCTGGCTCAACGCCATCGTTGGAGTAGCAGTCAGGCTTCTGGCCTTCGCTGGAGTCCTTGTCGTAGCCCTTGATGTAGAACACCTTGCTGGTGCCCTTGTTGGCTTTGAGCAACACCACGTTCAGGCTGGTAGCTGCGCTGTCAGGGTCTTTAGGGTTCATCTGAATTTCGCGCTCGCCGTCGCGGACGACTGCAAACACTTTGCCCTTGATGGAGATGACTGGGAAGCCTCCACCAGCGTGAGCTGTCAGATCGGAGTTGAGCGCAGCGACGTCAACTTTTTTGAGGAAGGCTGGCAGGTTGCTGCCGGAGTCGAATGGAATGATGTTCATGGTTTTCTCTGTGAAGGGATGAGGAGTTTATGCCGAACGGCGGATATTGACAACGCGCTCTGAGCGAATATTTACGCCCGGTGGTAACTCGTTGTCGTTGGAGTCGCGGAACTGCTCGACGGCGGTCTTTGAGGCACGCACCTCAAGCAAGCTCCACTCTTCGTTGGCCTTCACGAATTCCATGAAGGCTTCACGATCTGCAATGCTGGCGGTTGTACGCACAGCGGTGTAAGCCGTACCATGCTCAGTGCGAACTGAGTCCATGCCGGTCTTGTTGAATACATCCAACAGTTTGGCTTCGAGCTTTTCCATCTTGTCATTGATGGGGGCAACCGACGCCTCAAAGTCAGACTTCATCTGCGCTTTTTTGTCACGGAGCTGTATATACAGCGTGACGGCTTCTGATAATTTCATTGGTCTATCCGCTCTTTCATCATGTCGAGTAACACACCCTGCATGGACTGTTTGTCCTGCAGTCTCTTATACACACGCCGCTCAACATCCGTACCTGCAATGTGAACGATCACTGTGGTTCTTGTCTGGCCCGGTCGCCTTACGCGAGCACAAGCCTGTTCGTAAGTCTCATTCGAGTGAACTGGTGCGTACCACACGATGGTAGTAGCTGCAGTCAGTGTCAGCCCGTGGCTCATGGTTGATGCGTTAGCCACCAGCACACGAGGGTCTAGGCCTCTTTGAAACTCACCAAAAATTCGGTCGCGCTCGGATTTGCTAGTTCCGCCATGCACCGTTTCTACCGTCCAGTCCTTACGCAGTTCTGACGCCACACTTTCCAGTGCGCCTGTCAGGGGCACAAACACGATGACTTTGCCTTCTGACTCTTCGATGATTTCCTTGAGCACGTCCATGCGTGGCTTGGATGGGATGACAACCTCTTCGCCATCTGTCCCGTATGCGACACCACATGCAATCTGAATCAACTTGTTGGCTTTGACAGCCTCGTTGACAGCCAGAATCTGCCCACCGGAGTACTCGGTCGCCAGCTTGTTCATCATGTCCTTGTAGGCCTTGTCCTGCTCCTTGGTGAGGGCCACGTCGCGGGTAATGAACGTCTGCTCTGGTAAGTCCACGCAGTCATCCAACGAGAACCGGATAGCGGGCTGCATCATCTGATACACAGCTTCGTTGGCGTCTTGGCGTGCTGCCCATTTGAACGGTGTGATCTGCCGCATAACGCGGTCACGAAATGCACTGAAGTACTTTGGCACGTTGGCGTTATCTGGTGTCACCAGCTTGCACTGAGCCCATGCGTCTGTAGGAGCGTTAGGCGTTGGTGAGCCTGTCATGCCCCACACTCGACGTGGTGACTGTTTGTTGCAGATGGTGTTCAGAATCTTCCAGCGGTCAGTGCCAGAGTTACGTGCCAACGCAAGCTCGTCTATCACGACTAAGTCAATGTCCGGGCGCTTGGCCAGTTCGTCTTTGATGGTGGCCAGCCCGTCGATGTTGATGACGTACACGTGGACGTCCTGCTTGAGCAGCTTGATGCGTCTGTCCCGGGAGCCGTGCAGCACCACGCAGTCTAAATGAGGGAACGTCTGGAACACAGAGTCAGCCCAAGTGCGCTCCATGGTAGACAGCGGGCATACAACGAGCATCTTCTTGACCGTCTTGGTGCGACGCAGATAGTCATACGCCCACAGTGCGCTGTTGGTCTTACCAGTGCCCATACCGTTGAGGCAGAACGCACGGCTGTTCATGGACAGAAACGAAGCCGTCTCCAGTTGAGCGGAGAACGGACTGTGCCTACCACTGACCTTGGGCCAGTCATAGTGCATGGGCATGGGGTCAGGAACCTCGAAGCCCAAGTTACGCAGCACCCGAGTTTCATCAGGTCTGTGTGGCACTGCTACCAGTGTCGCGCCTTTGTGTTCGACCAACACTGAGGTTGGTATCACAGTCGTTACTCGTGTCGGGTTACGGAGCTTGAGCACGACTGCTTTTTTATCTTTGTGAATCAGCATGTGAGTTTCATTGCAACCAGTACGGCTATGATTCCTTCGTCTGTTTGTTCAAACGGCATGGAGTGCTTTACACCATCTTTCGTGATCCAGAGGACGTTTACAGCATCCCACATAGGGTCTCGCATAAGTTGGCAGTGAGTTACCCCTTTGGGTAGGTCTACACCGAAAAATTTATAGCCTTCCAACCACACACCCTCACTTATCGGGGTTGTAACTGCCACTGCCTTTCCTCCATCCACGGTTGGTTGATCGGTCTTGCACTGTGGTGTTGCCCTTACCATTGCCGCCGCCGTTCTCCAGCGACTTCTTGTGAGCTACGTCCTTGCCGTCGCCGACTTTGGCTTTGCCATCCTTGATGGCTTCGCGCCGTGCAGCGTTGTTCTTCACACGCTTGGCCACTTCTTCAGGGCGAGCGTTGTAGGCTTTTTGGTATTCAAGTTTGCGGGGTGTTGACTTCGGCATTTGGTCTCTCCAGTTTGAAGTAGATATCAATTGAATTGAACAGGGTTTTCAGGTCATCAGGATTGTCCACTACCCAAGCAAAGCCTTCAGCTTTTTGTATGGCCTCGATGACCCTGTCTTGATTGGCCGTCGTCTGGTTACGCTTGCCGGGAGCCTTGGTCTCAATGGCCACGAACAGCCCACGGTAGCAAATGATGATGTCCGGGATACCGACCTGCCCCATGCCATTGGACACAGGCATAAAGAACCATGCGCCGATGGACTTGAGGTATTTCTTGCAAGCGTCTTTGACCTTGCCTTCTGGGGTACTAGCCATTCTTTCTCCCGTTGAATTCACAGCTCAATACTGGACACCACGCCTTACACAGCCCTGACGTTTTGGCTGGCCACTTGTCTCTCTCATAAGCAGACTCCAGCTTGGCCACACGAGGCACAAACCCCTGCCAGATGATTGGCACTTCAGTGCGCTGCACAGGCTTCCAGTCGATCTTTTTTTCTTTGAGCCAGATGAAACCCGTAGTGACTTTTTGTACTTCAGGGTGGTGGGCAAACACGTAGTTGGCGTATAGGTCTAGCTGCTCGGTGGGCTTGCGCTTGCCGGTCTTGTAGTCAGCGACCACAGCGTTCTTGCCATGGATGACAACCAAGTCGGCGATGCCGCGAGTCCATGCGCCTTTCCATGCGGTGGGCTGGAAGTTGCGGTCGAGGGCGTACTCCATCTCGCACAGCTTCTTGCCCGGCAGGGCAGCCAGCTTGAACGCCAGCTTCTGCCACTGGTCCATGCCTTCCGGCAGCATGACGCCGTCTTTGATGAAGTCTTCAAAGGCAGTGTGTACCCTTGTACCCCACTCAGTGTATACCGTAGGCGGCTCGACAATGTCTCGCTTGACCTTGAGGTGATAGAACTTTCTTGGGCAGGTCTCGAACGTATCAAGTTGGCTGTACGTCCATGCTGGGTTTGTCATGTTGTTCCAATGCGGTGTCGCCCCAATGCGTCATTTGACGGTTGGGGCTTTGTGTTCTGAAGCTCTATGGTAGCAGCTTGATGAGTGGTGTCAACGATTATTTCACTTCACCGTAAGTGTCACCCACGTCGCCTTCAGACCACGTGATTAGTTCAGGCCACCACGACACACCTTTACGCATGATGCCCTGCAATTCGTCAAGAACATCTTGGGCTACAGTCTCTGGAACGATGTAAACCAACTCATCATGAACGGCTAGCGAGGGGCGATACCCGGTGCGTTTAAACATCGTCAGGGCATGCTCCGCTATCACGTCACGAGCAAGGGCTTGCACCAAATTCTCAACACCTTTTCCAGCGTAGATACGAGCGCGGCTACGACCACTGCCATACCACCATTCGGTTTTGCCATTGTCCGATTCCTTGGTGAGGCTAGGGTAGTGAATCTTGCGACCGGAGGGCAGGCGCACGGCGTTCTTTTCTGTGACGCACAAACCCCACGGGTCAATGGCAGCCTCGATACCTTGGGCGATATTTGGTAGGCTGTTCTGAAAAGATTTCCAGCCCTTCACAATGTCGTGGTATGTGTCACGCCACGCTGTTACAACTTCGAGGGACTCAGCTTCTGACAAGTCCAGACCGCCCATCAGTTTGGCCACCTTGCGGAACGTAGGAGCCCCGGCACCGAAGCCCAGACCCAACTGAGCGATCTTGGCCAGCTGCCGCTGGTCTTTGGTCACTTCGCTCTCGTCGATGCCGTAGCGTGCGGCAGCAAACGATTTGTACAAGTCAGCCTCAACGTCGTTGTTGTACAAGTCCATGGACTGCTTGACCTTCCACAAGAAGTGGTTGACCCGCAACTCAATGCCTGACAAGTCGGCTACGACAACCTTGTGCCCCTTGGGGGCACGCAGTGAGTTACGCAGCGCGTCGGACGGCTTGGGTGACTTAGGGTTGATGCGCGGTAGGTTCTGCATGTTGTACTGCTCACCAGACCAGCGCCCAGTGGTGTCAGCGCCAGCGTACTTGAGCGGCACGGGAAGGCGACCACCGCATGCGTCAGCGGCTTTGATGAACGCTTGGAGCCTAGTCTCCAGCAGTGTGGACTTGACCTCAAGGCGAACACGAGCAGCGGCAGCAACGATAGGGTCTTCGTGGTCTTGCAGTGCGATGAACGCATCGTCAGTCTTGGCCAGTGCTGGTGTCATCTTGGCCGGGTTGGTGGGGGACTGCTTCATGGGAACTTCCACGCCGCGAGTCTTGAGGAGTTCACCGAACTTGGCAGCGCTGGCCATGGTCATGCGGACATACTCTTCTGGGTCGGTGGGGTCGCCTTCAAGCTTACGGGCCACTGACTCAGCTTGCGTAAACAGTAAGTCGTACAGGTCGTTGAGTGACTTGGCCTTCTCAGCTTTCACGTCCTCAAGCGCCTTGTTCACCATGGCGTAATCAAGCTCAAACTTGGGCTCAACCAGCATACGTGTAGTCATGTCGATGTGCATCAGCTCTGCCTTGGGGAATCCCTTGGCTAGCTTAAAGAACAACTCAGCGCACAGGTCAGTGTCCACCTTGTTGTACTCTTCCATCTGAGCTAGCTCATCAGGGCTGAAGTCACACAGGTGCTTGCCTTTGGTGTTGGTTGCTTCGAGGTCCAGCTTGGCACCGATACGCAGCTCAGCGGCCAGCTTCTTGAGCGACACGCCTGTCAGGAACTTACCGCCGACAGACACACCGGTCTTGGAGTATTTTGACCGAGCCATAGCCGCAGTGCAGCCGTACATCTTGGGCTTGATACCGAAGCGCCATGCCAGAATCATTGCGTCGAAGCCTGACATATTGTGGCCGACTGCCATCTTGTCGCTCCAGTCCATGTCCTGCAAGTGGCGTTTGATTTTCTCTTCACCGAACAGCACGTAGGTGTGCTCGTTGCCTTCACGGATGGCCACCGAAATGATTTCAGTGTCGGGGTGCTGCACGTACTCAGTTGGAGACATACGACTCAGCGTGTGCGTCGTAGACCAGTACGACTCGAAGTCGATGTATATGGGTGTCATCAGTACATTCCTTCAAGGTTAGGCGGTGTGTAGTCTGGACCCTTGGCGACCTTGCCGTGCTCGTTGAAGATGGGCTGGCCGTTCTTGTCGAACTTACTCCAGTTGCTGCTGTTGACCGCAGCGATAGCCTGCGTAGTCTTCATGCCAGCGCAGTGCCCACAACCAACGCCAGTGACGACCTGATCGCCAATGGAGTCTAGGAACTCTTTTCGGTCGTTTATGCTTGCGGAAAGTTCGCCACTCTTGAGCATACGTGCCAACGCGTTGAGGGCTACTCTGGTAGATCGAACCTCATACTCAACACCATCAGAGCTGAAGTCCAGTGTGTCTATCATTTCTACGATCTCTTCAAAGTGGCAACCCAGCTGGACGCTAAAGTCCGCCTCAGTCGGTTGTGGTCTGGCACGCTTGTGCCACAGTTCAATTTGGTCGATGCTCATTACTTCTCCAGTGCGTTGATTGCCATGATTCGTGCGATGACGTCCGGTATTTTCTCGTCGTCCTTGACGATGTACAGCTCGTGTGTCCAGTCGTTGCCAAGCTTAACGGGCTTGTACTGCGACGACTTGACGATGTAGCCGTTGGTGGCTTTGATGATCGTAAAGGACAGCAGTCCATCTTCCTCACCGAGCCTGTTGCTGCGCACTGTATCTATTTTTGCTGTCAAGCCGTCATCAGCCATAAGCCAGCCACGCAGCCATTGTTTGATGCTCATTACTTCTCCAGTTGGAATGCAACCATTGCAGCTGCAATGATTTCGTTGACTTCAGTGATGGTGTGTGCGATGTGCGTCTCGTACTCATAGCCCTCGCGGGTTGCGATGTTGACTACGTAACCGTTGGCCACTTGGCTGACTTCAATGTTGCCATGGAAGATTTTCTTACTCAGACCTCTTCGAGCTTGGCGCTCTTGGCCAAGCATTGCGTTGAGTTGGGTTGCGGTGGTGTTGGCGATAGCCCCCGAAAGTACTCCGTTGGCAGCGTTCTGCAGCGGGCTCTGACCTATAAGGGCGTGCATTAAATTTCCGAACATTTGCGTGTCTCCAACTCCATCAGAAGTTCAATGTAGTGCTTGGCTTTCTCCAAGTCTTTAATGCCGTTCTTCTTTCTCCAACGGGACACGTACTTGATGACGTTGCCCTCGAAGTATCCAATGTTGTTGGCGTGTATGTACTCCACTGGCTGAATAGCTTGGTCCTTGTAGTGGTTGCCGTCGACTTGAGTATCAAGTGCGTTTGTTGTTTGTTTGAGCATTTTCTGCATTACCTCTTCTTCCTCTGGTGTCCAGTCTGTTGTCATCTTGTTTTTCCTTTGGTTGGGTGTGGGCAATCCTCTGGTGGAATAACCACGCACCATACTGCTCTGTATGCCTTACGTGATGCTGACTCCCAGCGGTCGATGTAGGCGTCCGGCAAACTCTGCAGTGATTTGCGTATGTTGTACCGTGCTCTGTCGGGGAACAGAGCGACGAGTTCGTTGAGCGTCATGCCATCAGGTCTGGCTCGCAGTGCTGCACGAATCTCATGTGATGCGTATCTTCTTGTCATTTGTCTTGCTCCAGCTTCCACGCTACAGCCATCTGCTTCAGGCAGTTATCCCATGTGTCAGTGTCGAACGGTAGGTTAGCTCTTGGGCTATGGGGGATGCCCCAATACTTGGTTATACCGTTGGGCAGCACAAAGCTCCCCTTGACTAGGTAGCATCCCGGACCCATATAAAAGTCATCAGGTAACGGCGTTACGCTTATTGGCTCGTCGAGAACAAACCCATCTGCAATAAGGCTGTTGTACCGTTCAGTGCCGATGCAGTAGTTGTTCCAGCTGTCCACTATGTCTTCGTAAGTCATTCAGTTTCTCCTCTTTCAAACGTAGGCAGTGGGCACCAATGTGTCCAGCGGTCAGCGTCGCGCCACACACCAAGGACAGCGACGCCCAACTTTCTATCAATCATCAGCATCTTTGCTCCTCTTGGCGGCGAATACTTCTTAGCATCCAGCCACTTGTTGTTGACGTCTACCACTGCGAACTGGTCGCTGGTCATCTTTATGTTGGTCATTGCCATAGTCCTTTCCCACCAACGAATGTTGTCTTGACGTTCGCTTGCTTCTGCGCGGCCAGCTTGCGCACGTAGCTCTTGCGGCTGCGGTCCTCTTGAGACTGCGTGCTCTTCGGCTGCGCGTCTTCGCCTTCACCGAAGGTATACAGCTTAACTCTGTTGCGCCCATCGACTTCGTTGGAGTAGCCGACAACGTAGATCATCTTCTGCCGCTTGAGTTCGGTTAGTAGCTTGCCCACAGTCTTGGGTGGCACGTCAGTCCTCGCTGCCAGATCAAGTCGACTGGCTGGCCCTTGCATCAGGGCCTTGAATACAGTGACCATTTGTACGATGTTCATGGCTTCTCCAGCACAATCGCTTCCAGCTTCTTCACCGCATCGCACAGGTCGTCGTGCAGGTAGTCAGGCAGCAGGTTCTTGGTGCTGAACGCCCACGACTCCAGCGCCGACAGGGTCTTGATGATACGCAGGGCTTCTTCTTTGTTCATTGGGTTTTCTCCTTCAGGGTTGTGAAAATTGATTTGCCGCAGCGCTTGCATTCAAAGATGTAGTGGTTGGGTGTGCGGTACTTGATACCGAAGTTGCTGGGGTGCCAGTTGTGTTTGCATTCAGTCATGTGTTTTCCTTTTTGATAAAGTCTTCGCACTTGCGCTTCCAGCCCCAAGTGTCTTTCATCCAATACACAGGCGCGTAGAACCTTGGCTTGTGCAACATGGCGCAGATCAAGACAGGCTTAGGCAGCGCTCGCATGGTGGCGTGCTTACATTCGTCGCAGTGCTGGGTTTTCATGGTGACAACTCCTCGTAGCCCCACTGCTTACCACAACCGGGGCAATGCACGCGATCTCGCAGCAAGTGAAATAGCTGGTTGCCGCACGCAACGCATGTCCAGCTCTGAGCATCAGGTGACGGCATCACATCAAACTTGTTGCGACCGCGCATAGACTTGCACTCAGGGCACTCGAACTCTGTCGTTCCCATCTCCCACACAGCGGTCCACTCGTGGTTGCAACCCATGCAAAACAGCGCCCCGGCGATGTGCGGCTCGCGCTCCTTGCGGGCCTTGGCGAGGTCGATGATTTCAGTCATCGTTGTCCTCCAGCTCTTCCAGTGCGTCGTTAATAAGTTGTTGCTTGACAAGCTCAAGCACACCAATGACGGTGGCCATATACAGCGAATTGTCATAGCGGTGAATTACTTCAAGCAACTCGTCTACAAGCCCGCCTGCGACCTTGCCTTGGTTTAGATTCATGCGCGGCCTCTTGCTCGAATTGCTTCCGCACCAATACGCAACGCCTGCTTGTACGGGTTGCCAGCGTCATCGTTTGCAATGCTCAGTACAACATTTGCACACGCCTCACGCTCATCAGCACGGACAAGCTCGGCAAAGCGTTCAAGGTCAAAATAGGCAAAGTCTTCGCAGCGACCTATTGCATCTGGGTGTTGATACCCAGCCTCACGCGCCATCTCAATCACTGTTTTCATGCTTGTTCTCCTGTTTTGGTGTCAGTTGGATGGTGTCCAAATCACAACGTCCAATAACCGGGCGTTCTCGTAAAGCTCCTTTGAGGTAGCTGGCTGTTGAGCAGGGATAACCACGCTCATCAAACCCAATGCAGTGTGCGCCTGTGGCTGATACGGCGACCACCAACCACCATTCAGTACCGGGGGTCTTGCGTCCACCTTTAGCCGGGTAAATGTTGCCGGGTAAAACATCGCTTTGGTCTTTTGACTTTTGTAACAGGTCATATGCAAATCTCATTTCACTTCCTTCACGCATGTGCATTGATACCCGCTTGCGTCATAGCCTGTGCCTTTGCAGTAGGTACACAGCGGGTCGGCGGTTTGTTTGACCGGGGCGAACCAGTCAAAGAGTTTGTCGAGCCAGTTCATTTGTTCTCCTTAATGCCGTGGGCGGCTTCGATGGCGCGGGCAAAAGCCATGATTTCAGGATCAAAACCTTCGACTGGGTGCTGGTCTGCGATTGCAAACACTTGGTCAGGCGTCAGCGGCTCCTGCTGTGCTGGCTGCTCTTTCGCTTCGCTGGCCAGTGCTTCTCGCATCAAGTCGTAGGCTGTGCCACGGCTCACGCCCAAGGCTCCAGCAATCAAGTCGGGAATGTCTGTGTTCATGTCTTCTCCAATATAGGTGTCATCTTCTTTAGCCTGTATTCCTCTTGTACGAGGGCAATGGCTTTGTCCATATCCTTTAGCGTAACAACTTCCATCTGAGCATCATGCAATTCCATGGCAGTGTTGAGTGCGTTCATCTCGTGTGCCTTGAGAACAAAGCTGCCAGAGGCTGCGCCACGCTTACCCACATCACGCAAAGCCTGCAGTCCATCACGAACCACATCGCTGTAGTCGCTGCCAAAGCCAAGCCGTGCAAACGCTTCAGTCATGTTCACCATCGCAATCAGTGTGTCCACATCACTACGTGTGGCTTTGCCCTTGGTCATAAAGTCCATGGCGTTGTGATTCTTGATCTTGAGGTCAAGCATGAACGCCTTGTGACTGTTGACTGGGGATATGCTCTCCAGTACGTATCCAACTGGGTTGAGCAGCACGCGCTTGGGTCTGTATGCACTACGTTTTCTCACGGGTTACTTTCTGTTGGCGTATCTGGTCCAGCACTTGTGGCACATCCACTTGCCACGCATCTCTATGCCGCCCAAGGGCTCTGAGTCGTTGCCGCATTTGTCACACGTTTTAAGTCTCTGCATACGCGACATAGCCGTCTCGGTCGTCTCGCGGAATGAGTTTGTCGAAGGCAGTCGCGGTGGTTTGAAATTCATCGAGTATCTGTGGGTTGGTTGTTGCAATCCAGTTAAGTAGCTGGACGAGTTGCTTGTTGATCTGTTCCAGCTGCGCAGAACGAATAGTTTGACTGTGTAAGCGCATCTGAATGTCGTTGAAGTTGCGGTTGATATCGTCAAACGCTTTTTGCAGAAGCTGCCAATTCATGGCCACTGGTGTAAGTGGATTCTCTATTGAGCGCAAGTACATATTGCTGAGCAGTTCGGACACGTTAACCTCTTGTTTTGGTGCTGCCACTTGCACTTTAGGGGTCGCAACTTTAGCAGCTTTGTTTGTCCTTCTGAGGTAGCCGGGTTTGTATGTTTGCGATGTGGTGAAGAACGTCAACCCACTTGGCGAGTCAGTTGTGCGAACCAGCCCACGCGTAACGAACTGCGACAGCAGGGATGAAGACGACGAACGCGCTACACCAGCGTTTTCTGCCAATGTCATGATCCTTGCTCGGTTGCATCCGGGATTGTCCTTGATGACCCGGAACATCGTCTCGGATATACTTTCATGTGCAGGTGCTTCTTGTGTGATAACTTCCGGTTGTGTTGTACCCTCGTCGTCAAACTTCAAGGCTTCGAGTTTCTTCAATTCAGATTTCAAGTCAGGCATCTTCGCTCTCCATAAATTCTTCGATCAGTTCTTCCAACATATCGTTGGCATCTAACGCTTCCAACACAGATTCGTCAGAGGTAAGGTGGTCGTACTCGACTTCAAGTCGGTTGTACAGTTCACGCATGTGGTCTTTGAAAGCCTCGGTGAACTCTTGCTCCAGAGAGTCGTGGCTGTAGCCATTGATGAGAGCCATCCACGCAGCTTCATGCAGTGACTCTGGTTCGTGTGGGCAGTAGCCGTCAATGAAGTCTTGGTCTTCGTCGTGCTCAGGCAGTGGTAGGTCAATCTCGAACATGGTGCAGTTCTCGTGGTAGTAGTGCCCGCTGTGGTGGACATACAGTCGAAACTGCGCATCTGCATGATCTATGAGTGCTGCGTCCTTATACCCGAGCGACGCCAAGAATAGAGGCCACTCGCGAACACGCCCTTCAAAGCATGCACCGTCACCCTGCGACCAGAAGCCACTGAAATACATCTTGTCTACCTCAATGCCGATCTTCTCCATGTCTTGTGTGAACATCTCATACACACCATCCCACCAGTCAAGGTGTTCTACGTTCCAGTGGCGATGCTTGTCCAGTATCTCGTCGCGTACTCTTGCTGGCAGGTTGTTGAATCTTTCGAGTGGAGTCATAGCGGTGCGTCCTCGTAGTTGTCCGGGTTGAACTTAGGCTCTCCGGGTTTGTTGGGTAGTGGCTGCGATGGGAACGGCCACGTCATTTGACTCTCCAGTACTTACGTGTAGCTTGCACGACTTCTGGCTCCTTGGGCGGAATGGGTTCGTACTTGTTGCCGAACGGTGGTGTCCAGCCGAAGCGTCGCCATGTGGCTTGCACATCAGCGCCAGAGGTCCACTTGTAGTCGGGGTGGCCGACAGGAATGGATGGGTATGTGATCTTGTCTGTCATGTCTTCTCTCCTTCAAGTTTTTGCGCCGCTTCGTACGCCACGCGCAGCTCGGGGTTGGTCTTGTCGATGTACTGGATGAACTTGTACATGTACTCACAGTCATACTCAAGGTCTTCAATCCGATCTTCAAGCTTGTTTATTTCAGAACGTAGTTCACCGTTCTCACTCTGGTAATGTTGTAGCTCATCTTCCATCTCTGATATCTGGGCTGATAGGCTCATTCCACTCTCCCTTCAAGTGCTTTGATTGCTTTGAACTGCTCGATGCTGCCGGGGTAGTACTTGTTGGCGAACGCCACGAACAGCTCAAGCTGCTGCTTGGCACCGCGCAGACTATCTACAAGCTCATTGGTCGCTCGGACTGTCTTTTGCAGGTTGGCGATGTGCTCTTGCAAGACCTCGATGTGCTTGTTCAGACTGTCAACTTTAGCCTTGGCAGCTCTGGCTTCTAGCTGGTGGTTGTTCATGATGCCTGAGCCAGCTTAGCTGCAATGGCCGCAGCTGTAAGTCCCTCAGTGTCAACGCTCTCAACGATCTGCTTGCGCTGTGACTGGCGCTCGATCTTGCGATCAAGGCGCTCAATGTCTTCCCGGTCGATGTACATACGTACACCGGGGAACAGCTTCACTGCCTCGTTGAGTGACTTGCACTTCTTGAGGAAATTAGAGATATCGTCGCTGACTTTCTTCCATCGTGCGTTGAGTGCGAACTCCAACACAGCATCGTCCCATCGCTGGAGTAACTCGGCGCGACCGGGCATATCTTCTGGCAAGGCACGCAGCTGGTCAAGCGTCAACTCGGAGGTCGATCTGTTCCAGTAGTCTTTCGCTGGTCGCTGGTACGCAGTCTTAAGGCCAGCAAACTGACCGTTGACCTTGAGGCCGATGCCGTCTTCAATGAAGCCACTTACAGACACAACTGCACCCGTCGCCTCTTGCATCCAGTCTTTGGGGATAATGTCTTTGAGGTGTACATACTCAGCACCCCAGCAGCCGATATTGAACAGCTGACTGGCGTCAACTGCAAAGGTCTTGTCAATGTTCGGCAGGTCACTGGCTCGCTCGGCCATGCGCATCTTTTCTATTACGGCCTGAACACGAGTGATAAGTTCTTTGGTGATGTATACGGTTGCCATGTCAAATTCCTTCTTCGAGTTTGATTAGTGTTGAGATGTAGACCATCGCTTCTGTGAGCGTTATTGGTTCTTTGAAGGGCCCATAGTGTGTATGGGGTACCTTGTTGATTGATACGTTGACGTGCCAGCCTTGCTGGTTGCGCACTACCTGCACGCCAACGGTGTTGCTCCGCTCTACGCGGATACGTTCACTCTTCTGTATCGGGTGATTCGAGGTGGTCAGCGATAGACTGTCGGAGTGCATCACGGGTTGCCTGTGGTACGTCTGCAGCAAGTGCGTCGTAGCATGCACGTAGCACGTCGTCGTATTGCTCAGTCAGTTTGTCAATTGCTTCGTCGATGTTCATAGCCATTTCAGTACTCCAAGGTAAAGTGGATATTGTCGCCGTATGGAGCCTCAATGTCACTAGAGATACACCAGACCACGGGATAGTCGGGGGCGTTCTCTGTATGGAAGCTGGTGTAGCCGTCTGTCAGGCAGACAAAGACTTCTGGCTTGATGCCTTCCTTGTCGATGTAGTTGAAGCCCTCTTCCATGTCAGTGCCGCCGCCGCAGTAGAACGTCAGAGCCACCTCCTCGCCCTGCTCGAACACATCGTGCTTAGCCACCGCAGTGTCTACATACAAGACGTGGGTACGAGTTGGATTGCACAGCGACACGATGCGCTGTAAGTGGCCGTTGTAGTGGTCGAGTTCGACCTTGCTGATAGAGCCAGACACGTCGACTTGGATGACGATCTCACCCATCTCAGGGGACTTGCCGGTCGATGGCAGGTATGCGTTGGCGAAGCGACGGTTGGGTCGTGCCCATGTGTAGTCACCACGGGTGAACGCTGTCATGTAGCGTTCAAGAATATCGTGCCATGGGGTATGGCTGTCGATGAGGTCAGCTACGATCTTGGCCAGCGCACCGGGCATCTTGCCCTGAGCCTTGGCTGCTTGGGCTGCTTGGGCAATCTCCACACGGGTCTCGGCGTCGATGCGATCAGCTTCCTCGGGTGTCATGGGAGAGCCGCGCTCGATCAGGTCATCACCAGTACCACCGGGGCCACCACCGTTGGGGTTGTCGGGCAGCTTGTTGTAAATCTCGTCAACGGTCTCGTCCTTGGAGCCGGGCATGTTGACACCGCCCTCGATCATGGAGCCGATGCCTGCGTCCTTGAGCGTGTCGTTAATCCATGCGTCGCCAGCGATGTTCCACTTCTTGCGGTTGCGAGAGCCGACACGGGCAGCATGCTGACCGATAACGTGACCGACCTCATGGCACAGTAGGAACACAAGCTCGTCAACAGACAGCTTCTCGACGAACTGCTCGTTGTAGTAAATCTGACCGCGCTGGTCAACAGCCGCAGTAGGGATGGTGTTGTCGGGGATGAGCTTGCGCTTCATCAGGATGGACGCAAAGAACGGATGCTGTGTGACTACGGCAACTTTGGCCCGGTCGAGTTTGGTAACTGCCATGATGTGCTCCTTAGAAAGTAACGATGTTGATTGGCTCAGTGCCTCTGAGTAGGTCTGCTACATGCTTGGATTTGTCTTTCATCTCCTGTGTAGTGTGCTCGGCCAAGATTGCTACAACCTTACGGACTGACTCTTTGTCATACAGACTGACGTAGAAGTTCTGGTCGCGGCGCTCAATGCTACGCATGGCCTGCTCATAGCGGGTGCGGTAGTACCCATTGCGGTACTCGGCGTTCTCAAGAAGCCATGCGGTCCAGTCAGCCTGCGTAATATCAGCTACATGTCTGGCTGCTTCATCTGATATGCCGACGATACGCATACCTTGGTAGTTGTTTGCGATGCTGCACTGAATGTTGAACTTCTCGGCCAAGTTCTCAGCAATCCTACGTGACTGTGACGACCAGCCGCCAGTGATAGCACGGGACTCAATCATGCGGATGATGCTGTTACGCATCCTCACACCAAGTCGTTGTGGGTGCAGCGTAACTGTCGTCTCTGTACCGGGCATACCAGTGATACGCCCACGTTCGTTATTGTTCATTTCTTTCATTTACTCTCCTCGAAGTAGTAGCTGTCATCTTTCTGCACGATCTTTCCTTTCTTTTCATACACGCCAATCAACCAGTTGGCGTACTTGTTAGCCCGTCGTTCTTCCTGCGCAGCTGCATTGCGCAGTACGGAGTTACGCCACAGCAGTACAGCCACAGCGATCATGAGCACGTACTCAAGGTCAGAGAAGTTCATCCAAATGCTCCCATTCGTGCGGCGACTTCTTCCAGCTTGCGCTTAGCTTCGACTCGCTTGTTGGCTGAACCCTTAATCATCTCAACGTCTGCCAAGTAACCCTGTGCGGCTTCTTCCAGTGCAGTGATCTCGTCGAGCAGTGCTTGCGTTGGGTTGATTGCCAGCTTGCGTGCCAGCTTGCATCCCTCGATCACGTTGTCGATCAGGCTGTTGTGGAAGCGCTCACCCTTGGCACCTTGGTACTCAGCGAGTTTGGTCACAAGAGACTGGATTGGCTTGAGCATGCGCTGGATGGTGTCAGCGTTGACTGCGGCTGCGGCTTCTTCCTCTGCACGTTTGAACGCGGCCAAGTCGTCGTCACTGAGGTCGAACAGGAAGTGCGATGCGTCTGCCATGGGCTGGAACCTGAGCTCGGCTGACATGGACAGCCTGAACTGCTCGGCAGTGGGATACTCGGATGCGTTGGCACGACCGGCTGCATGGCCGGAGTTGCGGTACATGACGTCATCAGCCACTAGCTGGTCATACATTGGCATGTAAGTGTCGAGCAGTTTGTCAACCTCAGCGATGCGGTGCTTCATCTCCTGCGTGTACTCCATGTACATATCGTTCGGCAGGATGCGTGGGCCAGCGTCAACGTAAGGCAGCGTGTGCTTCTTGTGGTAGGCGTAGACCTCGCCGTACTTGGCCATGATCTGGTTGATCGCTGAGTCCTTGTTTTTGAACAGCTTGGTCAACACAGTCAGGCTGGTATCGTTCTCCTGCTGTTGTAAGGTTGCCGTAAGTCCATGGTCCCGCTTGGTGAGTGCTGCACGACGAAGTGTCAGCTTGACGAGAACTGCTTTGTCAGAAAGTTTGGTGTGTGTCATGTTTTCTCCTTATACAAACCACAGGTAGAACCCGTGCAAGATGCCGATGGGGAAGAACACTGCGCCAGCCAGCAAGAAGCCCCAGAGGCCTTGGCCGAAGCATGTGAAAATGTGTGTGAACCATGCGAATACGCACAGCAAAAGAACTATAGGTGCCATGTCATTGCTCCAATGTAACGATTGCCAAGGCATACGCCTTGGCTGCTTTCAGAGAGCGGAACGTCCGGCCCCCGTCGTGATTAACGAATTGGCAATCCCACTTGCGGTCGCCTATCTTTCTCACCCATGCGACGCTCACCTTCCATGTACCGCTCAGTGGGTGGGCGAACTTGTCGGCTAGTGGGTCTTTGTCCCATACCCGCTTGAGGTGGTGCTCGACTCGCCATACAAGGTTGTCATCGGCGTCGTATTTGCTGGGTTGCAGCTCTTCTTCCCACACGTAACTCATGACAGCGCCACCATTGCTTGCGTCCATGACTTGGCATCTTCGATGTTGTCGAACTGTGCAGGGCCTTCGAGTTGAGATTCCACGTAGCCCTTTACATGGCGTGTGATGTTCACGTAATAGGTGGGAGCATGAAACTCAATGTCAGCCAGTACAACGTTGGGATATCTACCTTGCATTAGTCGACATTGCACAAAGCCTGAAAGACCGTAGGCGCTGCTGCGTTCCCAGTAACTCATATCTCTAGCCTCACAACAGAATCAACCCAAGCTTTGGCTTCGTAGGAATGGGCGAACTCGGGTATGTCTTCTGGGTCGTCAATCCAGTAGCGGCGGTCGTACACCTTCCAGTGTTCGCGGCCACCGCCGAAGGCGACTTGCGTGCGCCCTAAGTATGTGACCTCGAACAGCTTGCGTCGCACCCACAGCTTGTCTGACCCGGCAACGATTGCTGTAAGTAGCCATGTCTCGCCCTCGTCGTGTGTCGTCCATGTAAGTTCCTTGATCTTCATATCGCACCCTCCAGTCGTAACATAGCTACAGCCCATGCCATCGCGTCCTCCTTTCTGCTGAACACAGGTATCTCCTGATATCGAAGGCGTGCAATCGCTGGGGACTGGGCACCGAAGTTGATATGCCACTTGCCCCAGTGCGGTGACTCGGAGTTGCCGTCGTATGTGACAGTGGCGATTAGCTGCGATTCAACCGTACGCCATGGCGTTTCTGGCCATACAACATCTCGCTTGTAGAGGTACCGGTCACCCTTGCGACCGGGTTTCTCCCAACGGTAGTTGGTGTAACTTGGCATGGTCAGTCACTTTTTGTGTATTGTTCCATTGCGTTTTATCCTTCCTATAAGTGTTGTGTAAGGGACGCCAAGCTTTTGCGCCCACTCCTTCAGTGGGACGCCATCAAACGTCCTGCTTGTGCGTTTGTTGTTGGCTTGCTGCTTGTTGGTAGCCCATCGGCAATTCTCTGGTGTGTAATCACCGTCGTTGTCTTTCCTGTCGATTGACATGCCTTGCGGCGGTTCGCCCATGTCCTCAAGAAAAGTGGCAAATTCATGCCAGCGTTCGCACACCTTGATGCCTCTGCCTCCGTAGTCAACAAAACCAGTGTTCTTTGGGTTGTTGCACCGCTGCATCATGTTCTTCCATATGCTGAGCGCTTTTGTGCCGCTCATGCCATGTGTAGTTGATGCGCTAGCGGTTACTTCTGATCTAAGACACCCGCAACTATTCGTTTTGCCATTACGCAGGCTTTGGCCGACAACCCGACCTGATTGGCCGCAGTCACACATGCAGTGCCAGACCAGCTTGCCATACTGGTTACGACCGCCGCACGCTACAACTTGAAGTCTTCCGAATCGTTTGCCTGTCAGATCAATGATGCCGCCCATGATTTGATGCCTTTCTTTGAACACCCGGCAACCTAAGCTGCCGAGGTACTTCTTACATTAAAACTTCCGCGTTCTTTGAGGCCCATTCCACAAAGGCACGTGAGTGCTTAATGGTTGGCTGCAACTTGATTGCATCCTTGGTACACATCACATTGAACTCGGGACTCATGCGGTTAGTATACCGCATTACACGGTCGAAGTTGTCCTTGGTGGACTTACGAGCCAGCGCACCAGTCAGGGCGTACAGCGTTGCAGGGTCTTGGGGCACATCGGCACCAGCTGGGTCGAGCAGGATAGAGTCAACGTCAGGCAGGTTCTCGTAGATACGCTTGAAGCCAGTGAACTCAGCGGCGGCACCCTCACCGACCTCACCAGCGCAGTTGTCGAAGAACAGGCCAGAGTCGAGCGTACTGGGGATGAGGTTGACACGCTCCCACGCACGAGGCGTAGGGTTGGCGAAGCGGTTGGCATCGAAGTCAGACAACAAGCCGGGACGGAAGCGCAGGAACTGAATCAGCACAGGGTCAATGTCGTTGTCGAGCGCCCACTCAGTCCAGTCGTCGATGTTCTCTTGGAAGTCGAAGCGGCGTGTGCGGTTGGCCAGCTTGGATGTGATGCGGTTGGCACCAGACTTGTCTTCGGTACGGTTGCCAGTTGCGATGATGAACAACTGATCGGACAGCTTGAGGTTGCCAGCACGACGGTCGTAGATCACACCGCACAGCGCGTTCTGCATGGGGACAGGCGCGTCCGACAGTTCCTCCAGAATGAGTGCTGACCGACCGACACCTTGGCGCAGGTTGTAGAACTCTTGCGGTGGCACCCAGCGTGTGTACTCGCCAGTGTTATCAGGTACGCCCAGCACGTCAACAGGGTCACGCAGGGACGCAGTGAACTCGACCACGTTGGACTCGGGGATATCGAGTGCGTTGATGATCTCACGAGCACAGGCCGACTTGCCACCACCGGGAGCGCCGAGGATGAACGGCACGACAGCGTTACCGCCATCGACTTGGAACTGGGAGAGCACGGATGTTTTGATGTTGCTGAATCGCATGATGTTTTCCTTGTGTGTTGAGGATTGGTTGAATGTGCGTCTGGATGCCTGCCCCTGAGCGTGACGCATGAACGTCAGGGTAGCCTGAATATGTACGTGATTGTGCGTATGTAAGCTGTCGTGGTGCTTACACGTTGAGTCTGTTTACCGTAAGACCGATGAGCGCTTGCTCTTCTACGTATGCCTTGGCTTGCTCCAAGTGAGCGAATAGTTTTGGGGGCGCTGGTGACACAGTGCCGTAGATGTGCCCCTCGTAACAGTCAGCGTTGATCTTGACGAATCCAACGGCATCGACCCATA
>JACCDU010815077.1_pt1 | contig 34100 bp, 31 predicted proteins | sample 7446081 | NCBI WGS metagenome assembly JACCDU01 (sample SAMN15323447, study PRJNA562643) | freshwater metagenome | isolation source: river surface water | place: USA:Blue River Watershed | collected 2017-08-17
CGCCACCCCGACCGCAGCATAAGCGCGCATCCCACAGGAGACCCACATGAAAATCACCCAGGGACAATTTTCCTTCCTGCCCGACCTGACCGACGACGAGATCCGCGCGCAGGTCGACTACGCGATCGACAAGGGCTGGGCGCTGTCGGTCGAATGGACCGACGACCCGCATCCGCGTAACTGCTACTGGCACATGTGGGGCATTCCGATGTTCCAGGTGCAGGATGGCGCGGCCGTACTGTACGAAGTCAATGCCTGCCGCAAGGCCAACCCGGAGACCTACATCAAGGTCAATGCCTTCGACAACACACGCGGCGTTGAATCCACCGTGATGAGCTACATCGTGCAGCGTCCGAGCCATGAGCCCGGTTTTGGCCTGCAGCGCACCGAAGAGCATGGCCGTACCGTCCGCTACACGACGCACAGCTATGCGACGCAGCGCCCGGCCGGCCATCGCTATACCGGCTGACGCGCCCATCTCATTGAGCCACTGACGGAGAGCCGCGATGAATGCGCCCGATATCGCCGAAGCCGACGCAGAAGCCGCAACCGCTGCAACGCCGACCTCGGTCGACCTGCAGCAGATCCTGCGCGATGCCGACATCCAGCCCGTGATCGAGCAGCTCGATGCGGAGCTGGTCGGCCTCGCGCCGGTGAAGGCGCGCATCCGCGAGATCGCGGCCTTCCTTGTCGTGTCGCGCGCACGCTCGGCGATGGGGCTGGAAGCCACCACGCCCAGCCTGCACATGTGCTTCACCGGCAATCCCGGCACCGGCAAGACCACGGTCGCGCTGCGCATGGCCGAGATCCTGCATCGCCTTGGCTATGTGCGCAAAGGCCATGTGGTGTCGGTCACGCGTGATGACCTGGTCGGCCAGTACATCGGACACACCGCGCCCAAGACCAAGGAAGTGCTGAAAAAGGCGATGGGCGGGGTGCTGTTCATCGATGAAGCCTACTACCTGTACCGCCCCGAGAACGAGCGCGATTACGGGCAGGAAGCGATCGAGATCCTGCTGCAGGTGATGGAGAACCACCGCGACGACCTGGTGGTGATCCTGGCCGGTTACAAGGACAGGATGGATACCTTCTTCCAGTCCAACCCCGGCATGTCCTCGCGCATCTCGCATCACATCGATTTCCCTGATTACAGCGAGCAGGAGCTGCTGCAGATCGCGGAAAAGATGGTCGGGCAAATGAATTACCAGCTCGATGCCGACGCCGAACAGGCGATGGATGAATACATCCGGCTACGGCGCCAGCAGCCGCATTTCGCGAATGCGCGCTCGATACGCAATGCGCTCGACCGGGCGCGACTGCGTCAGGCGAACCGCATCTTCCAGCAAGCGATGCAGGGTCAGGCCGAGGTCAGCGCGCAAGAGTTGTGCAGTTTGTCGGCAGCAGATATTCGCGCATCACGTGTGTTTGCCGGCGGACTGGGTGGCGGAAACAGTGATGTAGCGGGTGCGGCCACCGGCGCGCGCTGACGTACGTTCCGAAGCACCGCAGTACAACAAGAAAACCAGGAGACCGCCATGCACCTCGGACGCACCACGCTCTCGAAATTCCTGATTCAGCAATTGAAGGGCAGCCCCGAGCAGAATGATCTGGCCGCCTTGTTGGTCGATATCGCCGCTGCGGTGAAGGCCATCTCGGCCATGACCGCCAAGGGCGCATTGGCGGGCGTGCTCGGCAGCATGGAGCAGGTCAATGTGCAGGGCGAGACCCAGCAAAAGCTCGATGTGTTGTCCAATGAGGCGTTCATCAACACCTTCTCGATGGGCGGCCTGGTCGCCGGACTCGCGTCCGAGGAAATGGACGCGCCGATGGAAATCGACCCGCAGGATGGCAGCGGCCGCTTCCTTGCCGTGTTCGATCCGCTCGACGGCTCGTCCAATATCGACGTGAACGTGTCGGTGGGTTCCATCTTCTCAGTGCTGCGTGCGCCGCAGGGGCGCACCGCAACCATCGACGATTTCCTGTGCCCGGGTCGCCAGCAACTGGCGGCCGGTTACGCGATCTACGGCCCGTCCACGATGTTCGTGATCACCGTCGGCAAGGGGACGCATGGCTTCACGCTGGACCGTGAGGTCGGCAATTTCATCCTCACCCATCCGCACATGGAAGTGCCGGCCGACACCAGTGAATTTGCGATCAATGCCAGCAACGAGCGTTTCTGGGAACCGCCGGTACAGCGCTATGTGAACGAATGCAAGGCAGGGCGCAACGACGTGCGCGCGCGCGACTTCAACATGCGCTGGATTGCCAGCATGGTCGCCGAGATTCATCGCATCCTGATGCGCGGCGGTGTGTTCATGTACCCGCGCGATACCAAGGACCCGGGCAAGCCCGGCCGCCTGCGGCTGATGTACGAAGCCAGCCCGATGAGCTTCATCATCGAGCAGGCGGGTGGTGTCGGTTCGACCGGACGCGAGCGCTTGCTGGACGTGCAGCCATCCGACATCCACCAGCGGGTACCGGTCATCATCGGCTCGCGCAACGAGGTCGAGCGTATCGAGCGCTATCACCGCGAGTACGACAGCGGCATGGATGAAAAATACACCTCGCCGCTGTTCCAGGAGCGGTCGTTGTTTGCGAATTGATCCTCTGAGCCGGAGCCCAAATGTCTGTCAAAAACCCCATCGTCGCCATCACCGGATCCTCCGGCGCCGGCACCACCACGGTGATGAAGAGCTTCCAGCATATCTTCCGCCGCGAAGGCATACGCGCGCAGATCCTCGAAGGCGACTCCATGCACCGCTACAACCGCATGGAAATGCGCGAGGAGATGAAGAAGCAACAAGCGGCCGGCAATCTGTCGTACAGCCATTTCAGCCCGGATGCGAATCTGCTCGGCGAGCTGGCCGATACCTTCCGCACCTTTGGCGAGAGCGGCACCGGCCGCGTGCGCAAATACATTCATGATGATGGCGAGGCGGCCGAGTTCGGCCAGCCGCCCGGTCACTTCACGCCCTGGCGCGACATGGACGAGGGCGCCGAGCTGCTGTTCTACGAGGGCCTGCACGGAGGCTATGTCGGTGACGGTGCCGATGTGGCCGGCCATGTCGACCTGCTGGTCGGCGTGGTACCCATCATCAACCTCGAATGGATACAGAAGCTGCACCGCGACCAGAACATGCGCGGCTATTCGCAGGAGGCGGTGCTCGACACCATCCTGCGCCGCATGCCGGATTACACGCGTCATATCTGCCCGCAGTTCTCGCGCACGCATGTGAATTTCCAGCGGGTGCCGACCGTGGATACCTCGAACCCGTTCATCGCGAAGGACATACCGAGCGCCGACGAGAGCATGGTCGTGATCCGCTTTGCGAATCCGAAGGGCATCGATTTCCCGTATCTGCTGTCCATGATCGAAAATTCATGGATGACGCGCCCGAACACCTTCGTGATCCCGGGCGGGAAGATGGGTCTCGCGATGCAACTGATTTTCACGCCGATGATCCTGCGCCTGATGGATCGCAAGCGCCGCGCACAATAACCGGAGAACCCTATGGCTGTCGTAATGTATGACCTGGATGGCACGCTGCTGGATACCGCCGGCGAAATCACCCGCGCGGTAAACCTCACGCTGGAAGAATTCGGGCACCAGGCCGTCAGCGAAGACGACGTGCGGCGCTGGATAGGCCACGGTACCGGCTGGCTGATGCAGACCGCATGGAAGGCGACCGAAGGCCCGACCGATGCGTCATGGGACGAGGTGATGGCGCGCTTTCATCACCACTATGACCAGACCGCCGGCACCACCAGCACCGCATTTCCGTTCGTGCTCGAAACCCTGAAGAAGACCCGCGACTACGGCGTGCGGCAGGCCATTGTCACCAACAAGGAGCGCCGCTTCACCGAGCGCGTGCTGCAGAAGCATGGCTTGCAGGATGCATTCGACATCGTCATCTGCGGCGATTCGCTGGCTGTGAAAAAGCCCGACCCGGGCGTGATCGAGCACTGCCTCGCGGCGCTTGGCGCAAGCCCCGGCGAGGCCTTGTTCATCGGTGATTCCGAGATCGATGTCACCACCGCGCGCGCAGCCGGCGTCACTTGCTGGGCTGTTCCGTATGGCTACAACAAGGGCCGGCCCATCGAAGAGGCGAACCCCGACCGGGTGGTACCGGACATCCGCGACGTGCCCGGCTATTTCCGACACTAGCGCACGGGTCCCCACCAGCACTGTGATCTTCCCCCACACCTTATAAAAAGACACTCACCCTCACAGGAGACACCATGGCCCTGATTTCGCTGCGCCAGCTGCTCGACCATGCGGCCGAGCACCAGTACGGACTGCCTGCATTCAATGTGAACAACATGGAGCAGATCCATTCGATCATGCAGGCAGCCGCCGAGTGCGACAGCTCGGTGATCCTGCAGGCCTCCGCCGGGGCGCGCAAATATGCCGGCGAACCTTTTCTGCGCAAGCTGGTCGAGGCGGCGGTCGAGCAATACCCGGATATCCCGGTCTGCATGCACCAGGACCATGGCGCATCGCCTGCGGTGTGCCAGGGATCGATACGCAGCGGCTTCACCAGCGTGATGATGGATGGCTCGCTGAGGGAAGACGCAAAGACCCCGGCCGACTATGCCTACAACGTCGAGGTCACACGACGCGTGGTCGACATGGCGCACGCAGTCGGTGTATCGGTCGAGGGTGAGCTGGGCTGCCTCGGTTCGCTCGAGACCGGGCAGGCCGGCGAGGAAGACGGCGTCGGCGCGGAAGGCACGCTGGACCATGCGCAATTGCTGACCGACCCGGACGAGGCCGCCGAGTTCGTCGCCGCGACCCAGGTCGATGCGCTCGCGATTGCGATCGGTACCAGCCACGGCGCCTACAAGTTCAGCCGTCCCCCGACCGGTGACATCCTTGCGATCGATCGCATCAAGGCCATTCATGCGCGTATCCCGAACACGCATCTGGTGATGCACGGATCATCGTCGGTACCGCAGGAATACCTGCAGATGATTCGCGAATTCGGCGGCAACATCAAGGAAACCTATGGCGTGCCGGTCGACGAAATCGTTGAGGGCATACGGCACGGCGTTCGCAAGGTCAATATCGATACCGACATCCGCCTCGCAATGACGGCCGCCATGCGCAAGGCGATGGCCGACAAGCCGGATGAATTCGATCCACGCGCTTTCCTGAAAGCGGCAACCGCTGCGGCAAAAAAAGTCTGTCGTGATCGCTTCGAAGCCTTCGGCTCGGCCGGCAAGGCATCGACCATCAAGGCGATGCCGCTGGACCGCATGGCCGACCTGTACGGCAAAGGCGCGCTGCGCGCTCAGGTGCACTGACATGTTTATCCCGGGCCAACATCGCTGCGTGCTGTTCGATGTCGACGGCACCATCGCGGAAACCGAAGGGCAGGCGCACCTGCCCGCATTCAATCGCGCGCTGGAAGAGGCGGGCTTGCCATGGCGCTGGAGCCGCGATGATTACAAGCGGTTGCTGAAGACCGCCGGCGGCTTCGAGCGCCTGCAGCGCTTCGTGCAGGAAAATGGCAAGGACCCGGATGCACTGGCCGACATGCTCAAGCAGGTCCATATCGCAAAGAACCGGCATTTCGCGAACATCCTCGCCGCCGGCCAGGTACAGCCGCGTGAAGGCTTCGTCGATCTGGTGCTCGCGCTGGCGCGCAACAACATCGCGTGGGGCGTGGTCACCACGACCAGCCGGTCGAACTGGCAGGCGTTATGGACCCATTCCCTGGTTCCGCTGCACCTGCCACCGCCGGTCGTGGTGATCGTCGGCGAAGACGTGTCCGAGAAAAAGCCCGACCCCGAGGCCTACCAGCTGGCGCTGGACGTGATGCGGCTCACCGCAAGACAGTGCTGCGCGATCGAGGATTCACGCAACGGCATGATTGCTGCGCGCATGGCCGGGCTGCCGGTAGCGATTGTGCGCAGCGAGTTCTTCGGAGACGAGCGATTCGACGAGGCAGCCATCATCGTGAACGAACTGAGCGAATTGCTGGGTGTGCTCGATGCCTCCACGCAGATGGTGCGGACTGCGTGACCCGTTGCCAGTTGCGCGCAGCGACCGGGCACGGTCATTCCGCTCAAAAAGGCGCGTTCAGCCGAACGATCGTCCAGTTCAGGTAGGCAGCGAAGGCGACCCACAGCAGGTAGGGCAGCAGCAGCCAGCTTGACGTGCGCGAGTAGCGCCAGGGCAGCACCGCCAGCAGCAGCACCGACAGCCACAGCGGCACCACTTCGATCAACGCGAGATCGGGCCGCTGTGATGTGAAGAAGATCGCGCTCCACAGCATGTTCAGCACGCAGTTCAGCAGCAGCGCGCCCAGGTAGTGGCGGCGCTGTGCTTCATTGCCCCGGTTCCAGGCCTTCACGCCGGCGACCGCAGTCAGCACATAGATCGTGGTCCAGACCGGGCCGAACAGCCAGTCCGGCGGCTGCCAGGAGGGCTTCGCCAGTCCGTAGTACCAGGGGCCGATGATGGTCGCGGCGCCGCCGATACCCCCGACGAGAATCGCGAGCAGGATCGCGATGTAAACCGGTTTGCGTTCAGCCGTGTGCGCAACGCTCATGTCTTGTCTCCAAAAGAAAAGCGCCGGACAGTGCCGGCGCTTGTTGTCATCGTGTCGCCACGATGCGGGCAGGGCAGGGATCAGACCTTGGCCAGCCCCAGCAGGTGGGCCATGTCCTTGAAGAAGATCTTCACATGCGCCATCGGCTTCGCGCGTACCAGTTCCTTGTTCATGTACGCATCGAAGGTCAGCTTCTGCACGTCCTTGTCCTTGCACATCGTCACGAAGCGCTCGCGCCGCTTGTCGCTCGAGTACCAGAAGTGCTGCATGATACCCAGAACCCAGAAAACCTTCCCGTGCGCCTTCATGAAGCGCTTGCGCGCACTGGCCAGCGCGCGCGCATCGCCGGTGGCCAGCATTGCCTCGACCGCATCGGCCGCGAGACGGCCGCCGGCCATTGCATAGTAGATGCCTTCACCGGACGAGGGCGCGACCACGCCGGCGGCATCGCCGGCCAGCACTACGTCGCGGCCATTGTCCCAGCGTGGCAGCGGCTTCATCGGCAGCGGCGCGCCCTCACGGCGCACAGTGACAGCATCCTGCAGGCCGACCGCATTGCGCAGCGCAGTGGTTGCATTGCGCAATGAGAAGCCCTTGTCGGCGCTGCCGGTGCCGATCGACAGCGTGCCGCCGTGCGGGAATACCCAGCCGTAGAAGTCCGGCGACAGATGGCCCTGGTAGAACACGTCGCAGCGCGAGCCGTCGTAATCGTCCGGCTTGACGGCGGGCGCTTCGACGATCTCGTGATACGCGAACACGTATTTGGTCTTGTCCGCGCCCGGCACGCATTGCTGCGCGACCGCCGACTTCGCGCCGTCGGCACCGATGACGGTGGTCGCGCGTACCGTGTGCGGCAAGCCATCATCGCCATCGACGTACGTGACGGTCGCGGTGCCATCGCTGTCGCGCCCGACCTCCTCGAACTTCCCATTGCGGCGTACCGCACCGGCACTGGCCGCACGCTCGCGCAGCCACTCGTCGAACACCTCGCGATCGACCAGGCCGACGAAACCACCTTCGATCGGAATATCGACCTTCATGCCGGAGGGCGCGATCATCCGTGCCGAGCGCGCCTTCGCGACCAGCAGGTGGTCCGGGATGTCGAAGTCCTTGATTGCTCGCGGCGGTATCGCGCCACCGCAGGGCTTGATACGGCCTGCGCGGTCGAGCAGCATTACGCTGCGGCCGCGACGTGCGAGGTCATGCGCCGCCGTCGCGCCGGCCGGGCCGCCGCCGACCACCACCACATCAAAGGATTCATGCTGCTGCATAGCGTTCTCCTGAAAGGGTTGAGTCGCGCTCGCCCATCGCGATGCGCGAGGCCAGCAAGGCCGAGGCAATGAACAGCACGGCTTCCAGCGCAAACACGCTGCCATACGCAACGCCGCTGTCGGCAATCAGCCAGTGCGCAAGGTCGCTGGCGGCGGTGCCGATCAGGCCGCCGAAGCCGAATGCAATCGCTTGTGCAGCGCCCCACAGTCCCATGCGCACGCCTTCACGCTGCGAGCGGCCCTGGGTCGCGAGACGCATCATCTGGCCGATCGCGGCAATCGAGAATGCGCCGTTCGCGGCGCCCATCAAAAACACATTCGCTTTCAGCGGCCATGGCGGGCCCATGTGCCCGGCAACTGCCAGCCCGGCCAGTGCGGCCGCCGATGCAAGGCAACCACCGACACACCACAGCCGCAGCGAACCGGCGCGGCCTTTTGCGAATTTGCTGCCGACCAGCGCCACCAGCAGCATGCCGACCAGCACGCCGCCATGCTGTATGCCGGACAAGCTGGTCGATTCGCCCGGCGTGAAGCCGAACACACTGCCGGCGAAGGGCTCGAGGATCAGGTCTTGCGCGCTGTACGCCAGCATCGAAATGAAGATGAACACGGTGAACTGGCGCGCCGCCGATTCCTGCCAGACTTCGGCCAGTGCGACGCGGAAGGGCACGACAGCGCTTGCGACTGCATGGGCATGGACACCCGTGCCGGCGCCGGCCTCCGCCCCGTGCGCGTTCAACAGCTCATCGCCCGGATCGTTCTCGAGACGGAACAGCGCAATCAGCGTGACCACCAGCGCCATTGCGCACACGGTCAGCGTGACGCCCAGCAGCCGGGTCGGTGTGTAGGGGTCGAGCAGCTTGCCGGCGGTGCCGGCGGTGACCGCGAAGCCGACGATCATCATCAGCCAGACGGTGGTGGCCGCCGCTGCACGGCGTTCATCGGCGACGCGCATCGCCAGCAGCACCAGCAGCGAGGTGCCGGCTGCACCGACGCCGAGGCCGATCATCATGAAACCGGCAAAGGCCAGCAGCAGCGACAGCGCCGGCGAGGCCGGCATGTTGATGGTCGCCAGCGTCGCGCAGGTGGCGCCGGCTGCCAGCACCGCCATCCCGCCGATGATCCATGGCGTGCGGCGCGCGCCCTGGTCCGAACCATGTCCCATGCGCGGTCGCGATACCTGCACCAGATAATGCAGCGCGACCAGCGCGCCCGGCAGCATTGCCGGCAAGGCCAGCTCGACCACCATCACGCGGTTCAGCGTCGATGTCATCAGCACCACGATCGCGCCCAGCGATGCCTGCACCAGGCCGAGCCGCATGATCTGCAGCCAGCCGAAATGTTTGCCTGCCATTGTCATCCCCCCATGGTGCGCAGCGCGAACGCCGCTACCATCATCCCCGTCACCAGCAGCGGCACACCGAATGCGGAGAGCTGCAATGCCCTCTCTACGGGTGACGCCACGAACCTTTGCATCAGCTTCAGTTGTCCCAGCACCAGCGCGACGATCGCCAGCGCATGCAGCGATTGCTGCCAGGCCAGCAGCAGTGCGATCACGATCAATTGCGGCGCGATCATCACCGCGCAGGCGGTCAGCGCCGAGCGCTGTATGCCGAGCCGCACCGGCAGCGAGCCGACACCCATCTGGCGATCGCCTTCGACCGACTTGAAATCATTCAGGGTCATGATGCCGTGCGCGGCCACGCTGTACAGCAGCGCCAGCAGCAGCGACTGCGCGCCGGGCATCAGGCCACCGGCCATCACTGCAGCGCCCGTGACCCAGGCCAGCCCTTCATACGACAGGCCGCAGGCGGCATTGCCCCACCAGCCATTGTTTTTCAGGCGCAGCGGTGGCGCGCTGTAGGCCCAGGCCAGCAGCAGGCCGAGGATGGCCGCGCCAAAGCCCCAGGGGCCGAGCGCGGTCGCGACCAGCAGCGACAGGCCGGTCCACAGCAGTGCGATGTACAGGCCCCAGCGGCCCGGCATGCGGCCGGACGGAATCGGCCGCTGAGGTTCATTGATGGCGTCCACATGGCGGTCGAACCAGTCATTGACCGCCTGACTGGTGGCGCACACCATGGGCCCGGCCAGCAAGATGCCGACCACGATCAGCGGCCACTGCTCGGCCAGTGCGACGCCCGACGCCACCACGCCGCACGCAAACGCCCACATCGGCGGGAACCAGGTGATGGGCTTTAGCAGTTCGGCAACAACGGAAAGGGAGGGGCGAGCCATGCGGAAATTGTGGCACGCAGCAGAAATCAGCGTCAATCAAAATTGACGCTGATATAGGTAATGGAAAATTGACGACTTCCGGTGCAGGCCTGGCGCCGACCGGTCGGCTTGCTTGTCGACCCGGGCGTCAGCCTTCGCTGTTGCCCAGATTGCCGATGCCGAACTGGCGCATCTTCACGTACAGGCTCTGCCGCGACAGCCCCAGCACTTCGGCAGCGGTCGCGCGGTTGTCCTGCGTCAGTTGCAGCGCAGCCTGGATACAGAGCTTCTCGATCAGATCGGTGGTCTCGCCGACGATCGCGCGCAATGGCGCACGGCCAACCAGTTCGGTCAGTTGCTCCACCGAGCGCGGGATCTCATGACGGCCTGGCTCGCTGCCAAGGCGGCGGCCGATGTCGCGGATCATGAAGCCCAGCCCGCCGACTTCGCCCTGCGGCGCGGACACCGCCGAAATCTCGACCGGAATGGTCGAGCCACTCTCGTCGCGCAGTGTGGTGGTAAACAGGCGGATGCTGCCGCGCTGGCGCAGGTTGGCCAGCAACACGTTCAGGTCAACACCGGCGCGGCCCAGCCAGCGGTCCAGCGACTCGCCCAGCGCCTGCTCGGTGCGCATCAATTGCAGCATGTCGCCGAACGCACGGTTGGCGGCAATGATCTCGCCGTCATTGTTGGTGACCACGAACGCATCGGGCATTTGCTCGAGCACGCGCAGCACCAGCTCGGCGCGGGCATCGGCACCTGCGGCCGCCACGGGCGCCGGTGCTTCCAGTCGCAGCAGGAACAGTTCACCCGCTTCTTCATGCATCACCGAGACCGACAGCGTCATCTTTTGTCCGCTCGCGCGCACCGACAACTGCCCCGGCTTGCCGCTGGCATGCACGGTGTCGAGCAATTTCGCCAGTGCCTGGCGCGATGCGCTGTCAATACAGTCGAGGATGCTGCGGCCCACCAGTTTCAGCACCGTCTCGTCGAACGCAGCGGCAGCGGCCGGGTTCGCCTCGACGATCTTCAGGTTGTGACCATCGACGATCAGCACGCCTTCGCTGGTCAGGTCGAACATGATGCGGTAGCGCGATTCGAGGTGGCGCAGGCGCAGGTAGTCGCGCTCCAGCGCCTGCTGCGCATCGACCAGCTGCTGCTGCAGTTCGGCCTGCGCACGCAGGTCGCGGCCCAGTGCAATCACGCGGCCCTTGGGGCCCACCAGCAGCGCACAGAACGACAGGGGAATATCGGCGCCGTCGGGCGACGGGATATTCACCTGGCGCCAGGTGATGCGGCTGTCGTTACTCGCTTCTTTCAGCAGGCGCGCAATCTTGGGCTTGCTTTCGATCGTGACCTGGTTCTCCCACGGGTGGCCAACCCAGGCGCGCGGGCCGCCGGCCGCACCGAGTACGCCACCAGGCGCCGATGCATCCTGGACCACGCCATCCTTGTCCAGCACCAGCACCACGTCGGCGGAAGCGGACAACAACGCTACCACCGCGTCCGTGCTGAGGCCGGACAGCGATTGTTTGGGGGATTCGAATTGGGTCACGTAAGGGGAGCCGGTTCCGGGTCGCATGGTCCTGATCGGCCGCCGTTCCAACGGGTCGGCCAGAAAAATACCTTTGCGTCGCATTGTGGACGCAAATGGCTGATTTATCAATGAAATTAGTCAATCGAAGCTGTCAGTTCCGATTGACGGCGTTTGCCTCGCGGCGGGTGCTGCACGGCGCCTGTTCCGGGGCGCTCTGATTGCTTGTTGCCGGGTCGTTCAACTCTCTCTGTCCTCAGTTTCTGCATCCATGGGGTCCGTTGCTTGCGCGTACATTGCTGGTGCGATGCTGCCGGCCCCTCAGTTGAGTCGGGCCTCCCTTTGTTGCTGAATCAGCCGCGCGGCCAGCGCGAGCGCGTCAACCGCATCGGTCGACATGCCGTCGGCACCGACGTCAGACGCCAGTTCCGGTTTGCGCAGGAACAGCGGCCCGCCAACCATGACCGCGAGGCGTGGGTTCTGTGAGGTCTTGCGGGCAGCCTGGATCGTCTTCGCGAGGTCATCGACTTCGCCATCCATGCTGGCCGACAGCGCGAGCACGTCGAACCAATGGCGCGACAGCGCGGCCTGGGTCTCGCCCAGCGCGGGTGACGGAATCGACAGCACCACCCAGCCATCACGGCGGAAGAATTCCGACAGCATCGACAGCCCGAAGGTGTGCTGCTGGCCGGTCAGGGTGGTCATCAGGATGCGGCGCTCTGCAGCGCCATTCCCGTGCCCGTTGCCATGGCCGGTCTGGAATGGCTGGCTCAGGTCATGCAGCAGGCTTTGCAGCCGCCACAGGCACAGCGTCACTTGCGAAAAGTTCAGATGGTCCGACTCCCACAGCTCGCCCAGATGGCGCGCAGCCGGCGCAAACAGCTGCAGGAAGATGGTGTCGAGGCGCACGCCGCGCTCGAGCATGTCGTCCACCAGGCGGCGAGCGACGGAAGGGGAGCGGTCAAGCAAGGCACGAGCGAAAGCAACCGACTCCGCCGGGCGGATGTCGGGCTCCGACGCGGTATCGCGCCGGTCACGGTGGGCCAGCATCAGGCGCGGAATGATCTCGACCTCGACCAGGTCGAGCAAGGTTTTCGCCCCCTCTGCCTCTGTCAGCGCCCCCGCGCTGCTGGCCGCTATAGGTTTCCCGCGGCCTTTCGAGGCTTTGTCCATCAATGGTCTCCTGCTCGGCGCGGGACGCTTCAACGTCAGGCTGAGCCCGGCGCAGCACGGATCCTCTTGTTTGGCGATCGCAAACGAAAGCGTCGGTACAGCGCTTTATTGCGCCTTTGCTACCGAATATCGCTCACTCCCACCGTTTTACGCTCGTAAACGGGTTGTGTCAAAGAAATATGCAGAAAATGCCCGATGCCCGCCCGATTGTCAATTTTCTGATATGTAAACTTATATTGACATACAGGGGCCATCAACCTACAGTCGGGGCATCAGACATGAAGGCGGAGACCTTCCGATGCCAGAACCGAGACAAGGAATGGGGGCCTCAGGGCAGTTGTACACCGCCGAGGAAAGGGCGCGCCGTGACGCGACGCGCTGGACCCTGGTGCAGGGCGTGCTCGCGCCGCTGCAGTTTTTCGTTTTCCTCGCCAGCGTAGTGCTGGTGCTGCGCTTCCTGCAGACCGGGCAGGGCGAAGTCGCCGCGACCTGGTCCATCGTCATCAAGACCCTGCTGCTGTACACCATCATGGTCACCGGCTGCATCTGGGAGAAAGTGGTGTTCGGCCGCTACCTGTTCGCGCCGGCTTTCTTCTGGGAAGACGTGTTCAGCATGCTGGTGCTGGCGCTGCACACCGCGTATCTGGTGGCCCTGTTCACCGGCAGCCTGCCGGTGCGCGATCAGATGCTGCTCGCACTGGCGGCGTACGCCGCGTATGCGATCAATGCGACCCAGTTCCTGCTGAAGTTGCGCGCGGCCCGCTTGCAAGCTGCGGCGCAGGCCGAAGCCGAGGCCGCAGCGCAGTCCGGCGGACAAGACGCTGCGTCGGCGGTCGCATGAGCGCGGTGATTCCCATTGTTCACGAGCGCAGCACGGCGGACAGCAGCGGCTGCGTCGATGCGCCGGTGCTGCGCGAGCGTGGCCAACGCGAAGTGTTCTGCGGGCTGACCGGCATCATCTGGATGCATCGCAAGATCCAGGACGCATTCTTCCTGGTCGTCGGTTCGCGCACCTGCGCGCATCTGGTGCAGTCGGCGGCCGGCGTGATGATCTTTGCCGAGCCGCGCTTTGCGACTGCGATCATCGATGACCGCGACCTGGCCGGCATTGCCGATGCGAATGAAGAGCTGGATCGCGTCGTGCGCCGCCTGCTCGAGCGCCGGCCTGATATCAAGATGCTGTTCCTGGTCGGCTCCTGTCCGTCCGAAGTGATCAAGCTCGACCTGTCGCGCGCTGCGGCACGGCTGTCGCGCGAATACCTGAATCAGGTGCGCATCCTGAACTACTCGGGCAGCGGCATCGAGACCACCTTCACGCAAGGCGAAGATGCCTGCCTCGCATCGCTGGTGCCGGAATTGCCGGCGTCGGCCTCCGCCGACGCGCTGATGATCGTCGGTTGCCTGCCGGACGTGGTCGAGGATCAGTTCGCGCGCCTGCTGCAGCAGATCGGTATCGGCAACGTACATTTCTTCCCGCCGCGTTCATCGCGCGCATTGCCGCCGGTCGGTCCGGGCACGCGCTTCCTGCTCGCGCAGCCCTTCCTGGGCGATACCGTGCGTGCGCTCGAAGCGCGCGGCGCACAGCGCATTGCCGCACCTTTCCCGTTCGGCGTCGAAGGTACGACCGCGTGGTTGATGGCCGCTGCGGCTGCATTCGGCATCGCTGCCGACACCGTCGAGCGTGTCACGCAGCCGGCACGCGAACGCGCACAGCGCGCGCTGCAGCGTCAGCGCGAACGGCTGGCCGGCAAGCGCATTTTCTTTTTCCCGGATTCGCAGCTCGAACTGCCGCTCGCGCGCTTCCTGTCGCGCGAATTGGGCATGGTGCTGGATGAAGTCGGCACGCCTTACCTGCACCGCGAACTGATGCGCGAGGAACTCGCGCTGCTGCCGGCCGGTACCGCACTGTCCGAGGGGCAGGATGTCGAAAAGCAGCTCGACCGTTGCCGCGCGCTGGCGCCGGACCTCGTCGTCTGTGGCCTCGGTCTGGCCAACCCGCTCGAAGCCGACGGACTGACAACCAAGTGGTCGATCGAACTGGTGTTCTCGCCGGTACATGGCTATGAACAGGCGCCGGACCTGGCCGAACTGTTCGCACGGCCACTGCTGCGGCGCGCGCTGCTGGCCGGACGCGCGAGCTTCGCAAGCGCTGCGTCTGCAGCGTCCTCCACCGCAGCCTCCACCGCATCCGCAGCACAGGCGGCCGCGCCGGCCACGGAGGTCCCATGCAACTGACACTATGGACCTATGAGGGGCCACCGCATGTCGGCGCAATGCGCATCGCGACGGCGATGGATGATGTGCACTATGTGCTGCATGCGCCACAGGGCGATACCTATGCGGACTTGCTGTTCACGATGATCGAGCGCCTGCCGAAGCGGCCGCCGGTCACGTACACCACCTTCCAGGCGCGTGACCTTGGCACCGATACTGCGCAACTGTTCAAGGATGCCGCGCGCGACGCCTATGAACGCTTCCGCCCGCAGGCGATGCTGGTCGGCGCGTCGTGCACTGCCGAGCTGATCCAGGATGATCCGGGCGGCCTCGCACTGGCACTGGCCTTGCCGGTGCCCGTGGTGCCGCTGGAGCTGCCGTCGTACCAGAAGAAGGAAAACTGGGGTGCGGCCGAAACCTTTTACCAGATCGTGCGCGCGCTTGCGAAGCCGCGTGCCGGCACGAGCACTGGCCAGGCCGCCATGTCGGAAGCGACCGGTGAACATGCCGAGCATGCGTTGCAAGCGGCAGGTGCGGCAACGCCGGCAGTGCGTCGTCCGAGCTGCAATATCCTCGGCCCGACTGCGCTCGGCTTCCGTCATCGCGATGACTTGCGCGAGATCCGCACGCTGCTGGCGCGCATCGGCATCGATGTGCAGGTGGTGGCGCCGCTGAGTGCGACGCCGGCCGATATCGCGCGGCTGGCCGATGCGGATTTCAATGTGGTGATGTATCCCGAGACCGCGATGCCGGCCGCGAACTGGCTGCAGAAAAATCGTGGCATGCCGTTCACGAAGATCGTGCCGATCGGCATGCGCGCGACGCGCGAATTCATTGCCGAGGTCGCGCAACTGGCCGGGCTGCCGGTGGATGCGGCATTGACAGCGGCATTGGGCGACGACGCGCGTGCCCCCTGGTATGCCGGCTCGGTTGATTCCACCTACCTGACAGGCAAGCGCGTATTCGTGTTCGGCGATGCGACGCATGCAATCGCAGCCGCACGCGTCGCTGCCGAAGAAATGGGTTTCGACGTGGTGGGGCTCGGTACCTACAGCCGCGAATTTGCGCGCGAGGTGCGCGCGGCCGCCGCCAGCTACGGGGTCGATGCGCTGATCACCGATGATTACCTCGAAGTCGAGGCGAAGATAGCCGAACTGTCGCCCGAGCTGGTGCTCGGCACGCAGATGGAGCGCCACATCGCAAAGCGCCTGGGCTTGCCGTGCGCAGTGATCTCGGCGCCGGTCCATGTGCAGGACTTCCCGGCGCGCTACTCGCCGCAGATGGGGGCCGAAGGCGCGAATGTATTGTTCGACAGCTGGGTGCATCCGCTGATGATGGGCCTCGAAGAACATCTGCTCGGCATGTTCAAGGATGACTTCGAGTTCCATGACGGCGCGTCGCCTTCGCATCTGGGCAAGGCCGGCGTGACCGCTGCTGCGACCGCTGCAACGGCCACAGCGGCGGCGGCATCCGCTGCGCCGCGCACGATGCCCTCGGTGCCCGACACCGTGGTCGAACCGGCCGCGATCGGCGAATCCGCGAACGCCGGCGAGATCCTGCCGCGCTGGGCGCCGGACGCCGAGAAGGAATTGTCCAAGATCCCGTTCTTTGTGCGCGGCAAGGCGCGCCGCAATACCGAGCGCTTTGCGAAAGAAAGCGGCGTCCTCACCATCACCATCGAGACCCTGTATGACGCGAAAGCCCACTTCGGCCGCTGACGCGACAGCGATGCGCGTCGTCATCGTCACGATGGACAGCCATCTGGCGGGCGCCGCCGCGCGTGCCAACCGCTTGCTGGCCCGGCGGCTGCCGGGCGTGCAGGTGGCGGTGCATGCGGCGTCCGAATGGGCCGATGACCAGGCTGCGCTGGCACGCTGCATTGCCGACATCGGCAGCGCCGATATCGTGCTGGCGTCGATGCTGTTCATGGAAGAGCACTTCCTGCCGGTGCTGCCGGCGCTCCAGGCACGTCGTGATCATTGCGATGCGATGGTCTGCATCATGTCGGCCGGCGAAGTGATGCGACTGACCCGCATCGGTCGTTTCACGATGGATGGCACGACGCGCGGCCCGATGGCTTTCCTGAAAAAGCTGCGCGGCAAGAGCGACGACAAGAAGCCGGGCGCGACGGCCGGCGCACAGCAGATGAAGATGCTGCGCCGCATACCCAAACTGCTGCGCTTCATTCCCGGTACCGCGCAGGATGTGCGCGCGTATTTCCTGACGCTGCAGTACTGGCTGGCTGGCTCCGAAGAAAACATCGCCAGCCTGGTGCAACTGCTGGTGAATGGCTATGCCGACGGCCCGCGCAAGGCGCTGCGCGGCAAGGCGCCGCCGGACGCGCCGATCGAGTACCCGGAAGTCGGTCTCTATCATCCGCGCCTGAGCGGCAGCGGCGTGCACAAGGGCATGTCGGACCGCCTGGATCGCCTGCCTGTGGTGCCCGGCAGTACCGGCACCGTCGGTGTGCTGCTGATGCGCTCCTATCTGCTGGCCGGCAATGCACGCCATTACGACGGCGTGATCGCGGCGCTCGAAGCGCGCGGCCTGTCGGTGCGCCCCGCGTATGCAAGCGGCCTGGACGCACGGCCCGCGATCGAGCAGTTCTACATGAAGGATGGCCGCGCGACCGTCGATGCGATCGTGTCGCTGACCGGTTTTTCGCTGGTCGGTGGCCCGGCCTACAACGACTCGCGCGCCGCTGAAGATATGCTGGCTGCGCTCGATGTGCCGTATCTCGCGGTGTCACCGGTCGAATTCCAGACACTGGAGCACTGGGGCGATTCGGATCGCGGCCTGTTGCCGGTCGAGGCGACGATGATGGTCGCGCTGCCCGAGCTCGATGGTTCCAGCGGCTCGATGGTGTACGGCGGCCGCAGCGACGCTGCCGGCCGTGCCTGCACCGGTTGCCACCGCAACTGCACGTTCCCCCCGGCTGACGGTGCGCAGGACATGCAGTCGTGCATCGAGCGTGCCGAGATGCTGGCCGCACGCATCGCGAAGCTGATCGCATTGCGCCGCTCCGAGCGCGCGCAGCGCAAGGTGGCGGTGGTGCTGTTCAATTTCCCGCCGAATGCCGGCAGCACCGGTACGGCAGCTTTCCTGTCGGTGTTCGAGTCGCTGTACAACACGCTGGCCGCCATGCAGCGCGCCGGTTACACGGTGGATGTGCCGGCTGATGTGGATGCGCTGCGGCATGCGGTATTGAAGGGCAATGCCGAGATGCATGGCTCGCCGGCCAATGTGTTTGCGAAGGTCAGTGCCGATGATCATGTACGGCGCGAGACCTGGCTGAAAGAGATCGAATCGCAATGGGGTCCGGCGCCCGGTCGTCACCAGACCGATGGACGCAGCATCTATCTGCTCGGCGCGCGCTTCGGCAATGTACTGGTGTCGGTACAACCGGCAATGGGCATCGAGGGCGATCCGATGCGCCTGTTGTTCGACAAGGGCTTCGCGCCGACCCATGCATTCTCGGCGTTCTATCGCTACCTGCGCGAAGACTTCGCCGCCGATGCGGTGCTGCACTTCGGCACCCATGGCGCGCTGGAATTCATGCCCGGCAAGCAGGCCGGCATGTCCGGCGCATGCTGGCCGGATAGGTTGATCGCCGACATGCCGAATGTCTACCTGTATGCGGCCAACAACCCGTCCGAAGGCACCATTGCGAAGCGCCGCGCGAATGCGACGCTGGTGTCCTATCTGACGCCGCCGGTGGCCGAGGCGGGCCTGTATCGCGGGCTGAACGAACTGAAGAGCGCGCTCGCACGCTGGCGCCAGCTGGGTCCGGATGACGCACATGAGCGTCCCGCACTGGCTGCGCACATCCATGCGCAAGCCTGCGAGCTGGATCTCGCCACACCGGAACCGGCGTGGGATGAGCACAGCGAGCCGGCGATCGCCGCGCTGAACGAGAAGTTGCTCGAAGTTGAATACACGCTGATTCCGCACGGCCTGCATGTGGTCGGCAAGGCGCCGACACTGGCCGAGCGGGTCGATATGCTGACCGCAATTGCCGAGTCCGCGCATGGCGCAACGGTCGATGCCGCGCTGCGCGATGCGATCGAAGCGATGCTGACCGGCGGCAGCGCACCGATGACGGACGAGCGCCGCGCATTGCTGCAAAAGCTGGCCGCCAGCAGCGACCTGATGAATGAATCCTTCGAGCTCGACGGCATTCTCGCTGCGCTCGATGGTCGCTACCTGCGCCCGGCGCCGGGCGGCGACCTGATGCGCACACCGGAAGTGCTGCCGGCCGGTCGCAACCTGCATGGCTTCGATCCTTTCCGTTTGCCCAGCGCGTATGCGGTGAAAGAGGGCGTGCGCCAGGCCGACAAGCTGCTCGCTCGCCACCAGCAGGATGGCGCAAGCTTCCCGGAGTCGATTGCCATGGTGCTGTGGGGCACCGACAACCTGAAGAGCGAGGGCGGCCCGATTGCGCAGGCACTCGCGCTGATGGGTTGCGCGCCGCGTTTCGATACCTATGGCCGGCTGGCGGGCGCATCGCTGGTGCCGCTGGCGCAGCTGGGTCGGCCGCGCGTCGATGTGGTGATCACGCTGTCGGGCATCTTCCGCGACCTGTTGCCGCTGCAGATACGCATGCTGGCCGAAGCCGCGTTGCTGGCCGCCGAAGCCGATGAACCGGTCGAGCAGAACTTCATCCGCAAGCATGCACTGGCCTATATCGACGAACACGGCGGCGACATGCAGACCGCGGCACTGCGCGTGTTCGGCAATGCCGAGGGCGCGTATGGAGCGAACGTGAACCACCTGATCGATTGCAGCCGCTGGGACGAAGAAGACGAGCTGGCCGAGACCTATACCAGCCGCAAGGGTTTTGCGTATGGCACCTCGGGCCGTCCGGTGGCGCAACCGAAGCTGCTGCAAAGCGTGCTCGCCAAAGTGGAGCTGGCCTACCAGAACCTGGATTCGGTCGAGGTCGGCGTGACCACCATCGACACCTATTTCGATACGCTGGGCGGCATCAGCCGTGCGGTGAAGCGCGCGAAGGGCCCGGATGCGACGGTCGCTCCGGTCTATATCGGCGACCAGACCCGTGGCGGCGGTGCGGTGCGCACCTTGTCCGAGCAAGTCGCGCTCGAGACCCGCACCCGCATGCTGAACCCGAAATGGTACGAGGGCATGCTCGCGCATGGTTTCGAGGGCGTGCATCAGATCGAACTGCACCTGACCAACACGATGGGCTGGTCCGCCACCACCGGGCAGGTCCAGCCCTGGGTCTATCAGCAACTGACCCAGACCTTCCTGCTGGACCCCGATATGCGTGAACGTCTCGCACGCCTGAACCCGACGGCCTCGGCGCGTGTTGCGAGCCGCCTGATGGAAGCCTGCGAGCGGCAGTACTGGACACCCGATGCGGACATGCTGGAAGCGATGCGCCGCGCGGGAGAGGAGCTGGAAGACCGGCTCGAAGGCATCAATGAAGGAGCAAACGAGTGAATGTGACCAAAGTACCGGTAACGGAAATCCGCCGCGAACGACCGGGCGACGGCGAGGGCAGCGTGCAGGTGCCGCTGGATCCGACCATGAAGATCGGCAACGCGAAAGTGTTCGCGATCTATGGCAAGGGCGGCATTGGCAAGAGCACCACGTCATCGAACCTGTCGGTCGCGTTCTCCAAGCTCGGCAAGCGCGTGCTGCAGATCGGCTGCGACCCCAAGCATGACTCGACCTTCACGCTGACCAAGAAGTTGATGCCGACCGTGATCGATGTGCTGGAGTCGGTCGATTTCCACAGCGAAGAGTTGCGGGTCGAGGATTTCGTGTTCGAAGGCTACAACGGCGTGATGTGCGTCGAAGCGGGCGGGCCGCCGGCCGGTACCGGCTGCGGCGGCTATGTGGTCGGCCAGACCGTGAAGCTGCTGAAAGAGCACCACCTGCTGGATGACACCGATGTGGTGATCTTCGACGTGCTGGGTGACGTGGTCTGTGGCGGCTTTGCGGCGCCGCTGCAGCACGCGGACCGTGCATTGATCGTGACCGCGAACGACTTCGATTCCATCTTCGCGATGAACCGCATCGTGCAGGCGATCGGCGCAAAGGCGAAGAACTACAACGTGCGCCTCGGCGGCGTGATTGCGAACCGCTCGGATGCAACCGATCAGATCGACAAGTTCAACAACGAGATCGGGCTGAAGACCATGGCGCGCATTCCGGCGCTGGATGTGATCCGCCAGAGCCGTCTGAAAAAGGCCACCTTGTTCGAGATGGAGCCGACGCCCGAAGTGCTGGCCGTGCAGCAGGAATACCTGCAGCTGGCGGCCCGGCTGTGGGCGGGCGCCGATCCGCTCGAATGCCACCCGATGAAAGACCGCGACATTTTTGACCTGCTGGGCTTCGACTGAGACCGGCAGCCGCCATGAGAAAAGCCATCGCCTTCATGCGGTCCGAACGGATCCTGCATGCATGGCACGGCGAGAGGTAAACATGGAACACGATAGTTATCTGGAAAAACGCGAACGACTGGAAGAGTATTTCGACCGCACGGCGGCCGACCAGTGGGCGAAACTGACTTCGGATGCGCCGGTGTCCGGCATCCGCAAGACGGTGAGGGCAGGGCGCGACCGCATGCGCGAAACCTTGCTGTCCTGGCTGCCGCAAGACTTGCAGGGCCGTCGCATACTCGATGCCGGCTGCGGCACCGGCGCACTGGCTTGCGAGCTGGCTGCGCGCGGCGCGCACGTGGTCGCAGTGGACTTGTCGCCAACGCTGGTGCAACTGGCGCGCGAACGCAAGCCTTCGGATCTCGGCGCTGGCAAGCTCGAATTCGTCGCCGGCGACATGCTGTCTACCAGCTATGGCCGTTTCGATCATGTGGTCGCGATGGATTCGATGATCCACTACGAGCGCCGCGATCTGGTGCTCGGTCTGGCCGGTCTGGCGGCGCGCACCGAGCATTCGGTGCTGTTCACCTTCGCACCCAGCAACCCGATACTCGCGACCATGATCCGTGTCGGCCGCATGTTCCCGCGTGGTGACCGTGCGCCGTTCATCGAGCCGGTGGCCGAAGCGGCGCTGCGTAACGAGATCGCTGCCAATGCCAGCCTGACAGACTGGAATGTCGGCCGCACCGAAAAGATTTCGAGCGGCTTCTACACCTCACAAGCGATGGAGCTGCGCCCATGACCCCCCTGCAAATCACGGAAGCGAGCCTGGTGCTGTTCTGGGCCGGGTATATCGGGCTCAATGTGTGGCTGTTGCGCACGGCTGCCCATGAAGACGCTGCCGCCGGCGAGCACACGCCGATGCTGCAGCCACGCACCACCGTCAACCGTCACGGAGAAGACTATGCATAACGCCGCCCATGAAATCAATTCGGTCGAGGATGCGGCCCGCAAGGCCATTACCGATACCGTCTTCGCACCGCGTTTCTACAAGACCGACTATGAAGCGATGGGCCGCCTGAATGTCGAGCCGGTACGCGCCGAATGGGACGCGATGATGGCCGAATACGAAGGCGACAACAACCATGATCATTTCCAGCGCGACGCCACCTTCGCGCAGGAAGTGCAGGAACTCGAGCACAAGATGTCGCCCGAGCTGCGCCAGGAATTCCTCGACTTCCTGGTCAGCTCGCTGACCTCGGAATTCTCGGGCTGCGTGCTGTACAACGAGATCAAGCGTCATGTCGACAACCCGGACATCAAGAAGCTGATGGAATACATGGCGCGCGATGAATCGCGGCATGCCGGTTTCCTGAACTCGTCGCTGAAGGACTACGGCCTCGGCATCGACCTCGGCAACCTGAAGCGCAGCAAGCACTACACCTACTTCAAGCCGAAGTACATTTTCTATGCGACCTATCTGTCGGAAAAGATCGGCTATGCGCGCTACATCCGTATCTTCCGTCAATTCGAACAGCATCCGGAGCTGCGCTTCCATCCGATCTTCCGCTGGTTCCAGCGCTGGTGCAACGATGAATTCCGCCATGGCGAATCATTCGCGCTGATCATGCGTGCGCATCCGCACCTGCTGCGCGGCGGCAATGTGCTGTGGATACGCTTCTTCCTGCTGGCGGTGTACGCAACGATGTACGTGCGCGACCACAACCGTCCGCAACTGAAGCAGGCGATGGGCCTCGATCCCACCACCTATGACTTCGATGTGTTCCGCATCACCAACGAGATCACGCAGCAAGTGTTCCCGGTGCTGCTGGATATCGACCATCCGGCATTCCATGCAAACCTTGATCGCCTCAGCTATTGCTCGGCGCGCGCCGAGGAGGGCAAGGACAGCGGCGGCATGATCGGCGGGCTGAAGCGGGCGTTCTGGAGCGTGGCCGGTGCGGCCGTGTTCGCGCGCATGTTCTTCATTCCGGTGAAGTCCAACATTCTGCCGGCACGTACACGGCTGGTGCCGCGCTGGTGATGCGATGACGCCTGCATCGATATCGCCGGCCATACGCGCGACTGCCGTCAGGCTGGTCGCGCGAGCGACATCATGAGCGACGCAATGAGCTCCGTCCTGCTGCCGCTGGTGTTCACGATCTTCGTCTGGTGGTTTTCCACCGGCGTGATCCTGTTCCTGGGGCGGCTGCCGCAATGGACCTTCCGCTGGACCATGCTGAAGGCCACGCTGCTGCTGGGCTTCGCTCTGGTCGGCATGGCGATCTCGGCATCGCGCACGTCGGTGGCATCCGCCTATTGCGCATTCACCTGCGCGGTGCTGGTGTGGAGCTGGCAGGAGATTGCTTTCCTGCTCGGTTACGTGACCGGCGCGCGTCGCAGCGAATGCCCGCCGGACAGCCATGGCTGGCGCCGCGCGCTGCATGCGACGCAGACCATCCTGCATCACGAACTGGCGCTGGTGGTGCTGGCGCTGCTGGTGTTTGCCACCAGCTGGAACCAGCCGAACCAGACCGGCTGGTGGACGTATCTGGTGCTGTGGTCGATGCGGCTGTCAGCGAAGCTGAACCTGTTCCTCGGCGTGCGCAACCTCGCCGAGGATTTTCTGCCCGCGCATCTCGCTTACCTGCAGAGCTATTTCACGCGCCGCTCCTGGAACTGGCTGATGCCGGTGTCGCTGCTCGCAGCCAGCGCGGTTGCCGTGCCGATGTGGAATGCGGTCGCGCTGCAGCCCAGCGATGGCTTTGCCGCGACCAGCCTGAGCCTGGTGGCCGGACTGCTGTCGCTGGCAGTGCTCGAGCACTTGTTCATGATCATGCCGCTGCCATCGAGCTGGCTGTGGAAATGGGGCATGCGCGCAAAGGCCTGAGTGGCCGGCCCGCCCATCCTGATGGACATGGAGACCTGGTTCAGCGGCACCCGGATGATCGATCTGGTGATCGCGGTCAGCCTGCTTGAATGGCTGTTGCTCGCGCAACGTTACCGACGCACCGGCGAGGGCCTTGCACCCGATGCGCTGCGCTGGATGATGCTGCCGGGACTGTGCCTGATGCTGGCCGCGCGCAGTGCGCTCAGTGGCGGCCCGTGGTACCTGATGGCTTTGCTGCTGGCTGCAGCCGGGCTCACACATATCGCCGACCTCAGGCGGCGCTGGAAATCCTGAGAGGAGACAACGATGGGCAAACATTTTCCTTTTTCCGCCATAGTCGGTCAGGACGAAATGAAACTCGCGATCCTGGCGACGGCGGTCGATCCCGGCATCGGCGGCGTGCTGGTCCTTGGCGATCGCGGTACCGGCAAATCGACCGCAGTGCGCGCACTGGCAGCGCTGCTGCCCGAGATCAGGTCGGTCGAGGGCTGCGCGTATGGTTGTGACCCGGCGGCCGGCACACCGAGCTGCGAGCAATGCGCGGTACTGAAAGCCGAAGGCAAGACCCGCATCAAGTCGCGCATGCGACCAGTGCCCGTCGTCGATTTGCCGCTTGGTGCCACCGAAGATCGTGTGGTTGGCGCACTCGATCTCGAACGTGCGCTGTCGCAGGGCGTGAAAGCCTTCGAGCCCGGCCTGCTGGCGAAGGCCAATCGCGGTTACCTGTACATCGACGAAGTGAACCTGCTGGAAGACCATCTGGTGGACTTGCTGATCGATGTCGCCGCGTCCGGCGAAAACATGGTCGAACGTGAAGGCCTGTCGGTGCGCCATCCGGCGCGTTTCGTGCTGGTCGGTAGCGGCAATCCGGAAGAGGGTGAATTGCGTCCGCAATTGCTCGATCGTTTCGGCCTGGCCGTCGATGTCAGCACGCCGACCGAACTGGCGCTGCGCATCGAGGTCGTGCGCCGGCGCGACGCATTCGAGCGCGCACCGGAGCAATTCATCGCACGCTGGCAGGCTGAGGACGACAAGATCCGCAAGCGCATCGTGGCCGCGCGCAAGCGCTTGCCGGAGCTGGAACTGTCCGACCGTGCGCTCGAGCGAGCCGCGCAGCTGTGTGTCGCGCTCGGTACCGATGGCTTGCGCGGCGAACTCGCGTTGATGCGTGCTGCGCGCGCGCTGGCCGCGTATGAAGGCGCGCGTGAAGTCAATGATGATCATCTGCGCCGCATGGCGCCGCCGGCGCTGCGGCACCGACTGCGCCGCAACCCGCTCGATGATGCGGGCTCGGGCACGCGCGTGGCGCGCGCCGTCGACGAGGTCTTTGCGCAGGTAGCCTGATGCTCGCGCCCCTCGATCGCGATCCTGATCCGTCCGGCCGCGCGTGGCTGCAGGCGGTGCAGGTGGCGGCACTGTTCGCGATCGATCCGGTCGGCACCGGTGGCGTGCGCGTGCGCGCGCATGCGGGGCCGGTGCTGGATGCATGGCTCGCCTTGCTGAAAGGCTTGCTGGCCGGCCGTAGCTGGACCCGCATGCCGGTCTCCATTTCCGATGAACGCCTACTCGGCGGCCTCGACTTGCCGGCCACGCTGGCCGCGGGCCGCCCGGTACTGCAGGCTGGCGTGCTGGTGACGGCCGACGAGGGCGTGATCGTGCTGCCGATGGCCGAGCGACTGCCGGTGGGCACCGCCGCCCGCATCGCGGCCGCACTCGACCAGCGCGAAGTGCTGCTCGAACGGGACGGCCTGTGCGACCGACGAGCCGCACGCTTTGGCGTGGTCTTGCTCGACGAAGCGATGGCCGATGATCCGGGCGTGCCGGATGCGCTGGCCGACCGGCTCGCATTCGATATCGACTTGCGTGCAATCGCGCCATCGACCGCGCGTGATACGCGCATGCCATCCACCGGCATCAGCGATGGCGATGTACAGGCTGCAGCGGCACGACTGAACGACATCGGCGCGCCGGATGCTGCCAGTGCTGCACTGTGCAGCACCGCGCTTGCACTGGGCGTGGTTTCGATGCGCGCTCCCTTGCTGGCCCTGGCCGTCGCCCGTGCCAGCGCTGCGCTCGATGGCAATCACGACTGCAGCGAAGATGATGTGCAGATCGCAGCGGCGCTGGTGCTCGCGCCGCGCGCGACGCAATGGCCATCGGCTGCCGCCGAGGCTGCGAGCGACGAAGCGAACGACGAAGCGAACGACGAGGAAGCAGGCAACGACGAAGCGGACAACGACGAACCCGTCGAGCCGCAGTTGGCTGATCAACGTGACGATCAACGTGACGACCATCGTGATGAACAACGCGACGAACAACGCGATGATCGCGATGATCGGGATGACGACGCGTCGCCGCCGGAGCTCGACCCCGAGCGCCTGCAGGCAGCGATGGAAGACCGGGTTCTCGATGCGGCACAGGCCGCGATACCGGCGGGCTTGCTCGCGCGCTTGTTGTCCGGTGCTGCATTGCCACGTGCGACCGCAGGGCGGGCCGGCGCGCAGGCATCCGGTGGTCAGCGTGGCCGTCCGGTCGGATCGAAACGTGCGCCGCCCGCCAGCGGCCAGCGCCTGCACCTGGTCGACACGCTGCGCGCGGCCGCGCCCTGGCAGCGGCTGCGTGCTGCGGCATTGGCGCCACCGCGCGGCGCACGCGTGCTGGTGCGGGCTGAGGATTTTCATGTGCGGCGCATCCGGCAAAAATCGGCGACCACCACCGTGTTCGTCGTGGATGCATCCGGTTCATCGGCCATGCACAGACTGGCCGAGGCCAAAGGTGCGGTCGAGTTGCTGCTCGCCGATTGCTATGTGCGCCGTGACCAGGTGGCGGTCATTGCTTTCCGTGGCAAGCAGTCCGAATTGCTGCTGCCACCGACGCGCTCGCTGGTGAATGCAAAGCGCCGTCTGGCCGGCTTGCCCGGTGGCGGCGGCACACCGCTTGCGCATGCGCTCGATGCCGCGGCCGAGCTGGCCGATGGCATAGCGCGGCGCGGACAATCGCCGCTGGTGGTGCTGCTGACGGATGGTCGCGCGAATGTCGCGCGCGATGGCAGCGGCGGCCGCGAGCGCGCGATGCAGGATGCGTTGCAGTCCGGCCGCCAGCTCGCGCAATGCCTGTGGCCGGTGCTGGTGATCGATACCTCGCCGAAGCCGCAGCGCGAGGCAGCCGAGCTGGCGCAGGCGATGCGCGCGCAATATCTGCCGCTGCCGCATGCGGGCGCCGAGCGCCTTGCGCAATCGGTGCGCGGCAGCCTGCATCATGGGGCGCAAGGATTTGCGTGATCGTCTCGATTGGGATGCGGACGGCCGCGACTGGCCAAACCGCAGTGCCAGTCAGTTCGTGCATGCCGGTGGCCTGCGCTGGCATGTGCAGCTGTTCGGGACCGAGCTCGGCAGCACGGCGCCATCCATCCTGCTGCTGCACGGTACCGGCGCATCCACCCATACCTGGCGCGATGTCGCTCCTTTGCTGGCCTCCCGCTACCGGGTCATTGCGCCGGACTTGCCCGGCCATGCGTACACCAGCCTGCCCGAGCCCTTGTCGGGCCAGTCACTGACGGGCATGTCGCGCAGCGTTGGTGCCTTGCTGGCGCAGCTGCAAATGGCGCCGGACTTAATCGTTGGTCATTCTGCCGGTGCTGCGATCGGTGCGCAGATGGTGCTGGACGCTCAGGCGCGTCCGGCCGCACTGGTCAGCCTGAACGGTGCCTTTGTCGGCTTTGGCGGGCTGGCAGGCGCGCTGTTCTCGCCGCTAGCCCGGCTGCTGTCATCCGGACAGATGGTCGCGCGCTATCTGGCGCGCCAGGGGCAGGACAGCGCCGTGGTGCGGCGACTGATCGACGGGACGGGCTCGACGCTGGATGCGCGCGGCATGCAGCTGTACGCACAACTGATGCAGAGCCCCGGCCATGTGAAGGCGGCGCTGGCGATGATGGCGCACTGGGAGCTGGGGCCATTGGGCGCGGCACTGCCGACGCTGTCGCTGCCGGTCTGGCTGGTGGCCGCCGGCCGCGACCTGACGGTGCCGCCGTCGCAGGCTGCGCGTGTCGCCGCGCTGCTGCAGAAGCCGCTAGTGCGACACTGGCCGCAACTCGGGCATCTCGCGCATGAAGAACAACCCGGCCTGTGCGTCGCGTTGCTGGATGAAGCTTGCCGCGATGCCGGTCTGATCTGACGGAGCAGGGACATGGTGATATGGATCGAGATCGTGATGTTCGGCGTGCTGCCGATTGCGTTTGCGATCTGGCAGATCCGGGATGTGCGCCGCGAGCAGCAGCGCCGGCGGGAGCAACTGCAACAGCAGGAACAGCAACAGCGGCAGCGCGATCACTGACGGGCACCGGTGCCGCTGGCGACTGGTCGCGGCAAGATGCTCGCAGCAAGATGCCCGGCCCCGATATGCCATTTCGACATGGCATCTTGGAATGGCATCTTGGAATGGCATCTCGAAATGACATTGCCATATGTCAATATAACTTGACATAAACACGTGACAGAAATAACTTACATGGCACCGGCCGGATCCCACCGGCTTCCTTCGGGGGCGTCATGGAAAACATCGATCGCATTGAAGCGGCACTCGGCGCCGCTCTTGCCGCACAACAGGGCGATGCCGGCCCGCCACGGCTCGCGCAAGCGATGCACGATGCCGTGTTTCCGGGCGGCGCCCGCATTCGTCCGCAATTGACACTCGCGGTCGCGCAGGCCTGCGGCGCGGATGACCTGTCGCTGGCCGCGTCGGCCGGCGCAGCGATCGAACTGATGCACTGCGCGTCGCTGGTGCATGACGACTTGCCCTGCTTTGACAATGCGCTGCTGCGCCGCGGACGTCCGTCGGTATTTGCAGCGCATGGCGAGCGCCTCGCGGTGCTGGCCGGCGATGCATTGATCGTCGCAGCCTTCCAGCATCTGGCCGCCGCCGGAGCGACCCATCCCGAGCGCCTCGCGCCGCTGCTGCAGACGCTGGCGACGGCAGTCGGCGCGCCGTCCGGCATCGTTGCCGGTCAGGCCTGGGAATGCGAGACGCGTGTCGCACTGACCGAATACCAGCGCGCGAAAACCGGTGCATTGTTCGTCGCCGCCACCGCGGCCGGTGCGCAGGCCGCCGGCGTCGCCGCCGAGTCCTGGCGCTCGCTCGGTGAATGCCTGGGCGAGGCCTATCAGGTGGCTGACGATATCCGCGATGTCGCCCTCGACACCGATGCGTTGGGCAAGCCGGCCGGGCAGGATGCAACGCACGGTCGTCCCAGCTCGGCTGCCGAGCTGGGCTTGTCCGGTGCGATCCAGCTGTTCGACAAACTGATCGCGTATGCGAGTGCATCGATACCCAGCTGCCGCGGCTCTGCGCAACTGCGCACGCTGGTGCGCATGGAAGCCAAGCGGCTGGTGCCGCATGAGCTGACGCGCAAGCTTGCGCCCAGCGTGACCCGTGTCGCGGCCTGAGTCATGACCGCCGCGACCCTGTCGCTCGCAGACCGCTTGCTCGGCTGGCGCGACCGGCTGCTCGCCAGTCCCGCCTTCCACCGTTTTGCTTCCGGCTTTGTGTTTACGCGCCCGATCGCGCAGCGGCGTGCGCGCGAATTGTTCGACCTGGTCGCCGGCTTCGTGTACTCGCAGGTGCTGTCGGCTTGCGTGCAGCTGGACCTATTCAAGCGCCTGTCTGCCGGGCCGCTGCCGCTGTCGGTGCTGGTCGATCATTGCCGGCTGTCGGTCGAGGCCACCGAACGCCTGCTGGCAGCGGCAGTGTCGCTGCGCCTGCTTGAACGGCGTGCCGATGGCGATCACGGCGAAGCGCGCTATGGCCTGGGCGTGCTCGGCGCGCCGCTGGTCGATAACGAAGCAGTGCTGGCGATGGTGCGCCATCACCAGACCCTGTATGCCGACCTGACCGATCCGGTCGCGCTGCTGCGCGGCAGCGGACCGCCACCGGCGCTCTCCGGCTTCTATCCGTATACCGCCGATGACGCGCCCAGCCGCGCGTCCGAGCTGGCACCTGAAAAAGTCGGCAGTTATTCGCAGCTGATGGCGGCGTCGCAGCCCCTGGTCGCGGCCGAGATTCTCGATGCGTACCCGTTCGACGGCCATCGGAAATTGCTCGATGTCGGTGGCGGTGAAGGGCGCTTCCTGTGCAGCGTCGCCGAGCGCGCGCCACATCTGCAACTGACCCTGTTCGACCTGCCGGCCGTTGCCGAACGCGCACGCGCGCGCTTTGCTGCCGCCGGTATCGACAGCCGCGCGCAGGCGGTGGGCGGCAATTTCCTGTCGGACGAACTGCCGGCCGGGGCTGACATCGTGTCGCTGGTGCGGGTGATCCATGACCACGACGACGAGCGCGCGCTGTCCATCCTGAAGGCCGCCTGGCGCGCGCTGCCGCCCGGCGGCACGCTGCTGCTGGCCGAGCCCATGGCCGGCACGCCGGGCGCCGAGGCGATGGGCGATGCGTATTTCGGCTTTTACCTGCTGGCGATGGGCCGTGGCCAGGCGCGTACGCCGGCGCGGCTGGTGCAGCTGCTGGAGGCGGCTGGATTCACCGGCGCGCGGCTGCTGCCGACTCGGATACCCCTGCAAGTCCGGGCGTTGACGGCCCGCAGGCCCAAATAAACATAAAAATAGTTGACACAGCGCACTGTCAACATAAAATGACACACATTGACCGGCCAGGTGACCCCATGAGCCAGCATCACCCAGCGATGACTGCGCAACACCCCGAGCGGAGGCCGACATGACGGCCTCTGCGGTGGCCGTCGTGGTCGACAAGCCGCTGTCGCTGCAGCTACGCGAGCTGCCGCTGGTCGCACCGACCGAGAATGATCTGGTGGTCGACATCTGCTGGTCCGGCATCTCGACCGGCACCGAAAAACTCCTGTGGTCCGGCCGCATGCCGGCTTTCCCCGGCATGGGTTATCCGCTGGTGCCGGGCTATGAATCCGTCGGCCGTGTCACTCAGGCCGGCGCCAATACCACCTATACCCCTGGCGAGCTGGTGTTCGTGCCCGGCGCTGCCTGTTACGGCGAAGTGCGCGGCCTGTTCGGCGGCGCCGCGTCGCGCGTGGTGATCCCGGCATTGCGCGCACTGCGCATTCATGAAGACCTGGGTGAGCGCGGCACGTTGCTGGCGCTGGCGGCGACGGCCTATCACGCAGTGCATGGCACCGGCGGTCCGTTACCGGAGCTGATCGTCGGTCATGGCGTACTGGGCCGCATGATCGCGCGCATTGCGCTGCTGGCTGGCGCGACGCCGGTGGTGTGGGACACCAACCCCGCGCGCCGTCATGGCGCTGCCGGTTATCCCGTGATCGATCCGAAGGAAGACGCCCGCACCAATTACCGCTGCATCGTCGATGTCAGTGGTGACGCCGCGATACTCGACACGCTGATTGCGCGTTGCGCGAGTGGCGGCGAGGTCGTGCTCGCCGGCTTCTATGACGAACAGATGCGTTTTTCGTTCGCGCCGGCCTTCATGCGCGAGGTACGCATGCGCGTGGCCGCGCAATGGAAGCCGCAGGAATTGCTGGCCGTGCGCGACCTGGTCGAGACCGGCCAGCTGTCACTCGATGAACTGATTACCCACCGCAGCAGCCCGGACGATGCCGGTATCGCATATCGCACCGCCTTCGATGACCCGGACTGTCTGAAGATGATTCTCGACTGGAGACGCACGACATGAGCCAACCGACCGGACACCAGGCAGCACCGGTGCACTTCATGCAGAAAGAGCGTCTGCGCGCGGAAGCCGCGATCGAACCCGATCCGGCGCCGACCGGCGAGCCGAAGAAGGAAACGCAGATCATCGCGATCTATGGCAAGGGCGGTATCGGCAAGAGCTTCACGCTGGCCAATCTGTCCTACATGATGGCGCAGCAGGGCAAGAAGGTGCTGTTGATCGGCTGCGATCCGAAGAGCGACACCACGTCGCTGCTGTTCGGCGGCAAGGCCTGCCCGACCATCATCGAAACCTCGTCGAAGAAAAAGCTCGCCGGCGAGCCGGTCGCGATCGGCGATGTCTGCTTCAAGCGCGATGGCGTGTACGCGATGGAGCTCGGTGGTCCCGAGGTCGGCCGCGGCTGCGGCGGACGCGGCATCATCCACGGCTTCGAGCTGCTCGAGAAACTCGGCTTCCATGACTGGGGCTTCGACTACGTGCTGCTCGATTTCCTCGGCGACGTGGTGTGCGGCGGCTTCGGCCTGCCGATCGCCCGAGACATGTGCCAGAAGGTGATCGTGGTCGGCAGCAATGACTTGCAGTCGCTGTATGTCGCGAACAATGTGTGCTCCGCGGTCGAATACTTCCGCAAGCTCGGTGGCAATGTCGGCGTGGCAGGCATGGTCATCAACAAGGACGACGGTACCGGGGAGGCGCAGGCCTTTGCAGCACGGGCCGGCATCCCGATACTGTCGGCCATCCCTGCGAACGAGGATATCCGCCGCAAGAGCGCCAGCTACGAAATTGTCGGCAAGCCTGATGGTCCATGGGGCGAACTGTTTGCGGCGCTCGCGCAGAACGTGGCCGACGCACCGCCGCAGCGGCCGAAGCCGCTGACACAAGAGGAACTGCTCGGCCTGTTCTCGGCTGACACCGTGGGTCGCGATGTGGTGCTGGAGCCGGCCACCGTGGCCGACATGATGGGCCGCGACGAAGTCGTGAAGCCTTCGCTCGAAGTGATCTACGACGAGGCCTGAACATCATGAACCGTCCCGTGATCCCGATCGCCGAAGCGCGCGCCGTACAGGCTGCCGCCGCTTTGGGCGACGGCGTCGGCTGCCATTCGGGACGCGAACAGATGGATGCCGCCGCACGCGCGGCCGGCAAGGGCGACACGCTCGACCAGTACCAGGCCGATTATCCGAAGGGCCCGCATGACCAGCCGCAGAGCATGTGCCCGGCGTTTGGCTCCTTGCGTGTCGGCCTGCGCATGCGCCGCACCGCAACCATCCTGTCCGGCTCTGCGTGCTGCGTCTATGGCTTGACCTTTACCTCGCATTTCTATGGCGCGCGCCGCAGCGTCGGCTATGTGCCATTCAACTCGGAATCACTGGTGACGGGCAAGCTGTTCGAAGATATCCGCGATGCGGTCCACAAGGAAGCCGACCCCGAGCGCTATGACGCGATCGTGGTAATCAACCTGTGCGTGCCGACCGCGTCCGGCGTGCCGCTGCAGATCCTGCCAAAGGAAATCAACGGCGTGCGCGTGATCGGTATCGACGTGCCGGGATTCGGCGTGCCGACGCATGCGGAAGCGAAAGACGTGCTGGCCGCGGCGATGCTGCGCTATGCGCGCACCGAAATCGCTGCCGGCCCGGTCGCAGCACCGCGCGGCGGCATCAGCGACAAGCCGACCGTCACGCTGCTGGGCGAGATGTTCCCGGCCGACCCGATGATCATCGGCGCGATGCTCGACATGCTGGGTCTCGCACCCGGCCCGGTGGTGCCGACGCGCGAGTGGCGCGAACTGTATGCAGCGCTTGATTGCGCGGCGGTCGCCGCGATCCATCCTTTCTACACCGCGAGCCTGCGCGAGTTCGAGGCGGCAGGGCGCACCTCGGTCGGTTCCGCGCCGGTCGGCCACGACGGCACCGAGGCCTGGCTGCAGGCGATCGGTGATGCATGCAATGTGGAACAAAAGCTGATCGACGGCGCGAAGAACCGCATGCTGCCGGCGATCCGTGGCGCCTTGTCGGCGACGCCGATCAAAGGCCGCATCACGTTGTCCGGTTACGAAGGTTCCGAACTACTGGTCGCACGCATGCTGGTCGAAAGCGGCGCCGACCTGCGCTATGTCGGCACCGCGTGCCCGCAGACAGCGTCGAGCGCAGCCGACCTCGACTGGTTGCAGTCGCGCGGCGTGCATGTGCAGTACCGTGCGTCGCTGGAGCAGGACATCGCGGCGGTCAATGAATTCAAGCCCGA
>JACCDU010358015.1_pt1 | contig 33996 bp, 38 predicted proteins | sample 7446081 | NCBI WGS metagenome assembly JACCDU01 (sample SAMN15323447, study PRJNA562643) | freshwater metagenome | isolation source: river surface water | place: USA:Blue River Watershed | collected 2017-08-17
AAATTTTAAACTAAAATATAAAAACAAAAACAGATATGAATTACGGACAAGAATTTCAAAAATTTGCAACTAAACACTTAGGTATCAACTCACAAGTTGTTGATAACTTTACCAATGGTTTAACACCTTATATTCTTGAAGAAAGAGAAATGAGAGCAACTCAAATTGATGTATTCTCACGTTTGATGCGTGATAGAATCATTTGGGTTTCTGGTCCTGTTGACCAACATATGTCTGATATTGTACAAGCTCAATTACTTTTCTTAGACTCAACCGAAAAGAAAGACATATCACTTTATATCAACTCACCTGGTGGTTCTGTAATGTGTGGTTTAGGTATTGTTGATCTTATGAATTATATTAAATCAGACATTGCTACAATCAATTTAGGTATGTGTGCTTCAATGGGCTCTGTTCTTCTTTCATCTGGAACTAAAGGTAAGCGTTCTTCTTTGATTTATTCAAAAGTTATGACTCACCAAGTTAGTCACGGTACACAGGGAAATATTCAAGATACAAGAATTAATCAACTTGAAGCTGAGAAGTATAACTATATTCTTTTCAAAATGTTGGCTAAAAATTGTGGAAGAACATTTCAAGAAGTTCTTGACTTCTCAAATAGAGACCGTTGGTATAACTCAGATGAAGCATTGAAATTTGGTTTGATAGATGAAGTTATCGGATTAGATGAAGACGGTTCAAATTCAATCACTTCAATGTTAGAGGGTTTTGACAAGTATTACAAGAAAGAAGTAATGAAAGGCTAAAATTAACCCACTCTTTTGAGTGGGTTTTTTGTTTACTTACAAATTATTTATTATCTTTGCTAGATAAACTACAAGTTATGACATTAAACTATGATTTAATCAGAAAGAATCTTCAAGTCTATCAAGAGGCTAAAGAAATATTTCCAATACTTTCTGACTTTGAAAATGGACAAGTGAGCCATCATATAATGAGTAAATTAGGTCTCACTGATTTCGCTCAGTTTCACAACTTTTTGAAACAAAATTTCAACTTAGGTTTTAATCCTATTATGAAAGGTATGAACTGGCGTAGACTTAAGCCAATGCTTCTTGAGAATACAAAAAATCCGAGGTTCAAAAAGTTTTTACTAAATAGAACTCAAAGACAGTTCAATGAAATACTTGCTAACGGTGAGACTTTTGACCGTTACTTAAATGGTAGATGGATATCTAAACCTGGTCTCACAAAAAGAGGTCGCATGACTTATGGTCGTAGGTCTGATGAAAAAATTGAATCACTTTCATCTTGTGCTGTTCCTTTGATAAATTATATCATAGAAAATAATATTGAAGTTTACAGTGATTCAAAAGACCACTATCAGTCTTTTAAAAATCAATCACAATTGCAATCTACTCTTACCTGGTATTGTCATAAAGAGTTAAACTTTTCAAATGTTCCGAAAAGAGAGATTGATGTAACAAGAAAACTTCTTGACACACTTGTTAATATTGTTGATGAAACTAAAATTGATTTTAGAAAACTAAACTCAGAATACATTATTAATTCTCTTTCTGAAAAGATTAAAAATTCTATGTCTGTTAAAGAAGGCACAAGACTTAAGTGTATATCAGATTGTCAGAATGGTTATGGTAAAAAAGGATTAACTAAAGATCAGTATTATGAGGTAAGAAGTTCCAACCTAAATCATGATGGATACTTACAAGTTTTAGTTGATGATGATACTAATAGAAGTTACTGGTATAGGTATTCTAATTTTGAGGATATTCAATCACACCGTGATGATTTATTAGATAGTTTGTTTGGGTAATGAAGATAACAGTAAGTTCAACAGGAGAATATTATCAAATCATTGAGGAGCTTGTGTGTCCTTTTGGTGAAAAAAAAGATTTTATCATCCTAAAAGCTGGTGAGATAATGTATTGGCAAAATGTTAATAATTACTATCGTGATATGAAGTTGAATGTTGAAATGATGAAATCACACATCATTGATACAGAAATAACTAAATGGCGAAGTGAAGAAAGAAAACAAAAGACTTTGAAGTTTCTTAGAGAGACTTTAGCTAAGATGATTGCATCTGAAAGACAAATTAAAATTGATGAAGTTTTAGATAAAACACCAAAAGATACATTATGGTTAGCATGTTAAAAAATACATAAAATAGAGATATGAGTACAAAAGGTTTATATGGTTTTATTGAGAATAATGAGTACAGAGCAAATATGAATCATAGTGATTCATATCCCTCTGGTCTTGGTTTAGAGTTCTTTTTAGCTTGTAAACAAGATGATTTAGTCGGGTTTCCTATCTTAGAAAATAAGATAAGATTCATTCACAATTCTTTGTTTTGTGAGTGGGCTTACTTCTACAACTTAGATAATAAAGAGTTTGAGATATGGAAAGGATTTCAAACTAAACCTGATAAAAGTAATCCATTCGGACAAAATAGTAATGAAGATGGATACTATCCGTGCAAGAGAATATTCAAAGGTCATATTGAAACTGTTGACCGTGAAATTTTTAATAACAAAAAAATAGAGGATGTAATTAAATCAATTGAAAGAGATATAGTTATAGACTCAATATTAAAATGAGACCAACATTAGAAAATATTATTAGTGCATCAAAGATACATCCAAGTCGTGTCTTTAATGTTTATATTTTTGGAAGCCAGGTCTATGGTAATTCTAATTCTGATTCAGACTGGGATATAATTATGGTTGCTAATAACTCTGTTGAAGCAATTGAAATTAAGAATGGTTTGTTTAATATTCACATATACACTCCTGATAAGTTTAAATCAGATTTAGAGTGGCATCGTATAAACAATTTAGAGTGTATTTTTGCACCTGATTGGGCTAAGTTGAAAGAGGATATCAAATATGATTTTGAATTGAACCTGGTGAAGCTGAGACATGCTACATCACATATTAGTTCTAATAGCTGGGTAAAGTGTAAGAAAAAGTTAGAACAAGATGATTACTACATTGGAGTTAAATCTTTATTTCACTCTTTAAGAATTCCTATGTTTGCTACTCAAATTGCACTGTATGGTAAAATTAATAATTTTTCTTGTGCCAACAATATTTGGAAAAAAATTATAAGTCAGAGTTGGACTTGGCAAAAATTAGACCAAGAATTTAGAGATTTGAGAAATACTATTTTATCAGACTTTAGAAAAGTAGCAGAAAAGTGAATTTGTCCAAGTATATAAGAAGTAGTTTTTACACAAGACGTGTTAAAAGAATTGCTAGAACTATAATAAGAAAAAATAAAATTAAAAAGATATTTAATCTATAATGTATTGTATTTGTTGTAAAAAGAATAATGTAAAGGTTTCACTACCTGTAAGAGAAGAAGAAAGTCAAATTTTTACTGAAGAAGATATTCTTTGGAAAGTTGGTAGGAGACCTGATGGTAGTTTAGTTAATGTAAATAATGAAATGATTGATAATGGCATCATTCATATCATTGATGCTGGATATGGCTCAAAACATGATGGTGACCAGTTTGTTATTGCTATTTGTGATAAGTGCATCAAGACAAATTTAGAAGATGCGACCTTACTCTATTATGGAAATTATATGTTCGCAACTGAAGAATTTGTAGAACAAGAAAGAGAAACATCTAAACAAAAATACAGAAGAAGAAAGAATCTTGATGATTTGACTTGAGTTATTAACATTGAGTTGTAGTTTTCAACAGTGACACAACTATCTGTCTATTTGTCCGTATATTTGATAAATTAAATCTTTTATTATGATACCATTACTTTTACTTATTTCCTTGTTCTTCTTGAACTTGTATTTTCTTAGAACTTCTATTGAGGCTGGTTACTTTGACCATCCTTTTTGGACTCGCTCTATGAGAAGTGCTCTTTTAGCACCACCTTTTGCAATCATCTATATGATGATGTATTTTATTACAATCTGGTCATTTGATTTACTTAAATGGTCTTTCAGTAGCATTTCTATGATAATGAAAAAGAGAGTCTAAATGACTCTCTTTATCTTTTCTCGTCTCTTAACATTTGTTTGTAATCTCTTATAATAGATTCAAATATTATGTCAATCATTTCTTCTGATGTATCATTACATCCTTCAATAATGCTCATCATTTTAATGTGATTAAGTTCTAATACTTCTTCATATTTCATTTCAGCCTCTGGTGCGTATAGTTGAAACCACTTTAGGTGAATCTCAGACATTTCACACAACATATCAAGTTGTTTATCGGTTAGTTTAGTCATTCTAAAACTAATTTTCTTATTCCTTTGTTGATAAATAAAAAATCAACTCCGATATCATATATATTTGAGTTTGGAACTACATTAATATGTTTAAGAAATACTGATTTAGTAAGTGAACTATCACCGACATATATTACATTCTTTGGAACATTATCTTTTGTGAAAATATAAATGTTGCCAATTACACCTCTTAATTCAATTTTAGATTCTTTATCACTATTGATAACTTCAAAGCCAGTGATTCTTGATAGTTGTTTTAATATTGTCTCATTTGTTACAATCCAATTGTTGTAATCTCCAATATTATCTAAAATTATTTTTGGATTTTGCCTTTTGAAAATACTTAAAATACCTTTATTAAAGTATTCTATATTTTCTTCTACTGAGTCTGAGTCTATTGAGTCTATGAACAAATCATCTATTGATGATGCGACCTTGTCAGATACTTTGTCAATGTCTGAATCTTTTATTATCAGACATTTGTGTATGAGTTTATACTCGTTAACCTCTTTAATCTTGGTGACTACTGAGTTTACTTTGTTTACTTTTACAATCTCAACTCTTGCTGGATTTTCTTCTACAAATAAAGTTTCACCAATTATCTCTTTGTAAGAAACAACAGACTTCTCCAACACATCACTAATCAAATTCAAATTAACACCCATATAGAGTTATTTTTAATTATTCTCTAATTGTTGAGTTCTTTCTTTAAATTTTTCAGAAATCTTAGTGAATAATTCTTTAGGATATTTACCTTCATTGGCCATATACTCAGCAGCTAAACCTCTTAAGTGAGACTTTTCTTTATCGGTAATCTTTTTACAAGACTCTTCTACCATGTTCATAAGTAACTCTTCATCTTGACCGTAAGTGTCAAAAAGATATTGAATCTTGTTTCTATGTGTCAAAATCTTACTATTAGACTCTGATTCCTCAATTTCATTGATAGCCTCATCTATTTTTGTATCTAAATATTCCCAGTCTCTGATATTTGATTTAAGAGACTCTAAAAGTTTTACCTCATCTTTCTTTGATTTGTCTTTCAAAATGTCCATAAGAGCTTCTAAGAACATTTCTTTTCCAGAAATCTTGATATTACCTGCTCTTAGGTATCTATCAATAGGACCATAAGTTCTAATAGATAATAATTGATCCATTAGATTCAATACTTTTGTCTTGAATAAATCTTCTTCATTTACTTTTACTTCAACTTTTGGTTCTTCTGAAACCTTTGATCCTGATATTTTACTGAACTTTTTCATTTTATGAGGTTTTTCATTTGTACTATATATATTAAAACAACAATCCTTTTTTTTAATAGAACAAATATGAAAAGTAAATATATTAAATCCTTGACTCTTTTTCTTATTAGTATTTTTATTGCAAATGGAAATGATTTTCAAAATGAAACTAATTTAGATAAAGCCTTTATTACTAACCCAATTGTTGTAGTTAGTGATATCAAAAAAATAGCTGAACCTATTTTGTCAGAAGAAAAGAAGAATACACTTGATGATATTCACTCTGCTACTTGGTATAATGCTCACGGTAGAAATACCGCATCTGGTGAGAGGTTTCACAAAGATTCATTGACCGCGGCTTACAACTTCGCACCTTTCGGAACTTATATTAAAGTTACCAATATTCAGAATGATAAGTTTGTTATAGTGAAAGTTACAGATAGAATGGGTAATAAGTCTGCAAACAAAATAGATCTCAGCATCAGTGCTTTTGACACTATTGCTAATTTACAATCTGGTAGAGTTAAAGTAAAGTTAGAAGAAGTTGAAAAATAAAAAAGTCGGATTTTAGGTCCGACTTTCTTCAATTTTTTTAATGATATTTAGATTTTACCTTTATAATCTTGTACATCATTTCTGACTTCTTGTGACAATCTTTTCAACTCCTGCATCACTCTTCTGATTCTTGTTCCGGCAGTTTTGTTACCTTTAACAAAAAATTTCTCAAAGTCTTCTTTCAAGTTAAAATTCTTACCATCTATTTCAAAATCTTCAGTAAGGATCTTAACAAGCTTGTCATATTTGTCTAAGTATTCCATAATTTTTTTTTATTTTTTATGGTTTATATATTAAAAACAGTTTTTCTCTTGATTTTTCATGGTTTGAAATCAAACATTTAATATATAAATAAAATCAAATTTAACTATGCCAATAGAATGGGTAGGCGGATGGGCTGGTTCAACAGGTAGTATAATACCTTATTATCCACAAGAAATTGTGAACTATGATAACATAGTTTATGTTGTTAAGCCTAGTGTTTCTTTAGTGCCTATTGGCTCGCCACCACCGTCTGTTGATCCAACTAACTGGTCGGTTTTTGTGGCTGGTGTTACTGGTCAAGCAGGAGCAACTGGTCCAGCCGGTGCTACTGGGGCTGCTGGTTCGTCAGGAACTTCAGGTACTGGTGGTGGAGGTGGTTCATCTCTAAGTGTAGTAGACTTTTCAAGTGGTCAGACATTTAGTTCTATTTCAACAATGATTTTTAAGGGTGGTGTGGTAAGCACACCAACTGGTACTGCTTCAAGTGTATCAGTTGCTAATGAATCTCAGACAGTAACTGTTTGGATTCCAGCTCCTAATTATGTTTCTTATTTTTCACCAAGTTTTGGAACAGGTACCTCAAGATATGTTTCAGAACCAACTACAAATGGTTTTACTGGAGTTAGCACACCAGGCTACTTTGGTGTTGGTAACTGGTCAACACTTGCAAATTTTAATGCAAGTACAACAAGAACAACTATTAATACAACTGGTACTTTTACTGCATTTACGGAAACTGAATTTGCTTGTTATAATACTGGAACTACAATGAGTTTCACTGTTTATAAAGAAGATGGTTCTGTCCTTTATTCAATTCAAAATTATGTTATAAATGTTACAGGTTCTACTTCCTCAAATGGTTTAACACTTACAGTTAATAGTTTTCAAGCAGATAGTGATAGATATAAAGCTAATGTTACTGGAACAATTGCTATGTCTACTGTGTTTCCTAATGGTGGTAGATTTAGTTGGAATGTTACACATCACAACGGAGAAGGTGCTGGAAATGCTGGTGCTGGAATTTACTCATTTACAAGTGGTGATTTCTTTTTTGATAATGATGGTTCTACTTCAAATGCTAGTATATCAAGTGGTGTAAACTTTGATGAACTATCAGCTACTACTGTTCAGTATTCTGGTGTTAGATTCTATGCTGTTGGTTCAACATTTGCTCTTACCGCATCTGGTATTAATAATATCAATGATATGAGTTTTCCAACAACTAAACAAATTGATATGACTTGTACAAATTTGGCAGTTTCAACTACACATAATGGATATGCTGATGGTTCTAAGTCAGGAGTTGGAACATCACTTACTGGTTGGTCAATAAATTGGAATTCATCTGGTCTGACCTTTTCAAGAACAGCAACTGTCAATACAACATCAAATTATATACCTGGTTATTCAACAAATAACACAATCAGTGTGTCACCTACATCTAATGTGACTGCTACTTTATATGATTGGAATACAGTTGGAAGTAGTCAATCAGTTTCAAGATTGATGCTTTTTGATACTTACTCACCTTCAAGTGTTACTTTCAATAATAATCCACTTGATAGTGAGTCAGGAAGACTTTCAAGTTTTGGAGTGTTAAGTAATGGTTCAGCAACTTTTAGTTCAACAACATCAATTGCTAGCACGGATGATTTACAATACATTTTTGGTAGAGTAATTTATCCACAAACTAACTTTACACAGTTCTATCCTACATTTAACTGGACTGCTTCTGTTAACTACTCATCATTGACTGGTTCTACAAGAGCATTTACTATAATTACTGATTACAATACTGGAAATACAACACCAGTTACATTTGCAGATTTTAGATGGCATGTGACTTCTTATGGAAAAGATGCTTCTTATGTGAATTCATTCTCAAATGGTATATTTACACTTAATAGTAACTTTGTTGAAAATGATTTACATTATGATGGTGTTGATAGCATTGCTGGAAACGGTGACTTAGTTCTACTTGTTGGTTTTGACTCAACATCAACTAATACAACACCTGATAGATTTTTATACATATCAGCTGATCCAGTTACTTACAATGGTAGAACTGCACCAATTACATATAACTTAGATGTTGGAACAGAATCATCAAAGACAATCCAGTTTTCTAAGGGAACTTTGAACACTGTAATTAAGAAAGTTTGGTTGTTTATTGGTTACAAGAACTCAGTAAGAGGTAAAAATTTAAGAATTACAAATATAGCTTTAACCGCATAAAAAAATAAATAAGATATGATAGACATCAAGATTACAAAATTGTTTTTTGACCCTAATAAGCTTCAAGATATCTATATGCTTTCTTTTCAAATTGATGGAGAGTATTATAATATTCCATTGACCAAGGATCAATTTGAAAAAGTTTACGTTAGATTAAAATCAATCTATGATAATATAACTTTAGATTAATAAAATATATAGATTATGCCAAATAGTAATTCAGATTTACAAAGAAAAGCTGGTTTTTACCACTCGCTCGGTAAAGTTATTACAGAAACTAATAAGTTCGCTGGTAATGAACTTTATAAGAGTGCTCACAATGTCAGATCTGGTGAAGTTTGGATGGATTCTATCAATTACGCTCCAACATTCGCATCAGCTTCAGCTTATGCAGATAATATTGTAGTAACACAAATTGGAGTAACGGGTAATCCACTTTATTTATATCCACTTACGGATACAAATTATCAAACTTGGTTTATTGATTCTGGAACTCCTTCAGCTGCGGCTGATGGATTCATTCCTTCTGAAAACTGGGTAAAACCACTTATCAACCCTTCCGATGTTCCAAATTCAGCAGGTGCGCCTTCCTTTGGTTATGAGTTATTGATGTATAGACCTAACGGAACAACAGCTATTGCATACTCAAGTGCTTATTATGAAGTAGACTATTTTGCCGGATTAATAAGATTTCAAGAGGGTGCTACACCTAAAGATGCTTCAAATGGACTTGGATTTCAATTTAATCAAACTAACTTTGAAGCAGCTAACAACTCAGCAAAAAAAGCATATATTCAAAACACTACTACTGGTGGTCCAAGAGTCATAGCATTTCAATATACAGGTGATACTTTAGCTGATACTGGTGGTGGAGGTGGAGGTGGAACTTCTGGTTCTAGTGGATCATCTGGTACAAGTGGAACTGATGGTACTTCCGGAACAAGTGGGACTGATGGTACTTCTGGATCAAGTGGGACTGATGGTACTTCTGGATTAAGTGGGACTGATGGTACTTCTGGAACATCACCTAATCAAAGTCTGGAACAGACTTTAGCGGTTGGAGATTTAGTTGGAACCTACAGTATTCAAGGATTGGTTGGTATAAATAGGTCGGTTTTAGATCTTAGAAATGCTGGATTTAGTTCAGGTGGATTTAGATTGATAACATCAACATATAGTAATCCAATTAGCTTTCCTCCAGCTTATATGTTGCCTTCTTTATCAACACCTTTTAATGATATAAGCGCCCAGACAAATGATAATTATAGTTACATAGATATAGCATCTGTAAATCAGTCATCTAAATCTTATATTTCATTAAATTCTAGTAGATTACTATTTAGTTATGAATTTTCGGGAAGGACAGGTCCACTCAGACAAATAACTATTACAGCAACTGGATCACAGTTCTCAGCTACAGCTTCTTTTAATAATAACATACTTGCTGAATCTGGTATAATTCTACCTCTTTTGCCAAATAGTATTTTAGCAACAGACGCGAATGGTTTAATTATAGCAACTGCCATTTCTGGGGGCAGTGGAACTTCTGGAACTTCTGGTACTTCAGGTGGTGGAGGTGGTGGAGGTTCAACAACTGGCACATTCACTTTAGTATTAGATGGTCAAGGTGGTGTAGTTTCAACTGGTCAGAAAGGATATTTACAAACACAATATAGTGGTACAATAACTGGATATAGTATTATTGCAAATCCTACTGGATCAGTCAGTTTTGATGTCTGGAAAAGAACTGGTGGATTACCAACTTCATCAGATTCAATAGTTGGTGTTAATTATCCAGGTTTGACTGGAGGTTCAACTTTTTCAACAACTACTTTAACTGGATGGACTACATCATTTTCAGCTGGTGATTATTTTGGTTGGAATGTAAGAAGTTCAGCAACTTCAAGTTGGGTAAGATTAGAATTAACAACACTTAAAACATAATTATATAATATATGACTTATAGTATAATTTCAAGTAGAAAAGAAGACAGATATGTAGATATGGAAGTTGGATGGATAGACAATGATACTCCTATCATTGAAACTTTATATCAATTCACAACTTGGACACTTGTCGAGTTTGACCTTGATGGTGTTAAAAAAACAATTGATGTTCCACATTTTATGATTGAAATTGATAGTAATGAAATATATACTAATCTAAACAATAGATTAATATCTGAAAAAAATATTTTAGAATATGGCGGTTAAAACGGTAAGTAATACAGGTGGAAACTGGTCAAGTGCTTCAACTTGGTCACCATCAGGAGTTCCTTCAACTACCGCTGATAATGTTGTTTTTACCTCAACATCCGGACCTCTTGTAATTTCAGCAACTGCTACAATTGAAAATATAAACTTTAGTGGTTATCAAAACACGGTAACATTTAATTGGCCTTTGCAAGTTACTGGTGCGTTTAATTTGGGCACACAAAGTTATACTATGAGTTTTGACTCTACACTTGATGCGTCTGGTAGACCAAGAGGTAGAATCAGACACACTGACACTGCAACTATAACAACAAATAATAGATCTTGGCAAACACCTTGGCAGTTTTATGGCACTACAGAGACTGTTACTTTAAGTGGTGATTTAACTTTTGAAGAGGATTTGTATTTATCACAAACAGGCACACTTACAATAACTGGTGGTAGTATAATTACTAAGAAAAATGTAATTGTTGATTCTACGGCTGGTATAACTACAGGTGCCGCAACATTTTCTATGCAACCAATTACAGCCACTTGGTCAAGTTTAGGTGGATCAATAAGAAATAATCTAAGATTAGAACCATCTAACTTTCTTTTTTTAGGAACTGATGTTTACTACGGTGGTAGAAGATTAACAACGGTAAATAGTAATATAGGTCAAACAAATAGCACACTACACATTGAGAGCACTTGCACACTAGATACTTCAAATATTTACTGGAATAGAGTGCTATGTGATAATTCAGCAACAACGGTAACTTTGGCTTCTAATTTATATATCAAGGGTAGACTTGAAATTGCAAATACAACAGTAGTAATCACTGGTAATCCAACAGGTTCAGTTTTATTTCAAAACGAGTCATCTAATTTAGTAGGTGATTTATGGATTTACCCTACTGGTGCTGCTCAAACATTTACAGTTCCATACAACCTTACCGTTAGAGATTTGAGAGTTGGTGGAGCATTCAACACAACAGTGAACTCAAATAAAATATTTATTAATAGAAATTTATGGTTTAATGCCTCTGATTCAGAACCCGCTACTTTACTCTCTGGTACAACAACTTTTGAAATGTCAGGAACTGGAAGTATAGCAAGTTTACTACAGTCTTACTTTGGTTTTGGTGCACCAGACTATTATACAGTTGTAAGAAATAATATAATAATAAACACTACTGGTACTATTAATCTCGGAATAATTCACTATCAAACTGGCACATTTCAAAAAACGGCGGGAACAGTAGTTAATGGAGCTACTGTATCTGGTATTTATGGTCAAGATGAATATCAACAAGGTCGTTTGATTATAAATAATACTGCTGCGGTGATTAACATATCGGGTCATACTTGGAATCAACTACAGATAGGTCATAGATATCAAAAGCCAGCTTCAATTGTAAGAACTCTCACTGAAGACATAATTTGTAACTTTTTGAATATTGGTGGAGTTGCCACTGTAACAATAAATGGTACTTATAGTATTTACACAAGAACTGGATTCAGAGTAGGTGATGCTTATACATCATTTGGTGCCGCTCAATCTATTGTATTAAATGGAACCTCTGAGATATACTGTGGTGAAAAAAATTCCTTAAGTACAGCAAATGTTTCTATAGGAACAGACCACTTCAGGCCTTGGTATGATTTTTTTTCAGGTACTACCAATGCACTACCTGGCACTGCAGAGTGTTCTATAAATGTTACCGTTAACACAGCTGGATCACTTTCATTCGCTTCATATGTTTGGGATGATGGTCTATCTTCTGATCCAATTTATACATATCAAGGTGTTTTTAAATTTATCAATGCTACATTTTCTTGGATAAACGGTTCTTATGGATTTCAAGATAGAGTCTTTACTAGTGAAACTGAAGGTCAATATGGAGATGTATTATGGATAGATGAAGGCACAGGTATAAGTCATACTACATTAAAACCTAACTCAAATACATTTTCTGCTGTATATTTAGCTGCAACTAGTAGTACTGGAAGTGGAACAGTGTACAGAAATACAGTTCAAGTAGTCGGTAACTTTTTTGGAAGATATTTAGAATTATCACCGCATCAAATTTATACAGCGGTTGTTGTTTCCCCACCTGTACCAGGATGGTTTTTCGGTGTTGATACCGCTGCCATAAAAATAAACACTAGTTCATATACAAACTCAGTTACTAACTTTACAAGAGTTCATGTCAAAAATCCAGGTTACACTGAGATTTCAAGAGCCAACTCCATAGAACCTTTGTTGTGTGAACATTTGATAGTATCTGCTCCTGTCTATAAATATAACACATATGAAGCTGTTTGGCCGGTAGTATCAGATGTAAATTTTACGTCAGCTATAATTAGTAAAACATTCAGTATTAAATCAGATTGTGAGTTGCGTGGTTCTATATTTTTGAACGCTAAATATGGACCTAGTGCTAGTGTGTCTTATATAAAGGATCCAGGATTGACATATGGAAGAATGGGATACGGTCAATTCGTTATAGGAGCTGATGATCAAGACGCAGGAGTAGCGACAAATATAAATCTAACTCAATCTGTTAATATATCTGGTAGTATGAGCTTTTCTTATTGCACTTTCAGATATTTCGGTGGAAAAATTAACGGAAATTTAGATATCTTTGATTATGGTGCTGGTACCTCAATAGCTTATGGAACTGGTCATGATTACTCGCCTCCGTTAACTCTCACAATTTCTAATTACCATGTTTTAGAAACAACTAAGCAAAGATCATTTAGTGTTAATGATAGAATAGCTATACAGAATTTATACTTTAGTGATCACGAATATCATTTAACAAATAATGGAACAGCTAGTCTAATAATTGACAATTTTCTTCTGGGACAACAAACGGCTACCGTAAGTTTTTCTGCTAATAAATGGAGTAATATTCAAGTGAATAATTATATAGGAAGTAGTTTTTCATTACATAATCAAAACACAAGATCTGCTATCACATCAACTTATTCAGTTGGAACGGCTACTGCTAGCAGATATGTTAAACTAACAGTCTCTTACAATGCGGTACAAGATTTACATTTTGTAAATAGTAATTATGTAAACAGTTCTGAGGGAGCAACAGTTTGGACTTATAAAGGTCAAATAAGCAATAGCTATAATTGGAATCAAGTACCTATTCAACCAAAAACAATAATTACATCTTTCTCTTCTTAATAGTTGTAGATGATGACCTCTGTTGTTTCTTTAGTGCCTTTTCTTGATACTTTGTTATAGTCAAAGTTAAGTTCTTTGTATTTGAATCCATCAGATATTAACTTATCTAACATCCAACAAGTATTTCCATCATGATTCAAAACTCCAGAAACCATAAATGATGAACCTTTTTCATTTATCTTTAGTAAATATTCATAAAGTTTTTTATCATCATCTTCTTTCCAGAATGCATTGTAACCTGCCTCACTGATTTGTTTTTTACCCATTGTACCATCTTCATTTTTAATTCTTCCATAAGGTGGGTCACAGTAAAACATAATTTTATCAGAAGATATTTCAATCTGGTCAAAAGGCTTAGAAGTGAATCTAATATTATCTTTATATTGTCTTATATGACTAACAAAACTTTCAACTTTTTTGTCAGTGTTGGCATTCCAACCTCTGTCTCCGTAAGTTTGATTATACTTGAATTTCTGATTAAATCTCATCATATTATTAGTAGATGATAAGAGAAGTGCCCAAAGCTTTGATGGAGTCGGATTTTCATTATATGAATTTCTCAATTCGGTGAATCCTGGTGCATTATTTTTACCGGGACATAGTTCTTTAGTCTCTAAGATAATGGTGTCATCCAGTGTCAAATTTTTGTGTATTCCAATTAAGTCAGAGATTATGTCATTAGCAATTACCTTTTGATACTTATCAATAACATTTGTGTATATTGAACCACCTCCTGTGAATAGGTCTACAAAATACGGTTTACTGTAATCAAAAACGGGAAGTAATTGTTCAAGTAGCTTGAATTTACTTCCCGTATAGTTAAATGGTGTTTCTATCATTTTATATAAATATAACAAAAGTTACTGAATATTAAAGTGTTTTCTTAACACTTCAAAAGATAATTCTCTTTGTTTATTTATATATCTTGTAGAGCCAGAAGTTTTAATAATTCCGAGTCCGTTTAATACCTTCAAGAAATCTGTGATGTCTTTTGGCATTACAATTATATCATTGACTTTACACATATCAGCAATTCCTTTATTAGCTGGTAACTTCTGATTCATCTTAGTATCTTCAGAGTAGATTATAGATAACATTTGGTCATATAGCATCCATTTCTGGTAGTTAGGATCTTTTTCAATTTTATCTCTAAATTCTCTATAAGAACGGAATTTATAATATTCATTGAAATAAACACCAGCCAAAATGATTAACTCAATTAGTGTTGATATTAAAACAAATGCTAATGAGTTAGAACTGTTGTCTTCTTTTTTACCCTCGGCTTCTTTTGCTACTTCTGTTTCATGCTCTTTAATCTTTGTATCTAACTCAGACTTAATTGTTGCAATATCACCTTCAAGTTTAGTGATGTCACCTCTTAAAGTTGTCTTTTCATCTTTAAGGTCTTTAATTCTTTGCTTAGCTGAACGAGTAGGTGGTTGAATAGCTTCAAGTTCTGTTTGTTCTTTATCTTTAGTGTCAATCTTTTCTTTATTAGTCTTAATTTCAGATTCTACTTCAGATATCTTTACATTATAAACTGTTGTCAAACTATCAGAGAACTTATCAACAGTTTCTTTTTGTTCTTGCTCAATGACTGCTTGTTTTGAAGAGAACTCTTTAGCACCATTTATAGATGCATAAAATGAAGTTCCAATAATAGCAACACTCAATAAGAAAAGAGGTAATACATCTTTTGAGAATGTTCTTAACTTTAAGTATTGAATACTGAATTTGTCAAATATATCTCTTTTAAGTAATTCAAGACCTGATAACATTATCAATGAAGCTATAAATACAGCAACAGGATTATTTTCAATAACACCACCTAATACTTTAGATAGTGCGAAGTAGGCTAAAAATATAGAAGCTATGTGACCAAAGATTGAAAGTACAAACATCAAACCATTGATATTTTTATATCCTTGGCTAAAGTTTTGACCGTTAATCTTTTCTTCTAATTTTTTAAATTCATTAATTTTCATCTTCTTTTAGAATAATTTTTCCAGACCATCTTTCCTTCCAAGAAAGATTTCTGTTTTTCATACTATTTATGACATCTTCTTTCCTAGCCTTTTGCACTAAGATATTATTTTTATCAGACTCTAAATATGTAACTTTTTCTTGTAGAGTCTTTATTTCAATTTCATATTTTTCAGAATTTCTATCAATCTTGGAGTGTAATATTCTATAGAAATATCTCCACTTTAGAATCAGATACTTCAATTCAGCGGGTGAGTAGTCACCTTCTAAGTCAGAAGTCATTAGAAATTCTAATATTTCATCATCTTTTAATTCAGATATCATATACTATATATTTTTTTTAGAAACCTATATGAGTAGTGTCTTTTGGTTTCTTGTTCTTAATTATATCTAAAACTCTCATTTTGTTTTTATAGGTCTTGTTTTGACCTATAAAATCTGACAATTCAGTTGATTCTTCTTCTGAAAGAAGTTGAAACTCAATACTCTTGAGTAAATTATTACACTCTAAAAGAGATTCATCAATTTCATCTTCACTTTCAACATTAAAAATTGTTATTACATTGACTTCTAAATTATCTGATAAAAATCCATCAACCATCTGTAATAAGTTATTTGAAAACGCATTAGACTTAGAAAACATATCACTGTAAAGCATCTCACAGTCATCAATTATTAAGATTGGTTTGTAATACTTTTTAAGGAATTTTCTAAACTCAGAGTTATTGATTGTGTTTTCTATCATATTGTTAGAAATGAAAATTACAATCCTGTCAAGTTTAGATGCAATATAATTTATAATTGATGTCTTACCTAGTCCTCTTTCTCCGTATAAAATAGAAAGACCTTTGTTAGAATTTTTGATTTCTTTTACAAGTTTGTTTATTTCTTTGAAGGTCTTCTTGTTGTAATATAATCCAAAGTTATCTAAGTCGGTATTAGCTGTGTCAACTGGTTCAATCTCTAATACATTCTGTGATGATATTGATAGTGTATTTAGTTTATTAGAATCATTTTCACAGAAATTTAGTATACAAGAATTTGATTTTTCAATAATCTCTTGAATCTGCTCAAAGTCATCAATACTTTTATAAAAGAAGTATAGGTCACTTACCATTGAATCTTCTTGATTTCTGTCAAATACTACATATGAACAGTAAATATTTTCACTTATTTTAACAAACATTTTGTCATTTATGATGAAACTCTCATCAGCTGGTAAAACTTCTGTGAAGTAATTTTTCTCAATGATATACTCACTTAACATATTATTAAATAAGCTTGTAGTATATGTATTGTGAATTAATATTTTATTGGGTCTTGTACCGAACTCATTCCAACAGAATAAGAAGTCATTAATCTCTGAATCATCTTTGTTGATGTTGAGATTAAGTTGTGGTTTTATGTTTATATCTTTTTTCAAAATTTAAAAAAATGATTTTTATTTTTTATATATAAATTCATCAAAAGTTGATGTTATGGAACAAGAACAAATAGAATCTATACTACTGGCAAATTGGTATCTTATCAAGTGTAAGATGGAAAGTAAATCACACAAGTGTGATAAGACTGAATTGGCTAGAAAATACTTAGTATCAAAAATTAGAAAAGCTTTATCTGAAAGAACATTTGTTAAGTCAGATAAAGCTTTTTTTATTTTCTAAGTAAATATTAAATTTGAGGTCCTTCTATTGTAGGATCAATCTGTGGAACATCCAGTGGTGTAATCGGAGTTATCGCTTGATTATTATCAAACATTCCTTTTTCTTGTTCTTGTTTGATTAAATTCATAATGAATTCTCTTTTCATCTTATCAACTTTGTTCTTTTCTTGTTTAAGACGGTTATTTCTCGCTTCTACTCTTTTTCTGTGTTCTTTAGCTTTTTTACCTTTGCTTCCCATAATTTGTTAGATTTTTTAATTATAGTATTGGTGATTTCAAATGTTTAGTTAGAATTTAAAATTATAAGCAATATCTTCATTCTCTTTCAAGAACTCTTGTAGTTTCTCATAATCTAATCCTTTTATCTCTGTGCCATCATCCAAAGTAATGTCATAAACAAATGCCTCAGTAGCATCACCGCTTGCGTTAGGACCTCCACTTTGATTATCTTGACCTTTAGGTTTTTCACCATTCAAAACCTTCATAAGTTCATCTGCGTCCATTTGTCCAGGATCATTAGACTTACTACATAATTTTATATGTGGTGCTGGTATTATGGCTTCTATACCTAAAACAGACCAGATAAAATCTATAATTCCGTTTATTACTTTCTCTAAGAAACATATAAATGGCCAAAATAATCTAAATGGAAACTTACAATTTTCTCTAAGTTGCCTTGCTGTATATTTTGGTAACATTGGCATAAAAGGCATACTTAGAAACTCATTCAAATCAGCAATTTCATACTGGTCTGGTATTAAATATTTTCCTAAATTTGTAGCGTCATTATATGGTAAGTCAGGTGGTAATTCAATACCCTCTGGTATTTTAGGAGCTTCACCTGGTATTTTAGGTGCTGGAACATTAACAAGAGCACACCATTCTGCAATTTTTTCTGGTTTGAATTTAACACCAGCCAACTCTAACATACCTTTAGGTGTAAAGAATTTCATTATCCAACTAAATGAAAGTAACTCAATCATTTTAGCGGGTAGAGTAAGTGGATTAGCTAAACTCTTAAAGAAATCTAATAACCATTCAATTATACCACCTATTATTTTTATAGGTAATGTAACTAAGCCTAATAACATTTTAAGAAGAGGTTGAGAACTATCCATTTGACCTTTCAATTTATTCTTCAAGTCTTTTAATTTATCTTTAAGAGCTTGATTAGTAGGATCTTTTTTTAATTCATCTTCTAATTTATCTTGAGCTTCTTTAGCCGCATTTCCAACTGTAAGGTCAGGGTTCTTTTCTAATATTTCATCTACTTCTTTTATAACTCTGTTTTGGTCATCTGTGATGTAGATGTAGTTATAATTAACTCCATTGATAAAAGTTCCAGTAGAATATTTAACATCTATTATTTCAAAGTCATTTGGATTAGATTTATTAAATCCTGGTATTGAATTATCAAGTGGATTTTGTTGACCAGCATTCTTCATATCAGTTACACTAAGAGGTTTAGCTAAACCATCAGCTCCTGGTAATTGTGAGAAATCTTTGATAGGCGGTTTAAGAAACTGTTGTAAATTCTTTGTCTTTGATTTAAGTAAGTCTGCCTTGAAAATAAGATTTATAGGACTATCAGGAATCTTAGAAAAGTTCATATCCATACCAAAAGGTACTTGTAGTCCGAATATTGAAAATGGTAACATCGCTACCCCATCAAGAAGAAACTTATAGTTACCTTTGAAGTCAACATAAACATGGTCTTTAAGAGGTGAATCCTTGAAGTGAGATTCTAATTGTCTTCTTTTTTCAGCTGGTTTTTCATTTTTCAATTTATCACTTAAGTTCTTAGCACCTTCAAATTTCTGAAATGATTCTTTTGAAAATATTGAAAATCCTTCACCCATTTTTTCTTTGATTATTTCTGTAACAAAACTCGGAGGATTCTTAAAGAGTTTAATTAGTTTAGTAATCGCTGGTATAAGTTTAGAAAAAATATCTACCAACATTGATATGAATACTTTAATCGCACCAATAGCATGAGGTAACATATAATAACCAGATTGTTCAGATCCCGCTCCACTTCCACTACCTGATTGACCTGGATTTGTCTTTTGAGTATTCTGGTCAACTAAAATTCCCTCAACTATGTAATATGATTCTGTATCAAGGTCTGTTAGTTGATATCTTTTTATGATATCTATTTCTTGAGGCGCTTCAGCAGAACCGTGTCCATATTTACCTTTTGAAAATAATTCAGCTGTTGATAATTGTTCATTTCTAATTTTTGAAGGATCTATCATTGAACCAAATGGATTATCAGACTGAACATTAATATTATAAAGAGGTATAACTTTATCTGTGTAAGTTATATCATAATCTTTACCAGTTTTTGAAGTATTCGGAGCATCAATTCTAACTACAAATTCTCTCTCAACACCGAAGGTCGGTAGAAAGGTAGTATTTACACCAGTATTTGCAGTAACTGATTCTTCTTCATAAGTACTTCTTGTAACAGTTGTTTCAGCATTTACCTTTGTTGATGGACCAGAAAATGTTTTACCTTTGACATAATACCATCTTCTAATAATACCACTTCCATCAACATTAATCATTGTTTTTTTGTCATGTTTAATTACTATATCTCCTGTATTATCAAGGTCTACATAAACTCTATAAGGAAAAAGATTTTTGAGTTTTACAGTATATGACAAATTCACCAACTGAGAATTAGTAGTGCTTTCATTTGCAGTGTTTGGATTCGGTATTTGAAATGTATACTCTGATTCTGGATTTGCAACATACATAGCAATCAATGTGACCAACAAGGCTGGACTTAATATTGCTAACAACTGAGTCGCTGCTACATCAACTGGATCTACATTAAAGTAGAATTTTTTATAGGTATAGTAGTTTCCGCTTTTAACAATTTCATAAAAATATCCAGAATCATTAACTATACTTCTTTGGTTTCTATATTCAGTCGGAGCTTCAGTAGTCCAAATAGAAAAAAGTATATTATTACTATTTACCACTTGAGCATTTTGATAGTTCCAGTTTTCTAATCGGTAATCGGTTATACCATCAAGAATTTGAGTAGCCCCGCCATTATTTGATATCGCTAAAGTAAATGGCTCGCCATTTGAAAGTCTTATAATAAATCTGTTTTTTATAAATTTATTAATAACTGTCGGTAAAGGTTTTTCTCCTTGAGCAGTAACATATTCAATTTGTGTTGTTGGATCAACTCTTATAATTTTGATATCATAGTCTGACTCTGGGTCAATCCAAATAAATCCTGGTTCTTTTCCTTGTCTTTGTGCATAGGCTTTTAGATTTTCATCAGCAGCAGCTTCATATGAATAAATTTGAAATGGTCTAAATGATGTTTTGAGACTCTGTGGAAAAGCTGGTTGATTATTTATTTGTTTATATGTGGAAGAATTATTCTGACCATATAAGAACACATTCTCTAAATGTGCTTTAACATTAAGTTTTCCTATTATCTCATTTGAGTATTGAACTTTTTCAGTTTCTTCTAAACCATCTTGTTGCCACATTTTGAACTTAGTCAAATCTGAGAAAAAACTTCTATACTCATTTTCAGCATCTCCTGTAAACCCAGAAATTACTGGATCTCCTGGTACAGCATCTTCACCGTTTAGAATATTTTTGTCACCTTCTTTGTACTTCTTCAACTCCCACTCTGGTGTTCCAGCTCCATTGGATGGCTTAGTCTGACTGTCTTGTGTCGCCGTTCCAGCATATCTTTCCCATTTGTATATTGGAGTGTTGAACACAGGCCAAGAGTATCTGTAAGTTCTATTATCAACTCCTTTTGGTGGAAAACACCACTTAGGACTTCTAAGAATCCAATCAGCTTTTTTGAAAGGTGTGTCTACTTGTGTGACTGTTGTTCCGTTTAGACCTATTGTCTTCAGAGTTGAGTTTGGATCAAGAGGATTTCCTTGTGAATCAAAAATACCGAGAATAATTGTCTTTGGTTTGAACCCTTCATATGGATCGCCATTATCCTGTAAATCTAAATCTACTTCTTCTTCTGGTTCTTCTTTCTCTGGTGGAAGGTCAATATATGTATATTTATAGTTTACCTCTGGTCTAAATACACCGGTTGAATAAACAGTAGATACTATTTCCCAGATTGTTTCTCCATTTGAAGTTTGTTCTGTACCTGGTCCACCAGATGTGCTTTGTGTTACACCTTTGTTCTCAGGTGACTTCGGATTTTTTTCTCTTTTTACAGTTCCGTCTTTTGAAATTTTAACAAGAGTTCCTTTCTTCTCAAACTTTTGTAACTTGGCTAATGATTTTTTTAATTCATCACCACCACCGAATCCAGTTGCTTTAGGTCTACCACCTTCTTTACCTTTATTAGTATTTGGCTTTTCAGATTGTGTAGTGAGTGGACTTGGTGATAATAGTGGTGCCACTCTTGCTATAATATCTTCAATTTTAGCAACATTTCCAATTACAAGTTTAGCAATTTCCATATATGGTTTTTGAGTCTCAAAAATAGATTGTAGAATGGTCTTCTCAAATCCTTTGAAACCAACACCCTCCATTTTAGGAATTGCAATGTTATCTTTAGGAATTTTATATTTGTCTCCTGTCTTTAGTTTTTCAATATCTGGAATGGGAGAATTTGAAATTCTGGAAAAATTCTCAATAATCTTTTTGTCTTTAGATGCTATTGGATTATTAAAGTTCTTAAACAATGACTCTTGCATTGACTTATCTGCTATTCCTATATCACCTTTTACAAAGTTTTGCAAATAGTCTGTGTTAGGGATAAGTAATGGATAAGATGCAGTTACACCAACCACCTTTGATATTTCACTTACTGGAACAACAGGTGGAAATGATAGAGAAACATGGTATCTACCATCAAAATAAAGAGGGAATCCAATAGGTAAACTCATCTAAATTAGAGAAATTTTAGGATATATATTTTTAATAGTTATATTCCTAAAATTATTCTTCAGTTGACTCTTTCTTAGAAATTAAGTAATTAAAGTTATCAGCAATATCAAATTTATACTTAGAGCTTAGCTTTCCAGACATTTCACCACTTGAGAATTTAACAATGATGAACATATCAATTAGTGTTTGTTCATCTAACTCAAGTTTAATTTTAATCTTAAAGTCATTATTCTCTTCTTCCTCACTTACAGTAAAGTTTACATGGTAATCAAACTTGATTGAAAGATCATCATAGTGTTTTCTAAAGAAATCTCTTGATGGTACTAAATTGAATATATTTCCATTCTGTCCTAAGAAGTAGACAGGTCTTTCTAAACAACCCATTTTCTCAACAAGCGTTTTGAATAACTTCATCTTCACTGTACCATCTGCCAACTTCCAACCATCTTCAAGTTTTTTAATATCATCAACATGATTTGACTTAAGTGATGTTGTAAGTAGATTTTCAAGTATTTTAGAATTAAGAATAACAATTTTTGTTTCCATCCATTCCTTGACTACTCTATCAGTATCCATAAAACAATTATCTTTAGCTTTCCATATTTCATTCATTAAATCTGAAAACTTTAATATATTTTTATCAAATTCTTTTATGAACTCTCCTAAATATTTGAATCTTGGATCTTTATGTCTAATATCAAAATATTCAAAATATCCAATGTCATCAATTCTTTTTGCGTCAATGAATTTTTCTATGTGTTGCTGAATGTTTTTATTAGCATTCTCATAAACAGTTCTTATCCACTGTTGAGTTAACTTATCCCATTTAGGTAAGTAGTCTTCTTTATAAAGCCTATCTATGTCTGCTCCGATTAAGTCATCTGCAAATAAATTAAAAGATGCTGTTTTTTGAGTAGACAAATTTTTATTTAAGTATAAACTAAATTGTCTTCCATCAGTAATTTCAATTACTATATCTTCTTTGTGGTCTTGGTCTTTATTTGGTCCAATCCAATAAATATCTTTAATTAAATCAGATTCTAATTTCTGATCTGGTAATAATTTATCAATAATATTTCTAGCAGTTGTTCTAGCGTTAATTAATTTATCCCAGTCTTTTTCAATATTGAAATCAATTTCATCAAATACAGAATTTACTTTAGATAATTCATTATCTTCAACACATTTATCACCATCAAATTTACCAAGATTTAATCTGTTCTTTGCTAAAATTAGATTTTTCAAATCAGTAACAAATATCTCAGAGTTTTCTGAGTATCTTGCTTTCAATCCTCTGTCTAATAGATTATCAAGAAACTCATTATTAAGAAGAACCATTGCTGTGCAAACCTCTTCAATTAAATTCTTGTAGGAAACTTTTTCTTGTTTAGACTCTTTAAATAGTTTATAATCTCTTAGCCACTTCATTTGATTTATGGTCTCAATATTTTAATATATATATTAAAACTTATTAATTCTTTTTTGATGAAGGTAATCAAAACATATAAACAATTCAAAGAATCCTTAATTATTGACTTAGGAATTCAACCTATTGATATTATGGAGTCTATGAATATATGGCATGATGTTTTACTTTCAGTTATTTCAGCTGAAGAGAAAGATATCTTTAATACACTCAATCTTCCAAAAGATTTCTATAGTGGTAAATTATCTCTGGACTTTTTATCAGATAATATAGAGTTTGTAAACTCTCTTTCATCACTTGGATTAAAAAAATCAGCAATTCAAAATACCGATGATTATCAAACTTTTGTTAACAAACCGTGTAAGTGGATGTTCATCTACGGTATAGAAAGTAATGAATTAGAAAATCCGTCTTATATCATTTTCCAGGTTTGGAATGAATCTTTGATGAAGTGGGAAGATGTTAAATTATATAAAGTGAATGATGATGTGAAAAAGTTCTATGATAAATTAGCATCAAAGACAATAGAAGTAACTGACGGAGATGATAACTATATCTATGTAACCGCCAATGGTAATGACTGGGAACTTCAGAATTTAAATCAGGAAAATGATATTTATAAAAGATTTTTCAGAAAAGATGAGTTACAGAAATTACTAAATGATAGAAAAGTTACCGTATCAATTATTTAATTGATTTTCAATATATCTTAATACAAGTTGTTCTTTTTCTTTCTCATCTTCACTATGAAACCATTTCCAGGTAATAGTTGATTCCATAAATGTTATTCTACTCTTGAGACTGTTGATTTTATCAACTATCATTTTATTGTCTTTCTCATCTACTTCATAATCTAAGTCTAACTCATCACATATTGAGTAGATACCGGCTATATCATTTGCCTCGTAAAAAAAGGTAGATTTCAAATATAACTCATTTAATTTTTTGTTTGATACTTTATCCGGATGTGTTCTTTTAACTATTTCCCTATAGAGTTTTTTTATTTTAGATACTTCTATTTCTACTTCAACAAAAGAAGTCTGCTCAACAATCTCATCAATGAACTCATCTAAGGAGATTTCTTTCTCATCTGATTCTGTTATTCCTTTTATTATCTCCTGTCTTTTCTTGAATACATTTTCAATTTTACTGTTAATTTTTTTATCAAAAATATCTTTCAAGTCTGGATGTTTTATAAGCAAGTCATTGACACTTCTAATGAAGCTGTTGTCGGCTTCTTGAACAAGTTCATTTTTATATATGAAGTCTGATTCAATGAAGTCCAACTCTCTTAGAAGTTTCTTAATCTCAAGTTGCTTGATTTTGTTCATTAACAGTTTTTCCGAATTTGATAAAATATATATAATTCAAACTCTGATTTGTTACAAAAAAATGAGTATAATAAAAAAATATAATGACTTCATGGGAGGTTCAAACATCAGAAGATTCATGAATCATATGGTAGTTGAAGGAACTACCAAATCTTGGTTTTTTGGTAAATCAAAGTCTTTCGAGTTGCACATATATTATACTCCAGTCAAAAAAACAATTGTAGAGATAAAATTTTACTCTGATGATAATTTAGATATAGATTCTATAAAACCTGAGTTTAAGTCTGGTGATAATATAGAAGTAGCAAAAAGTTGGATTGAAAAGAATAATTGTAAAATAAGATTTGATTTATCCAGATTGGATTAATAATATATACTCTATGAAAAAAATGTCACTATATCAATTATATCTTCTGAAAGAGAAAATGGAAAAGGAGAATCTCACAGATGACTCATATGTTTCTCTTTGTGAAAAAATTAAAAATATAGAAGATATGTTAGTTGAGGATGGTGGTGGTACTTCTGCTACTGGTGGTCCATCAGTTGGTGGTATGGGCCAAGTTGTTTCTTCTCAACCTTCAGGTTTAGCTGGTGCAACTATTGGTGTAAACTGGGCATCTCAAGGTGGAACAACTGGTTCAGGTGATGTTGCAGTACCATACAATCCAAGTGGTTCTAATAGAGTTTTTCATAAAGTTCCTGCTATGGGATTTGGTCACGGACCAAGAACTGGTAAAAAGTCAAGGACTAAAAAGTTAGATTTGAAAGCTCTTAAAAATATTTTTGCTAAAAAACAAGACTATACATCTGGACAAGGTGAAGTAAAGAAAGAACCAAAAGTTATGAGTTTTGATAACTTTATTAAGAATGATATAAACACAGTAAAAAAGTAATAATTATATGAACTATATTAAGTTATTTGAAGAATTTGAAGAATTCAAAAAGCCAACTTTTCTACAGAGAGCATTCAAAGGTGCAAAGAGATTCATAGGAGTTGAATCTAAAGAAGATAGAGAATCAATAGAAACTATTAATAGAACATTGGATAGTGGTTTTGATTTTGTCAAAGGTATCAGAGAAATTAAACCTGGTGTGATTGTTTGTAATTTAGTAAATGGTAATGTTACTGTAGATTTAAATGATGAAACAATAATTTTCAGAGGCAAAGAATTAGAACTTTCAGATATGAATTATGAATGTCAAGAATTATACAACAAACTCAAAAGAAAACAATCATGAAATATCTAAAAACATTTGAATCTTATAAAGTCAATGAATTATTGGCCGGTCATATGGGAGCTGTTCACGCAGCGACAAGAAATATGAAATCAGCGAGTGGTGAAGAGCCATCTGATAAAGCAGATGAGTTTTCTCTTTCTATTTGTACAAATCCTTTGTATAAAAAATTTGCTAACTACAATTATACATTGAAAAATGTAGAATTTGAAAAAGTAGAGCCTAAAAAAGGATTCATGTCAAAACTATTTAGCGGTAGTTCTTCTATAGAATTTACATTTTCAAAATTACAAGATAAATCAGAAGCATTCTTGACTTTGAAATTTAAAGATGGTAAGTTTGTATTAGCAAACTCATCTACTTCAGATAAAGTTGTGGCTACTATTCCAGATGGTGAACAAGCTGATAAGTTCATAAAGTATCTTCTCGGCCAATCTCAGTGGAAAGAGAAACTTAAAGAAAGTTTTTCTGATATTGATAAATCATTAACAAAAGAATCATTCAAATAGATGAGGCATATAAAAACATATGAGTCTTTTAGACCACTTTCTTATAGTGGTGGTGATGTTACAACAATGCCAGTAATTGGTAAAGTTATTACAAAACCAATTGGTCCATTTGAATCAGGTGAATATGATATTGTTGAAATAATTGAAACTGAAAAAGGTCCTATCTATGTTGCTAATATGTGGTATAAAGAATGGAAAAGAATACCACAGTTAATACACTCAGAATTAGTTGAAGAGTTTATACCAGTTAGTAATGAGTCTTTTGATATGAATAAATCTAATTGTGATAGATGTGGTAAATCTACAAACGGTTCAACTATAATGTCTATATTCAATGATGATATAATTTGTATGCCTTGTAAAGAAAAAGAAAAACAAGATCCAGAATATAAGGCAGCATCAAAAGCTGAAATGGAAGCAGTTAAAAGAGGTGTGAGAAATTACAAAGGTGCTATTCCTGATTATAAACCACTTAATTAAACTCCGTAAGTGTTTCTAGTTCTTTCAAAGTGACTTAAAATATCACTATCAGACAACGCTCTACCGTAAATACTTACTGCCGCAATGTAACCATCCCAGAAAGAAACCGGTGATCCGAAGTAGTGACTACCTATATAGGTGTTTTCAGCAGTATAATTTTCAGTTACTGATGAGTTTGTGTCTACTAATGCACCATTTATAAATAATTTCAAAGTGTTTGAGTCTGTGTTAAATGTCATACTTACATGTTTCCATTCATTTATGACAAATGCGCTTGAAACCGCAAAGTAATTACCACCAACTCCAGCATATAATGTACCACTAGCACACCAGAATGGTGAATTTTGAGATGAAACTATATTATGTGATCCACTGATATTTTCAGCATACACCCACGCACTTATACTATAACTTGAACCTGTTGTTATTGGTTGATTAATTAAAACATGGTCATTAATTCCATCAAAGCTAAAAGTATCAACGCTTGATAAGTTTGTCCAAGTAGCTCCTGAAATAGTACCATTGTTACCTTTAAGACTTAAATCTGTCCAAGTTGTTCCAGAACCTGGATAAGAAATGCTGTTACCAGCATCTAAGTTTAATAAAAGTTTATTATCAAATAATGAACTATATTGATTATAACTATTTGATATTGCTGAGGAGTTTAAGTCATAGTTGTAAATTTTCCACTGACCAACATAACCATTCAGATAACCAGTCGCTCCACCAATGTATGTACCAGATTGATCAAACCTACCAAGAGTTAAATAGGTATCACCTGGACTTAACTTTGTTATTGTTTGTGAGTTTATGAACACTCCGTCTACATATAGCTTTAGTACTGTACCATTATAAGTAGAGACTATGTGATACCAATTATTAGCGGAAAAATTAGGTCCTTGTATATACCCACCAAAATAAACCCCAATATTTATTTTACCACCAACAAATGCTGACTGAGCATCACACCAACCAGTTGGTGCTGGTCCACCCCACTCTGCTATTATTGTGCCATTTGATGTTGTTTTTGGTAGAACCCAAGTCTCAAATGTAAATTTATTATCTAAACTAGTACCAAATGATGGTGATTGTATATAACCACTGACTCCATTTAATTCAATGACTTTTATATCATTGTAATATTTATCAGCATATGTTCCGATTATTGTAGAGTCATTATTGAAAGCAGAAAGGTCATTCATATTTGCCCCGACTGAACTAGTGCCTGACAAAAACATTACTAAGTCTCCTAAGTCTACATAAGATGACCAGTATCCATTTGAATTTAACCAAGTAAGTGCTGTGTTTCCATCAACAAATGGTGTCTGACCTGTTCTTGCTGGTAATTTATTTACCAATTCTAAAAAACTTTGTTCTGTTTTCAATAAAGTAGCCCAGTAAGTAGGAGTATCTGAAACAGCCACCCCTGTATTATTACCAGTTGTTCTTCCAACTAAACCAGCTGTTGTTGTATCTGATATTATTACATATCCATTAGTGTCATAGTTTTCATCTATACCTGGTAAAAAAGGTATATCATTAGGACTAGCAATACCAGTAGTATCTATTGCTACACTTCCTACTTTAGTCCATCCAGATGGTGCTGAACCAGCTCCAACGTATTTTGCTGCGTAAATTGGCATAATTAATTTATGTTTGATTTATATATTAAAAACCACATAATAAACTTTTTGGTAATTTCAAGTTATAATTATAAAATATTTATCCACAATGGTAAATAAAAAAGAGAAAGTAATAATTTTAGGCAAGTCTGGTAGTGGTAAAGATTTCTTGATGAGAAAGCTCGTTGAGAAAGGACTAAAAGGTTGTCTTAAGTGCACAACAAGACCTCAAAGAAAAAATGAAATACAAGGCATAACCTATAATTTTATTTCTGAATCTGACTTTACTCAATCAATCAATGAAAATAAATTTTTAACTTATCAAACATTTTTCGTTACTCCTGAAAATAAAGAAGCAGAGACTTGGTATTATGGGATAACTTTAGAAGAGTTTGAAAGTTCTCAAGTTTTTATTATGACACCTGGTGAATTTGATAATCTTACTACAGAAATGAGAAAAGGTTGTTTTGTAGTTTACCTTGATATTGATAGGAAAACAAGAGAGTCAAGACTACATTATAGACAGGATAAAAATGATTCTATAAAGAGAAGATTAGACTCTGATGAGTTAGACTTTCAAAATTTCAGAGATTATGACCTAAAAATAACAGATCCTGATTTCTCAGCTGACGATGTTTATGATTTGATGGATTAAGGCTCTACTTTTCCCTCAAACTTTAGTCCTTTTAATTGACCGTTTATAGAATTACAAGTAGCTTCTGAGTGAGAAATGGTATTTTCTAATACAGATAGTAAGATATTTAATATTGAATATACCTTTAAGAAGTTCTTTTCAGAATCATAGAATTGAGAATTACAAATTCCCTCAATTAAATCAATAGTCAAAGTTATAGTATCATTGTTTTTAGCCTTCATCTTTTCAACTATAATCTTTGGAATACCAGCATCTATCATTTCTCTTTCATAATCATAAACAATTTGATTGATTAAATCTAAAAGCGCTTTCCATACTTTAGCGTCATCCATAAGCTGATAATCTTTGCTGACAACAAACTCAGAAATTTTCTTTTTGTAAGACTTAAGATAGATTGTTAAATATTTTCTAAAAACAACTGTTCGGTACTCAGTTGAGAATTGTATAGTTGGAACTTTAGAATAAGTCCAAAAGTCTATGTAATTAAAGATGTCGTGATTTGTAATATCAGAGTCTGTAATCATTTTTACATGAGAATTAACATCTTTAGTTTTGTTTCTCATAAATTTTTCTACAAACTTATCAGAAATTTTTCCTAAAAAGTTACTAAACCATTGACTTTTCAGCATACTGATTAAAAGGAAAATAAAAACAACAAATACAGCACCTTTTGTGCCATACTTATCAATAATTGAAGTCAAGTCACTAATACCCATTTATAAAATTATCTTTTGTATAGGGTTATATATTTATTATTCATTTCCGAAAATGTAAAAACAATAAGTAAACGAGACATTTTAATATATAAATAAAATATTTTTTTGTTATGAATCTAAGATATAATGTAAATAAAATTCACAGTGACTTGATTTCTCAATTTCCAGCTGGTGAAGTTAAGATTGAAGAAAAGTCAAATCTAAAATTTGGCAACTATGTAGAAATATCCGTCGTAAATGAAGGAAAAGAAGTCAAAATGATTATAGAGAAGTCATCTTTAGAAAATTATAAATTCAATTGGTCATATTCAGAGAATCCTCTAAATGAAAGTTCTGATTTAGTAAATAGAACATCAACTATTGATGAGTTATCATCTGATGTAAAAGATGTATTTGTAAAGAATAGATTTAGTGAAGATTATTTGAAAGAGATAAATAAATAATAAATACTTATATGAATTTTATAGAAATTACATTTACTAATATTAAAAGTGAAATTGAAAGATTTCTGAGGTCTGAGCACAATAAAGGTAATATACTTTTTAGTCCGGCTTCACCTTATGGTCAAATACTATCTGTATTACAGAACCTACATCAAATGTCATTTCTATATCTTAAGAATACAATAGACCAGTTTGACTTAGGAGCTGTCAATTCAAATAATGAAAGAGTTATCAGAAACGCTGCTATTTTAGCTGGTCATATACCAGGTAGAGGTATAAGTGCTACCGGAACTTTGAAGTTCACTCTTAAATCTAATGTTGATTTAGACAAAGAGGTTCCTGGTGGTAGAGTTACAATAATTAATAGAACAAGAATAAAGAATAATACAAATACTTATTCATATCTTATTAATTTAGGAGTAGAAAGAACAACCTATAAAATTACACCAGGATTTCAATTTTTTCTACCAATAATCCAAGGTGAATGGTCTGAGAACTCAAGAACCAGTGATGGTACACCATTACAGACATTTAACTTCGCTGAGGTTGGCTTCAAAGATGTAGAGAATTTTAATGTTGAGGTCATTGTAAATGGTGAATTTTGGTCTATTAAGAAACACATATATGAAATGATACCAGATGAGAGAGCTTGTGTAGTTAGAACTGGTTTTAATGGTGGAGTTGATGTAATATTTGGTAACGGTGGTTTTGGTGCTATTCCAGATATCGGAGCTTCAATAAGAGTTAACTATATTGTGACTGATGGTCAGGATGGTAACATTTTCAGGAGGACAAGAAATGATTGGAAATTTGTTGATGAAGCATTTGATGGTAATGGTGATACTTTAGACTTAACAAAAGCTTTTGATATTGATATCTATACTGATATAAACTTTGGTGCTGATGGAGAAGACTTACTATTCACTAAGTCAATTTTACCAATCGCTAGTAACAACTTTGTTTTAGGTTTACCACAACAATATGCATATGAAATCAAAAAATTAGGTGTTTTCTCACATGTTAATGCTTATGAAAAGACTGGTACTATATTTATTGTGGCTACTCCTAATATCAAATTATTCAAGAGTCAAGACTCTAATTATTTTTCAATTGATATTAGAGCGTTCAGTTTGGATAATTATGAGAAATCTAAAATTGATAAGTATCTTAGAACGGGTGGTAATTTACAGTTGACAAGAAAATATAGAGTTACATCTCCTGACTTATCATATTATGTGATGAATGTTTTTGTAATACCTTATTCTGATGCTCAAGATGATTCCGTGAACTCTCAAATTTTAGAAAAAATATCAGACTACTTCTTAAATCTTTCAAGAATTGATAGAATTCCAAAACTTGATGTTATAAAGGCTTTATCTTCAATAACTGATATTCACTCTGTGGATATACAGTTTATTGCTAAAAAGAATGAGGACTATCATAGAAATGCTAAAATTGAAGTTCAAAACAGATTAAATCAATTCAATACACAATTTCAGAATGATGTTTCTGTTTCTAATGTTTTACCTGATTATGTACCTACAGAAACTAAAGGATTAGATCCAGTGTTAGGTGATATTCTTTTTGAACCTAATGAGATTCCAATTATTAGAGGTGGTTGGTTTGATAGAAATGAATTGTATTATTCTGATGATATTGATGGAAATGCATTGAAGTCTGTTAATATTATCAAAAAAGGTACAGTTGATTCTAAGAACAGACCTATGATGTAAAAATAAAATAAATAAATGTTATACGAAAGACAAAACTTACCAGAGTTACACTATTTGAAACATCTTCATGATGATGATTCTTCAAAGAAATACATAAAGTATGATGATATGCTATTGGATAAGAGTTTATCACCTCATATGTTTGAGAACAGTCTTATGAATAACTGGTTGAAGAGAATGCAGCCTCTTGTTGCTTTACTTTTTGACCAGATGAATGTTATGAAAAACTTTAGAAACTATATGGTAGACAAGTATGACTACAGACAAAGATAATTTTCAAAATTCAAAAAACTAAATAATTTATTTAATATATAATAGACAAAACAATAAAACACTAATAATGGCAGAGAATTCAGAAAATAAAAAAATTGTCGGTTTCAAAAAATTTACTGACATAAAAGGAAAGTCTAAGATTGAAGAAGTAAATCCTTCTTTATCTGCTGCTCCATTCACAGATTCTGACATACCTATGAATCCTAATTTATCTAAGGATTCTAAAAAGATAGAGAAGCCAGTTTCTAGAAAGAATCTTATGCCACAAGAACAAGATGTTGATCTTCCAGAAGATAGTGAAGAGTTTTCTAATGATATAGACATGGAAGAAAAAACACATGAAGGAAAAGTAGACTTTACTGGTAAAGTTGCTAAATTTCCTAAAAACACTAAAGCTTCTAAAGCTTACAACTTCTTAGAGAATGTTAAAGTTTCTAAGAAATCTATCTGGTACATTATGGTTGAAAAACAAGATAATGAATTACAGATGGTAAAATATAACTACAAAGAAGGTGTAGATTTATCAAAGTTTGTAAATGAATTAAAATCATATTATACAAAAAAATACGGCAAGGATATTAAATTTATGGAGGCCATTTCGAAAATTAAAGTTGACGGTAACGACAAATATTCAATGGTTAAAAACATCCCGCTTATTGAAGTAGAAGGTAAAAAAATGATTACTAGAATCACTGAAGACTTGATTAAACTTCTCTCAAAATAAGATAAGCGTTTCATATATATCCGAAAGCCCACTAATTTATTAGTGGGTTTTTCATTTTAATATATATGATATTAAAATTTAATTTTGTAAAATGAAACACTTAAAAAGATTTAATGAGAGTTTTGAAAAAACTTTTCAAGTTCCAACTGAATTCAGAATACTGATTCAAGACATCGGACCAAATCCTACAGCACAAGATATAATTGAATGTTGGAATGACTGTATCGAAGAAAATCCTATAAGATTCTACCACGAAGGTTCTAATAAATTTATATTAGAAGATGGTGAAAGTACACCAGAAGATGTATTTATTTGTCTTAATGACTATTTAATGGGTGATGATGTTTATGAAGGAGCAACTGAGAAAGCAGCAAAGAGAAAAG
>JACCDU010741611.1_pt1 | contig 33955 bp, 23 predicted proteins | sample 7446081 | NCBI WGS metagenome assembly JACCDU01 (sample SAMN15323447, study PRJNA562643) | freshwater metagenome | isolation source: river surface water | place: USA:Blue River Watershed | collected 2017-08-17
CCCCTGGCCGTACCTGATACGGCGGCCGGCAAAACATCAAAGGAAATCAAAATGCGTCACGGACACGGACTTCGCAAACTCAACCGCACTAGCTCACATCGTTTGGCGATGTTGCGCAACATGATGAATTCGCTCATTGAGCACGAAGCCATCAAGACCACATTGCCAAAGGCCAAAGAATTGCGCCGCGTGATTGAGCCAATGATCACTTTGGCCAAAGAGCCTACTGTTGCAAACCGCCGCTTGGCATTTGACCGCTTGCGCGATCGTGACAGCGTTGTGAAGTTGTTCAACGAATTGGGCCCACGTTTCAAGACACGTCCAGGTGGTTACACCCGCATCTTGAAAATGGGTTTCCGCGTGGGTGACAACGCACCGATGGCATATGTTGAATTGGTAGACCGCGCAGAAGTTTCTGAGGCTTCTTCTACCGAAACAGCTGCTTAATAGGTTATACTAATCCTCTTGACGCGCGATGGAGCAGCCTGGTAGCTCGTTGGGCTCATAACCCAAAGGTCGTAGGTTCAAATCCTACTCGCGCAACCACCAATACTTTAAGTTTTTCGAGTTCTTCGGAACCACTTAAAGTTTCTAGCCAGTCTAGATTTAACACGGCCTCCAGGCCGTGTTTTTCTTTGTGTAGTGTGATTTCCCCTAGCAAGGCTTGCAAAAGCGTTCTAGAGTGCTCCAGCTTGGCTTCTAGGGCCGTTCCTATGTTGTCAAGGGCCTTGCGATAACGGCCTAGTACGTCAGGCATGGCCTCGGCCATGCGAGTAATGGCTCGTTCATCCAAGGCCATTGCAGCTTGAAGCCTTCTATCGGCCATAGCTTTTTTGTTCTCAGCAGCCTCTAGTGCTTCTTTAGTTGTTTGGGTCACGATGCCAGCCTTAATGGCATTCATGATGTTGTCAATCTCACGTTGGACTGCGTCGACATCACGCTGCGCTTGATTGACATTGGTTTTTACCTCAGCGACTCGACTATTCAATTGTTTTTTGACTTCTTCCATAAATACTTCGCAAGCCTCAGCTGTCAATAATTGCTGACGGATTACGTCAAGTAATTTCTTTTCTGCTTTGCGGCGCGGCAAGCGAATCTCATTCGGGCAGGCAGCATGACCGCCATTGATGTTTTGAGCGCAGGCATAGGACGTGACACTATGCATCACATAATTTGCACGGCAATGTCCACACTTAAGTAATCCGGAAAACAAGTATTTGAAGCCGCGACCACTGGAGCATCCTTTGGCGCTTGATGCACGGAGCCCCTGTTTAATCCGATCTCCCATTTCAGCTTGTAGCCGTGCTTGACGGGCCTTGACCTTTTCCCACAGCGCGACATCAACGATGCGTAATTCAGGCATGTCAGTAATGATCCACTCGCTCTCAGGTCGCTTGATATAGGTGCGCCGACCTGTGTCGGGATTCTTGAGCCATTGGCGGCGGTTCCAAACCACGCGCCCTGAGTAAAGTGCATTGTTCAAAATTCCCGTACCTTCGATCTTGTCGCCATAGATTGCTGATTGCAGCCACTTGCCACCACGGGGTGAAGGAATGCCCTGCTCGTTAAGCTTCTTTGCAATAGCTCTTGGCGACCAGCCTTTAGCAAAGAGGTCAAAAATTTGAACAACAACTTTTGCTTGTTCAGGATTGACCTCCCGTCGCACCGACAAGACAACAGGGCGACCTAAAGGGTCGAGTCTGCTTGCATCTTCAATCGGTCGGTGATAGTAGCCATAGCTGCGCCCGCCTGTGCTGTTACCGTTAAGCGCTTGGCCTGTTAAACCACGATGCGTTTTTTCTCGAAGATCATCAAGGAACATCTCGTTCATCAAGCCACGCATCGATGACTGAATTTTTTCGCCCTTGGCAGCACTGTCGTAGCCATCACTCACGCCAATGATGCGCAGACCTTGATACTTGAAACGGCGAATGAGTGTCTTGGTTTCAATGTCATCACGGCTAAAGCGAGAAAGGTCATCGACCAATAAAACGTCAAATTCTCGATCGCCTGCCGCTTTAAGCATGGCCTGAAATCCGGGGCGGTCTTTAGAGGCTCCGCTGATGGCCTTATCCTCAAAGCTTGCTGTAATGTTCCAGTTGTTGCGAGTCGCATAGTTGCGGCAATTGCGCACTTGGTCTTCGATGCTTGCATCACGCTGCTGAGCTGTGCTGAATCGTGCGTAGGTGATGACACGCAAATTTGTGGAGGTAGGCGCGTGGGACGTCGCGCTTAGCGCGGCACCTCGGGCGTCAAGGTGGTGGTCGTATGACATGGGAAAACTCATAACTTTCTTTAAATATTTAATCTGGAATACAAGGGTTCAAAACCTTGTATGTATGAATCTATCGCGCCAGGGTGAGTTCGTACACAGTAGGTTGAAGACGATCAATGGTTCTTTCGCAATGCGGGGCAAAAAGGCTTTGTGCTGAATTGCTGGGCAGGAGCGGAAAGCCAAAATGGCCTACTGCATCGACGCTGGGGGCGTTTTGGCCAACCTGGCCAACCTTTTAGTCACTTTGATTCAGTGATGAGGGTGGTACCCAAAGTACGTGAGTACCATTTCGGTGAGTAAAAAGTAGCGGCCAGGTTGGCCAGGTTGGCCAGAGCTAACGCAGAGCATGGTTAGAACTTTCGCCCCTGCGCCTTCTTCGTGGCCCGATACTCTTTGACCTCTGGCCAATCAATGTCGGATTCCATGTACTTATCGAAACGCTTGCGGCATGTGTACAGATTCGGAAAACACCAAATCCGTTCGCGTTTGCCGTTGACCATCGCACGATCTTCATTGACAGCAAGGATGTTTTTAAGTGTGTTGCTGAACTTGATCAGGTCACCACGTCGACGCTCGCCAATGTCGCTGGCGTTGTCAAGATAGCGTTGATAAAGAACATTTTTGGGAACCTCAAGAGCCCAATCATCAGTCAAAGATGGACCGTTTATCCCCTCCATAAGCATCTCAAAAATAAAACGCTGCATGGAGTTGAATGATTCAAGCTTTTGCTCAAAAAGTGCTTTGGTTTTTGGAACCGAACGCAGCTCAATGCGAGAGCAATCCAAGTTTGCAAGATGGTGCGCCCATGCAGCAAGACCACCGTTTTCGATGTGGTCAGCTAAAGCCTTGAAATACGCAATATCACCTTTGCGCTTATCACTGACATCCAGTACCAAAAATCGACGCGCCCCGTTGCCAGCAGGAACCACCCATTCGCTATTCGAGGCCATCAAGAAACGCGCATAGTTAGAGAGCTTGATGGGCTCCTTGCCTTTGTGCTCGACGACGATCTCGGACTCAGTAATCAATCCTTTGAGTACACCCTCCAGTTGCTTGTCGCCAGCCCAAAATGCCTCATCTAAAAAGGCGAATAGCATTGCCTTGAGGATGCTATTAAAACGTCCCATCACCTGCATGGCTTGCATGATGTGTACGGAGTGTGGGGCGGTCAATTTCAAAATAGCCTTGCCAAAGATACTTTTACCTGTGCCTTCTGCTCCGCGCAGCACAACAGCGACACCTGGCAGATGTGCTGGCTTTTGCACAATGTTGGCAACCCATGCTTCGAGGTAGCTAAATATCGCAGCATCACCACAGCAAATGATGTCACGGATGTGTTGGCGCAGTAGTGTGCAGTCACCAGCTTTTGGCGTCACGCCTAGGCCTTGATACAGGTTGTATTCAGTTGGCTCCGCCCCATTTGGTTCAAACACGACACGGGTGTACTCACGGCGCTGTGGATGGCCTAGCCATGCTTGTGCTGCGGGAATAATCTTGCCCGTTCGATCAATCGCATATCGATTGCGCATCCGTAAATTGAAGTCTGAGGGCTTCATGTACGTAACCTCGAAAAAACCTTGTGCGGTAATCGTTTCATCTTGAATAACGGCTTGACCTTCCAACGAAACGATGCTGTACCTTTGGTTAAGCTCATGCACCAGCTTGTCGATATGCGGCATTAGCTCGATGGGTTCGAGGGGCAAGGATTCGAACATAGCCTTGACAGCAGGAACACTTTTTCCGCTTTTACAAAGTTGAGCCAAAAGATCGTCGAGAGCCACCTTTTGCGGTGCCGTAGTGGTGTGTAATTTGGTGGGCGTATTCAATTTGGCACTCCCGTTAATGTTCTGATGCAATCGTTCAAGAGGTTTTCAGACATGCGAAGACGGGAAACTTTTGCGCCGCGTGAGTGCAGCATGTGGGCAAGGCGGCGTTCTGCGAGTTGCACGGATGCCTTGTCGATGATGTCACTGTCAAAAATGATCACGACATGGCGCTGATCAAAATTAAATTCATCCCACTGAGGCAATGGAATACCGCCCTTACGCGCCCAGCAATCTACGCCGCCCAGCCCGACACACGGCAAGCCAACCTTGCAAGCAATGGCCGCTTTTTTCTCGCCCTCTGTGATGTAAAGAGTTTTGTCAGGGTCACTTTTGACCGTGCGCCAATCAATACCGCCGATACATGGCAGATATAGCTCTGGCGAAGAACCGGTTGGCTGAAAGTAGCGCTGCAATTTGCCGCGTCTTGAGATTGGAACGGTGAGGCGTGTGCGCTTTAAGCTGGAACCGTTGCCATAGGGCATGACAAGGTTGCCGTGCTTATCTTGAAACCATCCAAGTGCGAGTGCGTCCTGTTCTGTGAGATTGCTCTTTGCGAGGTCATCAAGAATGACCTGCGACAGTCTGCTTGGTGTAAGTGTCTTCATGGCTTTACTCCATGCGTTGCTAAAGCAGCTGCAAAATGCTTAGTGGCTTCTATAGCTGTCGGCCACATAAAACTACTGACTGCGGTTTCGGAGACTTGCGCGTAAAGCCAGAAAAAGATAGCGGGGTCGGTTGGGTGTTGATAAACCTTAGCCAAAGTGACAACCTCCTTGGGCTGTGGTTTACGGGCTGTTGAGATTGTGTTCAAGGTGATGTCCTTCATGCTTGTTCGTTCTCAGGCATATCGCCCTCGTTAGAACATAGTTCGGGTGAAAGCGCGGACGTGGCTTGTTCAGCAACGAGTTCATCGATCACGAATTCCGCCAGTAGCGCCAAGAGATCACGGAGTGCGGCGTTCATGGGCTGCGCTCCGTTGAGCTCGATGAGCTTCTATGGGGGTGACAATGCATCCACCACTAGCCATAAGTGGTGAGTTAGTTAATTCAAGTGAAAAGAATGGCATGTCAGCAAAACCCTAAGAAGGGTTTGACTATCGCGCCAATGGAAGTTGGGCTAGTGGCTAGCTCAACAGCTTTCGATCAAGGCGTCGGATCGCTGAGCGCACTGTTTCAGACTTGACTTGCTTGATCCCGTATTTGGGGTGTGCGTTATGAGCCTTGCTGATCACAATCGAGCGTGCTTTTTGACTAAGGCGTGGGCGGCTGATTTTTAATTCAGCATCTTCTTCTACCCATCGCTTGTGAGTCTTAGAAAAGTCTTGAAGGCGCTCAGAGCTTCTACCGCCACGGGCTCCATTGATGCGTTGCTTTTCTCCAATATCCGCATCAGGCTTGAGATAAGCGGTTATTGCGTTTATCGCTGCGTCAAGAGCTTCAATGATGGCATCAGTTTTATCGCTCGTCGATGTTGCAGGGGCTGTTTCTGCATAATGGTTCATCGCAACTAACGCGTAATCAATTTCCAAGATTGACTCACGGAGCTTTGTCGCCCTACCTTGAGATTTCTTCTGCTTACTGGAGGGCTGGGTATCCACGCAATGTAGCTCGGGATACCAGGAAAAATCGTAATAAATATCGATCGGCCAACCTAGCGCAACAATCTGGTCAAAGGCATCTCGTCTTGCTTTCACCAGCTTCTTGGCGATAGCGTTCATGCGTTTCGCGGTTGCATCTATAGTCGAAACTTTCGGTATTTTTGGCATATTAAATTTATTTGAATTAGTTGCTGTGTTAGAGGCTCGGGGGATTTACACCAAATCAGAAAGTTGGATGCGTCATGGCGGCTATAGCGTCGCAGGGGTGTCCAGTCAGGTTTTAGAGCTATTGGCAAGGCATAGGCTTGTTGCTGCGTAAACAGAAATTTGATTTTCAATCAAACAATCAAGCACGCCAAAGATATCATTCCTGATCAATTAAATTCAGTCTACGTGGCGCAGTTAGGTAGCTAAATGGACGTTTCTAGAATTGGAGTTAATGTGAACGGGGTCTTTGCAAATCGGAATGACAAGCGTGACTTTGTGGTCAATGAGTTGGAAGCACAGAGCGTAGATGGTTGCAATGTGTACATAGCAGTTGCCTTTTTCACTGAGGCCAGTGTCATAGATCGACTTGTCGACAAAGGCTGCACTGTTCGGCTTGTGGTTCGATTGGGTTTTCCGACCAACCCAAGGGCACTTGAACAGGCCATGAAGCACCCTCAAGTCAGCCTGCGTTTCTATACTGGTCACAGCTTCCATCCGAAGCTATACATTTTTGGCGACAGTACAGCGTTAATTGGTTCTGCAAATTTGACCAACGCAGCCATTCTTTCAAATCAAGAAGTCGTGGTCAGCATCGCGTCAAATGATGAACGATTTTTTGAACTGGCGGAAATTTTCGAAGGCTATTGGAACCATGCGGAGGTACTTACTGCCGGCGTGTTGCAAACCTATAAAACGTTGTATCAGGAATACTCGAAGTACGAGACCGCTACTGACCAATTAGGACAAAAATTACTCGCGAAGCTCGGCAATACATCGCCGCCCAACATCACTCGCGAAAAATCTAAAGTAACTCCACGCTCATTATTTCTCTCGGACTTTCGTAAAACCTACCAAGAGGCCGTTGCAGCATTCAATATTGTGCGAGACATCTACCAGGCGGCAGGCTATCGCAAGGTCGATGAGGCGGACATTCCCCTGCGCATTGAAATAGACTCATTTATTAGCTTTGTACGTGAGACAGATGCCAAAGGCGAATCTTGGAAATCAGCCCCGTTTCGCAATCCGCAAGAACAGGCCCCAATCATCCAAAGTTTGATTGAAAATTGGCGAAAGGTTCGATGGCCGCATTTTGAAGACAGAATTGTTGGCACAAACTATCCTCGCTTGAAGAAGATATTTAGTTCACGCGAGTCAATTTTGTCCGCGAGCGATGACGATCTTTTTGACGCGCTGGCAACTTTGCATTCGTTTCATGATCGATTCCGTTTTTTTGATGGTGGCATGCCGACATGGAAGAGGGAGTTTCCAAAATTTAATAAGCCACAAAAGATCCGTGAGTCGCTGAGTTATCTGGTTTTTGGGGAAGATGATATTGAGACACGTATGGCAAACGTCATTTATGACCCTCAGTACAAGCTTTCGCAATTTGGTCAAGCCAACGTTCAAGAAATCATTGGTTGGTGCAATCGCGAAGAACTCCCAATCATCAATGGGCGAACGACTAAGGTACTGAAATTTTTTGGTTCTAAAGTTCGCCAGCTTTAATGTGCGAAGTACTGCACTGCTGCGTATGCATCAAAAATAAATATCCCTGCACATCTGCTTGAGCCGTATGGGGTTGTCTTCCACGTACTGCGCGGTCATTGCAATAGAGGCGTGCCCCATGAGGCGTGACACGGCTTTGATGTCAGCACCTTTTTCAATCAAAGTGGTGGCAAAGGTGCGCCTCCCCGAGTGGCTTGAGGCACCGTAAATTTTGGCATTGGCATATATGCGGTGAAAAAGTTGTTGCAAAGTGTTGGGTGTAAATGCCCCGCCTTTTTGTGACATGAACAGCGGGGCATTGTGGTTGAATAAAACGCCCTCTTGATTTTGGCGCGCGTCTAAATAGTCTTTCAGCACCTGCACGAGCTTGGGGTGAGTGATGTACGCCACCCGTTGCTTGGCCCCTTTGGTCATGGATGCACTGAGATTGATTTCATCATGCAGTTGCCCCTCGGCGCTGAGTACATGATGAACCTTCATGCTGGCGAGTTCCTTGGCGCGAAGCCCTAAACTGAATGAGCACCAGAGCAAGGCCGCATTTCGTTTGGCGTGGGATTTTTTGAGCAGGGAGAGGTCAACTTTGCAGATTTCACTCTCAGTGAGAACTTTGGCCTTGCCTTCTTTCATGCGACACCTGCGATGTTTACAAATTGCACGCGGTAGATGTTTTAAAACATTGTTCCGGCAGGCCATGAATGGACGACCTCCGAAGCGTTGCGGTGCTTAGCAATGTGTACAAGTCATAGTTAGTAAACATTTTTCTAAAAAGTCGATCAAGTAGTCTGTTCGATTAAGAATTTACAGCCCAAAGCCAATCGTTCATCGGGCCAGAACAATGCTTTTTCCAAACATCAGCAGTGTCAAAGCCTGAGCGATCTACATAGACAACGAATTTTCGATTCATCCCGCCAAAACCATTTTTGGCATGGTATTGAGCACAAACAATCCGACTGTCTTCACTGACACGCATGGATTCGAATACCAGTGAGTCTGGGTCACGTAGCGAATCACGCAAGGCTGCTTTGACTGCTCGTGCGGCGGTTACCTGTTCGAGACTGCGAGCATTTTTTGCTTGTTCTGCCAAGGCTCTTTGTTCAGCTTGCGCCATGCGCTCGGGACTAAGCCTTAAGAAGGCGATGCTGGCAATGGAATTTAGGCCGCCAATCAAAAGGAGGAAGACGAAGGCCTTCATTTTCCAGTTGAGCCGTTTGAACCATATGAGTGTTGACTTGAGCATGGGAACTTCCTTCGAAATAGGGTTGTACAGGGCAGCGTTAAAAAATTGTACTGCGATATTCCCGATATATAGGGAAGACCATTTGAGGTGATCCTGTAACCATTCTTCCCCATATGTCGGGAACTTATATTGAGCCTGCTCAGGCGTTTGGGGTTGTGTTGCGTCGCTTGCGCAAGGCCAAAGGTTTCACGCAAGAAACCCTAGGTCTAGAGGCGGATGTTCAGCGCAACTTCATCAGTCTGATCGAACTAGGTCAGAACCAACCAACTATCACTACTATTTTTAGGTTGGCGCCGGCACTAGGTGTGAAGCCATCAACAATGATGGAATTGGTGCAAGCTGAGATGAGCTGATTTCGATCATTAATTGAATAGATGACGGCTCAAAGCATGAGTTCAGATTGCTTTGAGACTGACTGCCGCATCGTTTATGGGCTTGCATTGCCCACATATAAACATGCTCTGACCCAAGAGCTTTTTGAAAGATCCAAGTGCTCTGGATTTGTGCAATCCGCACTTGTAGCAGCTCATCGTTCCCATGCTGGTTGATTCACCAAAGGGGGAGCCGCTTTGTTTGGACTTGTATCGAAGTCCATCTTTGGCAATAGCGGTGGTTGTGTTGTCTCTGCTCATATGCGGATATCAAGAGTAGCGTGATGCGTTAAAGTCGTATGTTGGTAATGCAAACATTAAGCCTGATGACGCAATGCCATAGCTAGGTGAGTGGCATTCATTGATAAGTTTAAATCCCATGTGTCTGTTACTTTAAATTGCCTACAGATCAATGATGGCTGCAAACCAAGTTTCGATTTCATTTGAATTTCGAGTTGGGTGTTATAAAAAAATAACCACTAATTTTTGAATTTTTACAAACTATGCCACAGCATTCATCAACGAATTTAATGGAGCCTTAACTCTAAGTTCGGTTGAAAATTTCTTTGATTCTGAACTCGCTCAATAGCGGCCTAAAGCTTCGCCGTTTAAGGTTGGGATGCACCTGAAGTGCTATCCGTTTCCGTCTTAACGGAATAGTAACCCATGACTTTTTGTTTTGCAGTTCCCCAAGCTTCATTCCATTTTTCTTGTGGCAATTCGGGTAAAGATGTGCACTCTGTCTTATTCATGCCGCACATGAGACGTTCGAGGCCGTATGCAGTTGGCCATTTGTGGTCATAGCTATTAATATCTCGAAATTTTTCAGCCCAGACTAACCCCTTCTTAACTAGTTCGGATGCTTTGTCAGGGTTGTCTTTCAAAAACGCTATTGATTTCTTTTGAGTCTCTGGTCCACCAAGTAGGATTGCTTTTCTAAAAAAGCCTTCATTATTAACAATCTCAGCCTTACCAGATGCAGAGGCATACCGAAGTGCATCGTACCAACCAAGCGCCGCATTCAATGCAATAAGTGGGAGTGCTGCCTCGATTCCATCTTTTGGGACATAAAAGACTCCAAGAATTTCCAAATTCTCCATGGGTGTCCTGTGGAGAAATTTTGTCTCAATTTCAGTTAATACGACATCGAAAGCCTTTATTGCCTCAGGCTTTCCTTCCCGAGTCCCCTGCACGATTTGTGCAAATTCTTTTCGCCGCTGCTGCCATGCTTGTATAGCAACAGGCACAGTGACAGTCTTTCCAGGTAAATTTTCTACAGTTGTATTTGCGAGGTTTGAATCAGAAAAAGCATTTATTTGCGCAAACAGTAGTGTGCAGAATAAAGTTACCGTGAAGAGTTTTTTAAGTGGCGAAGATGCACGGTGCATAAGTTAATTATTTGGTATATTTTTGTAGATTAAAATGATTATTTTATAGTGTTTCATTGATGATGAACGCCGAGCCGCCATCAATCGCGATAGTTAAGGCGTAGGGCAGGCATTTCATTCATCCGCACTGAAAGGTCCCTCTCACCATGTCTAAGACCTACATCATCGACGCACTGCGCTTGCACCTCAAAGCACGCAACATCACCTACAAAGAATTGGCAAATGCTATTGGATTATCAGAGCCCAGCATCAAACGCCTGTTCACAGGCGGTGACTGCGGCTTAGACCGCTTAGAACAGATTTGCCAGTACCTGCACCTTGAGTTTTCAGACCTTTTCAAAACCACGCCTCGTAAACGCAAACTCATCACCCGCTTGAACTTGGCACAAGAGCAAGAGTTCGCCACTGACCAAAAATTGCTTATGGTGGCCGTGTGTGCCCTCAATCATTGGCCAGTGGCAGACATTCACAAACATCTGCAATTCACACGCAGCCAAGTGCAAGAGCTACTCAAGCGGCTCGATGACATGGGATTCTTAGAAGTGCAAGCCTCTGACCGCTACCGACTGTTGGTAGCCAGCAGCTTCGGGTGGATCAGTGGTGGCCCCATCATGCGGATGGTGCAAAGTGTCAGCGACGACTTCTTCAATGATGGGTTTGAAGGCAACGGCGAACTTCTACGCATCATGAACATGCGTGTTTCCCGCAAAGCGCAGGAACAACTCAAAGCAAGGTTAGAGCAAATTGCCTTGGAGTATGAAGACCAAGCCAGAGCTGATGCACATCTACCATTGGAAGAGCGCCCTCCACTGTCGGTGTGCATTGCCGTGCGTACATGGGTGCCCAAGTTCATGCGCGACTTGTACAGACTTGAGCTACGCGCGAAACCGGGCAGAAAACCCGAAATTTCCGCCACGAAACAGACTCAAAAACAGTCCAGCAAGCCGACGAAACGCTCGACAAAGTCCGAGTGAAATACTGGGGTAATACCCCTCAAAACACAGAAAGTATCACCAGGTGGTGTTTTTAACCCCATCTGGTGATACTTTTCACTTTTTAATTAAAAGAATGGTTTTATGGTTTGCAAATGAGCCTATAAGAAATAACAATCGGCAGACTTTAAAAAACTGATTCATGATGTTTCTGTATCTTTCGCGCCCCTCCCTCTTCAGACTACTCAGACTAGAGCGGCAATCTGCCAGCCTGAATTCGGAGTTAAGTATTTGTGTCAATGCCGTGGATCAAACGCACCCAAACCAAGATTGGGATATTGCGACACATAACCAATATGAGAGTGCCATGAACGAGGCAATCGGCAGTTCGATGGGCAGTTCCACCGCGGGTGAAGCCGTGCCGTACTTGAGCTACGCACTGGCCATGCGCAATTTTGCGGACAACCCAGAGCAGGCTGCAAACGATGAGTTATTTAGGAGCGCGGCATGAGCGCAGAAACACCGATTCAAACAAAAGTGATGGTTCGCGCATGGCGTTGGCTTAAGGCATTTGTTTGGAGACACAAAGTCATCAGCGCATTGGTGATGGTGTATGCAACGTGGCAAGTGGTGATGACACCCATCGTCAATCCGTTTGCGAGTGATGCGTACACCATTCGAGGACGGTTTCCTTTTGATCAAGGGTTTGAATTGATGTTTCGACAAAACGCCTATGGCGACGCCAAGTGGTACAGGCGATGGTGCGGTGGGGATAACACAGACGATGCCATTTGTCGTAGTGGCTATCGGGTTTTGAAGCCGACTCGCTTAGACGAGCAGAACTACGAAATCAAGATTTATCGCGACCGGTACTTTGCTGCCTTTGCCGACTGGAAGGCTGAAACGTGGCATATGGAATACAAGGCAAATGTAGGGATAGATCCCGAAAAAATAGGAGCACGTTCATATGCCAACGATGAGAACTCAGCTTGTGATGGCAGCAGAGAAAGTTTGCATGAATTCAAAAATCATCTGTTTTGTGTGGGACATCTCAATGACAAAGACTACAAACACCTAGTCATCACAGAAGGCTTGCCGTTAAAGCCCAATGAACAGTTGATGAATTTCTGGCTCTACAGCGACCTAGATGCCATGTTGGCTAAGGAGAAGGCGCAATGAGTTACGACATCAATGAGGCATTTCTTGCGGGCAAGTCATATAAATTGGGTGAGACCAATAAAGGTCAAACCATCGCAGGTCCAAATGGTAGCCAGTGGTTTGTTGTTGATGCATTTGACAACAAGCAGTCAGGCTACCAAGGTGCACTGCTTAAAAATGTGGCAACTGGCAAGTATGAGTTAGTTAGTCGCGGTACCGAGTTTGATCGTGAGCCCATCAAAGACGGTGTGGCCGATTTACAAATGGGCTTGGGACAGTTGCCCGATCAAGTGTCCGATGCACGGAATTTTTTGGCACAGGCTAGAAAAGAAATAGTTCGGGATGGCGGTAACCCCAATACCGACCTAAGCCTGACAGGCCACTCCCTAGGCGGCTCTATCACGCAAGTGCTGGGTGCAGAAAACCCTCAGCTAAAAGCTACGGCTTTTAACCCGTATGGCACCGGTAACTTAATTCCAGAAGGCAGCCATCCAAACATCACGAATCACATCTCAAGCAGCGATTCTGTGTCGAGCATGCCCGGAAGCAACATGCCCGGACAAACCTTGCGCTATGAATCCACGGGAGGCCACGGCATTGGTCAATTTGTGGACGAATCTTTGGCAAATCAAAGCGGTACCCATGTCACCATCAACATGCCACCCGTGCAAGGTATTGATGGCGACCCCATGGGAACAGGGGATGGTGCAGCCATCATGAATGCGGCAAATGGTGAATCTTCACCTGAGCCTGAAATCCCCGAAATAGTGGTCACCGCCCCGCGAGAAACCCACACCCTAGACAACTACCTAAACACCCAAGGCGCTACCCTCAGTTCAGCACAGCAAGACGCCCTTGCATCTCAGTTAGACAAACTCAACCTAGGTGGTGAGAGTGCACTGTCCATCTACACCCTACCCAGTGGTGGGGCCCTGATCGCCAACGCGGATGGCGACATCGTGGGCGAGATATTGCGTTCCGAATCAGGTGACTTGAATTTACGCGCCACAGCTATTGCCGAAGATGGCAGCGCCGTACAAGTCAACCAACACATCAACGAACAAGGCAACGTTCAAACCCAAGAGCAATACAACACCCAAGCGCAGGCCCAAGCCAGTGCCATGTTCAACAGCCTCATGGCTGCCAACAACTGGAGCCACTTGACCGACGTGGGCAAGCTCAGTGCCTTGGTCAACCTCTACAACGCCACCGACAAACTAGGCGAAGCGTTCAACGCCACGGGCGACAACTTGCCCAGCGACTTGGGCGCAGCCGCTGGCTACTTGCAACTCGCCCAAGGCTTGCAAAGTGGAGACAGTTTGGTCATTGCCAATGGCATCAACGTCATCAGTGACCATGCGCTTGATAATGCGATGAATGAAGCTATCGGCAGTTCGATGGGTAGCTCCACCGCGGGTGAAGCCGTGCCGTACTTGAGCTACGCACTGGCCATGCGCAATTTTGCGGACAACCCAGAGCAGGCCATGCTCACCGCAGCAGGCACGTATGTGGGTGAAGCGATTGGCATGGCAATTGGTGGCCCCATTGGTGCGGCCATTGGTGGCGCCATCGGCGGCATGATTGGGGGTTCACTAGGAGGTTTGTTTGGTGACGATGATCCACCACCCCCACCTGTGGGCCATGTGCACTTTGCATTCAATGCGAGTGGACAGATTGAAGTGGTGGTAGACCAAGACCAAAGCGGTGGTGGGCAAGCCGCTAAAACCGCAGCCGATGCCATTCTCTCGGGCATCTTGGGGCAATTGGGCCAATCCAGCGACCCCGCACACCCAGAAATGGCGCTCACCCTCAACCCATTTGTGTTACCCAAAATTGGCTACAACGGAGGCTACTACCTAGAGTGCACCGACCTCAACGGCGTGAGCTACACCATGCGTCCGGGCAATGAGCAGTTGGGGCCCAGTTTTTTTCATAACGTTCAGATCAATGAAGCCGTTATCCCGCAGTGGCAAGCGCAAACCCTGCACGAACACTACGAACAAACGGGCGTGGTGCCCACCGTCTCTACGCATGCGCTGACCGAGCAAGCGCAGGTAGACCCCGCCAAACTCGAAGCCGCCCATGCGCTAGAAGCGCAGGCTGTGGCCTTGGACGGGCAAGTGTCGCAGCTAGATGTGCAAACCATGGCGCTGCAAGCAGAGGTAACAACGCTCAACCGCATCATGCGCCGCTTTCCCAGTGATGAGTTAGCGCAAAACTTGCAGGACAAAACCGAGCTGATTCACGACATCAAAGCCCAAGTGGCAGAGCTCAGGCAAGAAGCGAGCGAGTTGCATGCGCAAGCGGCACATGACGCGATGTATGCCGCCAACCAGCAGACGTACCACGTACTTACCGTGCAAGTGCAAGACCCCGTTGCCCCAAGCACAGCAACGGTGTTGCGTGATGTGGATGGCGATGGGTATTTGGAGCAAACGCAATGGGTGCAAACAAATCAAGCCATTCTTGGCATTGATTTGAATGGTGATGGGGTATTGGGCTCCAACCGAGAATTTTTGAATCTTGACAGCGGCAGCAGCTTAAACAGTGGTTCATGGTTAGATGCCAATGGCGATGGCGTACTCAATGCCAGCGATCCAGCATTTGCAGCGCTTAAGTTGTGGGTCAGTGCCAGCAGTGAGCCTATGGGCCATGCCCAACCTTCGGACATGGAGACGATGGCTCAAGCGCACATCGTGTCGATCAACTTGCGCACAGGGCAAGTGAGCTACGCGGATGGCAGCACACATGCCTTGACAGAGCAAACGCTGAGTGCTGATGTGCAAGGGGTCAAAGCCGAGCAACAAGTGGGTGGTTTGGCGGTTGACAACGAAGACGGTGAAAAGCTTTTATACGCCATCAATACCAATGCGTTTGAAGGACAGGCCGATCACATCCATCAAGACGAAGCGCTTGTTTTTAAAGGCGCGACTGCGGTCAAAACAGCCAAAGACACGGGGACACAGTCCAGCACAACGGTCAGCAGCGCACAAATCAGCAGCGGAAGCGTGGGCGTGGCAACCAGTGGTCAAGCTTCGGGTACTCAGGCCACGCAAGCGGCTCAAGCCACGCAAATTCGCTCTGCAGTGGGGCTTGGGTTTGTTCCCACGGGGGAGTCGAGTGCGCAAAACGAGTTGAAGCAAGTCACAGACGCCATGATTCAAAGCGCAGACAGCGCTTTGTTTGGTGGCATGAGTGGCTCTGGTGGTGGTGCTTCGTTGGGAGTGTTGGGGGCTATTGCAGGTGGGATGGCAGTTCAAATGCCAGCCTTGGCCAGTGAGTCTGTGGCTGTGCAAGCAGGCAATCAGGTGAGTTCCAGCAGCACGCCTTTGGTCAACACATCACCCGTGTTCACGAGTACAGCCAGCACGAACTTGAGCTACCAGAAGACGCCCACCACCTACGAGGCTGTCAAGACGGGCATTAATTTACAAAGCGATGCGCAGGCCAAACCCAGTACCTCTGCATCTTCCACGGTGACAGCCACTGTGGTGACCACCTTTGTCAGTGATGTGCCAGCTGCTGCGCCCGTGGTGAATGTCCCAGTCGCCACACCAGTGGTGGTGACTAAAAGCTCAGCACCTGCGCCTTCGGCTTCTACAACTCCCACGGCTAGCCCCGCTGCCAGCAGTGTGGCTGCAGATGCAACCCCACCTGCACCTGTCTTGATGGCACCTACAGTGCAAGGCGAAACATTGGCAGGCACGGAAGATGTTGTGCTGCGTATACCAAGCAGCACTTTGTTGGCCAATGACACAACCGCCAATGCGGCGGCAGATGCGAGCCTGCCATTGTTGAGCATTACCTCGGTGGCTAACCCAACGCATGGGCAAGTAGGTTTGAGCAATGGCGATGTGGTGTTCATGGCAGATGCGAATTTTCATGGCACAGCAACGTTCACCTATACCGTGACCGACCAGTACGGCTTGCAAAGCACCGCTACAGCAACTTTAGAAATAGCAGCAGTCAATGATGCCCCCGTGACAGTGGATCAAACGGGGGCAACCAACGAAGACAACGCCATTTTTTTTGCAGTGGCCGATTTGTTGTCCACAGCAACAGACGCCGATACGGCAACTGATGGGCAAACCTTAGACATTTCTGGCATCGTTTCAGCAAATCACGGTAGTGCCACGCTGACGGGGGATGGACGCATCAAATTCATACCAGATGCAAATTTTCATGGGGTTGCTAACTTCGTTTACACCGTGAGCGATGGCAATGGTGGTGAGACACCTGCCAAGGTGTTGGTGCAAGTTGTCAGTGTCAACGATGCCCCAGTAGCAGCAGAAGATGTGGGCACCACAGATGAAGACGTGGCCATTGTCTTTACGCAAGCGCAGCTTTTGGCCAACGATACAGACAACGATGTAGCAAGTGATGGACAAGTTCTGTCAATCTCGGCAGTGTATGGGGCGGTCAACGGCACGGTGACCATGCTCGCCAATGGTGATATTCGATTCGTGCCCAATGCCAACTACCACGGTGCCGCCCAATTCACGTACACCGTCAGCGATGGCAATGGCGGTGTTGCCTCGATAGCAGTCAACCTGACGGTCTTGTCATTGAACGATGCGCCCGTAGCCGTAGGCGATGTGTTGACCATGGCAGAAGATGCTGTGACCACGATCACACCCAGCCAGTTGCTGGGCAACGACACCGACGCCGATATGGCGACCGATGGCGATTCAATCTCAATCCAGCGTGTGTTTGGCGCGCAACACTGCACCGTGGCGTTGAATGCTGACGGAACAATCAGTTTTCAGGCAGAAACCAACTATCACGGCAATGCACGGTTTAGCTATGAGCTGATTGACAGCCAAGGTGCAACCAGTGTGGCGACTGTGATTGCAGGTGTGAGCGCAGTCAATGACCCTCCCGTGGCCAACAACGATGTGGCAGACGGTACAGAAGACACACAGTTGCTCATCAGCACTGCCGATTTGTTAAGCAATGACACAGATGCAGATGCCGCCAGTGATGGCGATGTGTTGTCTGTCTTCAGTGTGGGCAACGCATCTCATGGCTCAGTTCGTCTGCTGAATGATGGGCATATTGAATTCACGCCTGAAGCCAATTTTCATGGCGAGGCTGGGTTTGACTATGTGGTGACTGACACTTTTGGTGCAACCAGTCAGGCGCATGTCACGCTCACGGTCAATGCAGTCAACGATGCCCCAGTGGTTCAAAACACGAACGTACAAGCCACAGAAGACTTGGCGATTGAATGGCAAGCGTCAGAACTTCTAGCCAACGCTTCAGATGTGGACACAGCAACGGATGGGCAGACCTTAAGTTTGGATAGTGTCTCGCACGTCCAGCATGGCGTGGTGAACATAGATGCCAATGGCAAAGTGACTTTTACGCCTGATTTGAATTACCACGGAGTGGCTAGTTTTCAGTATGCGGTGAGCGATGGCAATGGTGGTGTAACCCTCGGCACCGTGAGTGTGAATGTGGCCAGTGTGAACGATGCCCCCGTTGCTGCAACGGACACGGGTATCACCAACGAAGACTCAGCCATCGTTTTCACACAAGCACAGCTCTTGGCCAATGACAGTGATGTCGATGTCGCAACTGATGGTCAAACACTTTCTATCTCGGGCGTATCGAGTGCGGTCAATGGCGTGGTGACGATGCTGGCCAATGGAGACATTCGATTCGTCCCTGATGCCAACTACCACGGTGCTGCCCAATTTACTTACACCGTCAGCGATGGCAATGGCGGTCTGAGCGATGCTGTGGTGAATTTGAATGTGCTTTCGGTGAATGACACACCGATTGCAGTGGGCGAAGTATTAACGGGGAGTGCGGGAAGTCAGGCTGCTGCGACTGAAGACACAACGCTCTCGATTTCTGCAAGCACCTTGCTTGCTAACGACACAGACGCTGATGTGGTGACCGATGGGCAAGTTCTATCTATTGCCGCAGTATTTGGTGCTGCACACGGCACAGTTGAATTGGTGACGCTTGCCGATGGTGCGCAGAAAATCAATTTCACACCTGACTTGAACTACAACGGCCCCGCACAATTTAGCTACACCGTGACAGATGGTAACGGTGGAACAAGCAATGCGGTTGCAACGTTTTCCGTGGCGGCAGTCAATGACTTGCCTGTGGTTCAGAATGAAACGGCAAGTGTTGATGAAGACAACACGATTTATTTCACAACGCAAAGTCTATTGGCCAATGACTCGGATGTAGATGTCTCAACAAATGCCCAAGTGCTTTCGATTGACTCTGTCAGTGCGGGGGTAAATGGCACAGTGGGTTTCATGCCCGATGGACGTATTTTCTTCAGGCCAAATGAAAACTACAACGGCAACGCCTCTTTCACCTACAGCGTGAGCGATGGCGCAGGCGGCTTGGTGGATGGCCAAGTGGAGCTAACCGTCAATCCAGTGAACGATGCGCCTGTGGCACTTGGAGAAAGCACATCTTCAAACGAGGATGAGCCTTTGTTAATGTTGTTGAGTGACTTGTTGACCAACGATACCGATGTGGATAACGCGCACAGCAGTTTGGTCATCACCTCAGTATCTAACCCTCAACATGGCAGTGTTGCTTTTGTCACGCAACCCAGTGGTGAACAGCGTGTGTTGTTTACGCCGGACGCAAATTTTCATGGTGTTGCCAGTTTCCAATATACGGTGACTGATCCAGATGGCCTCACAAGCACTGCGGTGACCACGATTGCGATTGCAGCTGTGAACGATGCCCCCATTACAGCCAATGAAACGGCTCAAACCGATGAAGACGTTGGATTGATTTTCACTCTAACCCAGTTGTTAGCCAATGACACAGATGTGGATGTCGCCACCGATGGGGATGGCTTGCACGTCAGTCGCGTTGGTGCTGCTCAACACGGCGTGGCACTGATTGATGACCTAGGTCAAATTCGATTTGTGGCCGACGCAAACTATCACGGCAATGCCCAATTTACGTATTGGGTCGCTGACAGCCATGGCGCAGAGACACCGGCTGTCGTGAATATTCAGATCAATGCCATGAACGATGCACCTGTGGCGGTGAGTGAAGAAACCACGACGCAGGAAGATACAGCGCTCTACATTGACCCTGCCAGCTTGCTAGCGAACGACACCGACGTAGACGTGTTAACCGATGGGCAAGTTTTGAGTGTCAGCGCAGTTTCAAATGCCACACATGGCCGAGTGACTTTGCTGAGCGACGGAACCATTGAGTTTTTGCCAGAAGAAAATTTTCATGGGTTAGCAGGTTTTGATTACACCGTGGATGACGGAAACGGAGGAACGGCAGTTGCGACAGCAATTGTTCGAATTCAATCAGTCAATGATGCCCCTGTCACCCTTGGCGAAACAGCAACGGGTGATGAAGATCATGAGTTTGTTTTCACTTCAGCAGCGCTTTTAGCCAATGACACGGATGTAGACGTCGCAACGGATGGGCAAACGCTGACTGTCAGTCGAGTTGGTGAATCTACCCATGGATTGGCGAGTCTTGATGCATCAGGGCAAGTTCACTTTGTGCCAGAAGCCAACTATCACGGACCGGCCCAATTTACATACTGGGTGAGTGATGGCAATGGTGCTGAGACGCCTGCTGTTGTCAGACTGAGCATTGCAGCAGTGAACGATGTGCCTGTTGTGAATGGCGAATTGGTAAGTGGCACAGAGGATGTGACGCTGTTATTTACCCCCGAGCAACTTTTAGCCAATGATCACGATCCCGATACGTTGACGGATGGGCAGGTGCTGAGTACCAGTGCGGTTTCCAATGCACAACATGGCACGGTGTCAATCAAGGCCAACGGGCAGATTGAATTTATTCCAGATGCGAATTTTGCAGGCACAGCCAGTTTTGACTACACCGTCAGTGACGGTGCTGGGGGCTTTAGCGTTGCCACGGCTACTGTGAATTTGGCGGCTGTCAACGATGCACCTTTGGTGACAGGCGAGTCAGTGGACGCAACAGAGGATGTGCCACTGAACATCCAAGCTAGTCTTTTGTTGGCAAACGATAGCGATATTGACAATCCATTGAGTGATTTAAAAATTGTCAGCGCAGGTAATGCGACTCACGGCTCGGTCACGTTGAATGCCGACGGTTCACTGACTTTTGTGCCTGATTTGAACTATTTTGGCCCCGCAAGTTTTGTTTATACCGTGAGTGATGGCAGTGGTGGATTCACGATGGGCACGGCCAGCCTGAATATCGCACCCGTGAATGATGCGCCCATAGCCGTGGGTGATGCGGTCACACTAAACGAAGATACGGTTGCGCATTTTTCAATTACAAGTTTGTTAGCGAATGACTCAGATGTAGATAACGCGCATTCAGATTTGGCAATTACAGGCGTGTCATCAGCGGTGGGTGGCACTGTGCAAATGACAAACGGCGAAATTGTTTTTACGCCAACATTAAATTTCAATGGGCATGCTAGTTTTCAATACACAGTGTCTGATGGCGTGGGTGGTTCGACACAAGCGAGCGTAAGCATTGACTTCACCCCTGTTAATGATGCCCCAGTCGCCAGTGATGTGAACTATGACGCCAAACGCAACGTGGCTTACACCTTGACTGCCACTGCCCTATTGCAACAAGGTTTGGTGGACGATGTGGATACGGGGAGCGCCAGTGTGCAGTTGGTGAGTGTGACAAATGGTCAGCACTGCACGGTTAGCTATGACAACACTACTGGAATTTTGACAATCAACCCTGTTGCGGGATATTCGGGGGCAGCAACGTTTGATTACATTGTCCAAGACCCGCAAGGTCTTCAAACAACGGCGCATGCCAACATCAACTTTGTCATTGCCAACGTGGCTCCGTTTGCAACGGATGATTCGTTCGTAGGTAATGAGGACACATCATTTGTCATTGCACCCAATCAATTGCTAGCCAATGACTGGGATCAAGACAATCCACACAGCGATTTGTCTGTGACCAATGTAGGCAACTCACACAACGGCACAGTCAGTATCCAAAATGGCAATGTGGTTTTTACACCCAATGCCAACTTCAGCGGCAACGCAGATTTTCAGTACCAAGTGTCAGATGGCGCAGGTGGTAGCACTTGGGCTACAGCTTATGTCACAGTCAATCCAGTAAACGATACGCCTGTTATTAACAGCGTCAGCAATAGCCTTGATTCATATACTGTTTACACAGGGGGCGGTGAAGCCGGAGTTCAAACAAGTAGTGGCGCTCGCCGAATTGGTGATGTAAATGCGTTTGATGTTGAAGCTGACACGCTTCATTTTGGTATTTACGCACAGCCAGATCACGGCTATTTGACGATTGATGCCAATACCGGGCACTGGATTTACTCAACGACCGCTACGACGCAAACGGGATCAAGTTTCACCAACATCGCTGCGAATACAGATACCTATTTTGGAGGCGTTGACTTTTCATTTTACGTTGAAGATAGTCATGGAGCTCGCACAATTACACAGACGATCCATGCTGAATATCATGGAACAGCCTCAGCAGGTATTGCGCAATCCATTGCTCCTATCGTCATTGATTTAAACAATGACGGTTTGGACTTGGTAAATGCATCACAGTCTCCGTTCCAGTACAGAGCAGACAACGCCGTTGATCCAGTTAAATATGGTTGGGTTGGGGCCAGCGACGGTTTGTTGGCATTCGATAGCAATCACGACGGAACAATTAGCGGATTAAATGAGATTTCATACACCAGCTATTTGGAAGGTGCCAAAACCGACCTAGAAGGCTTGGCTGCATTTGACAGCAATCACGATGGTGTGCTGAACGCCTCAGATGAAAAGTGGTCTGACTTTGGCGTTTTTCAAGATAAAAACCAAAACGGCATCTGTGATGCTGGCGAATTCATAAGTTTGGCAAATGCGAATGTCAAACAAATAGACCTTCAAAGGACGGGGTCTACTGAAGTTGTTTCAGGAAACATTGTGTTTGGTGACGCGCTAGTTCACCGAACCGATGGCACAACAACGACCGCAGGCGACGTGGCCTTTGTTCGTGAAGGGCTTCAAGCGCCGACGGATAAAGCGTTGCAAGATTATTTAAATGGACAAACGCCACTCGTCCTTGATGCGGCTGCATCAAATACTTCTGCCGTTGCACTTAATGCAACGGTGGCAGCTGAATCAAAAGAATTGCCAGTCTCCAGCATCGTGACAGATAACGCCGATGTGGCCCATGCGGCGGAGTTGGCTGAATGTGCGCGTATCAGGCAGATGGCACTCTATTTCAATCAAGTAGTGGCTACCGCAACCTGCCCAACTGTTTCTGATGCAACTTCATTAGGGTACGTTGACTTGCAACAGCTGCATGACTTGCAGCATGGGACAGATCTGATTGATCTAAAGAATTCTCAGTCTATGTTTGAGGTGCATTCATGATGGTTGAACTTCCACCGTTGGTCCCATTTCAGGGGGATAAGCCCATCACTGTGACTGGCGTGCCTTACCTTTACAACCCAATGAATCACTTGATTCAATTCAACGAGTGGGCAAAACAGGTAGGTGCGAGCGTGCACTTGTCTGTTGAGACTTTCAAACTTCATGTGAAGTTGGGGCGACAAAGCATAGAGTTTTATCCCCAGTTCGTTGCCATGGCGCAAAACGATTCATTGACCTCATTTGCGCCTGTAGAAAATTTCACATTCATCGGGTGGAATGCCGAGGGCGATGATCACATTTGGAAGCTGTCAATCGATAAGATATTTTTCAAAGTTCAAGCTGGAAAACTCGGTTTACGAATTCCTGCTGCGTGGAACAGTGGAGAAGTTTTGGTGGACCATTTCATCATCAAGCCACGAGTGGGAACTTATTCCGAAGGAATTTGTGGCCCATTTGAATCAAATCGCTATGACTTCTCTTGCCCGCTGGAAAACGGCGCTTATTACGAGCAGTTCATTCCCGGCATCAGTTTGAAAGCATGGGTTTGGAACGGCCAAATCGTTGCTTGTGAGAAATTTGAGCCAGCGTATGTCGAAGGCGATGGCATTCGTAGCATTCGAGAAATTTTTGAATCACGCAAAGGCAATATTGAGCGTTCTAGACAGTTGGATCGATTCGATGCGATTCTTGCTTGGCAGAAGTTGTCAGCAAATACGGTCTTAGACAAGGGGCAGCGTGCCTACTTGGAGTACCGACACAACGATTTGGATTTTCATCAGCCCAGTATGTTAGATCCAGATATTTGGGGCGAGTTAGATCCTGCTGTGCAGCATCAACTATCCAAGGCCGCTGCTTTGCTCTACAGCCAAATACCTGATGAGCAAAAACATCGCGGCTTATTCAGTGTGGATACCGTGCTTGATGAAAAAAATCGCGTTTGGTTTTTGGAGTTAAACAGCCATCCCGGAATCGTTCACCCCAAGCTCTACAAACCCATGCTCAATTCGTTGTTTAATTTTTTGAACAAAAAAGGATTATTGAGATTAAAAGAAGAAAGTCATGACTAAGCCGATTCACGATATTTTGAAAGTCTATTGCCAGTTGCATGGCATGGAGTTGAGCGATGAGCAATTGGCACATCAATTCCCTGTCCAATTGGAAGAGGATGGACCTTCTGCGCTGAACACAGGAGAGTTGCTGATCGCATTGGAAAAGCTGGGTTTTGATGCTTCACTCCATCAGGGAAAGCGAGAGTCTTTAAAAGACATTCAATTGCCTTGCATCATGCCGACAACAGATCATGAATTCATGCTGGTGGGGCGTATCGACCCTCATAGTGACGAAGATGCAGGCATGGTGGTTCTGCAAAAAGCAGGCGACCCCACGCCCTCGCAAGTCACCTTGGCCGAGTTTGATGCCTTGTTTGCCGAGCAATGGATTGAAGCAGAGTTGCCGGTGCGGTCTGCACAGGCGAATGCCATTGCTGGCTCAGTGGGTGAGAAGTTTGGCGTGACGTGGTTTTGGCAAGCCTTGCGCAAGTACAAGCGTTTGATGGGTGAGATTTTGTTGGCTTCGTTGTTTGTGCAAGTCATTGCACTGATCACGCCTTTGATTTTTCAGGTGGTGATTGACAAGGTGCTCACACACCGCACGCTGTCTACTTTGGATGTGATGGTGGTAGCTTTGTTTGTAGTGAGTGTGTTTGAGGTGGCTTTAGGGGCGATGCGTCATTACCTCATGAGCCACACCACCAACCGCGTAGATATGGAGCTAGGGGCCAAGCTGTTCAAACATTTGCTGCATTTGCCTCTGTCTTATTTTGAAAGCCGACGTAGCGGTGACACAGTGGCCCGTGTGCGCGAGTTGGAGAACGCACGCAATTTCCTGACAGGTCAAGCCCTTAGCAGTTGGCTGGATTTGCTGTTTGCGGTGGTGTATTTGGCAGTGATGTTTTATTACAGCGTGTGGTTAACGCTGGTAGTGCTGGCCGCATTGCCTGTGTTTTTTGGGGCTTCGGCGGTCATCACGCCTTTGCTTCGCAAAAAGCTGGAAGACAAGTTTTCGCAAAGCGCGGATAACCAAGCGTATTTGGTGGAAACCGTTACGTCCATGGAAACGCTCAAGAGCCATGCAGTCGAGCCTCAGTGGCAGCGTGAGTGGGAGCGACGCTTAGCCGCCTATGTGCATACCTCGTTTGAAGGCGGGCACTTGGGGTTGGCTACCAATCAGTTCATCAGTTTGGCGAGCAAGTTGCTCTCGGTCGCCTTGTTGTGGCTGGGGGCGCGTTTGGTGATTGATGGCGACTTGACGGTGGGCGGCTTGATTGCGTTCAACATGTTCAGTGGCCGTGTGAACGCACCGATTTTGAAGTTGTCTTCGCTCTGGCAAGACTTCACGCAGATGAAGGTGAGCATCAAGCGACTGGGCGACATCATGGATGCTCAACCTGAGCCCGCGTTTGAGCCCGGGCGCACAGCGCCACCCGAGGTGAAGGGGCGACTGACGCTAGAGCATGTGACTTTTAGATACGCACCAAACGTGCAACCCGTGTTGACCGATGTGAGCCTAGACATTGCACCGGGTGAGGTGGTGGGCTTGGTGGGGGTGTCGGGCGCAGGCAAAACGACGCTCATGCGTTTGTTGCAACGCTTGTACACGCCCGAGCAGGGGCATGTGCTGCTCGATGGTGTGGACTTGAATTTGGTGGATACCTCATGGTTACGCCGCCAAATGGGCGTGGTGGGGCAAGACACCTTGCTGTTTAACCGCACAGTGCGCGAGAACATTGCGTTGGCCAACCCGGGCGTGAGCATGGATGCCATTTGGCAAGCGGCCCAGCTGGCAGGGGCGCATGAGTTTATTTTGCGTTTGCCCGAGGGCTACGACACGGTGATTGGTGAGCGTGGCAGCAAGCTCAGTGGTGGGCAACGCGCACGCATTGCCATTGCACGTGCCTTGGTGAATGACCCCAAGATTTTGTTGCTAGACGAAGCCACAGCGTCGTTGGACTACGAAAGTGAGCGTGTGATTCACGACAACATGGCGCGCATTGCACAGGGGCGCACGGTGTTGATCGTGGCGCATCGTTTGTCAACCTTGCGGATGGCGAATCGCATCTTTGTTTTAGAGGACGGACGCTTGGTGGAAACAGGCAATCACCGCAGCTTGATTGGTAATGGTGGGCGTTATGCCTCTCTGTACCAAGCACATCAAGTATTAGAGCTGGTGGGAACGTCACAAGGAGCGCTGGCATGACACAAAAGTTTGATAACCCGTTTAGCAGCCCCGCCTTGGCCGTGCAGGCACAACCGCCCAGCCATGTTCTGCGTATGGTGACCTTGAGTTTGTGTGGCATGACGGCAGTGGCTTTGCTGTTTGCGTGTTTTGCCAAGATGGACATTGTGGTGTCGGCGCAGGGCAAGGCGATTCCAGCCGGTAAAAGCAAAGTGGTGCAACCGCTGGAGCCAGGGTTGGTGAGAGCCATTCATGTGCGTGATGGTCAGATGGTGAAAGCGGGTGATGTGTTGGTGGAGTTAGACGCGACCAACGCGGGTGCTGACCATGACCGCTTGCAAAGTGAGTATTGGGAAACTGAGGCTGATGTGTTGCGCTTGACCGCACAGATAGAGGGCAAGCCAAAGTTTGCACCACCACCAGACATGCCTCAAGCCACAGCCATGAACCAACTGGCCATGTTGCAAAGTCGATTGACAGAGCAAAAGGCCAAGATGGCCACCACTGAGGCCGATGTGTCGCGCCGCCATGCCAACTTGCAAGCGGCCATGAGCACGGTGGAAGAGCTCAAAACCAGCTTGCCCTTGATGCGCGAAAAGCATGAGATGCGAGAGGAGTTATCCAAGACGGGGCATGTGTCTAAAACAAGCTGGATTGATTCCAAGCTGGAGTTGAGCAAGGCTGAAAAAGATTTCGTGGTTCAGTCCGAGAACCTGAAAGAAGCGCAATCCAACTACCAATCGGCATTGGCGCAACGCAATCAAGCATTGGCAGAGTACAGGGCCCGAATTGGTGCTGAGTTGGTGGAGGCCACCAAGAAGCGCGATGCAGCCAAGCAAGAGTTTGTCAAAGCCAATCAACGCCTGAACATGCAAACCCTGCGTGCGCCCATTGACGGTGTTGTGCAACAACTGGCCGTGACCACGGTGGGTGGCGTGGTGACTGCGGCGCAGCCGATCTTGACGGTGGTGCCAGAGAACACGCCTTTGGAGGTAGAGGCACAGGTGCTGAACCGTGACATTGGCCACCTACGTGTTGGGCAACGTGTGATCAACAAAGTAGAGACGTATGACTTCACCCGTTACGGCTATATCGAGGGCGAAGTGCAGTGGGTAGGGACTGACGCCGTGCAAGACCAAAAACTGGGGCTGGTGTACCCCGTGCGCATCAAGTTGGCACAAATGCAAACACCCAATCAAGTCAATGGCAATAAAGGCGTGGTGACTGCGGGGATGAACATCACTTCAGACATTCGTACCGACGAGCGCCGTTTGATCGAATACCTCATTGCCCCCATGCTTCGCTACAAACAGGAGGCGATGCGTGAGAGATAAGCAAGCATTTGTCTTTAATCCACGAATGGGGCGACTCATAGTCATGTGTTTTGGCGGGCTATGCACATGGTCTTTGGTCAACGCCCAGTCCTTGATGGACGTGTACCAAAAAGCCATGCAAAACGACACGCAATACAACGCCGCACGGCGCACGATGGAGGCAGGTTTAGAAAAGAGCATCCAAGGCCGTGCAGGCTTGTTGCCTACGGTGAATGTGGTGGGTGCCAAGAACCACCAAATGGGGGATGCTTCGTTTTCTGAAGCGCCTTTTGTGCACCGTGATGTGCGCAACTGGAACTGGTCGACACAGGTCACGCAGCCCATCATTCGGTTTGGCAACTTAGCCGCGTATGCGCAGGGCAATGCGCAAACTCGACAAGCGCAAGCGCAGTTTGTTCAAGCCGAGCAAGATTTGATGGTTCGGGTGGCTCAGGCGTACTTTGATGTGCAAGTGGCGCAGGAGAGTGTGCAGGTGGCACGTGCACAAGTGCAGGCCATTGGTGAGCAGTTGAACCTAGCCGAGCGAACGTTTGATGTGGGTACAGGCACCATCACCGATGTGCATGAGGCCAAAGCCAAACACGCATTAGCCAAAGCTCAGTCTGTGACCGCTGACAACGACCTAGTCACCAAGCAAGCCGAGTTAGAACGAATTACGGGCGATGCGGTGGTTTTGCCTGCCATGCGTTTGACACAAGGGTTGCCTGCCATGACAGGCGGTGTGGAGCAGTGGCTCACAGCTGCTGTATTAGGCAATCCACAAATCCATATTCAGCAAGCCGCGTTGGATGTGGCCCACCAAGAGGTGAACAAAAGCTATGCCGCCCATGCGCCCACTTTAGATTTTGTGGCGAACAAGGGGAGCAATTACAACTCGGGTTCGTTGAGCTCGCCAGCCGATTTGTCCACGCGGGTGAATTCATTTCAGCGTGGTATTCAACTCAACATTCCTTTGTTTGCAGGAGGCGCGACGCAATCCAAAGTCCGTGAGTCTTTGGCATTGGAGGAAAAAGCCCGAGAAGACTTGCTAGGCGCTCAACGCCAAGCCAATAGCTCGGTGCGCCAAGCTTATGCAGGTGTGGTGAATGGTCAAGCGCAGGTTCAAGCGTTGGAAATTGCAGTCGAATCGGGACGCAATGCGGTGGAGTCCAACAAGATTGGATTCAACATTGGCACGCGTATCAACCCTGATGTGCTCAACGCAGAGCAACAGCTTTATTCGGCCATGCGTGATTTGAGCAAAGCGAGAGCTGAAGCAGCCATGCAAGGGCTAAAACTCAAGGCGGCAACTGGGACATTGCAACCCGATGATTTACAGGCGTTAGAGAAATCATTGGAGGCGGTTCAAAAATCTGAAAAACCAGAACCTCCTGTGAAACCAATTCAAGCGCCTGTTGCGCCACCGATTGATTCGATGAATTCAAAAACGCTGGAGCAAGTAACGCCCCCAGATAGTTCAACCGGCTTAGAAAAGAAAGAGGAAAAAGATCATGAACGACCAAGACAACAGCAACTTGATAGCGCTAGCGAAACAACAAGCAGACAAAGTGATGAGCAAAGTCCCTGTGCTGGGGGCTGTGAGCTGGCTGATGATGCAGCAGAGCGCCACCCGCCACACTCTGCTGAGTGAGTTGGAGTGGCGCGTGATGCCACCTCTGATGCTGGATCAAGCCAAGTTGTACATGCGCGATAAAGCTCCTCTGGCTTATGTGTCATGGGCATGTTTGTCTGAGGATGCCGCCAAACGCTATCAGCAAGCACCACATCACCTGATGCCTTCAGATTGGAAGTCGGGAGAGCAAGTGTGGATTGTTGATCTGTGTACCCCGTTTGGTGGTGGGCAAGAGGTGATCAAGGATTTGCGCGAAAACGTTTTTAAAGGGAAAGAAATTCACCAGTTCACCTTGGATGGTGATGGTCAAGTCAAGGCGATGACTTGGCCATCTTTCGCACCGTCGAAGTAAGTTCCTATTGGATTAGGAAAAGCCCGTGTGCAACGCAAGGTGTCACTGGTTTGATTGGGATTTTTTGATAACTTTTTGAGAGATATCCATGGCTTCAAAAATGCCAGCGGCAAGAGACCCTCAGGGGCTGATGATTTCAATTGCACAAGCTGAGGCAGATCAGTACCAGAAGCCTTTGCGTTGCATGTATTGCGATGCGGAAGTCGTGTTGGTTCATGGTCATGCACGACAGGTTGGTGAAACGACTGTGAAAGTTCAGTCGTTTTTTAGACTCAACGTAGGACATGAACACGCACCTGAATGCCGTTTTAATACGGTTGGACAAATAGAAATCATTGCAAGAGCGTCTGATGGGAATCTGATCGCTGCATTAGAAAACAACCGATATGAGCTGCGACTGTTGTCTTTGCGCGAGGTCTTGAATGAGCTGCGACAGTTAAGTTCACATCAGATCAATGCCCTTGATGATGTGGGTGGTTCATCCAAAGAAAAAATTTATGTTGCCGCTGAAGCAAAATTGGGGGCCTATATCAATAGTGCTAAACGTGTGTTGCAGGTGCGTGCCGCATGTGAATCACATGCCGATATTGAACAAGCGTTGACGTTGGTATTTGACGGTGTTCGCGTGCCGTGGAAAGATTTTTACTTTGATGACATGGATTATTTTCGCTGCTATCAAAGGCACAGACTAGCAACAGTGGACATCCCTTTGGCTATTCAGGGCACGGTCTTATCAATACGCGCGGTGAAAAATGGTCTTTTTGTTATGAATCTTGTTCGGCCGAATCGAAAAACAGCAGGTCGCGACTCTATGGACGTTGTTCAGGTTTCAATTTGGTCAAAAGACCCCAACGCCTTTGCTGACTATAAGCAAAATCAATCAGTTGTTGCATTCGGGATGTGGAGCAGTTCGGGGCCAGATGTAACGCTCAACCCAAAAGTAGAGTCCCCAATTAAGAAATTTATCAACTATCACCTAAGACTGTGGCCGCTCCTTCGATCTCAGGTTTGCCATGGCTGATAGGTTCTTAATCTGTTCGATGCTTAACTTTAGGTGGGCACGCAGTGAATGAGTAAACGTCAGTTGCGAAAGCTTGATTAAAGTTTGTTTTGTCGGGAGTGCGTGCTATTGACTGAGCCAGTGGTGGGGGCAGCTTTCAAATTTACGCTTTTGTTGGGCAATGGTGAGCTAGCCGCCTCAACTTTAGATGGCGTGGTCTCTTTTTCAATTTCATTTGAGTGTTTGTTTGCAGGCTGATTGAAACATGAATAGCCGATCCAGAAGCCGATGCATATTACAAACGCAATAACACTCCAAAACAATGCGTAACGCTTACTCTGCGAAACAAAGTACTCTCGGCTTTTGACTTTGAATGGATCAACACAATCTGTGATTTCTTTTTCTAGAAGAATTTTTCCGTATCCCTGTAAAAGAATTTGTTTTGTGGTTTCAAACGAATTGTCAAATCTGCTGAGTGAGGTGGTGCAGATCACGCCTATCCAAATGCTGAGAGCAACGCACAGCAGGATGACAACGTAAAAGTACTCAATAGAGAAGATCACGCTGACGCTTGTATCTTTCAGACCATTAACGACAACTACAGTAAGAATGAACGTCAGCATTACGAACACACTGTTTTTGACTGAGTCAATCAAATCTTCAACAAGTTTGTAATTTTTGGTGCTTGCTTCCATTAGGAATTCAGCGATTGAATTCTTTATCTCCAGATATGAAGCGAGATTCCCATTCAGGTAGATCTGATAGTTGGAGTTGATCGCATTCCAAAAGCCATTGTCCTCGGTGAGTTCTTCAAGTTTCTCAGTGTGCAATGAGACTACATTGCGAGCTAAACCCAACTTGTCGTTACTACCGCCAATTTCATATGCCCATTCGTAAAGTTTATATAGTGTTTTTGATGCAGATTCGAAGTCAGAATAGCCTGCGGAAGACTCGATGCTTTTGTAGCCAACTAACTTGTAATTCAACGTATCTTGAGCGTGAAAGTCAGAAGTGTTAGATAAAAAAACTACGGAAAGTATCGTGCATGCCTTCTCCATGAACGCATTGATGTTTGCAGAACTTGTTTCCGTTGAAAGGTGAAAATCAGATGGCAGAAATTTCAGCCGAAAGCCAGCAGCATGAGAGCAGTCTTGAAATAGCTTTTGGATTTTCTCTCGGTCTTTATCGGGCTTTGGAATTGCGCTCAACTTCTTTGGATGAAAGCGAATTGTTTCACTGCCTGAAAAGAAGGATTCAGTCATGCAGACAAAATCTAGTCCTGATTCGAATCTGGACGATAACGCTTCCAAGGCCTGATTTAAGCGTTCTGTGCTGAGATAAGTTCCAAAAGCATCAACGTCATAAATTGTTATGACAGAAGTTGTTGGTTTTCGAATAATCAACTCATACTTAACGTCGCCAGAATCGCTAAACGAATCTAAATGTTTAGAAGCTACAGACTTCGACATTACTGAAGTGTCAGTAATTGAGCAAGTATCGTCGTCGAAGCTGATTTGGAGCTCCAAGCTATCACTAGTAGGAATTTGCTTCGCTATTTCCAGGAGACTTTCAACTTGGGTGGCTGCGATAGATGGTGAAATGTTGGCACCTTCAAAGACTAGACGGTACTCATCTAGTCTTTCTGTAATGGTCAACATAGTTTTGCCGACAAATGTGGCGACTGACTGCTTAAACACTGGTGTGATCCAACGCTTTGAATTTGAAACGCTTTGTAGCCTCAGTATTTGCTTCAATCATTAAGACATCCTTCCCATCAACTGTGCGTGAAGCCCAAATTTTCTCATCCAAATTTGGGATCCCTTCATCGTAAGAGATGCTGATCTCAGTGGTAACTGGTACGGTTCGTCTTCTAAATGGAACAGCATCCGGCGAAAGTTGAAAATGGCTATCAAACTTTTTCTCTGAAGGTAGGCCCTTAAGTTTTACAACGGTCTTGTTAAGCTTTTCTTGAATGCTTGGATCGGTAGGCACATAACTAACAAATGTGCTTGTTACAAATTGGTCGAAGTCCATTGGGGCATTTTGCTTAAATGCGGCAATTGAAGCGTTCCTAAGTATGGAGTAGTCGACGGGAGAGCTTCGTTTGAAAGTGTTTAACTCTTTAAGTACGGCTGTGATTGCAGTCTCAGTGTTGTGTGCATCTGTTCTTTGTTCCGATAGTTCCCAGAAATCCCTCCACCAGTATGCGGATGGTTTTGTGTTGGTATCGAAGACTGTCGCAGCTTCAAATTCTCCATTTGCTTCAAACTTAACCTTGCAAGCCTTGTAAATTTTGTGTGATTCGCCAAGGCCAATCTTTCTTTTGAAGTCGATTTCATCTAAGAAGGACTGGTGTTCAACCTTGACGCCTAAATAGAAAAGATCACCTTTTTCGCGATAAATTAACTGAAGAAAACTCCCTTTCTTCAGCAGCCCTGTCCCTGATGCATTTAGGTGTCCGTACTTGCTTTCGGTATCCAACTCGATGCGAAGTAACCGTTCAGCTAGGGCAGTCGCCTTGGCATTGAGTGGTAGGTTCTGTCGGCTAAAGAAATCAACTAACGATGTTCCGAATTGTGTATGCACGTTAGAGACTTTGTATGCACGTCTCTGCGGTTTAAGCTGAATTTCAATCAGTAGTTCATCCAAATACTGTTCGAGGTCTGAAGCTTCGACAGGTATGTTGGCTGTCGTACATTTTTTTTGGCCAATGTCTAAGTGATGTAAGGCATTGCTGATGATGCGATTAGGCTGATTCGAAGGTGTAATTGCCATTGGAATTCACTTATATGCATGCGAGATTGACTTAGATTCTCAAACTCTTCTCAAGTCTGTAGCCTATCTGCGGGGTGGTAAGGTTGAAAGCGCTTTCCCCAGATCATATGCTTAACACATAGCTGTTAACCGTAAATATGAATTAAAATAAACTTAATAGAAAATTTATAAAACATTAAAATTCATAAATAGTAGACGTTACTACGCAGTTCATTGCGCAGTTTCAATTTGGTCAAAAGACCCCAACGCCTTTGCTGACTACAAGCAAAATCAATCAGTTGTTGCATTCGGGATGTGGAGCAGTTCAGGGCCAGATGTAACGCTCAACCCAAAAGTACAGTCCCCAATTAAGAAATTTATCAACTATCACCTAAGGCTGTGACCGATCTTTCAATCTCAGGTTTGCCATGGCTGATAGACATTACGCGTTACATTGATTGGTACAACGCTGAGCGCTGCCAGAACTTCAAGAGGTTGCGTAAAATGAATTTTCGATGCGCGCCGAGTTGACTGCATTCGGGGTTTGACTGTTCAGACTAACCGAGCCACTGCTCTGGGCATAGCAAAACCTGTCATCATCGAAGGGGCCAAATGATTGAAGCTTCCTAAAAATTCGGGGCAATTTAAAGTGGATGAAGGCATAGCTTAAAGTAATGAACAAATCCTACTCGCGCAACCACTTTAAAACGCCCGCTGAATTTATTCAGTGGGCGTTTTTCTTGGAAAATTCATACATGGAAATCACGCGTGTCGAGGCTTTGTCAGAACGCATCGTGCAAAGCTA
>JACCDU010061097.1_pt1 | contig 33951 bp, 29 predicted proteins | sample 7446081 | NCBI WGS metagenome assembly JACCDU01 (sample SAMN15323447, study PRJNA562643) | freshwater metagenome | isolation source: river surface water | place: USA:Blue River Watershed | collected 2017-08-17
CCGGCCTGGCCATCCACATGAAAAATGTGGGCTTCGACTCGGTCACCGAAATCGTGGCCGACCCGTCCAAGATCCAGAGCGTGACCATGTCGGGCTGCGGCAGCGTCAGCTGCAGCCACTGACCTCCATCGGGCTGCGGTGAGGGCCATGGACACGTCCCTGCCCCCACTGATCAGCGCCCTGCTGACCCCGGCGGTTTACCCTGACGCGCCACGCACGGTCGATCTGCTGCAAACCCACGGCGCCTGGGTGCTGCTGGCCGGTGACTCGGCCTACAAAATCAAAAAGCCCGTGCAGCTGAGCTTCATGGACTTCAGCACCCTGGCGCTGCGCCGCGCCGCCTGCGAAGCCGAAATCCGCGTCAACCGCCGCTTTGCCCCCAGCGACCCCACACAGCAGATTTACCTTGAAGTGCTGCCCATCGTTGGCACGCCCGAGGCGCCACGCTGGGGCCGGCCTGGCGTGGACGATGACCACGCCATTGAATTCGCCGTGCACATGCACCGCTTCGACGAAGCCGGTCGGCTCGACCACCTGTGCGCACGCGGCGAACTACTGCCCCAGCACATGGCGCAACTGGCACAAAGCCTGGCGCGTTTTCAGGCACAGGCCGATGTGGCGCCGCCCGACGCCCCTTGGGGCCAGCCCGCCACCGTGGAGCAGGTCGTGCAAGACAACCTGCGCACCCTGGGGTCGCTGCTGGACGATGCGGGCGACCGCCAGCAGCATCAACGCTTGCAGACCTGGACCGACACCTGCTGGCCCGAAGTGGCCGCACGGCTGGCGCAGCGCCGCGCCCAGGGCCGGGTGCGCGAAGGCCATGGCGACCTGCACCTGGCCAATCTGGTGCTGCTGGGCAGCGAGGTCGTGCCCTTCGATGCCATCGAGTTCAACGACGCGCTGCGCTGGGTGGACGTGGCCAACGACCTCGCCTTCACCTGGATGGACCTGCAACGCATGGGTCAGGCGGGCTTGGGCCATGTGCTGATCAGCGAATGGATGGACGCCAGCGGCGATGTGGGCGCGCCGGCCGTGCTGCCGTTTTTTGCGGTGTACCTGGCGCTGGTGCGTGCCAAAGTGGCCGCGATACGGCGCACCCAACTGCCCGAGGGCGCCTTGGCCGAACGCAGCGCCTGCCAGGCCGACATACACCAGTACCTGCACCTGGCCCAGCGCCTGGCCTGGCCCGAACCACCGCAGCTGGTGATCACCCACGGCCTGTCGGGTTGCGGCAAGAGCCGCGCCGCGCGCCAATGGCTGCTGCACCACACCGGCAGCCGTGCGCTGTGGCTGCGTTCGGACGTGGAACGCAAGCGGCTGCACGGACTGGCCCCGCTGCAAGCCAGCGACCCCACCCAACGCGACCAGTTTTACGGCACGCAGGCCAGCGCACAAACCTATGCCTCGCTGCACGAACGCGCAGCCCAGCTGCTGCGCCAGGGCTGGACGGTGTTGGTGGATGCCGCCTTTTTACGCCGCCAGGAACGCAGCGCGTTTGCCGAACTGGCCCAGTCCCTGGCTTGCCCCTTCGGCATCCTGGCGCCACAAGCCCCCGTCGAGGTGCTGCGCGAGCGCATTGCCGCGCGCCAAGCACGGGGCGGCGATCCGTCCGAGGCCACCCTTGACGTGCTGGAGCGCCAGCTGCAGTGGATCGAGCCGCTGAGCGCCGACGAACCGCGCCTGCCCTGAGCGAAACCGGTCTCCTCAATTTATTTCAAACGCAGGCGACAGGGTTTCAAAGTGCCCTGCGATGGCAGCCGCTAACATGCCCTGCAAGCCATCAGACCCACCAGGAGACACCACCATGACCGTCATCACCAACATCGAAGACCTGCGCGTTCTGGCAGAAAAACGCGTGCCGCGCATGTTCTACGACTATGCCGACAGCGGCTCCTGGACCGAGGGCACCTACCGCGCCAACGAGAGCGATTTCCAGAAGATCAAGTTCCGCCAGCGCGTGGCCGTGAACATGGAAGGCCGCAGCACCGCCACCACCCTGGTCGGCCAGAAAGCCGCCATGCCGGTGGTCATCGCCCCCGTGGGCCTGACCGGCATGCAACACGCCGACGGCGAAATCCTCGCCGCCAAGGCGGCCGAGAAGTTCGGCATCCCCTTCACGCTCTCGACCATGAGCATTTGCTCGATCGAGGACATTGCCGCGCACACCCAGGCGCCGTTCTGGTTCCAGCTTTACATGATGCGTGACCGCGAAGCCATGGCCCGCATGATCGGCCGCGCCAAAGATGCGGGCTGCTCGGCCCTGGTGCTGACACTGGACCTGCAAGTGATCGGCCAACGCCACAAGGACCTCAAGAACGGCCTGACCGCGCCCCCGCGACCCACGCTGGCCAACCTCATCAACCTGGCCACCAAACCGCGCTGGTGCCTGGGCATGCTCGCTACCCGCCGCCGCACCTTCGGCAACCTGGTGGGGCATGTGAAGGAAGTGACCGACATGAACTCGCTGGCTTCGTGGACCAACGAACAGTTCGACCCGCGCCTGTCCTGGCCCGACATCGAGTGGGTCAAGAAGCAATGGGGCGGCAAGCTGATCCTCAAGGGCATCATGGAACCGGTGGACGCCAAACTAGCGGTGGCATCGGGCGCCGACGCGATCGTGGTCAGCAACCACGGCGGCCGCCAACTCGATGGTGCGCCGTCGAGCATCGAGGCGCTGCCGGCCATCGTCGATGCGGTGGGCAGCCAGATCGAGGTGCACATGGACGGCGGCATCCGCTCGGGCCAGGACGTGCTGCGCGCACGGGCCCTGGGCGCACGCGGTGTGATGATTGGCCGCGCCATGGCCTACGGCCTGGGCGCCATGGGCGAAGCAGGCGTGACCAAGGCGCTGCAAATCCTGCACAAGGAACTGGATGTGACCATGGCGTTTTGCGGGCACACCCAGGTCGAGACCGTGGACAAGTCGATCTTGTTGCCGGGGACTTACCCCCTGCCCTGAGCTGGGCTCTGTCATTCCCGACTTGATCGGGAATCCATGTCCTCAAAACTCATCCTCGGCCTCTTTCTGAGGATGAGGGTAAGTCTTCAAGCCGCTGCGCGCTCCTGAATTTCCTTGAGTACACCGACAATTCGGGAGACCTGCGTAGAGGGGAATATGCCCAAAGGTCCCTGTGCACTGATGTCCTTGTAAGGGGACTCAAACAGCCTTGCAGGGTCCATGGTGCCGTTCTGGGTCAGCTCCTGGATGATCAGTTCGATGAACTCGATTTGGTTGGGTGTCGCGGTAGAGCCCTGCAGCCACTCACCAAAAGCCTGTACTGCAGCCTCTCGATCCAAACCGACCAGCGAGCGGATGAACAAGCCCAAACCTTGGGCTTTGGCTTCGTTGATCAATGGAGCGGTGCCTCCGGCCTGCACCAGCATTTTTTCAAGCTCCTGCAAATCCTGCGGCGTCAATGGTTGATTGCGCCGCAAACGCTGCAAAGCCAGATGTGCTTCATGCTCACGCAAGAAAACACGGGCCTTCTCGCGGAATTTTTCCATGTTCAGGCTTGAAGAAACCTGGGGTAAATCAACGACCGTGACCTCCCCCAGCTCATCCTCAAAATCGCTGTAGACAATGTTCTTCTCTCCTTTGGGCAAGAGCTTGACCAAGGCCCGCAGACGCCTGCGAACGGTTTCCAGCATGGGCACGGTCACGTCCTGCCACCAGTCATCTGAAGCTACAGCGCGGATCAACAATTCCTCGGCCTTGATCACCGGAATCGCCATCTGGTCTTCAAGCCTGCTGGCAATGCCCTGAATGGCTTTGCGCAAGCCCGAAAAGTCGTTTCGCACGTGCAAGATGGACAGCTGCGAACGAAAGACCAGCATGTCAAACCGCTTGGCTTCTTCATCGTCATCGCTCAGCTGAGTAGGCAAAGTCGCCAGACGGTTATGGAGCACATCCACATCGTCCTGGGTCAACATCGTCCACGCCTGCGGCTGGACATAACGCTCCACGTACTGGCGCTGTGGCCGCACGATGAAGTTGTCCATATTCATGGCGGCCACCCATTGGTGCAAATGAGAGGCAGTGGCCAGCCGCAGCTCTTGCCAGCTGGGATGCCCCCCGTAAGGAGGCTGCGCATCGTCTAACGCTGAGCCGGTTTGCAATTTCTGGTCCAAAGCCTGGAGCAAAGCCAGCCTTGCCTTGAACAAACGGGTGCTCAGGCCCTCGCCGGCTGCACCCTCTGTGCCTGCAGGGTTCTGGCTGAAATACTCCAGGTTCTGACAGAAATCGAAGACAAAGAAATTCTTCTTGTCCTCGTCCGGACCAAACAAATCCTTGCAAAGGCGGGTTCCACGGCCGAGCATTTGCCAGAACTTGGTCTTGGCGCGCACCACCTTGAAAAACACCAGGTTCACCACCTCGGGCACATCAATGCCGGTGTCCAGCATGTCCACCGAAATCGCAATGTGCGGCGCTTTGTCCTTCTTGGAAAAGTCGTCAATGATCGACTGGGCGTATTCGGTCTTGTAGGTCACCACTCGGGCGAAATGTCCCTTGTATTCGGGGTAATTCGCGTTGAATCGCTGCTCGATGAATTCGGCATGAGGGTTGTTCTTGGCAAAGATGATGGTCTTGCCCAAGCGATCACCGCCAGCAACCTTTTGCCCCCGTGTCATCAACACTTCCAGGACCTTGTCCACCGTGTCCTTGTTGAACAACCACTTGTTGAGCTCCTCGGCACTGACCTCATTGGGCGGAGGACCGTCTTCGGACCAATCAAGTTCATCCCACTGCGCTTTTTCCTCATCGCTGAGGTCGGCATAGCGTATGCCCTCGCGTTGAAATTTGAGTGGCACAGACACCGCCACAGGCGGCACCAGATGCCCGTCCGCCACGGCCTGGTCCAAATCGTAAGCATCGGTCGGCACACCGTTTTCCAGCTCAAACAAGCCGTAGGTGTTGCGGTCCACCTCGTCCTTGGGCGTGGCTGTCAGGCCGACCAGCATCGCGTCGAAGTACTGAAAAATCGCGCCATATTTTTGGTAAACCGATCGGTGCGCCTCGTCGATGACGATCAGGTCAAAGTGTCCAACGCCAAAACGGCGCTGCCCATCATGGGTCTCGTCAATCAGGCCCATCATCGTGGGGTAAGTCGAAACAAACACGCGCCCCTCGGTCGCCTTGTCGGTCACCAAATTGACGGGCGATGAATCTGGCAAATGCGCCTTGAATGCATTGACCGCCTGATTGACCAAAGCCACCCGATCGGCCAGAAAGAGCACCCGCTTGACCCAGTTGCAACGCATCAGCAGGTCCACCAAAGCGATCACCGTACGGGTCTTGCCACTGCCCGTGGCCATGACCAACAAAGACCTGCGCAAGTGATCTTCAAAGCTTTGCCCTACGCGGCGCACGGCACGGGTTTGGTAGTAGCGCTCGATGATGCTTTCGCTGATGGCGGCATCGGCCAGCTTTTTGCGCATGGTTCGGCGTTGCACCAACAACGCCAACTCGTCCTTTTTGTAAAAGCCCTGTACCGCCCGAGGCGGATACATGCAGTCGTCCCACATCCAATGCTCGTAGCCATTGGAATAACAGATCACAGGGCGCTGGCCAAACTGCTTTTCCAGGCAGTCTGCATAGAGCTTGGCCTGCTGTTGCCCTTCGGCTGGGCTGCGTGTGGTGCGCTTGGCCTCCACCAGCATCAGCGGCTTGCCATCGTCGCCCCACAGCACGTAGTCCACATAGCCCACCCCTTGGCCATTGGGCATGCCTTGCACTTCAATCTCGAAGTTACGGGCTGGGTCCAGGGTCCAGCCTGCCTCGCGCAGCAGCACATCAATGAAAGCCTTGCGGGTGTCGGCTTCGGAATAATCGTGTGTGTCGGGTACTTGGGCGTTAGAGACCTTGGCCGCAGCGACCTCGGCGCGCAGCTGGGCCAGTTCAGCATCCAGCGCAGCGCGGCTGGAGAGCACTTCGGAGAGTTTCTGGTCCTTCTCGGCCAACTGGGCATTGAGCTTTTGCAACTGGTCCAGCGACTGGGGCGCGACACCCTGCGCGGATACCAACCCATCCGTTTTGAAAGCCAGTCCAGGTTCTGGCCGTTGCGTGCGTCCATAGGTGCGCGCCAGCCAATAAGCAAAGTGAAACAGCTCACGGCACGCCGTCAGCGCGTCGCTGGTGGCCACCTTCTTGGTGCTGTGCACCGCCAGGTTGCCCAAGTCCTTGATCAGCCGGGCCTTGGCGAACAAGGGGTCTCCCACTGTCGCGCGGAAGGACGGCTCATGGATCAAGGCACTCAGGTTGTCCTGGTATGGCAGACGAAACGCTGCGTCGTGCTTGAACAGCCAGACCACTGCCAACTCCAGGGACCTGCGTGCATAAAAACAGGATGCACGGGCATCTGCATTGGCCAAGCTTTCTGCCTTTTGAGCAGCGTCGAATACAACAGGCCACTCGGCCTGTAAAAATACAAAATTGCTCACTCATCCTCCCCAGGCGGTACAGCTTGTGAAATAGCGTCCACCATCGCCAGCTTCAGACTCTCTGGATAGTCTTCTTCGTAGAGAAGCGCTTCGACAATGCTGCGCAGCAGGTCTTTACCGATCACGTTATCTGCCACGTAGACCGCGATGTTTTCCATTTCCAGCACAAAGCGCTTGACGGCAAAGTCATAGCCATTGAGCTCCAGAAAATACGCGCCCAGCGCAATCGACGAACGCTTGTTGCCGTCGTTGAATGGATGGTTCTTGTTGACCGAATACACCAGATGGGTCAGCTTGTCCGACATTTCCGGGTAATAAAGGTCTTTCTGGATATGGCCCAGAACGCTTTCCAGTTGCGCCACATTTTTGACGCCATGCAGCCCGCCCGAGTTGTCAATCACCCATTGCTGGGTGCGAAGGGCATGCGCCACATCAAAATAGAAAAAGGGCAAGCCCAGGTGCTCGTCCATGCTCAGCGGTCCTTCAAGCGCTTGAAAACGGACAGGGTGGCAGGGTCGCTCAAGCGGTCTTCCAGTGCCTTGCTGGTCTCGCCAAGGAACTTGTCAAAGTCAGCCTCAGGGATGGCCTGGATATACGCCTCCAGCTTGTGGTGCAACGCATCCCGAAAACCCAGGTCGCGGCTGGCCATTTTGGTTCGTGCATCAAGAATCAGGGGCTGATACAGCGGATGACTCTCGTACCTGGCAAACAGCGCCTCAGCCTCCTGCCGAGACAGCTTTCGATCCAATTTTTTGGACTCGATCGCCAGTTCATGGGCAAAGCCGTTTTCGTAGCTGGCAATCAGGTTCAGCACCTCCGCGTACATGGTCTCGCGAATGCTTTCCTTGGCTGCCAAGTTCAGCACCTTGCGGTACTCGGCTGCGTTTTCCTTGAAGATGCTTTGGTAAATCAGGTTCGTAAAACGAACGTACTTCCAAGGATGTGGATCAACGCATTGGTCCAAAGCATCGGTGAACTGCTTGCGATAACTTTGCTCCTGAAACGCCGCCGTCAGGTACTGATCGTCGCGCTGGTTGATGAACTTGGTATGCCCGCCTGTTCGCTGTGCCAGCACGTCCATCACGATGTCGAGCAAACGAGAACGCACCGCCTTGGCACGCTCGCTCTCGGTCAATAGCATGGCCAGGTTTAAAACCGACCGAAAACTGAATACCCCCAGGATGCTGGTTTTGGTACCCTCATTGATGAGGGTAGCATCCACCAAGTCTTTGAATTCATTGAGTTTTTTCCCCTTCAAAAGGGTGTACCCGTTGGCCTTGAGCTCATCCCCGTGGCTGGCGATGTAGCGTTCCACCGTGGCGTCACTGATCTCGAACAAAGCCGTCACCTGCTGCTTGGTGAACACCGTCTCGTCTTCAAAACGGGTGCCCCCCAAAGCCAAGTGCTGCTCGGCGGCCTGCAAGGCATAGCGGTTGTTCAGGATGTTTTGGCGCTGATGGGGTGAAGTGGTCAGATCGCTCATGTGTTTTGCCCTTCCCTTAATCTGCCATGAATGAAGCGAGTTTGACATCGAGGTTGGGAGCCAAGTAAACCGCATACCCAGTCAACACAATCGACAGAGCCGCCATATCTCGAACGCCTACATCTCGCAATTTGCCGTCAGGATTGCCTGCGTGTCGGATGCCTGGATAGTTGGACGCAAACCCATACAGCTTTTTAAGCGACTCTCGAATGGTCGCATGTGGCCATGACTGCAATTGGTCGCACATGTCGCCCAGCGTTAACTTGGTCACCTCGTCTGCTGTGGCAGCAACAGCCTCCATCAAGTTGATTTGCCTGCTGATGCAAGTTTTGATGCGCTCTTCAGTTGCACCAAATCGCAGATCGCGAATGGCTTCCTGATGCGCGTGATGCAATGAGGCGAGGTGTGCATCGCCACTACTCAGTTTCTTCAAGGCCGCCGCTAAGTCCGCAAACATGCCCGGTAACGTCGGGCTTAAAGCACAGGGGCGGCGGAGCGAATAGCCTAGGCTGTATTTATCAATGAAGTTGTTCAACAACCCAAAGTATGGATTTGTCAGCTCATTGCCCCCAAGGTCATCCAGTATGTTGTGCGCCTCTTCGATGAATCGCACCAACGATCTCTCGCTGGCGAACTGGATGCTGCCGGAATGCTCGAAGGCTTCCCGACTTTGGTGTGGATCGTCGATTACATCAGCCAGCGTTTCAATACTGGGGGGCTTTGCAAATGCCGTAGCCAGCTCACGGTAAAGCTCGCAAAACATGTCTTGCGGGGCCGCCTCGGACTCGGCCAGCGGGAGCCAGATGGCAGCCCATGTTTCCGACCAGACCGGGACGAACTCACCGTGCATCAGAGTTCTCCTCGGAACGCGCGGTGCTGGAGCGACGCGAACAACCGAGATGCCACGTCTTCGCCCCGAGTCATTGTTTCTCTCGATGCAGCAATTGTTCGCATGCGCTCCCCAAACTCACGCTGCATATTAATTGGCGGGACAGGAATAGGTAACGTGTTCAAGTCGCGACCGTAGATGGCGAAAACACTCGTGGTGCCCGATTTCCGAAACTCAAGCTCCTGCTGAATGAATGATGTGAGAAAACACTGCGACACATACTCAGCATCGATCCGTTCATTGAAACGAATCCGCATAAGGTTGTTGTTGTAAACGTAATCCCCAGTCTCTCGAAAGATGGCGGTTTTCCCAACCAGCTCCTTCGAATTTCTGGTGTTGAAGAGGAAGTCACCTGCTTCTAAGCGGTATTCGGCAAACTCATCATCAGTAATGTCGGTTCTCTGTACCAGCTCGGGAAAAAACTCACCGTTTCGTCCTATTGCGTTCATTCGAACGTACGGCGTGGAAAAGGCGTCGCCGAATTCTTCGGAACTCCGCACTAAGCCAATCTTCATCTCTTTAGCAAGTTCGCCCAAAGGCACGCAATCCCACCGAATTCCGTTTTTGGTGTATGTCCCAAACATCTCCACAAAAATCGACTGCGCAAGGCGGTCGATTTGGGCCAAGGCTTCGCGGCGCTTGGTGCGAAGGGTGTCGGCTTTGTCGAGGATGGCGGCGATACGGCGTTGTTCGGGAAGTGGTGGGGCAGCGAGCGTAATTTTGCTGAGATTCCCTCTTGAAACACGCGAACGCGTTGTGCCGGTAGCAAATCCCGCAATCTGATTTCTAATTAAAGGTGAATTCAACGTGTGCATCAACCAGCGAGCACAAATCTCAGCCTCTTTGACTCGAATAACACAAACATCAACCACAGTAACGCAAGGCTTTGCGTCACCCGGAAAGATGCAAGCACGCCCAATTGGGTCGGGCATTCTGGCAACGAGAATGTCCCCCGCTTTTAAAAATGTGCACTTGAGACGCTTAGCTGTATCGGAAGTCAGAAATCTATTGGACTTGTCGATGTAGTAGCCATCGCCAATATCCGCCAGTTGAACCAATCGAACGTCACCGTTGAGATCTTGGTCTTTCGATTCCACCCAATCACCGTCAACAAATACATCGGCTCTTTCAAGAACCTTAGCTAGCGTTTGAACGGGCGCGCTCACTTCAACATCCCCTCAAGCTCCGCCATCCCCTCCTGAATTTCATCCTCCAGCCTCCTGAGCTTAGCCAGAATTTCCAGCGGCGCCTCGTGCTCTACCTCCGCATGCACAACTTCCTTGTAGCGGTTGATGCTCAGGTCATAGCCCTTCTCGGCAATGTCGGCCTTGGGCACACAAAAGCTCTGCGCGGTGCGCGGGCGCTCGCATTCGGTGCTGTTCCGCTGTGCCCAGCGGGTCAGCGCATCGGGCAGGTTGTTTTTGGTGTGTTCTGCTTCGCTTAGCGGCTGCGCCGGTTGTGGGCCAAGCTTGTCTTCATCGAGCAGGGGCTGGCGCTTGTCGTCCAGGCTCCAGCCGTCGGCCTGCATGTCGTAAAACCAGACGTGGTCGGTGCCGCCCGAGTTGGTTTTGGTGAACAGCAAGATGGCGGTGGACACACCGGCATAGGGCTTGAAGGTGCCCGCAGGCAAAGAGACAACGCCGTCGAGCTTTTGCTCTTCCACCAGCATCTGGCGCAGCGCCTTGTGGGCTTTGGATGAGCCAAACAGCACACCGTCGGGCACGATAACGGCGGCACGGCCACCGGGTTTGAGTAAGCGCAGGAACAAGGCCAAAAAGAGCAGCTCGGTCTTCTTGGTCTTGACCATACTCAGCAGGTCTTTGGCGGTGTTTTCATAGTCCAGGCTGCCGGCGAAGGGCGGGTTGGCCAGGATCAGGCTGTACTTTTCTTCGTCCCCGGCGTGGTCTTGGGCCAGGGAATCCTTGTAGCGGATGTCAGGGCTATCCACCCCGTGCAGCGCCATGTTCATGCTGCCAATGCGCAGCATTGTGTTGTCGAAGTCGTAGCCGTGGAACATGCCACCGTGAAAGTGCTCGCGCAAGCGGGCGTCGTTAAACAGTTCCGGGTGCTGGCTGCGCAGGTATTCGCCAGCGGCCACCAAAAAGCCACAGGTGCCACTGGCCGGGTCACAGATCACGTCTTTGGGCGTGGGCTGGGTCAGCGCCACCATGAACTGGATGATGTGGCGCGGCGTGCGGAACTGGCCGTTTTGCCCGGCTGCGGCAATTTTGCCGAGCATGTATTCGTACAGATCGCCCTTGGTGTCGCGGTCTTCCATGGGCACGTGGTCAAGCATGTCCACCACTTTGGACAGCAGCGCCGGTGTGGGGATGGTGAAGCGCGCGTCCTTCATGTGCTGGCTGTAGGTGGAGCCATCACCCCCCAGGTTGCGCAGGAAGGGGAACACATGCTCACCCACCACGCTGTGCATTTCTGACGGCGCCATGTTCTTGAAGCGCGACCAGCGCAGATCGTCGTAGGGGCGTCCCTTGGGGTCCTGACCTTCCGGAAAAATGCGCTGCGCCATGGAGCGGCCCAGCAGCATGGCCTTGCTTTCTTCCAGGGTGTGGGCGTCGTCAAGCCTGCGGATGAACAGCAGGTAGGTGATTTGCTCCAGCACCTCCATGGGGTTGGAGATACCGCCGGACCAGAAGGCGTTCCAGATGGCGTCAACTTGGGAGCGTAGTTCGCCTGTGAGCATGTTGTTTTGGTGGTTAAAGATGGCAAGGCTTCAGCACTGTTTGGCTGAGCACGAAAGTGAACAGTATAGGTGGCAGAACGGCTGTTTTTGGGGCGTTATGCTCACGCCCGATGACCCAGCCCACCCGCCGCATCGCCCACCTCGACATGGACGCTTTCTACGCGTCCTGCGAGCTCATGCGCTACCCGCAGCTCAAGGGGCTGCCGGTGGTGATTGGCGGTGGGCGCCGGCGCGAGGACGATCTGCTGGGCAAGCTGCAAGCGGCTTACCCCGAAGCAGAGTGGACCGCCGAGAACTTCAGCGAACGGCTGGCCGACATCCCGCTCGACTTCTTCCCTCGCCTGTCGGGCTACACCGGGCGCGGGGTCATCACCACCGCCACTTACGCGGCGCGGCAATTTGGCATCGGATCGGCCATGGGTCTGATGAAAGCCGCCAAGCTCTGCCCCGACGCCATCCTGCTGCCGGTGGACTTCGAGCGTTACCGGTATTTCTCGCGCACCTTCAAGGCCGTCATCACCGACATTGCCCCGCTCATGGAAGACCGGGGTGTGGACGAGGTCTACATCGACTTCACCGAGGTGCCCGGCGGCCAGCGCGAGGGCGGGCGTGTGCTGGCGCGCCTGATCCAGAAAAGCATCCTGAACACCACCGGTCTGACCTGCTCGATCGGCGTGGCGCCCAACAAGCTGGTCGCCAAGATGGCCAGCGAGTTCAACAAGCCCAATGGCATCTCGATCGTGCGCGAGGCCGATCTGCAGACGCTGATCTGGCCCCTGCCCTGCCGCAAGATCAACGGCATTGGCCCCAAGGCGGACGAGAAGCTCAAGGCCCAGGGCATCGAGACGATTGGCCAACTGGCCGAGCGCGACAAAGCCTGGCTGATGGCGCACTTCGGCAAAAGCTACGGCGCCTGGCTGCATGACGCGGCCTGGGGCCGCGATGAGCGGCCGGTGGTGACCGAGAGCGAGCCCGTGAGCATGAGCCGCGAAACCACCTTCGAGCGCGACCTGCACGCGGTGCGCGACCGCGCCGAACTCGGCGCCATCTTCACCCGCCTGTGCGAGCAGGTGGCGGCCGACCTGCAGCGCAAGGGCTACGAGGGCCGCACCATCGGTATCAAGATCCGCTACGACAACTTCCAGAGCGTCACGCGCGACCAGAGCCTGGAGATCTACACATTTGACGCCAAACGGATTCGGCAGGTGGCCGGGCTGTGCCTCAAGCGCGTGGACCTCACGCGGCGCATCCGTCTGCTGGGCGTGCGCGTGGGCTCGCTCGTCAAGGCCGGGACAGCGCCGCCCGAAGCCAGGCCCTACAGTGCCCTGCAGGAGACACACCATGGACAAACCGAGCTGCTTTTCCCTGACGACTGAACACCATGTCGCGCACCTGGTGCTCAACCGCCCCGAGGCGATGAACACCATGCACCCGCAGTTCTGGCGCGAGCTGCACGACATCCTGACACGCCTGCACGCCGAGGGCACGGCACGAGCGCTGGTGGTCTCCAGCACCGGCAAGCACTTTTCGGCCGGCATGGATTTGCAGACCTTCGGCGGTGCCATCGCCATGGACGATGCCAGCGCCGAAGGCCGTGCCGCCATCTTCGATCTGCTCACCGACATGCAGCACACCTTCACGCTGTTCGAGCAACTGCGCATGCCCGTGATTTTTGCGATCCAGGGCGGCTGTATCGGCGGTGCGGTCGACATGGTCACCGCCGGCTGCCTGCGCTACTGCAGCGCCGACGCCTTCTTTTGCGTGCAGGAAATCAACATTGGCATGGTGGCCGACGTGGGCACGCTGCAGCGCCTGCCCAAGCTGCTGCCCATGGCGCTGGTCAAGGAACTGGCCTACACCGGGCGGCGCTTGCCTGCCGAGCGCGCATTGGCACATGGTCTGGTCAACGAGGTGCTACCCACGCACGAGGCCTGCGTGGCCGCCGCGCTGCAAGCCGCCAAAGAAATCGCCAGCAAGCCCCCCGTGGCCATCTGGGGCACCAAGCAGGTGCTGCACTACGCGCGCGACCACAGCATTCACGACAGCCTGCAACAAATGGGCTGGGCGCAGGGCGCGGTGTGGAGCAACGCCAATGTGCGCGAGGCCATCACGGCCATGAAGGAAAAGCGCGAACCGCAGTTTGCGCCGCTGGCACCGCTCAAGGGGTTTCGCGAATTTGGCTGAGGCATGCCTCAGGTCGGCGTCACAAACACCGGGGCAAACCCACCACCGTCACTGCGGAAGTTGGTCGTCTGCCCCTCGTACAGGCGGGCCGCGAACAACTGCACCCAACCGTCGTAGGCGTAGGCCCGCACATCGGCCTTGAGGTGCTTGCGCTGCTCACCTACCCGCACCACCCGCTGGCTGGGCGGGATCAGGGCCTGGGCCACATAGTCGCCCTGCACGATGTGCGCCCAGGTCTTGGTGGTCAGCTTGTCGCCCCGGTAGGTGGCTTTGGAGCCGTACCCAGCCAAAGGCTTGAAGAAATACTGCTTGCGCTGCGCCCACAGGCGCTCTGCGCTTTGCGGCGTCACCTGCTCGGTCTGCGGCACCACCTGCGCCAGCGCCTGGCGCATGTGCTGCGTCACGCCCATTTGCGCCAGCACCTGCGGATCGCTGAGCGCCGCCAGATGCCGCTTGTTGGCGTGCAGGGCATGGGCCGTCGGGCCGGGAGTGAACACACACACGCCCGAGGTGAAGGCCTCTCGCAGGTGCGCATGCTGCGGCTCGTCCAGGTAAAAGTCCGTCAGCCGACAATAGACCATGTCGACGCGTCGCCCTTGGTGCTGCAACTGCCCTTGCGCCCAGACCAGTTCTTGCGGCGCGGCAATGACCGCGTCCACCCCCGCCTGCCGGAACATGTGCTGGAACAGCAGAAATTCCGGGTACAGGTACTGCTGGCGCGGGTCTTCGTCCACGATCGCCAGCGTCCGCGCCGGCCCCTGTGCCGCCACGAAAGGCTCGGCGCCACGCTGCAAAGCCCACTCCTGCGCGAACATGTCCAGCCATTGCGACTCCAGCCGGGCCACGTCGGTGGCCGTGCGCAGCCAGGCCGCACCCGCATCGCAGCACACATGCTGTGCGCGGGTGAGCGCCAGGTTGAGCATGGCGCCGCCGGCGTTGGTGTTGATTTCGATCAGCTTGGGGCCAGACTCGGTGAGGTGGAAGTCGTAGCCCATGAACACGCCGTACGGCCCGCGGTCGACCTGCGCGATGGCTGGCGCCTGCGCCAGCGCCTGGGCGCGCCAGGCCGGCAAGGCCATCGCCTCGTGCAGCACCTGAACCGCCTCGCTCAGGGCCTGCAGTTGCGATTGGCTGACAAACAAGGCGGTGTTGGAGAACAGATGGGCATGGGTGTCGTGCCGGCCCGGCCACCAGGCCGACAGCACCGAGTCGGCCAGCAGGTGTTGCTGCAAAGCCGTCTCGTCCAGGAAATAACAGGCGCAGCCCTGGTTGAGGCTGCCGGAAATCGATCGCAGAGCGTCCATCGGGGTGGCTCCGGTCAGGCGCACACGGTCAGCACAGGCGCCCGTTCATTGCCGCGCGGTGCGCACATTCGGTGGCAAGGCACCCGGCGCACTGGTGCGCCAGGGGTTGATGTCCAGCCCGCCCCGGCGGGTGTAGCGCGCGTATACGGTGAGCTGCGTGGGTTTGCAGCGCGTCCAGATGTCCATGAAGATGCGCTCGACGCATTGTTCGTGGAACTCGTTGTGGTTGCGAAAGCTCACGATGTACTGCAGCAAGCCCGCCTGGTCGATCTGGTGGCCGCTGTAGCGGATCTGCACGCTGCCCCAGTCGGGCTGGCCCGTCACCAGGCAATTGCTTTTGAGCAGGTGGCTGACCAGGGTTTCGGTCACCGGGGCTTCTGCTGTGTTGGTGCTGAGCAGGTCCGGCGCCGGCTGGTAGCGCGTGCACTCCACGTCCAGGCGGTCCAGGGTCAGGCCGTCCAGTTCGTGCACCGGCTCCGCGTCGAACTGTTCGGGCATCAGCAGTTTGACGCCGGGGCTGACCATGACCAGCCCACCCTGCCAGATGGCGGCGCCGATGTCGGCGCGGATGCGTTCGCGCACCTCGTCGAACGATTCAAAGCGGGTGTTGTTGAAGCTGTTGAGGTAGAGCTTGAAGGACTTGCTCTCGACGATGTGTGTGCTCTCGGCCGGGATGGTGATGTGCGCAATGCCCACCTGCGGCTTGCCTTTGGGGTTGAGCCAGGACAGCTCGAAAGCCGTCCACAGGTCGGCGCCAAAAAACACAGGGCGTCCCGTCACCCCGATTTCTTCGCGCTTGGGCGCGCGCGGAATGGGAAACAACAGGCTGGCGTCGTACTGGTCAACGTAGCTGCTGGTCTTGCCCAGCTGCGATTGTTCGGGGGTGTTGTTCATATCAAGCCTCCTGCCGAGCCGCCTCAAAGGAGGCTTGCGCCCCCTCAGGGGGCAGCGAATACACGCAGTGATGAGCGTGGGGGTTCATATCATGCTTCCAGTTTGCGGCGGAACACCAGGCGATCCAGCTCAGACGCGGCACTGTCAAAGGCATAGCCCTCGCTGTCGAATTTGAGCAAGCCCTCTGGCGTCAGCACCTGGTGCTGCACCGCGTAGCGGGCCATGAGGCCGCGCGCGCGCTTGGCGTTGAAGCTGATGACCTTGTATTTGCCACCCTTGTAATCCTCGAACACGCACTCGATGACGCGGGCCTTGAGGGCCTTGCGGTCCACCGACTTGAAGTATTCCTGCGAAGCCAGGTTGACGATGACGGGCGTCTTGTCCTGCGCCAGCCGGCCGTTGAGGTATTCGGCGATCTGTGCGCCCCAGAATTTGTAGAGGTTGTTGCCCTTGGGGTTCTTCAGGGGGGTGCCCATTTCCAGGCGGTAGGGCTGCATCCAGTCCAGCGGGCGCAGCACGCCGTACAGGCCGCTCAAGATGCACAGGTGGTCTTGCGCCCATGCCAGCTGCTGGGTGTTGAGGGTTTTCGCTTCCAGCCCTTCGTACACGTCGCCGTTGAAGGCCAGCACGGCCTGTTTGGCATTTTTGGCGGTGAACTTCGGGCGCCAGGCCTGGTAGCGCGCCACGTTGAGCGCCGACAGCGCGTCCGACAGGTCCATCAGTTCGGCAATCTGCTGTGGCGCATAAGGGCGCAGCACCTCGATCAGCTCGGCAGCTTGGGCGGTGAACTGTGGCAGGGTGTGGGGCACATCGCCCACGGGGGTGTCGTAATCGAGGGATTTGGCGGGAGACAATAAGAACAGCATGCTCGACATCCTTTACCTGGACGATTATCTCGCCATCGTCAACAAGCCCGCCGGCTGGCTGGTGCACCGCACCCCGCTGGACAAGGGGGAATCGCGCTTTGTGCTGCAGGCCCTGCGCGACCAGATCGGGCGCCCGGTCTGGCCGGCGCACCGGCTCGACAAGGGCACCAGCGGCGTGCTGCTGTTCGCGCTGGACGTGGGCACCGCGCGCACCCTGGGGCAGCGCTTCGAGAGCGGCGAAGGGCTGCACAAGACTTACCGCGCCATCGTGCGCGGCTGGCCGGTGGACGAGCAGTGCATCGACCACCCGCTCAAACGCATGCCCGACGACATGCGTGAGCAACGCGAAGAAATCCAGAGCGCGCAAACCCGACTGCGAACGCTGCGCCGGGGCGAGCTGCCGATCCCGCAGGGCGATTTCCCGCGCCTGCGCTGGGCCGAAGTCGAGCTGCAGCCGCTGACCGGACGCCGCCACCAGTTGCGCCGGCACATGAAGCACATCGCCCACCCGATCATCGGCGACGCCACCCACGGCAAGGGGCCGCTGAACCGTGCCGTGGCCGCCCACCTCGGGCTGCAGCGCCTGTGGCTGCATGCCCTGGCGCTGCAACTGCGCCACCCGGTCACCGACGCGCCTTTAGAGGTGCAAGCCCCGCAGGGGCCCGAGTGGGGTTTGTGGCCTACCACGGCGTAAGCACCTCACCCGCTGTCGCGCGCTGGATCGCGGCGCCTCGCCGAACTGTTTAGGATGCCCGCATGAGCCAGCTGTTCACCCCCTTCACTTTCGACGCCCCAAGCGGCCCCCTGACCCTGCCCAACCGCATCGTGATCGCCCCGATGTGCCAGTACTCGGCCGAGCACGGCCACGCCAACGACTGGCACCTGACGCACTGGACCAACCTGCTCAACAGCGGCGCCGGTCTGCTCACGCTGGAGGCCACCGCGGTCTCGCCCGAAGGCCGCATCACCCCGGCCTGCCTGGGTCTTTGGGACGACGCCACCGAGGCCGCTCTGCACGACAAGCTGTCGCGCGCCCGCAAAAACGCCCCGCCGGTGCCGGTGTGCATGCAAATCAGCCACGCCGGGCGCAAGGCTTCGAGCGAAGTGCCCTGGCGCGGCGGCATGCTGATCGCCCCGCAGGACGGCGGCTGGCAGCCCCTGGGGCCCAGCGCCCTGCCCCACCTGCCGCAGGAACCGGCCCCGGCCGAACTGACGGCAGACGGCATTGCCAAGATCAAGGCCGACTTCGTGGCCACCGCGCGCCGTGCGAAGGCCATCGGCATCGACGCCATCGAACTGCACGGGGCCCATGGCTACCTGCTGCACGAATTTCTCTCGCCCTTGGCCAACCAGCGCAGCGACGCCTATGGCGGCTCGTTCGACAATCGCATCCGTTTTCCACTGAAGGTCTTCCAGGCGGTGCGCGAGGTGTTTGACGGCACGCTGGGCATGCGCCTGTCGGCCACCGACTGGGTGGAGGGCGGCTGGACGCTGGAAGAAACCACCGAGCTGAGCCGCCAGCTCAAGGCGGCAGGTGCGCAGTTTGTGCACATCTCCTCGGGCGGTGCATCGCCACAGCAAAAAATCCCGGTCGGGCCGGAATACCAGGTGCCGCTGGCAAGCACCGTCAAAGCCCAGGCCGGTTTGCCGACCATGGCGGTCGGCCTGATCACCCAGGCGTCGCAGGCCGAGGCCATCTTGCAGCGCGGCGACGCCGACCTGGTGGCGCTGGCCCGCCCCTTCATGTACAACCCCCGCTGGGGCTGGACCGCCGCCGCCGAGCTGCAAGGCCAGGTGCAGGCCCAGCCGCAGTACTGGCGCTGCCTGCCGCAGCAGGCCAGCCGCACTTTTGGGCCTGACGCACGCATCGGCATGCGCTGACAAGCCGACACCCCACACGGAGACAAAACCATGCAACTTTCCCGTCGCCACGCCAGCCAGGCCCTCGCAGCCCTAGTGCTTTCGGCACCTTTGACTTTGTGGGCACAAGCCTTCCCCAGCCGAGCGATCAGCCTGATCGTGCCCAACCCGCCCGGTGGGCTGGTCGACACCTCTGCCCGCCTGGTGGGCGACAGCCTGGCCAAGGTGACCGGCCAGTCGGTGGTGGTCGAAAACAAACCCGGCGGCAGCGGCAACCTGGCCTACCAGCAAGTGGCGCGCGGCGCACGCGACGGCTACACCCTGCTGGTGTCGTATTCGGGCTACCACATCGCCAACCCAATCCTGATGGACAAACTGCCCTGGGACCCCAAGGACCTGACCCCGGTGGGCATGATCACGGTGGCCACCAATGTGATCGCTGTCCACCCTTCGGTGCCGGCCAACAACCTGCGCGAATTCATCGCCTACGCCAAAGCCAACCCGGACAAGCTCAATTACGCCTCGCAGGGCAATGGCTCGGTCTCGCACATCGGCACCGAAATCTTCAAGCTGCAAACCGGCGCGCACATGACGCATGTGCCCTACAAGGGCTCGGGTCAGGCCATTGCCGACGTGCTGGCCGGCCAGGTGCAGGTGTTCATCACCACACCACCCTCGGTCATGCAGCATGTGCAGGCGGGCAAGCTGCGCGCCCTGGCCGTCACCGGCAGCAGCCGCCACCCCGGCATGCCGCAGGTCCCCACCGCCCGCGAGGCCGGCCTGTCCAACTTCGAGCTGGAGTCATGGGTGGCGCTCTACGCCCCGGCGGGCACACCGGCTGCCGTGCTGCAAAAACTCTCGGCAGAGGTCAAACGGGCCATGGAGTTGCCCGAAACCCGCCAGCGCGCCGAGGCGGCGGGCATCGAGGTGCGCTTCCTGCCCCCCGCCGAAACCAACCGCGTGCTCGAACGCGAGACCGCCGACTGGACCAAGGCCATCAAGGCGGCACAGATCCGGCTGGATTGACGCCTCTGGCTCCCAACGGCGGGCAGGCGGCGCGCCGGTAGCGAAGGGCCATGGCACCCGGCAGCGGGCCGGTAAAATCGACCGTTTCCCGGCCCACCTGGGCCCGGTTGCGGCGCGCCCCGTGCCGCTTTCACTTACCCCATTGAGCCATGAGCACCACGCCCGCCCAACCCGGCCTCGAGAGCCTGTCCAAATCTTTTGAACCCGCCGCCCTGGAGGCCCATTGGGGCCCCGAGTGGGAAAAGCGTGGCTACGGCAACGCGGGCTTTCGCGGCACCTCCCAGGCCGATGCCGGGGCGGCTGCCGCTGGCCGCAATTTCGCCATCCAGCTGCCGCCGCCCAATGTGACCGGCACGCTGCACATGGGGCACGCCTTCAACCAGACCATCATGGACAGCCTGACGCGCTACCACCGCATGGCTGGCTTCAACACCGCCTGGATTCCGGGCACCGACCACGCCGGCATCGCCACACAGATCGTGGTCGAGCGCCAGCTGCAAGGCCAAGGCATCAGCCGCCACGACATGGGCCCTACCCCTGCCGAAGCCCGCAAGAACTTCGTCGCCAAGGTCTGGGAGTGGAAAGAGCAGTCGGGCAACACCATCACGCAGCAGATGCGCCGCATGGGCGACAGCGTGGACTGGACGCGCGAGTACTTCACCATGGACGACAAGCTGTCCAAGGTGGTGACCGAGACTTTCGTCAAGCTCTACCAGCAGGGCCTGATCTACCGTGGCAAGCGCCTGGTCAACTGGGACCCGGTGTTGATGAGCGCGGTGTCGGACCTGGAAGTCGAGAGCGAGGAAGAAGACGGCAGCCTGTGGCACATCGCCTACCCTCTGGCCAGCGGTGAAGGCCAGCTGGTGGTGGCCACCACCCGTCCCGAAACCCTGCTGGGCGACGTGGCCGTGATGGTGCACCCCGAGGACGAGCGCTACGCGCACCTGATCGGCCAGTACGTCAAGCTGCCGCTGTGCGAGCGTGAGATCCCGGTGATCGCCGACGAGTACGTGGACCGCGAATTCGGCACCGGCGTGGTGAAAGTGACGCCCGCGCACGATGCCAACGACTACGCCGTGGGCCAACGCCACCAGCTGCCCCTGATCGGCGTGCTCACGCTGGACGCCAAGATCAACGACCACGGCCCTGCCGCCTACCGCGGGCTGGACCGCTTTGCGGCCCGCAAACAGATCGTCGCCGACCTGGACGCCGCCGGCCTGCTGGTGGAGGTCAAGAAGCACAAGCTGATGGTGCCGCGTTGCGCCCGCACCGGCCAGGTGGTCGAGCCCATGCTGACCGACCAATGGTTCGTGGCCATGACCAAAGTGTCCGAACAAGACCCGACCGGCCAATCCATCGCGCAAAAAGCCATCCACGCGGTGCAGTCCGGCCAGGTGAGCTTTGTGCCCGAAAACTGGGTCAACACCTACAACCAGTGGATGAACAACATCCAGGACTGGTGCATCAGCCGCCAGCTGTGGTGGGGCCACCAGATTCCCGCCTGGTACGACGTGGAAGGCAACGTCTATGTGGCCCGCGACGCAGGCGACGCGCAAGCCCAGCTGCAAGCCTACGCCGCCAACCTGAGCGAGAGCCAGCGCAGCGCCTTGCTGGCCGGCGGCCTCCAGCGCGACGAAGACGTGCTGGACACCTGGTACTCCTCGGCTCTGGTGCCATTCAGCACCATGGGCTGGCCCGACGCCGCAGCTGGCGAACGTGCCGGGGCCGGACGCAGCGATTTGGCGAGCGAAGCGAGTATGAGCCAGGCCGGTTCCGGCACGTTCGCCAGCGGCACAGAAGGCACGACCAGCGACTACGACCTGTACCTGCCCAGCAGCGTGCTGGTCACCGGCTACGACATCATCTTCTTCTGGGTGGCCCGGATGATCATGATGACCACCCACTTCACCGGCAAGGTGCCGTTCAAGCACGTCTACATCCACGGCCTGGTGCGCGACGCCCAGGGCCAGAAGATGAGCAAATCCGAAGGCAATGTGCTGGACCCGGTGGACCTGATCGACGGCATCGAACTCGCGCCCCTGCTGGACAAACGCACCACCGGCCTGCGCAAACCCGAGACCGCGCCCAAGGTCCGCAAGCAAACCGAAAAAGAGTTCCCCAACGGCATTCCGGCCTACGGTGCGGACGCGCTGCGCTTCACCTTTGCGGCCCTGGCTTCGCTGGGCCGCAGCATCAACTTCGACAGCAAGCGCTGCGAGGGCTACCGCAACTTCTGCAACAAGCTGTGGAACGCCACCCGCTTCGTGCTGATGAACTGCGAAGGTCAGGACTGCGGTCTGAACGACCACAGCGCTGACGCTTGCGTGCCCGGCGGCGGCTACCTGGACTTCAGCCAGAGCGACCGCTGGATCGTCTCGCAGCTGCAGCGCGTGGAAGCCGAAGTGGCCAAGGGCTTTGCCGAGTACCGTTTGGACAACGTGGCCAACACCATCTACGACTTCGTGTGGAACGAGTTCTGCGACTGGTACCTCGAAATCGCCAAGGTGCAGATCAACACCGGTAACGCCGAACAGCAGCGCGGCACGCGCCGCACCCTGCTCCGCACGCTGGAGACCATCCTGCGTCTGGCCCACCCCATCATCCCCTTCATCACCGAAGGGCTGTGGCAGAAAGTGGCGCCGGTGGCGGGTCGTGCGGGCGCATCGGTCAGCATCGCGGCCTACCCCGTCAGCCAACCCGAGCGCATCGACACCGCCGCCGAAGCCCATGTGGCCCGCCTCAAGGCCATGGTGGACGCCTGCCGCAACCTGCGCGGCGAGATGAACGTCTCGCCCGCCACCCGCCTGCCCATGTACGTGGTAGGTGACACCGACTTCATGCGCTCGGTGGCCCCGGTGCTGCAAGCCCTGGCCAAGCTCAGCGAGGTCAAGGTGTTTGACAACGAAGCCGACTGGGCCGCTGCCGCACAGGCCGCCCCGGTGGCCGTGGTGGGCGATGCCCGCCTGTGCCTGTTCATGGAAATCGACGTGGCCGCCGAAAAGGCCCGCCTGGCCAAAGAAGCCGCGCGCCTGGAGAGCGAAATCGCCAAAGCCAACGGCAAGCTGGGCAACGAAGCCTTTGTGGCCAAGGCGCCGCCTGCTGTGATCGAGCAAGAACAAAAGCGTGTGGCCGACTTCACGGCGACGCTGGCCAAGGTGAAGGAACAGCTGCAACGCCTGGGCTGAAGCCCACACGACCAAAACAAAGGGCGCCCATCGCAAGATGGGCGCCCTTTGTCTTTGCAGGCCAGCCGTTCAGCGGCGCTGGAGAATGTAGACGAAGTTCGCTTCGTTTTTTTCTTGTGACAGCAAGGTGTTGCCCGTCTGTTTGGCAAAGGCCTCGAAGTCGCGCCAGGACCCCGGATCGGTGGCGATCACCTTGAGGGTCTGGCCGCTGTGCAGATCGTTCAGTGCCTTCTTGGCCCGCAAGATGGGCAACGGGCAATTCAGGCCGCTGGTGTCGATTTCCTTGTCCACTTGCATCATGTTTCCTGGTTCTGGGCCTCGCGTTCGGCCCAACTCATGAAGACCGGATCGATGCCTTGGCTGCGCAACCAGTCACCGAGCGCATAGCCCGTGCCGGCCGGCCAGCAGATCAGGTCTTTCAAATCAAACAACTTGTATTCGGCCAGCTCGGGAGAGAGCCGCACCTCGCCTTCGGCCCGCGCATGGTAGGCAATGATCACCTGGTTCATGCGCTGGAAGTCGTAGGCACCCACCAGGCTCAGGGACCTCACGTCGAGGTTGGTTTCTTCCTTGATCTCGCGGCGGATGCCGTCCTCAGGCGTTTCGCCCGCTTCCATGAAACCGGTGATCAATGCAAAGCGCCGGCCTGGCCACATGGCATTGCGCGCCAGCAGCACCTGGTCGCCCAGCTGCACGATGGCCGCCAACACCGGCGTCGGGTTGTTCCAATGCACAAAGTCGCAGGCGGGGCAACGCTGGCGCAGTTTTTCGCCTCCGTCTTCCATGGCGATACGCCAGGACAGCGGTGTGGCGCATTGGGGGCAATAGCGGTATTCGGCCATACAGGGCTTTCGCGTCGGTATCGGTGTCGGGTCAGGCCGGGAACACGCCTGTCGACAGGTAACGGTCGCCACGGTCGCAGACGATGAACACGATGGTGGCGTTCTGCACGGTGGCCGCGATCTGTTGCGCCACCCAGCAAGCGCCTGCCGCCGAGATGCCCGCAAAAATGCCTTCTGTGCGCGCCATCTCGCGGCAGGTGTCTTCGGCGTCCTGCTGGCTCACGTACACCAGCTCGTCCACCTGGCGCGGGTCGTAGATCTTGGGCAGGTATTCTTCGGGCCACTTGCGGATGCCCGGAATGCGCGAGCCCTCGCTGGGCTGGGCGCCGATGATGCGCACGGCCGGGTTCTTTTCTTTGAGAAAACGCGACACGCCCGTGATGGTGCCCGTGGTGCCCATGGCACTCACGAAATGGGTGATGCGCCCACCGGTCTGCTCCCAGATTTCGGGACCCGTGGTTTCGTAGTGGATGCGCGGGTTGTCGAGGTTGGCAAACTGGTCGAGGATGCGCCCCTTGCCTTGCGCGGCCATGTTGTCTGCCAGGTCGCGGGCGTATTCCATGCCGCCGCTCTTGGGCGTCAGGATGAGTTCGGCACCAAAGGCCTTCATGGTCTGGGCCCGCTCGATCGACAGGTCCTCCGGCATGATGAGCACCATGCGGTAGCCCCGGATGGCCGCCGCCATGGCCAACGCGATGCCGGTGTTGCCCGAGGTCGCCTCGATCAGCGTGTCGCCAGGCTTGATCTCGCCGCGCTCTTCGGCCCTGCGGATCATGGACAAGGCCGGACGGTCTTTCACGGAGCCGGCAGGGTTGTTGCCTTCGAGCTTGCCCAGGATCACGTTGCCCCGGGCCTGGTTGTCTGCCGCGCCCATGCGTTGCAGGGCAACCAGCGGCGTCTTGCCAATGGCGTCTTCAATGGTCGGATAGGTCATTCCTGTACTGTGCCACAAGTGCACAAGACCCCTTGGCGCAGGCACGACGTCCAGGTGGACCGCGCCATCCACCTTATTGGCTCCATGGGAAGAGATAGGCGGCCATGACCATCGCATAAAAGCCCAGCGTCGACTTCAAGTGCATGTAGCCCGCCTGTTTCTGCACAGCCACGAGTCGCCGGGTGGTCAGGGCGATGGCCATGTAGAAAGGAATCACCTGAAGGCAGGAATAGTGTGAAAACGGCCCCAGATTGGCGGGCAGGTAATAAAAAATGAAATCGCCAAACAGGGCGTGGTAGGGCAGATTGACCGCCAACTCCAGCGCAATGGCTTCAATACCGAAGACCAGTGCGCTCAGGGCCGTGCCTGCACGGCCAAAGCCGGGAAAAGCACTGTCGCGCAGGTAGGAGTAGAAACCGAAAATGCCCCAGACCTGAAAGAAGAAGAGACTGATGTTCCCCCCGTGAATGGGGTAGAGCCGGTATTCCCACAGCGGGGCATCGAAAGCGATGCGCCAGAGGCGGTTCACCACCTCTTCCCCTGCCGCACCGAAAAGCATGAACATGACCACGGTATAGGCAAGGGGACGGACGCGAAGCCGCGGCCAGGTGCGGGTGAGCGCGGCAAAGCCCAGGTAAAAGGCGAGCACCAGGACACCGCCATAGCCGAGCAACGCAGGCACCGTCACCGGCAAGAGGCCCCCGTTCATCGCACACTCCAAGGAAACAGCCGTGCGCAGCACAGCCTGAAAAAGCGCCGAATCAGCAAGCGCTCCAATTGCCGGCAACCCATTTCGCCGGATATCAGCTGGCCGAAGATCTGACGCATGGTTTCCGAGTGCATCAGTCGGTCGCGCAGTTTGCCCTGCAATCGCCGGGCATAAAGCACATGGGCCAGCCGGCGCGAACTGTCGAATTCACGGTGGATGGGTTTGAGTTGGCGGAAATAGAGGCGGGCCACATCGTCTGGACGGCTGGCCTGAGCCACGGCATCGGCCGCCAGCGCGCCCGACTCCAACGCCCAGGCAATGCCTTCACCAGAGACGCTGTCGGCCAGCCCTGCGGCGTCGCCAACCACCACCACCGAGCCATTGCCTGGCCTGGCAACATAGTGCCCATCCGGTAAGAATGCCCCCCGCACCTTGACCCCCTCTGGATCAAAACCCTCGGCCTGGATCAGCCGATCAAGGGCTTCGCGCATGCCATTGAGCCCTGCCTGCTTGGACCCCAAACCGATGGTCGCCCCGCCGAATTTCGGAAAACTCCAGCCGTAACCCGGGCTGACGATGCCAAAGTCGATCGACATCAGGGCCTCGTCATGCAAGGCCGTCGGCAGTTCTGCCTCGTAAGCAAAAAACGCCTGCTTTTCGGTGTCGACCCGAAGCCCCAGGACCTTGCGTGCCACATGTCCGGTCACCCCGTCGGCCCCGATGAGCGCACGAAAACGCACCTGAGTCCCATCAGACAGCGAAGCGGTCCGGCTGCCTGTGTCCACAGACAGGATGCGGGTGGCCTGCCGAAATTCGGCACCAGCCTCCTGCGCCTGCGCCAGCAGCCAGCTGTCGAATTCGGCACGCTGCACATAAAGAAGCGGCTTGTCCATCTTGAACTTGACCAGGAGCTCCCCATTCCAGCGGAAAGCCACCTGATGCGAGGTCAAGGCCAGCCCGCTGGGCACGGGTTGGCCGAAGATCTCGGCAATCGCCCGGGTGGAGCGTGTTGTGAGTCCACCACCACAGAGCTTATTGCGGGGAAACGTGGCGCGATCGATCACCAGCACACTCAGTCCCAGGGTTCGGGCGCGCCGCGCTGCCGCGCTGCCGGCAGGCCCGGCCCCCACCACAAGAAGGTCAACTTGTTTTTCTGCGTTTTCCATGGCCTTGCTCTAAAGATATCAGGGGTCTGCCGCCACGCCCTGGACCATCGGCCGGGTCTGGACAAAACGACGCCATGGCGATTGACCGATGGACTTTGCCCATATGAATGTGTAGCCCATAGTGTGCCTCAGTCTGAGCAGGGTCAGACTGACCCATCGCTTGTCCACGTGCCCTGGTGTCTGAGCTGTGAATGGTCAGACGTCATTCCCACATGGAACAACAAGTGACAAGCCCTTTGTCCGGTCAGCGCGTGCCGTCGGGTCCGTCCTGCTGCATGAAAGCACCCGACCCAGGGGACTGGAACGCATTGAAATTCTGGTTTTGCAACTGGGTGGTGACCTGGTGGCTGTTTTGGTTGCCGGTCTGGTTGACGATGGAGGTGGATGGCCCAGCCAAGGTGCCGTAGTTGACCGCCCCCGCCACCCCACCCATGACCACCGGCGGCTGCACCACGGGCGCGCGTGGCGTCGGGGTTTTGTAAACGTCCACCGAAGCGGCGCCCTCTTTGCCCAGCGATTCGTACAGCTGCCCCATGAGGGCGGGATTACCAGAAGCCTTGACTTCGACCGCACCCTCGATCAACCCCGACAACTCCGGCGTCAAGGCATGGCCCAGCCAAGCTGGGCTGTTGCTTTTGATCGCGGACAACTGCTCCAGTGAACAGCGCGAAATGTTGCGCTGCAGCCAGGCACGGGACTGACGAACGCGCTGCTGCACGTCATGCAAGCTCAGCGACAGCGTCTTGAATTCCGCCACCAGGCAGCTGCTGGCGCTCGCTGGCGCTTTCTGTGCCCAAGCTGCAGACGGGGCCACTGCCCCCAGCAACACCATCAAAGAAACCAAGCAGAGCTTCATGGCACAAGGTCAACCTGTCTAAACCGATATTTGAAGCATCGACCACAAACGCGGTTTCTTGAGCCAGTGGCCCGCTGCGCTGTGTCATAATTGCCGCCGTCAGCCCGGGTGGTGAAATTGGTAGACGCAGGGGACTCAAAATCCCCCGCCGCAAGGCGTGCCGGTTCGATTCCGGCCCCGGGCACCAGGCATTCAAAGCCGCACATGTTTCAATCATGTGCGGCTTTTTTGTTGCACAAACCAGTGGCGCAGCCCGAGCACATCAGGCATAAACTTGCTCAAACCCTGATCGCTTTTTCCGATCTCGGCACAAAGCACGCCATGGACACAGAACACAGCCCCTCTTGCGAAAGCAACGCCAACGGCAACGCACGTCTGGCCGTGCGGCGCATGCGCATCGACACCTACCACGAGAACGTGGCCTACATGCACCGCGATTGCGAAACCTACCGTGCCGAAGGCTTCAAAGCCTTGTCCAAGGTGGAAGTCCACGCCAACGGCCACAGCATCCTGGCCTCGCTCAATGTGGTGGACGATGCCCAGTTCCTCAGCTGCAACGAGCTGGGGCTGTCCAACGCCGCCTTTGCGCAGCTGGGGCTGCAAAACGGTCAACTGGTGACGGTGTCACAAGCCGACCCCCCCGAATCCATCCAGGCGCTGCACCGCAAGCTGGCGGGTGAACGGCTCGAACTCAACGACTTCAGGGCCATCATCCAGGACGTGGCAGACCACCACTACTCCAAAATCGAGCTGACCGCCTTTGTGGTGGCCACCAACCGGGACGAACTTGATCGTGAGGAAGTCTATTACCTGACCCAGGCCATGATCGAAGTCGGGCGACGGCTGGACTGGCATGAGCGGGTGGTGGTCGACAAGCACTGCATCGGCGGTATTCCGGGCAACCGCACGTCCATGCTGATCGTGCCCATCGTGGCCGCCCATGGCATGGTGTGCCCCAAGACCTCCTCGCGCGCCATCACCTCGCCAGCGGGCACGGCCGACACCATGGAGGTGCTGGCCAATGTGGAGCTGCCCTTTGAAAAAATGGCCGACATCGTGCAGACGCACCGCGCCTGTCTGGCCTGGGGCGGCACAGCCCACCTGTCGCCGGCCGACGACGTGCTGATCGCGGTGGAGCGCCCGCTGTCGCTCGATTCGCCCGCGCAGATGGTGGCTTCCATCCTGTCGAAAAAAATCGCGGCCGGCTCCACCCATCTGGTGCTGGACATCCCGATTGGCCCCACCGCCAAGGTCCGCTCGATGCCGGAAGCGCATCGCCTCAAACGCCTGTTCGAATACGTGGCGGGCCGTCTCAAGCTGTCGCTGGACGTGGTCATCAGCGACGGGCGACAGCCGATTGGCTACGGCATCGGCCCAACACTGGAAGCACGCGATGTGATGCGCGTGCTGGAAAACGACCCCCTTGCGCCCATCGACCTGCGCCAAAAAGCGCTTCGCCTGGCGGGCCGCTTGATCGAATTCAGCCCCGATGTGCGCGGGGGCGACGGTTTTGCCATCGCCCGCGACATCCTCGACTCAGGTCGCGCCTTGTCCAAGATGAACGACATCATCCAGGCGCAGGGCGCACGGCCGTTTGACCACAACAACCTGGACCTCGGCCCCCTGAGCCTGGAGGTGCGTGCTGACCAGGCCGGCGTGGTGTGCGGCATCGACAACTTTCAGATCGCCCGGATCGCCGGATTTGCCGGTGCGCCCAAAGTGCACCAGGCCGGTGTCGACCTGGCCAAAAAGCTGGGTGAAGAGGTGCAGGCGGGCGATTTGCTGTACCGGGTCTTCGCCAAATTCCCGGCCGACTTGCAGTTTGCCCGCCACGCCATCGACAAGTCGAATGGTTACAGCATTGGCACCGCGCAAGAGGTCCCCCATGCCTTTGTGGAGTTCTGATGCACACCCCTGAACTGCTGCTCTGCTTCGAAGACGAACAGGCCCTGGCCGACAAGATCGCCACGGCGGCTGGGCTGCCTGTGGCTTGCATCGCACGCCATGTGTTTCCCGATGGCGAAATCAAATTGCGCCTACCCCCGCAACTGCCTGCCCATGTGGTGCTTTTGCGTTCGCTGCACCAACCCAACACCAAACTGGTGGAGTTGTTGCTGACGGCGCAGACCGCGCGCGGCCTGGGCGCCCAGCAGCTCACGCTGGTGGCGCCCTACCTGGCCTACATGCGCCAGGACATCGCGTTCGAGCCCGGCGAAGCCGTGAGCCAGCGCATTGTGGGTCGGCATCTGGCCGACCTGTTTGACGCCGTGGTCACCATCGACCCCCACCTGCACCGCGTGGCCACGTTGCCAGAAGCCGTGCCCGCCACGCAAGCCCTGGCGCTCACGGCCGCCCCCTTGTTGGCGGATTTCGTGGTCAGCCAGTGCCCGAACGCGCTGCTGGTCGGCCCCGACGAAGAGTCTGCGCAATGGATCCAGGCCGCCGCCACCCCCCACGGCCTGGACCACGCCGTGTGCCGCAAGGTTCGGCACGGCGATCGCCATGTGGACATCGAGTTGCCCGATCTGGCGGCCACCGGGCGTGCGGTGGTCTTGCTCGACGACATTGCCAGCAGCGGGCGCACGCTCGCGCGAGCTGCTGGCCTGCTGCTCGATGCCGGCGCACGGTCCGTGGATGTGGCCGTCACCCACGCGCTGTTTGCGGAAGATGCACTGCAGGTCATCCAGGCGGCAGGGGTGCGCCACATCTGGAGCACGGATGCGGTGGCGCACAGCAGCAACGCCGTGGGCATCGCGGGTCTGGTGGCCGAAGCTCTGGGCCGCCTGTCGCGTCAGGGCCGTTAACCGCCCGCGCTCCAGCGGTCGTTCCAGGCCTTGTCCACTTTCTCGATCTGGCGGCGGTCACGCTTGGTGGGGCGGCCTTGCGCAATGCTCAAAGCCGGCTCCATGGCCAAACGCCGCTGCTCGGCGGCGGCACTGCGCGCCTGCACGCTTTCAGGCGTTTCCTCATAAAGCTGTTGCGCCACCGGCGCTGGCCCACGCACCGCGCTGATGCCGCGCACCACCACCTCGCGCACGACAGGGCCTTGGCGCAAGCACACCCGGTCGCCAGGCCGCACTTCGCGCGAAGCCTTGGCATCCTGGCCGTTGACCTGCACACGGTTCTTGCCGATCTCCTCGGCGGCCAGGCTGCGGGTCTTGTAAAAGCGCGCGGCCCAGAGCCATTTGTCGATGCGCAAGCTGTCCACGCTCAGCCTCCGAACAGCCCGGGCTGAGGGCTCAGGCCCTGGCGCACATGGGGCACCTGCAGTTGCAGGCGCAATTCTTTTTTCATGCGCTGGTTGTCCAGCCGCCGCGACTCGTTCATGAAACTGAGCAGCATGAGCGGCAGCGCCTCGTGGGCGGTGCTGCGCGCGATGCGCGGCGGGCGCGGCAGGCCCATCAGGTCGGCCGCCAGGTCGAAGTAGTCGCCCATCTTCATGTCGGTGTCGTCGCACACGTTCAGTACCCGCTGCGCGCGGCCGCGCCACAGCGCCAGCATACAGGCCCGGGCCAGGTCGTTGGCATGGATGTGGTTGGTGTAGACATCGTCGCTGGCCTGCAGCACCGGCGTGCCCTTGAGCAGGCGCTCGCGCGGCGTGCCGCCCTCCCGGTCCTGGGCATAAATGCCTGGAATACGCAACACGGTGCTGCGCACGCCCGAACGCCCAAACAAGCGCACCCATTGCTCGGCATCGACGCGCCGGCGCGCGCGCGCCGTGTGTGGGCGCACCGGTTGCGACTCGCGTACACGCTGACCCAGGCAATCGCCATACACACCGGTGGTGGAACCGTACACCAGCGCCTGCGGTGGTGTGCGCTGGCGCAAGGCGCGCAACAGATCGCGGGTGCGCGGGTCGTGGTTCACCACGCCGCGCACATCGCCCGGCGGCGGCGCCAGGTGCAACACCCGCTGTGCCAGGCCCGACAGGCGGCGCAAGCTGGCGGGCTGGTCCAAATCGCCCAGCAGCGGCGTCAGGCCACAGGCACGCAAAAACGGCACCCGCTCGGGTGAAGAGGTGAGTGCCAGCAAGCGCACACGCTGGCTGCGCGGCGCCCCCAACTGGCCTGCGGTGCGCAGTCCCACGTCGCCACAACCGACGATGAGCACACGCGCGCGGCGAAAGCGCGCAGGCAAGGCGCCAAGAGGGGTCTGGTTTGAAGGCAAAATCAGGGGTTCCGGGTGCGAAAACCCTGCAAGGATACCGAAAACATGAGCTTTCAGATCACCGTCCAGCCCAGTGGCCGCAGCTTTGCCGCCGAGGCGTCCGAAACCCTGCTGGCCGCTGGCATCCGCCAGGGCATTGGCCTGCCCTATGGCTGCAAGGACGGCGCCTGCGGCTCGTGCAAGTGCAAGAAGCTGTCGGGCACCGTGACCCACGGCCCGCACCAGAGCAAGGCCCTGAGCGACGAGGAAGAGGCACAAGGCCTGATCCTGACCTGCTGCGCCACCGCGCAGAGCGATGTGATCCTCGAATCGAAGCAGGTCACCGAGGAAGGCGGTCTGCCCGTCAAGAAAATGCCGGTGCGCGTGGTCAGCCTGGAGAAGAAATCGCACGATGTGATGGTGCTCAAGCTGCAATTGCCCGCCAACGACCCGATGAAGTTCCGCGCCGGGCAGTACATCGAGTTCATCCTGCGCGACAACGCCCGCCGCAGCTACAGCATGGCCAATGCCCCCCACACCCTGGAGACCTCTCCTCCCATGGTGGAACTGCACGTGCGCCACATGCCCGGCGGCAAGTTCACCGACCCGGTGTTCTCCACCATGAAGGAAAAGGACATCTTGCGCGCCGAAGGGCCTTACGGCAGCTTCTACCTGCGCGAAGACAGCGACAAGCCCATGGTGCTGCTGGCCTCGGGCACGGGCTTTGCCCCCATCAAGGCGCTGATTGAACACATGCAGCACCAAGGCATCACCCGCCCTGCCACGCTGTACTGGGGCGGTCGCCGCCCAGCCGATCTGTACATGGCCGAATGGATCGAAGCCCAGCTGCAAGCCATGCCCAATCTGCGCTACGTGCCCGTGGTTTCCAACGCCGAGCCCGAAGACCAATGGAGCGGTCGCACAGGCTTCGTGCACCAGGCTGTGCTGCAGGACCATCCGGACCTGTCGGGTTTTCAGGTCTATGCCTGTGGCGCCCCCATCGTGGTCGAGTCAGCCCAGCGCGACTATGTGACCCACGGCGGACTGCCCAGCGAAGAGTTTTACGCCGACGCCTTCACGTCCGAGGCCGACAAGGCCCAGGGCTGAGCCCTGTGCCGGCAGCATTTGGGCCCGCTGCCGGCTTCGGCTGCGCATCGGTCGCGACGCGCCCATCAGGCGCACAGAAAACGCGCCTCACTCACCCAGGTAAGCGGCCCGCACTTTGGGGTCGGCCAGCAACTCCTGGCCTGGGCCACTCATGGTGATCAGGCCCGAATCCATCACATAGCCCCTGTTGGCAATGGCCAGCGCGCGGCTGGCGTTTTGCTCGACCAGCACGACGGTCATGCCTCGGCCGTGCACGTCTTTCACCACCTCAAAGATTTTGTCGACCATGATGGGCGACAGGCCCATGGAGGGCTCGTCGAGCAACAACACATGGGGACGGCTCATCAAGGCGCGGGCCATGGCCAGCATCTGCTGCTCGCCGCCGGACATGGTGCCGGCCAGCTGGTCCTTGCGTTCACGCAGACGTGGGAAGGTCTGGAACATCTTCTCCATGTCGTCGGCAATGGCCGCCTTGTCCGAGCGCAGGTAGGCGCCCATCTGCAGGTTTTCCGTGATGGTCATGCGGGTGAACACGCCACGGCCCTCGGGCACCATGACCAGCCCTTGCTTGACCAAATCCCAAGGCCCCTGGCCCTGAATGCTCTTGCCCAGGTATTCGATGTCGCCGTCCTGCATGCCCAGCGTGCCGGTGATGGCCTTCATGCTGGTGGTCTTGCCGGCCCCGTTGGAGCCGATCAACGACACCAATTCGCCTTCGCGGACTTCCATGTCCACACCCTTGACGGCCTGAATGCCGCCATAGGCCACCTTCAGGCCCTTGACTTGAAGCAGTGTCTTGGCCATCTCAGTGCCCTCCCGTGCCCAGATAGGCTTCAATCACTTTGTCGTTCTTCTGCACTTCGGCCGGCGTGCCCTCGGCGATCTGCTTGCCGTAGTCGAGCACGGTGACCCGGTCACACAGTCCCATGACCAGCTTGACGTCGTGTTCGATCAGCAAGATGGTGCGCTGGTCCTGGCGGATGCGGTCGATCAGCTCGCGCAGCTGCACCTTTTCGGTGGCATTCATGCCGGCTGCCGGTTCGTCCAGCGCAATCAATTGCGGGTCGGTCGCCAGGGCACGCGCGATCTCCAGGCGACGCTGGTCCCCGTAGCTCAGGGTCCGGGCACGGTAGTCAGCGTATTTGCCAATACCGACGTAATCGAGCAGTTCGCGGGCGCGATCGGCAATGGCTTTTTCTTCGGCCTTGAAGGTCGGTGTACGAAAAATCGCGCCCAGCAGTCCCGAGCGGGTGCGGATGTGCCGGCCCACCAGCACGTTTTCCAGCGCGGTCATCTCGGCAAACAGCCGAATGTTCTGGAAAGTGCGGGCAATCCCCGCCTTGGCCACCGTGTGCACGGCA
>JACCDU010453443.1_pt1 | contig 33947 bp, 37 predicted proteins | sample 7446081 | NCBI WGS metagenome assembly JACCDU01 (sample SAMN15323447, study PRJNA562643) | freshwater metagenome | isolation source: river surface water | place: USA:Blue River Watershed | collected 2017-08-17
CTGCAAGGCGCCTATGTCACACCCTGGCAAGAGATGGGCATGCACCATGATGTGTTGGCCGTCACCTTGGACCAAGGCATCGGCAAAAAGCCCACGGCAGCAGAGATCAAAGACCACTTGGCCAAGATCCTTCCTGCACTGGATGGCTTGGGCACCAAAGTGCTGTACGTCAACGACGGCAGCTACTTCAAGGCCCTGACCAAGCAGTTAAAGGCCGAGCCCTTTGCAGGCTACGTACTGCCAGTCAAGGTACCAGGATTTGAGCACATGCACGCTGCCCTGGGCTTGAACTTCCAGTCCCTGGTCTACAACCCGGAGCTGCAAGACAAGCTCACCCGAAGCCTGCAAGCAGTGCACAGCTTCTTTCAAGGTACCTACCAGGATCCTGGCCAGGGCATCATCCACAGCGCCCTCTACCCCAAGACCTTCGAAGACATCCGCCAGGCCCTCCTGGGCCTGCTGGACAAGCCGGAGCTGTGCTGCGACATCGAAGCGTTCAGTCTGAGGCATCACAAAGCAGGCATTGGCACGATCGCCTTTACCTACGACGAGCACAACGGTGTTGCGTTCGCAGTGGACTACGAGGAGATTGAGCCAAAAGACGGTGAGTACGGTCGCCAGGTGCACAACCCAGCCATCAAAGGATTGCTTCGCGAGTTCTTCGAGGCCTACAAGGGGCGCCTTACCTTTCACCACGCCTCCTACGATGTCAAGGTACTCATCTACAACTTGTGGATGCAGCACCTGCGAGACACTGCAGGCCTCCTCAAAGGCTTGCACACCATGTGTGCACGCATGGACGACACCCGGATCATTGCCTACCTGACCTACAACAGCACAGCAGGTAACCAGCTAGGCCTCAAAGCCCTGGCTCATGAGTTCGCAGGCAACTGGGCCAAGGATGAGATCAAAGACATTCGACGCATTCCCCTGCCCGAACTGCTGCGATACAACCTCGTTGACGGCCTGAGCACCGCCTACGTCAAAAAGCGGGACTACCCGCTCATGGTGGCTGACAGCCAAGAGAAGCTCTACAAGGAGCTGATGTTGCCTTCACTCAAGCTGATCATTCAGCTGGAACTGACAGGCATGCCCATGTCTCGCAAGAAGATCGCTGAGACCCGCACCAAGCTAGAGGAGATTCAGGCTGAACACCGGTTCACCATCTCTACCCACCCACAGGTGGTGCTATTCAATCTGGACTTGCAAGTCAAGACCATGGTGCAGGCCAACGCCAAGCTTAAGGTCAAACAACACCCCCTGGAAAAATTTGCAGGGGTGGTGTTCAACCCGAACTCCGGCCCTCAGCTTCAAGAACTGCTCTACACGCAGCTCAAGCTGCCAGCGATCGACTACACCGACTCAGGGGCGCCTGCAACAGGCGCGGAGACCCTGGAGAAGCTGGTCAACCATGTGACCGACCCCAAAGACGCAGAGCTGCTCAAGGCTCTCGTGGCCCATGGCAAAGTCACCAAGATCCTGTCCACATTCATCCCCGCTTTCGAGGAAGCCGAGGGCGACTCAGATAGCGACGTGGTATGGCTCTTTGGCTGCTTCAACCTGGGTGGTGCAGTCTCTGGTCGGCTGTCCTCATCTGACCCCAACTTGCAAAATATTCCTGCGAACTCGCTGTACGGCAAGCTCATCAAAGGGTGCTTCCTTGGTCCTGTAGGTTGGCTTTTTGCTGGAGCCGACTTCAACAGCCTGGAAGACTACATCTCTGCGCTCACCACCAAAGACCCCAACAAACTCAACGTCTACATCAAAGGCTTCGACGGTCACTGCTTGCGTGCAGCGTACTACTTCAGAGATCTGCTGCCGCACATCGACCTTGACGAGCCCAAATCCGTCAACACCATCAAGAACACTCACCCAGATCTCCGACAAGACTCCAAAGGCCCCACTTTCTTGTTGACCTACGGAGGCACATTCCACGGAATGATGTCCAACCTGGGCTGGCCTATGGAAAAAGCCAAGGCCATCGAGTCCAACTACCACGACCTCTACAAGGTTTCAGACCAGTACGTTGCTTCTCGTCTGGCCCAGGCATCTAAAGACGGGTTTGTGGAAGTGGCCTTTGGCCTGCGTGTGCGCACCCCTTTGCTCAAGCAAGTCATGTGGGGTGGTGAGGGCCGCCTCCCTTACGAAGCACAAGCTGAGGGGCGCACTGCGGGTAACGCTTTGGGCCAAAGCTACGGTCTGCTCAACAACCGTGCTGCTGTGGCTTTCATGCAAAAAGTCTGGGCCTCTCCTTACGCTCTGGACATTCTCCCTGTAGCTCTGATCCACGACGCCATCTACTTGCTCATTCGAAACGACCCTGAAATCGTTACCTGGGCAAACAAGCACCTCATTAATGAGATGCGATGGCAAGAACTTCCGGAGATCCAGCACCCTACGGTCAAGTTAGGAGCTGCTTTGGATCTGTTCTGGCCCAACTGGGCCAATCCAATTACCTTGCCCAATGACGCAACCGTTGAGCAGGTGATTCAAACCTGCGAGAAAGGCAAGGAGAAATACTTAGAAAGCTGTAAATGAAACGCATCTCCTCTGACCCCATCAAGTTCACAATACCTGTGAGCGTCTACAAGGGTAACTACTTGGCTGAGTGGCCTGACGGCGTTGACGCTGTCGACCAGACCACCGGCAAGTGGCGGTTTTACCGTTCAGTGCACGCAGCCAAGCGAGGCATCACCGCCAAAGTTGCTCACCGCACGCCGCTTCCTGCGGCTGGTTGAAAGGGTAAGCCATGCACGAATTCACCGCCACAGTTCAAGGCATCAAATGCCTTTGTCGGGTATACGAGTACCTGCCTGCAAGAGCAGGTGGATTCTCCCTAGACGGCGTTTCCCCACCTGAACCTGAGCTATTCGATTTCGAGCTGCTGAGTATCAAGGGAAAACCCATGCCAGACTGGACTCGATCATTGAGCGCAGAAATCGTCGAGGAACTGCGGGACACTCACCTGAAAATGGCCGAACCCAGAAAATCAACCAATCCTGCCTGATTTCGGTTATATTCACTTCCGCAGGTTTTCCTCCTTTTCCTGCATGTTGTGCCAAAACCTTTTCCACCTGGTCTTTACCAGGTGGTTTTTTTTGTCCTCCTCAAATATGCCCAATACCCGCAAACCCACCGTGGGCACACCCGCTCACTACGAATTTCTCGGCGTGCCGGAATCTCGTCTGGAAGCCCTGAAGTTGCCCAGCCGCATGGGAGACAAGCTGGTCTACCCTCGCTTCAAGGTCGCTTGTGACGAATACGAAGCTGCCAAGCGTGAGGCGCAGGCCTCCGCAGAGCGCGTCAAAGCCATCCAGGAACGCTTGCGCCTCAACTCCCGACCGCAGCTCGTCACGATCGACGACTGACGCATCCAACTTTCAACCTCATCATGCCCCTTCTCGGACTCCCCATGAACCAAGACCAATTCAAACGTGCCTACGGGGAGTCCCGCAACGGCGTTAACAACTTCCTGTTCAACAAGTTGTATCCCAAGGTGTGGTACTCCAACGGTGTTCAGGAACTCGCTGAATCCGGGTGTTATTGGCTGCTGGACATCATCGGCACCGAGCTGCCCAAAGCCTACCTGGCCAAGCCACCCGCACAACGTCATCCGTGCATCATTCAGGTGCGTGTCACTGGTTCCATGGCCCACATCGTTGGTGAGTTCATCGACGACGACCCCAACCCGTACACCAAGTACGTTCCCATGGTCGACTTGCCAGAAGGCAAGTGGAACCTCTACATGACCCTCGAAGACGAGGGGCACTTCACGCTGATCCTGCCGACCGAACGCTGATCGGCGCACCCTTCTTCACAAACAACCTTTTTGAGCCCCACCGGCTGATAACCGGCGGGGCTTTTTCTTTGTCATGCAAGTCGCTCACGTCAACGCCTCCCCCACCCACGCCGTCATCAGTGGTGGTGAAACCATCGAGTTCGGCATCAGCAGCTCTGCTGAGTTCTTCAACATCCTTTCCTCCACGCTTTACAAGGATCAAATCCTAGCTGTGGTGCGCGAAGTCTTGTGCAACGCCTGGGATGCTCACATCGCAGCAGGCTGCACCGATAAGGCTGTAGAGGTCACCCTGAAAGACAACGTGTTGGTCGTCCGAGACTTTGGTCTTGGGATCCCCCATGACCAGATCGGCTTGGTCTATGGCACTTACGGCAACTCGACAAAAAAGCACGACGGTAAGCAAACCGGTGGCTTTGGCCTGGGTTGTAAGGCCCCCTTTGCCTACGTCGACCACTTTGAAGTGACCTCGACAAACCAAGGCACTCGCACCATCTATGCGCTGTCGAAGTCCTCAGCCAAGGCCATGGGCAAACCAGGCATCACTCAAATTGCCAGCTTCCCCAACGATGATCGTGGTCTGTGCGTTTCCTTGAAGGTCAAACAGGAAGACGCTGCTCGCTTCCGCACCCTCATTCGCTTGATTGCCCACAACGGTGACATGAAGGTGACCCTTAACGATAATGCTGTGAGCACCATCAATTTCCCCAAGGAAAGCTCTTTCCTGGTCACTGACAACGGCTTCGATCACTACATCAACCTGCTTTATGGCAACGTGATCTACCCGGTTGAAGAAGGCTCAGGCATTGAAGAAGCTTATAGACGGGCCAAGCTGGCTTTGGCTTCTCTCTCCAATCGCGGATCTCGCCACTTGATCCTCAGGGCTCCGGCCCACAGCATCGCTGTCACACCCAGTCGTGAAGGCCTGTCGATGCAGGAGCACACGGTCAAGACCCTAAACAACCTGCTCACCCACTTCGCTGACCTAGTGCAAGCCCACTACCCCATCTCCTTGCGGGCAGTGGCCGCCGAAAGCATCTCGTCAGCCATCAAAGAGGGTAGCACCGACGCCCCCTTCAGAAGTGGTACCAGTCTCCACAGCCCCAAGCTGACTGAAAACGGAAATGGCCCTTTGAAGTCTCACGACTTCGACCTCATTGCCAGCCGCCACATCTACGTCCAGCCCCCTGAAGACGCTGCGTTCGTGAACTTTACCTATAAGGTGCGTGTCAACAGCTTGATCGAAGCCAAAGTGCTTGATGCAGCCTGGGGCAGTGCTTTGTTGGAGGGTGCTGAAAAGAGTGGATCCGTTACCCGGATGGCATGCTGGTCCACTTTTTTCTTGGCTTCCCATGCCAAGACGGTGGCCACGCTCATGCGAACGGGTGCGCGTAACAAGGGACTTGATTACAAAAACTTGTCCTTGGTTGGGGTGCCTCGCTACTACGGCAAAGGCGGCGGTTGGGAGCGTACTACCATTCCCATCTTAGAGGTTCGCCCCAGCACTTGGTGGGAAGCCATGACTATGGCACGCAAGGTGGTGGCAGTAGGTTCCGCCACAGCAGGCACCGTCACCCGACTCGCCGGATACCACAAGGAACTTCGCGCAAACGGGGGCGTCGACGGCATCCTCTTTTACCGTACCGGTACCAAGAAGGGTGCTCAAGAGGCCGCTGTTGAGTTCTTTACCAAGCACGGCTACCGTGTCATTGACATGAGCCAGCGGCTGCAAGGTGAGCCTGAACCCAAGAAGCGTGAGCCCACAGTCAAGAAGCCCAAAGCCGAGGGTTACATGATGCTGTCCAACGGCATCTTCAATAACTACGTCAGCTTGAGCCGTGCGCATATGGCCGGTCGCCATGACTTTGAGCCCAAGGCACCACGCATCTTGGCACCAGAGTTCTTCTACTACCACCCAACCAACAGTGACTCCAGCAGCGTACATGGAATTGGTCGACCGGTTGGGATCACTTTCATCAAGCAGTTTGGCCACCGTGGTGCATACATCAGCGACGCTCGTCAAAAAACAAAGGCCATTGCTGCTGGCCTACCTTCACACACCGAGTGGCTACTGGGTCAACTTGAAGCTTACTTTGATCAAAACCCTCGGTGCTTGGACATCGCTAAGTACGACGCCCACAACATCGCGGAAGAAGCAGATGTTGACGACTCCGTGGTCAAGAAGATGCTGGCGTGCCCTGCATTGCTGGCGCAACAAAAGCTATCTGTTCTGAGCTACTCCGAAGAAGAACTCCGTTTCATCTCCCTCTTGAAAGACGCTGCCAAGCGTCACTACTACGACGAACTCACACCTCAGCTGACCAAACTGCGTAGCTTCATCCACCGCATAGAAGAAACCGCCCCAGACCTCGCATTGGTGTGCTTCTTTAAAAAGCTACGCGACTCGCCATTTGCCGCGTACATCGACTTCGGTGTGCTTTCCGCAACCATCAATGACCCTGACCCCGCTGAACGGGCCAAGGCCACTGAGATTCTCAATCTCCTTATCAACCATGACACAGCAAAACCAAAGCACAAGCCAGCAACAAAACTCCGACGTGGTGCGAATCGTCGGGGCCGTGCTCGACACGGGCAACCTCAAGCTCTACAAGCAAGACGGAAACTCCATCGACATCGCACAGGGTGATCCCCGCTTGCGCAAGATCCTGGAGACAGCCACCCCTATCATCATCCGCCAGGGTTGGGTGGACATCAACCTGGCCAGTGAAGAACTGAAGATCCCCAACGTCTACGAGAAGTTCGAAGAACAATCAGGCGGCGTGGTGCGCTTCTTCCAAGTGGCCAAGTCCAAGATCAGCAGCTTCTTCAAACCCAAAGCAACGGCTCAAGAACCACTGCCGGATCAGCAGGTGGGTACCATCCCCAAGAGCCTCGCCGTCCCTGTGCCTGCCCCTGTGGATGCGGATGCGAATCCTGAGGAAGTCGACTTGACCGAAGTCGAAGCCAGCGTGAGCGAGGTCGCGGACCAAGTGGCCCAGATGAACGCTGCTGTTGAAGAGATCATGGCTGCTGCTGTGCCGGTGGCTTCGCCGAAGTTTGACGAGTCCAAACTGCACAATCAAGCCCCGATCGCTGAAGACAACGGTACAACACCCAACCAACGGGTGGAGTCCAAAGCTCAGACCACTTTGGTGGCTGTGGTGGACGGCAAAGTGGTGCCTGGTGTGGAACGTATCAAGAGCCAGATCAAGCACGCAGCAGGTACCGGTGAAGTGCTGGGCATGGAGCGGTTCATTGCACGCCTCAGTGCTGTCTTGGGAGAGCGCAAGCACTCCTTTGATGACCTGATGCAGTTCCTGGAACGTGGTGATCTGCCCGTCGCCGATGACGGCAGCATCGTGATCTACAAGGTGCTCAGGCGTGACGGCAACAAACCTGGCCGCTACCTGGACTGCCACACCAAACGGGTCTCTCAAGGCATTGGCTCACGGGTCTGCATGGATCACAGCCTGGTGGATCACAACCGCAACAACGAGTGCTCCAACGGTCTGCATGTGGCCCGCCGTGGCTACCTTGGCGGCTTCCCAGGCGATGTCTGCGTGCTGGCCAAGCTGGCACCTGAAGACGTGATCTCGGTGCCTCGCTACGACGCCAACAAGATGCGGGTCTGTGCATACCACATCGTGGCCGAGTTGCCGGAAGAGATGTACCAGAAGCTGCGCAACAACAAGCCAATCACAGACACGCCAGAAGGTCGTGCTTTGTTGGCTGATGTGCTTGCAGGTAACCACATCGGTGTCACCGAAGAGGTCCGCATCACCCAACACAACGGTGGTGGGGTGGTCATCACCCCGGCTAAACAGAAACCTACTTCTGCAGTACCTGAGACTCCACCTACCAAGGCCACAAAAGAAGTCGCGGCTCTGGATAATGACCCACATGCCAGTACCAAAGTCGAACCTGTGAACCCGGCTGATGTGACCAAGACCGTGATTGTTTTGAGCCGCAAAGACACTGCCCAAGGTCTGTACGACACCTACCAGCATGCGACAGACCCGGCTGAGAAGGCGACTGCTTTGCAAGCCTTGAAGGATTACAAAAAATCCTCCAAGGTGGGGTGGGCTGCTCTGGGTCTGGCTCACATGGCCGAACAGCAAGTACCTGCTTCGGGTAAAGAGCCCCAAGCAACCAAAGCTGCCGCTGGCAGCAAGGAAACCAAAAAGATGCCCACAACCACAGCCACCACCAAAAACAAGGGCAAGGAAGCCAGCGACACCCCTCGTCAGCAAGTCGCCAAGCTGCTACCCGAGTTTGAATCCGCCACCGGCCAACAAAAGACCGCCCTGGCTCACGACATCCTCAAGATCAAACAAGCTGCCAAAAAGAGCTGGGAGATTCTGGGCGTGTCTGAGGACATCCAGAAGCAGATCAAGCTGCGTACCAGCTGATCCACATTGAACAAGCCAGAAGATATAGCACTCTCCTGGCTTGCTCTAACCTCTGCTCTTTTGTAAGGAAACTCGTCATGTCAGTCCTAGTTGTCAATTCCCAGAAAAAGCTCTGCTTGGTGTACGACAGTCACCTGATGATGCTCAATTTCATACTCGCTCACCCGGACTGTACTTACGAAGAGTTGTGCTCCCACACGGGTATTCCAGCAAAGACGGCTTACGTTTATGCCTCGCAGCTGGATAAGCTTCAGCTGATCTACCGCACACCTTCTCAGGACGAAAACAAGCAGCTTATGCTTTTGTCCCTTCGTCCTGGTGTAGTTCTGCATGTCCCATTGCTGCGTCCCAAAAGGAACTGAAACGCATGCTCAACAAACTCTCACATCCACGCCTGCTCCCAGCCAGCATGTTGTGCTTATTCCTCATGGGCTTGTTGGTACTTCGTACTGACCCGACACAAACAGTTGTCACCCACAGCTGGGTGCTGCACCAAGCCCTGGTCATGTGCCAACACAATAACGGAGCCAACGCCATTCACCTCAACACAGCAACCTACTCCGTTGGTAAAGGCCAAGTAGAAATCATTGGCACCTGCAAGGATGGAACCCGCATTCAGAAAAGGGTGATAAATCAAGATGACTTACCGTGACCAACTGCCGCCCCTGCCCGCGCCCGGCGCAGCGGTGTTCGACACCCCCATGTACGACGCCGACCAGATGCGCGCCCACTACCTCAAGGGCTTCGCAGACGGGCAAGCCGCCCTGTCCAGCCAAGCGCCCGTGGATGAACCCCTGCTGAATGACTTGGCAAAATGGGAAGCGCATGTCAGGCGCTATGACGCTGAAGGCGCCTGCAACCCACTGGCGAACACCTTACAGCAAGCCCGCGCCGCCCTTCAATCCCGCCAGCCTGCCGCCCCTGTGGCTGCGGTGCCGGACGCGACAGCGCCCATCAAGACGCCGCCCCCACCGTTTGCCGTGTTCGATGAGTTCGGGGCTGGTTGTGTGGACCGTATCCAACTGTTTTACATCGACCACAGCCGCGAGGTTGAGACGCGGGCCTTCAATCGCGGGTATGACGCAGCCTCCCCCACCCCGCCAGTGCAGCCAGACGACACACGCCGCTTGGATTGGCTGGAGAAGAACGCCACCGACATCCACGCCATCCACGATAAAGATGGCCACATCCAGAGCTTCAACTTTGACGCCGACTTTGCAGACGGCACCCTACGTGAAGCCATCGATGCCGCCCAGGCAGAAGGGGGCAAGTGATGGCCAGATTGCGCTGGAAACTTGAACCGCGAGAAACAGGGCTGCGCGCCGTCTGTGCTGGCCCGCGAGGTTCATCCCTGCATGACGGGACCAAACGCTACGCCACCGTCCGTGCCCTGCGCGGGGGTGGCTGGTTTTGGGTTGCTGGCTGGGATTCGGGTGTGCCCCACAAGAACACATGTGACGCCCCATCAGCAACCGCCCAAGAGGCCAAAGACGCGGCCCTGGCCTACGTCAAGCAGCACCTTGCCCCCACCCAGGAGCCCAGCCATGAGTAAGTCTCGCCTTGCCCTGTCTGTAGCAATCGCCTGTCTGCTTTCGGCTTGCGACCCAAGCGCCAAGCAGGTGGCATTCCCAGTGCTGCCCAATGAACTCAAGGACTGCACGTTTCACTACATCAGTGACGGCAACTACGGTATCACCGTGGCCCGCTGCCCTAACTCCACGACATCGACAACCTACCTCTCAGGCAAGACAGCGCGAACGACCGTGGTGATTGATGGTGTGGAGTACACGAAGAAGGAGCCCAGCCATGAGTGACCACGCAACCGGCTGGAACACCGGCCTCTGTCAAGACTACTGCCGCCAGTTGTCGCTGTGGTTTGCATCCCGCATTGATGCCCGCCACGTTGTGCGCCGCTGGTTCGGCGACCGGATCAAGAAGGACACGAAATGACCATGCGACAGCGCCGCCGTGCGCACAACTACAGCCCTGCGATGCAGCAGGCCAGCCGCCGTCACGCCATCTGGCGCTCTTGCCGTGCAGCGTTCAACGCACTGTTTCCGAAAGGCTGACATGACCCCCGAAACCCAACTGCTGCGCGAGGCGCTGCAAGATATCGAGCAAGCCCACGACTTGTCGCTGGACCTTGAGCACTACGACGCTCGGCAGGTGCTTGTTGGCCTTGCCGACAAGATCAAGCGCGCCCTCTCTGCGCCTGCACAGCCCGCAGACACCGCAGAGTTGCTGTTTGCCGCCTTCGGTGATGGCCCAGACGACGAGCAGTGCAAAGACCTGTGGTTCCGCTACCATAGCCTGCGAGACTGGCACAAGCGCACCTTTGCTGCACAGCCCGCGAGCGGGGAGGCTGTGGAGGCTGGTGTTATCGAAGAGATAGACACTGACGACGACGGCCAACAACACGCATGGGTCGCATTGGCAAATCCTCTGCCGCTTGCCACCAAGCTCTACACCACCCCACCCGCCAGCCAGGAGCAGTGGGAGACATCGCCCAAGGACGGCGAGCAGTGGCAGACCGTGCCCAAGGCCAGCCAGGAGCAGGCACAGCCCAGCGGGCAGATCGCTGGCCGAGTGCTTGGCAAGGGACAGGCAATCGTCTACGACACCGATTTGCCTGACGGCACTGAGCTTTACACCGCACCCCAGTCGGCACAGGTGCCGATGACACGGGAGCAGGTCATTGAATTGCTGCATCGCTGCCACAAGGAGGCGAAAGAGTCTGCAGAGTTTGTCTTGCCTGAAGCGTTCGCCTTTGCTGTTGTCAGCGCCATCGAAGCCCACCACGGCATTGGCGGCAATGAGGCGACTGACCGCACCACACCATGAGAGCAGAAATGTACGAAAAACTTGATTCATTGATCGTTGCGAAAATCAAAGACCGCCATGAGTTGTTGTTTGCTAGCCTGACGATCGGCGACGTATTCATAGAGGCCGAACGGATCGCGTTAGCCACCAAGCGCGACATCTTTCGGGTTATTGATGGGAGGCTGCAAGCATTGCGCAAGCGCGGTCTCATCATCTGCCGAGGCAGGACATGGAGAGTCACCCAATGACCGCCAACCCCACCCTCTAACCCAAACCAACCCCACTAGAGAAATCTAGTGGGGTTTTTTCATGTCCGCACTCGACTGGTTATTGGCATTCGCTTTTGCCGCCCTGCTCATGTGGGGCACTACACCAACCCTCAACTGACCATGAGCATCAAAGTTTCATCTGACGGCCTTTACTTGGTGGACACCACAAATGTGATGCACAACGCCAAGACGAAAGTACCCCCCAAACACGTCATGCTCCTGTGTGGAAATATCCACTCGGGCAAGACTGTTCACTCCCAGTGGCGAGAAGACCAAGGCTTCACCCATTGGGCAGCATTCCCGGTATTCCCCAAGGAAGACCGTGATCGCACCCCTCCCACTCAATACCAAGCCCAACAAAGCCAAGAAAGCAAAGCATGACCGAATCAGCTGTCACCCCACGCACCCCCATTTTCACCCTTGGCGCCCTGGCCAATATCGACCGCTGGCACAAGCTAGCACGTCCTGTTGTCACCGATCGGGGCTTCAACGTGCAGCTGGGCTGTCACCTGGAAGAAGTGGTTGAGATGCTCGACTCACTGCTTTTCAGCGACACGTCCAATATCCAGGCACCTCGCCAACTCGGCAACCATATGGCCGTCCGTGAGCACCTGCATTGCCTGGCCGAAAGTCTCAAGAGTGGTCAGGTCACGGCTGACATCTTCAACCGCAAGGAATTTGCCGATTCCATCGGTGACCAAATCGTCACTGTGGTCGGTGCAGGTCATTGTGCCCGCATGGATACCATCACCATCGCCCAGCGTGTGGATGCGTCCAACTGGTCGAAGTTCGTCAATGGTGTGCCGGTGTTCGACGCCAACGGCAAGATCGCCAAGGGGCCTGGCTACTTCAAGCCTGACCTGAGTGGTACCTACTGACCATGGCCAGCTACACCTACTCCGTGGATGAAGCAGCCAAGGAGATGGGTACTGGCCCCAAGGTTGTGCTCAAGCTCATCGAATCTGGTGAGTTGGGAGCAGCCAAAATGGGATCTGGATACCGAGTCCGCATCGCCGATGTGCACAAGCACATCGACTTGCAAATCTCTATCCAGACAGCCCAGCGTGCACAACAGCAGCAAGCCAAGAAAAAGGTCGGACAACCTCAAACCGCCCCTGTACCGCCTGCACCCAAACACCGAGGCCGCAAGCGAAACGACATTCCTACCATACCCAACTTTGTAGGACTGGCATGAGGCATATCACCATAGCCGCTCAGCCAAATCAGATGCTCTGAGGTTTGCATACCGCAGTAACATCTTTTGGCTCTTATGGCCGGTGATCTTCATGATCTGAGTCTCACTCAGTGTCGTTCTTTCAAATAACCTGCTGGTTGCCTCATGCCTAAGGTCATGAAAGAACAGGTCATGGCACTCTGCTATGTCGAATACTCCAGGATTCCTGGAGTCGGCAAACAGTTTGCCAATCATGGATGATGTTGCACGCAACTCTTCAGTATCCCCGTTCCACCAAGGAAAGACCATATCTGTTGGAACCCCATCAGGTATGACTCTGTCATTCCTGAGATACACCTGCAATTCATACAGTGCAACAGAAGACAGGGGAACCTGTCTTTTGCTGCCATTCTTTGTTTTATCCAAGAACACAGTCTTGCGCTTTAAGTCAATCTGCGACTCTCTGAGGGAATACATTTCCCGAAGCCGCATAGCTGACTCCAAAGCCAGGATATAGAGCACTCTGAGTGCTTTTGGATAAGGCAACTCCCGGTCTTTAACTTTACGGGTCAGCTTGCCCGACTCCAAGACAGCCAAAATCTTCTCGTGCTCTCCGTCTTCCAGTCGACGGTCACGCTCAATGTCTTCTCGCTTCTCACCGGCGATACGTTCATCCTCGTCGGTGTACTGTGAATACCCGTTGGGTAGCGTCTTAAAAGGCATGTCAGGCATCGTCATGAGGCCTTTTCTGACTGCCCAATCGCATGCCCGAGACAGTGCCCCCACCTTCTTGCGAATGGTGCCCGGAGCGTTGTGATCAACAAGCTTCATCTCCCGGATCCAACTGTCCACCCAGGCCACATTGATCGCTGACAGCAGCGTAGGCCCACGGACCGAAACCAGCTGATTCAAGCAGCCCAGATCCACCTCTGATGGGTGAGCTTGGCCTATGTAGGCCGAGATCATCTCGTAGAGGGTGTTGGCCTTGACCTCGGCTGTGAGATCCGTAGGGGCTATCCCACGCTTGAGTAAGGCATCCATGCGAGCCGCATAGGCATCGCCTTCTTCCTCGGTGTCGAAGGTCATGTAGAGGGGCTTGTCCAGCACCCCAGCCTTCTTGAAGACGTACTCCCACGTCCCGTTACTGCGCTTCCTTTTTCCTGCCATGTTGTGCCCTTGATGTCGCAAACCTACCGCGAAACAAGGAGTGGGCTGGTTGGTTGGCCACCATTTCCGGTTGGTTGAGGGCCTCTCCAGGCGCCCATCCGGTTGGTTTTTGTTGACCTGCTTTTATCTTCGATCCCCTGTAAGTCGTTGATTTACAAGGGAAAATTTGGTGCCGGCTGTCGGATTCGAACTGACGACCTACCGCTTACAAGGCGGTTTTGACCCCTTACAAATCAAGCACTTAGCGATTCAACCAACTGACCAAACCAACTGGCTCAAAAGTCAGTTGGTAGCCACTCCTTTACCCTCAGTTCCTAACCAACTCTCCGGTTGGTTGACTGAGATTACAATCAGACCACTTTAGTGGGATGTAGGTCAACTGAAGAGAACTTCATAAGAGAGCCACACCCAGCTCGCCGACCCCCTCACTTCGGGGGCCAGCCGTCCTCCGGACGGTCGGCGAAAAAGCAAAAAGCCTTCGCTTTGCGCTCATAGAATTTCAGGGCTTGGAGGTAGCTCCCCTTGCCATGAATAGGCCCCTGATCAGAGCCTTGGATCGAGTGACGGAATCGGTAGACGTAAGGCCCTAGGGGGCCTGCCGCAAGGCGTGTGGGTTCGAATCCCACCTCAATGATCCAGAACAAACAACCGCATGCAGTGCGGTCCAGCCCATTGCCCATTAGCTGCATCTTTGGGGTGCCAAAGGCTGGACTACCACCAGGCGTTTCGCCTGGCACCTCTGAACCGGGGGTGACTTCTGCCCGTGCTGGGGCGTGATCTGAACGCAGCATGAGTGCCAGGGTTACCTGGTTTCAGACACAGGGGTGCAAGTCCCTGATAGGTATGCGCCTATGCTGGGTGTGACCTGACCCAAAAGGGTGTGGCCGGTGGAAGACTGGCTCCTAATAAACTCACTGATGAGCTGGCGAAACTCCAGCGAAACCTGGACAGGTGCGGAGTTATCCTCCCTATACTCCCCTGTCCTTGTATGAGTATGGCCTGAGCTTTGACTTGATACCGTTGTCAAAGCGATGGAGGAAGACACATGTAAATGGACTCGCAATCCAAACGGTATACGCACTTAATCCTGGCCGCGAACCAATCCATTAAGTGAAGCTGCATTAGAAACTCTAGTCCAAAGTACACGGACATTGTGAAGGTGCAACGAGCCCGGAATCTCATCAGCCAGTTGGGCTTTAAGCTAACGGATGGGTGACACCCAGGAAAGACTGGGACCATCATAGAGACACATTGACCGAAGAAAATTTCTAGAGTTTTCTTGCCGGTGAGCAACAGAGACTTTGAAACTCCAGTCAAGAGTGTAGAGAAGTAGTGCGTGATAGGCATTGGAGAGTCCCACTGACAATGGGATATTCAATGGACAATCAGTGTGTCTCTATGATGGTGAATGCGTAGGCTGATACGGAACCCGTGGAGATGTTGTCAGTAGCACTGCAGGGCGAAATCAACAGAACGTCAGGTGGAAAGTACAACCTGAATGCCGGAGATCAGCACCGGCCACCATCCCAAATCGTTTCCAACAAACATTTCCAGGCTATTGCTGGCAGGACAATTCCTGCACTTCCCTTGTAACTGCGTGCTCACGCAGGGGACGGCATGAGCAGTTTGGAAATCTACTGCTTCTCCCGACAGTACCAAGCGGCCCAAAAGGCAATGGCTGGAAATATCGGGGGTCCACTATTAAGGTGCTCAGGCATCGCCATCACGATGCAAAGGGATTGATGGAGTAGGTTCGAATCCTACAATTCTGAGCACCTCAATAATGGGTTAGACTCCCATAAACCAACCAAGGAACCATCATGATTTTCTGGATCATGTGGATCCGAGAGATCTTCTTAAGCCCGGTGTATTTCCTGTGCTTCCAGGAAAATGCTGCGGGTATCTGGTCCTTGCGACCAAACACGGCACCAGAAAGAGACATATTTCGAATATGCCTCGGGGCCGATTGAGAAGCACTTTCGGTCCCGCCAAAAAAACCCTGTAAAACCAGCTATCGAAACAGAAAAGCCACCTTCGGGTGGCTTTTTTATTGACAGAGAGTTTGCCTCAGCGGATATGCGGCCAAGCTTCCATGAGCATTACTGCATCATTTGCGTGTCCTTGAGCCTGTCCTGCCAGCTCTGTATACGCTTGGACGCACTCTCCAAATACGTCTGAGAGGGTATTGGCGTACTCAGCGACGGCGGTCGAGGAAGCTTCTCCGATACGGGTACGCGCATCGGCAAGTTGCTCGCGCAACCTGTCAACAGCCACCCGAGAATCAGACAAAGACTTTTGCAGAGCTTGCTCACGTTGATCACCTTCCTTTTGAGCCTGGATCACTTTGTTTTCCAGCTCAATCGCGTGGTCTTCACTTTTAGCCAAAGCAGCATCTTTGCCTTTTTGACAGGCCTGCTGCTCAACAACTGTTGCTGTGGCCTGGCCGTACTTAAAAGCCAGTAAAGCAGAAGCGAAAACCAAAGCCAGGAAGACAAAGACAATGGCTAGGTACTTCTGCACGATCAGCCCTTCAAATTGGCCACAGGGCCTTTGCAACTGGCCACTCGCTCCAAAGCACGCGTCCAGACCCCATAGCAGCCATTGCTGCGGATTGCGCAGTCTCGCTTGTACGCAAACCGCCAATTTTTGTAGGCGTCACACGCTTCAGCGTATTTGCCCGCATTGATAAGCTTCACCACCTCAGAACTGCAAGTGGCTGCAGGACCATACTGGTATGCGTGATTGACCAGGGTGTCGTACTCCCACGGATGAAGCGGAGCCTTGACACAGCCTTTGAGTACAACTTCGTCTTTGGCTATGTGTGCATAACTGCGCTGCACAGCTTTCGGAGGAGTGATCTTGTCACCCATCTTCACCGGAGTGCCATCTTCGTTGAAAGTGGAGCCAAAACCCACAGTGGCTCGATCGCCTGCAACAGGAATCACTGCACTATCAGAGTACCCCTCGTGAGCCACCAGGCCTACAAACCCAGCAGCAGATAGTGCCAGGCTGGAGATCATCACTCGGGTAGAAGGTTGATTCATAAGATCCCTCACACAGCGGTTTTTCTTCGATGCTTTGGCTGTGGCTTTTTCTTCCAAAAATCCACTGCTTCTACCCCCATCACCCAAACTTTGTGCCCAATCAACAAAACCAGGTACAAGAGGGTTGCCCATTCAATCCAAGAAGCAACCGGTATGCCCGCAAACTTGGACGTAATGACCCCTACAGGAGGCCCCAATTTTGTTGCAGCAGACGCTGCAGTTTCTTGGGCAGAGAGCATGTAAGGGCCTTTTTCAAAATCAGGGGTAGCTGGATTATCCACCATACCTAATTCCTTTGGGGCAGAGCTTAAGTGTTTTGTGGCCAGGTAATTGCCTGCACCTGCTCTACTGTAGAGCATAAGTCGATCAGCACTTCTAGTGTGCCTGCAATGGCATGCGCATTTGCGGTGAGTTCTCCTGCCGCCATGTAAACGCCTAGGACATCTTGGGCAGACAGAATAATTACGGAGTTATCTGCCAGTTTCCAAGGCTGCTCATAACTTTCACTCTGTTCAATTGCTCGTTTAGCCTTTTCAAAGGCTTGTTGTAAACGCATACGAGACACCATGTCCGCATCAAATCCACTCCCGTTCCAAAAAAAGTGAGAAAACTCCAGCGAGTCTCTATGGTTTTTTACCCATTTCTTTTTTTCGCTCTTAAGTAGCGCAAAGTCGATTTGCCAACAAAAATCTGGAAACCCCTGCCATACATAAAATACGTCTGGCTTTTTAGGCATAGCAAAGTACACCCCTTCGCTAACGTATCCAGGCAGCAATGAAGACGGGGACACCAAAAGAGCCAACTCACCATTTTCAGCTTGCGGGAACGCGCTCAAGTCCGCACCTGATAACAGTTTACTGGCCAGGCCGGTGTTTTCATCATAATAGGCCGCAGCAATCATCTTTTAGCTCCTAACACAAAAATCTTAGCTGCAGTAACAGTGGTTCCTCCAGTATTACCAAACAAAGAGCCCACACCATATTTGTGGTTTCCTGGACCCGGTTGATCAATAAAAACGCCCACTGCTTGCCAAGGAATTGCAGCCACTTCTTGACCGTTCCTAAAAATACACACTCCTGGGTGAATAACGGCGTCATCTAGCCCTCCCTTAGAAAACTCTAATTGAGCCACCACAATTACAGAGCCGTTTTGAAAATCGTTAAAAGGCGTAGCAACAATTTCAGCGTATCCACTATAAGTACCCACCCACTGCGCATTTGTGGGTATGGTCACAGAGTTGCCGCGTAAATTGATAGTGTCCACTGCATTAATAGCCTGTGCAGTAAGCAAACCCGAATACGTACCTGTTGCACCACTAAGTTGACCTGTAACCAATCCGCCAAATGTTCCGGTAGATCCTGAAATGTCGCCTTTAACTACAACACTTCCATCAGTAGAAATGGCAAAAGTTACTTGACCGTTCTTTTTACCAAGGATGCCTTGGTTGCCGTAGTACACCCCGTTATTGATGTCGGTACCAGCGAACAATCCATTTGGTATAGCAAAATTGATGGTACCAAGCAGTTGGCCACCATACTTGCTGAGTTTGTCGTTGACATTGGCCACTAAAGTTTCCGCAGCCACACCACCAACTTGGGTACCAGTGGGTGCTCCTACCGTAGCGCCAGCAGCCGCCGTGCTCTTTTCAAGCCGGACGATGGTGAACACATCCTTGTACTGTCCGCTGACCGTACACGTCACCGTAGCTGACTTGGCCGATCCGAATTGGTCTGCCGTGATCGTCTGCGAGTTGGTAGTCGAAGCAGTGGGATTGGTTTGCAACCCAGCGAACGACCACGCATAGGTAGGGGCTGCTATCCCCGTCACATCAGCCGTGAACACCAAGTCGGCCTGAGAGGCATCCAAGCTGCCATCAGTGGCAGTAAAGCTCGCTGCCCGGTTAGGGTTGACCGCCACAGTGGGGCCTGTTGCACCAGGGTCTCCAGGAGTGCCTGGGTCACCAGCATCCCCTTTCGTCCCGGTATCGCCTTTGCTGCCTGCCTTCGACTTGCTCAAGGATTGCACCTTGGTGAAAGTGAAGGCCACCCCAGCAGTGGATTTGCCTGTCACGGTGTAGGTCACCATGGCTAAATCCTGGGCATCCAGGAAAGCGGTGTGGTCACCCACAGTCAGGTACGCACCCGAGTCTGTGTTGGGGCCTGGTGTGATGTTGCTACCAACCACAGCGACTTTCCAAGTGCCATTGGCTGTGCCAGTGCCGTCGTATTCCAGCAGCGTGCTACCTTCGTACACTCGAATCTGGGTACCGGATCCAACATAGGAGCTGACCACGCCTGCACTGGTTGCGGGCAGTGTGTGTGACTCGTTGGAAACCAGGCAAGCAATGGCCGAGAAGCCGGATGCCCCGTCCCCCCCCTTCACTGCTGCGATCACCCAGGTTGCATTAGCTTCTACTGGGTAGACAGGAGGGGCGTTACCAGCCGAGCTGATATGAGCAGCCTGGCTTGACCAGCCGTACCCATCCTTGATGACCACATCGCCCTTGGTGTAGGTCTGGCCAGCAGCCCAGCTGCCTCGGTACACATTGCGGGTCGCTCCAGTCTCTGGCTTACCCGCCCCACCGACTAACACCCAGTCAAGCAGCGTACCGCCACCAAATATGGGCGTGCCATCTGCTGCCCGGATCACCAGGCCACGCGTGTCGAGCTGGTTGGAGCTGATCTTGTCAATGTAGGCCCCTGAGATGTAGAGGCCAGGGTCAATGGTGTAACCATTGACCACCTCAGGGGTCGTGCGGAACACGAACAGCCCCGAATTGAGAACAGGCGTGGTCTGCCACGCGCTTGCGGTCTTGTTGAACCACTTGGTCACGTTAGGCGTCTGAGAGGTGTCGACCCAGATCATGCCGTTGTAGGTGTTCAACGGGGCTGTGTTGCTGCTCACTGAGGGCGGCGCAAACGAAATGCTGTCAGCCCGCACCGTAAAGGCACTGTTGGCTGCACCACTCGGATCCACCGAAGCAGCAAAGCCGGTGCCACTCACGTTCCCGTTGAGGTCAAACTTGAGCGCGCGTTGGCCAAAAAGCTCACCCGTCTGCTGTGCACGCAGTTGGGTCTCTTCTTCGACCGCTGCTCGCAATGGGCCTAGATCAGGCGAGACCACTTCAGCAAGCTGCTGATTGACCGTCTGCACAAACGCTTGTCGGTAGCCGGCCTCCACCTGCTGTTGCTGGGCAACGTAGGCCACCGTGTTCGTCAAGTCATTTCGCATGCCCAAAATCTGTTGGGCCAATGCAGTGTTGTCGTCTACAACCAGAGTACTGAGATTGGTGAGTCCCAGCTCCAAGTCAGCAATTTTGTCAATGCGACCTCGCAGAGATTCTGCCAAATGGGTGGAATCCACTTGACCCTGTAAATCCGTCAGCACCTGCTCCAGCAGGGGTTTGGCAGTGGCTGCCACCGGGCCAATGACATCGAGCACCGTGCCATTGATCGACACATGCTGAACCCAGTAGTAATACGGCTGTATCAGGTCAGCCGCTGTCCGATCGAAAAACCGATCACCCGACACATAGGCCATGGGAATGGCCAGAGCAAAGTTACTTCCCGAACTTCGATACAGCGTTGTGTACGAAACTGCGTACCCGTTTGAGCTGGGCATCGTCCAAAAAATTTCAATGCCGCCAAACTGTGGGGTGGCATTGAGCACCGAGCTGTTGTCAGGATCTCCTGGCAGTGGCCCGCTCCAACCACCAACACCACAGCTGTTTGCCATATACCACCTACCGGTTCAGAAAATGAAAGCCGAATACGAAAACCATTATCTCACCGATCACGATATTGCCAACTTCGCTCGCCAGAGCTTTGGCAAGCTCGCCGACAATTTCACTCCAGACCAGAATCACAAGTTGATTCAATTTCTGGCACGGGGTATGCAGTCCGGTGACTGGGACACCTTGATCACTGAAATGCTCTCTTTGAACTTGAGTTCTCACTCGCAAGAAGATGCCGAGGTGCACGCAAGAGATCTTGCCACCTACTTGCGCAAAATCCCAGAGCACTGGGTGCCCTTTGGTCACCCTCAGATCACATTGCGCATGCAATCTCCAATCCCCATCCGGGTCCAGTGTTTCAAGCACAAAATCGGTTTTGTGGAGTCGGAAGAGTCCCGCCGCTACATCAGCACCACCCCTGAATACTTTGTGCCAGGGTTTTTCCGAGCCAAAGCAGCCAATGCGAAACAAGGCTCGGGCGATGTACACCCACGCTCACAAGCCTGGAAAGACGCCTACATCGCCCAGTGCAATGACAGTATTTCCCTCTACGAGGAAGCCATTGCAGATGGTGTCTGCCCTGAACAAGCACGCTTCATCTTGCCCCAAGGCTGCGAGGTCAACTGGGTTTGGACTGGGTCTCTCTACGCCTACGCCAATTTCTACAACCAACGCTCCAATTCTCACGCCCAAAAAGAGATACAAGACCTGGCCAAGGAAGTCAACAAAATCATCGCGCCACTTTTCCCTGTGGCATGGGCAGCTTTGACCAAAGGGGTTTACTAAATTCCAAAGGGAATTACACTCGGTACCCTTCCCAGGAGTAACTCCCTTCAACCGCCCTTCAAAGCCCTTGCCTTGTATTCCTGGAGGTAAGGGCTTTCTTTCTTCTACAGGAAGGAGCCCCCTGATATGAATCAGACCCCTCTGAGTCAAATCGAGACCCCAACCGATTCGTATGTGACCTACTATCCCTGGGCTATCAAAATGGCCCGCGATCAGCAGGAGGTATTCTGGCCAGCCGAAGAACTCGGTGTGGAAGAAGACGCACAAGATTTCCGAGTGAATCTCAATCCTGCTGAAAAGCATGGTGTGCTTACCGCGCAATCCATCCTGACCCAGTATGAGCTTTTCATCGGTGGCCAAGAGTTGTGGGGTGGCAAGATTGCCCAGCTGTTCCCCCGTCCTGATATTCGACGCTTGTGCGCGTGCATCGCCAACGTAGAACTCAATAGTCATGCCCCCTTCTATGCCATCGGCAACGAAGTGATTGGGGTGGCTACCGACGAGTTCTACAGCAGCTGGAAGCAAAACCCTGTCATGGCCGCTCGCATGGCCTTCATCGAGCACTGGGCCAATTCCGAAGACGCCTTGGAAGTCACAGCAGCCCTCGCCTTCATGGAAGGAACAGTGCTGTTTTCCCTGTTCGGCTTCTTCAAGGGTTTCAACAGCCGTGGCTTCAACCTGATCCCACACTTCGTGTCCGGCATCGACGGCTCAGCCAAAGACGAGAACTTCCACTCACTGGCTTCCGCTGCTCTGCACAACGTGTGCAAAGCAGAACGCATCGCCGCTGGCAACCACTCGCCAGAAGACGAAAAGCGATTGTCCGCAACCATTGGGTTGATTGCCCAGGCGGTCTACCAACATGAGCTGGAGATCATCAAGCAGCTCTTTGCTGTACCTGGCAATCGCGTCGTGACCCAAGAAGAAGACACCGACTTCCTTCGTGATCGCCTCAACGTGGTGCTGCAACGACTTGGTCAGCCGCCCATGTTTGTCAAACAACCAGGCGAGATCAGCAAGTGGTTCTACGCCCAACTAAGCACCTACAAGCACCCAGACTTCTTCGCAACCACCCAGATCCAGTACACACGCAACTGGGCTAAGCACAAGCTGACTTTCCGCAAGGAGCGCGTTTATGGCGTTTGAGATCACCGGTGGCGACACCAATACCATTCAGATGTTCGAACGCTTGAGCCAAGAGCGTAAATTGCTACAAGCCAAGAGCCACTTGCCGCACTGGTACACAACTCAGGCCTGGCAGGTGTTCAAGAAGGCCTACGCCTATGGTGACGAGCCTGCTTTGTTTGGTCGTCACCGCACCATCGCCAAAACCCTGGCCCGCCACATGGTGGGTCGTGAGGCTGAGTGGGAAGGCAAGTTCTTCAGCGAGCTGTGGGACGGTATCTTGTCGCCAGCATCTCCTGCCTTGGCCAATACTGGTACCGACCGTGGCATGCCAGTGTCATGCTCAGGCCAAGTGGTTGACGATAACGTGGACGGCTTCTACAGCAGCCTGCGTGAAACCGCCTTGCTCTCCAAGCAAGCCTTTGGCACCTCTGCTGACTTCAGCGGCATTCGCCCACGCGGCTCCAAGTTTTCTGACAACGGTGTGGCCAATGGTGCAGTAGAGGTCATTGAAGACTTCTTCACTGCAGCCAGCAAGATCAGCCAAGGGGGCAACCGTCGTGGCTCGATCGGTGCCTACCTGGACATCGAGCACGCCGACTGGGACGAAGCAGCAGACTCGCTGATGACTGCCCATAACGGCAAAAACTATGGCTGGATCGTCCGCGACTCCTTCGTAGAACGTCTGGTGGCCGGAGACCCTGAGGCAGAACGTCGATTCCAGAAAGCACTTCACATCAAGTTGGTAACCGGCAAGGGCTACTACTTTTTTGTGGACAAGGCCAACCGCCACCGTCCGCAGATGTACCTGGAGCATGGCCTGGACATCAAAGCCAGCAACCTCTGCACAGAGATCATGCTGCACAGCAGCCTGGAGTACACCTACTCCTGCATCCTATCTTCGCTGAACCTGGTGCACTGGGACAAGATCAAGAACTCAGACTCAGCGTTCATCGCTGCTGTGTTCTTAGATTGCCTGTGCTCTGAGTTCATCGAAAAGTCTGAAGGTGTGCCTGGCTTGGAAAAGGTCCGTGCCTTCACCATGAAAGGCCGAGCTGTTGGCCTGGGTGTCATGGGCTTCCACACCTACTTGCAGTCCAAGGGCATCCCGTATGTGGGCCTGGAAGCTCAGTACCTCTCCATGGAGATTGCCGAGCATCTGCAAAAGGAATCCCTACGTGCCAGTCAATGGCTGGCTCAGGAATACGGTGAGCCTGACTGGTGCAAAGGCTACGGAGTGCGGAATACCCACCGCACAGCCTACGCTCCTACAAAAACCACCTCCCTGCTCATGGGAGGTGTGAGTGAGTCTTGGTTCCCAGATCCTGGCATGGTGTTCGACGCCAGTTCTTCTGTTGGCGAGCTGCGTCGCATCACGCCAGTGATCTATGAAGTCATGAAGGAACGGGGCGTCTACAACGAAGCCACGATCCTGGACATCATCAACAACATCGGCTCTGTGCAGCATGTGGACTGGTTGAGCGACGAAGAGAAGCTGGTCTTCCTCAACGCATTCGAGATGGACCAGTTCACCTTGCTGCGACACCATGTGCAGCGCCAGAAGTTCACTTGCCAAGGGCAAAGCCTGAACTTCTACGTCCCTGAAGACGGCAGTGAAGACCTCATTGCCAAGCTGATGACCCTGGTGTTCACGCACCCTGACTGCCTCAGCCAGTACTACATCTACTCGCGCAGTGGTGTAGTAGTCAAAGACGAGTGCGTGGCTTGCCAAGCCTGACACTCTAAACCAGTAAGTAAACCTCAAGGCCCCTTCGACTCAACTCGACAGGGGCCTTTTCAATTTGAAAGACACTTATGCCTGGACCTATTGGCCGGAAGTTCGTATCCGTTGAACAAAGCATGTCTGAAAAGTACCCCAAGTACTTCAAGGACGTGTCGAATCTCGACGAAGTCGACACCTACGAGATCAATCGCCTGTTTCCCATCGACACCAAGGATGACCCCACAGGAGCCGTCCTACACGCCCGCAAGAAGCTGCTGGTACCTGGTTGTCGCACCGGAGGAAAGACCTTCCGTGACGACATCAAGGAAGCACGCGACACGCTGACTCGCTGGCTCGAAATGACCAAGTGAGGCCGCCCATGAAGACTTGGACGATCCATCTTTGGGATGGCCACTCGCACAGCACCTTTCAGCGTCAGGGCTCATACGAGCAAGTCACCAACTCCATGGCAGGCAGTCCGCCTGGCCATATCTGGTCTATTTGCTGACAAGGCCCCTCCGGCGCCTGCGCGAAATCCGCAAGAGGAACCTTCCCATGCCCCAGTACCTCAACTCCTCCGCTGTTCCGTTGTCCATGGCCGTCTTCTTGGCCACTGACAACTACGACTACGTCGACCAGCCCAACTACATTTCTGCCACGAGCTTGCTCAAGCCGACCCGCCAGCTGATTCTGGCCAGCCGCATTCCTCAGGAAGATGGCTCGGTTGAGCTGGCCGCCATGCTGCCCTCACGCATGGGCACAGCACTACATGACGCCATCGAGCGTTCGTGGAAGAACAACTACGAGAACGCCTTGAAGAACCTGGGCTACCCGCCTGGTGTGATCAAGCGTGTTCGCATCAACCCCAAGCCAGAAGAACTCCAAAATGGCGTCATCCCCATCTACATGGAACAGCGTCACTATCGCCAAGTCGGCAAGTACACCATCGGTGGAAAGTTCGACTTCATAGGTGACGGACGCTTGGAAGACTTCAAAAGCACCTCGGTTTACACCGCCATCTTTCACTCCAACGACCTCAAGTACATCTGGCAGGGCTCCATCTACCGCTGGCTTGCACCTCACCTGATCACACGCGATCAGATGGCCATTCAGTTCATCTTCACTGACTGGTCTAAAGGCAAAGCTGCCCAAGACCCGAAGTATCCGCAAAGCCGTTTGCAAGAACGGATTTTGGATCTCAAGTCGGTGGATGAGACCGATATGTTCATCAAGGCCAAGCTGGCTGAGATCGAGAAGTACAGCAATGCCAAAGAGGAAGACCTCCCGGAGTGTCCTGACGAAGACCTGTGGCGGAGTGAACCCGAGTTCAAGTACTACAAGAACCCTGAAAAGCGCAAGCGTTCTACCAAGAACTTCGACAACCGCCAAGACGCTCTCATTCGCCTGTCAGAAGACGGCAACGTAGGCGTGGTTGTCGAGGTGCCTGGGGAAGTCACGGCCTGCAAGTACTGCCCTGCATTTGCACTGTGCAAACAGAAAGACCGCCTGATCGCAAGTGGCGACCTCCTGATCACCAATTCTTAAGGCCATTCATGACCACAGATGTCACTACCCCACCTGCTGTGCCCAAAGCACCTGCTGTGACGCTCATTCCTTTCGACCAGATGAGCTACAACCCCACAGCAGAAAAGCTAGTGGAGATCCTTCGCCACCGCACACGCATGAACCCCCTGTTTCATCGCGTCCTGGTCGGCTACTACTTTTGCCTCGCAGCTTCCCAAATGCGAGCCACCATCGCCACCCATGATCGTGGCGACATTCCAGTGAGCATGTATGCCTTGAACCTGAGCCCTTCGGGCACTGGCAAAGGTGTGTCCACTGGCTTCATGGAAAACCAGGTCATGCACCTGTTCCGTGAACGCTTCCTCAACGAGACCTTCCCAGCCCTGGCTGAAGTGGCCTTGCCCAAGCTTGCTGTCAAGCGAGCCTCTCGCAAAGGCACGGATCCGGATGATGAACTCGTCCGCATCCAAAAGGAGTTTGAAGGCCTGGGCAACCTGGCGTTCAGCTTTGACAGTGGCACCCCCGCTGCCGTTAAGCAGATGCGACACAAGCTGCTCATGGCAGAGGCAGGCTCAGTCAACTTGCAAATTGACGAGATCGGGGCCAATCTGGTTGGCAACCTGGAAGTACTCACCACCTTCCTGGAGCTGTACGACCTGGGCATGATCAAGCAAAAGCTCACCAAGAACACAGCCGAGAACACGCGATCGGAAGAAATCATCGGCAAGACCCCGACAAACATGCTTCTCTTTGGTGCACCGTCGAAACTCCTCAATGGTGGTAAGACGGAAGAAGAGCTGTACGCCATGTTGGAAACCGGCTACGCACGTCGATGCTTCTTCGGCTACAACCGCACCTCGCATCGTCCTAAGAACCTCACGGCCTTGGATGTCTACAACATGATGACAAGCAAGGAAGACCAGGCGTACATCGACAAGCTTTCAGAGCACATGGAAGACTTGGCCGACATCGTCAACGTCAACCGCCGCATCTCGATCAGCAAGGACACCACCTTGCTGCTCATCGAGTACCGTCTGCGTTGTGAACGCCTGGCCGACGAGCTGGCCGAGCACGAGGAGATCAAAAAGGCTGAGATTTCCCACCGGTACTTTAAGGTGCTCAAACTCGCAGGTGCTTACGCCTTCATTGAGAACTCGCCCGAGCTGACCACAGAGCACCTCTACCAAGCCATCAAACTGGCTGAGGAATCTGGTGAAGCATTCCTGCGGCTGCTCACGCGAGATCGCAACTACGTCAAACTGGCTAAGTACATCGCCAACTGCAAACGTGATGTCACCCAAGCGGATTTGGTTGAAGACCTGCCGTTTTACCGTGGAGCCTCCGGCCAGAAGGCTGAGATGCTGACACTGGCCATCGCTTACGGCTACAAGAACAACATCCTCATCACAAAGGCGTTCACTGACGGTATTGAGTTCCTGCGTGGCGAAACGCTGGAGCCAACCGATTTGACCAAGATGCGTGTCTCTTACAGCACGGACATCGCATTGGGCTACAAGAACGACACTGCCCCGTTTGAAAAGCTGCACTTGCTGACACAAGCAGCGGGTATGCACTGGATCAACCACCATTTGGTGGATGGTCATCGCCAGGAAGATAGCTGCCAAGTTGGCTTCAATTTGGTGGTGCTCGATGTTGATGGGGGCACCAACCTCAACACCGTCAAAGCACTGTTGGCTGGCTTCAAGTACTTGATCTACACCACGAAGCGTCACACCCCCGATGAACACCGCTTCCGTGTGATCTTGCCCACGAACTACACCCTGCAGCTCGATGCCAAAGACTACAAGGAGTTCATGAAAAACCTCTTCGAGTGGTTGCCCTTCCCCCAGGACACAGCCACTGGACAGCGTGCACGCAAGTGGCTTTCGCATGACGGCCACTACGAGTACAACGACGGCGAGCTGCTTGACGTACTTCCCTTCATTCCCAAAACCAGTAAGAATGAGGAGCGGCGTTTGCAGCTGAGTACCCAACAGGCCATGGACAACTTGGAGCGTTGGGTGATCAACAACACGGGCGACGGTAACCGCAACAACATGCTGCTGCGGTACGCCATGCTCCTGCTCGACGCCGGACATGACTTTGAGAGCATCCGCTCCCACGTCATGCAGCTCAACAACAAGATCGCCGACAAGCTGGAAGAGGCAGAGATCATGGGCACCATCATGGTCACTGTGGGCAAGGCCTTGGCGACTCGTCAGGTCTCGCGGGGGTGAGCACCCCGCATTAGTTCAAAGGGGAACCAAGTGACAACGTGCGTCCATATGTTTTCTGAGCACCGCAAAAACGGTGTTTGGACGGCATCGGAAAAGGATACCTACAACGAAGAAGCCCCCAACCGATTCGGGTGGGTCAACGCAAGCATGCGTCGCGTACCCTGTCCTGAGAAGTACCACCTCTACGGTCTTCTTGTTGACGGAGCCCGCTACTCATGGCCCTGGTCATTCCAACCCAAAGGGATGCCAGCGGACGTTTCTGAGGAAATCAGAAATGTTGCAGACACATTTGGATTTGAAGGGTACGCACACAGTTACCTGACTCTGCGCGAGCTGGTAGAGAAATACCTGGAACTCCTGGTTTCAGGCCCATCCGCCAAAGAAGTACTCGCGTATTTGACAGAACTGATCGACCAAGTTCCAAAACACGTTGAAAGCCATGACGATATTCGTGTCGTCTTTTGGTTTGACAGTTGACACCATTCGTGTGCAGTAGCCGTCCCGGCTATCCGCGAACAACTCAAGAGGGCGCCTCGAAAGGGGTGCCCTCTTTTCTTTTGAAAGAGATCATGTCCCAAGACATCAACGACCACCTGGTGCTGCTGGTAGGCAAATCAGCCACCGGCAAATCCGCTTCACTCATGGGCCTGGAAAACCAGCCCGGCGTGCTCTACTTGAACTGCGAAGCAGGCAAGCGACTGCCTTTCCCGGCCAAGTTCGTCCAAAAGACCGTCACGGATCCTCTGCAAGTCTATGAGGCCTTTGACTGGGCTGAAGGCAACCCGGCCATCCACACCATCGTGGTGGACAGCTTGACCTACTTGCTGGATATGTACGAGTCGGTCTATGTGATCGGCTCAGACAACACGCAGAAGGCCTGGGGCAACTTCTCCCAGTACTTCAAGACTCTGATGCAGTCCTACGTTGCCCGCTCAACCAAGCGTGTGGTGTTCATCGCTCACACGGTGGACAACCTCAACGAGTCTGAGATGCAGATGGAGACCAAGGTACCTGTCAAAGGTGCTTTGAAAAACAACGGCATCGAGTCGTACTTCTCGCTGACCATTGCATCCAAGAAGGTCTCGCTCAAGCAGCTGGAAGCTTACCCCAACGCGCTGCTGACCGTCACTCCAGAAGAACAGATGCTTGGTTTCAAGTACGTCTTCCAAACCAAGCTGACGAAGGAAACGGTACACGAACGCCTGCGTGGCCCTATGGGTATGTGGGCGAATACCGAAACCTTCATCGACAACAATCTGCAATTGGTCTTCAACCGATTGCAAGAGTATTACGCTGAGGCGTAAACTCATCGCTCTTTCCCAACAAAACCCCATTTCAAACTGCCGGTAAATACTCCGGCAATATCAAGGACACGCAAATGAACATGCTCGCAACTCTGACCTCCGATTCCGACATCGCCGACGAACGCGACAGCCTGGGCGGCTCACGCCTGCTGGAATCCGGCCTGTATGGCTTGAAGGTGGTCTGGGCCTATTTGCAAAAGGCCGACAGCGGTGCTCTGGCCCTAGTGGTCAACCTCAAGAGTGCTGACGGCAAGCAAGAGCTTCGCCAATCCTTCTGGATGACCGGTGGCACTGCCAAAGGCTGCAAGAACTACTACGAAAAGGACGGCCAGAAGAACTACCTGCCTGGCTTCATCATGGCCAACGCCCTGTGTCTGCTGACCGTGGGCAAAGAAATTTCGCAACTGGCCACCGAGACCAAGGTGATCCCTGTTTACAACAAGGAAGCTAAGGCCGAAGTCCCAACCAAGGTCGAGATGCTGACTGACCTGCTGGGCCAAGAGATCTTGGCCGGTGTGATCAAGCAGACCGTGGACAAGACCAAGAAGAACGAAGCCACCGGTGCCTACGAGCCTACCGGCGAGACCCGCGAAGAAAACGAGGTCGACAAGTTCTTCCGTGCCAAGGATCGCATGACCACTGCTGAGATCCGTGCACAGGCCGCCGAGCCCGCCTTCGCAGCTGCCTGGGAAGACAAGTGGAAGGGCAAGACCCGCGACAAGACCAGCAAGGTCTCTGGCACGCAAGCCGGTGTCGCAGGCCTGCCTGGTGCCAAGGCAGCGGGCATCTCCAAAGCTGCTGGCACTGCCAAGCCCGCCACTAGCCTCTTCGGTTGATCCGCATCCCAATGGAAGCCAGGAAAGGCACCCTGGCTCCACTTTCTCCACCCAACCCATAGGCAGATATGTCCCAAGACACCCAACACCCTGAAGGCGCCACGCAAACTGTGATGGTCGAGAGCCTGGACGACTTCGTTCGATTCCTGGCAGCTTGGCACGACAAGCAAGTGGCCACGCTCCAACACATGATGAGCATCCCTGAAGGCTCTGAAGCTCAGGCTCCCGGTGGTGAGCCGATCCTGCTGGCCGGTGACACCCACAAGGGCTTCGTGCTGGGCCTGCAAACCGCACTGGATTTTCTGGGCGAGTTGCCGTTCACCCCCGAGTTTGAACAAAACCCTGAGGTCCAAGCAGCCCAAGACCAGCTTCCTCTGGAAGAAGTCCCGGCTCCGGCCCAACAGCACTGAGGTATCCGCATGGGCAGGCAAATTCTTGTCGCAGGAATGGACCCCAGCCTTCGTAACTGGGGCCTTGCAACTGCCACCTACGACCTGGACACCAGAAAGTTCTCTGATGTTCAGATCAGTGTCTGCCAGCCTATCTTGCCCACGGGCAAGCAGGTGCGTCAAAACAGTGAAGACATCGAGGCTGCTGCCCAGCTCACCTCGGCAGCTGTCGAAGTTGCCAAGTCCGTTCGCATGACCTTTGTGGAAGTGCCTGTAGGCAGCCAGAACGCAAGAGCCATGGCCAGCTATGGCATCTGTGTGGGCATCCTGGGTGCACTCAAAGTGGCCAAGCTGCCTTACCAGCAGCTAAATCCTTCTGAAGTAAAGGTGGCCGCTACCGGCAAAACCACCGCAACCAAGAAGCACATGATCGCCTGGGCCACTTCCATGCACCCAGAGGCCAACTGGCCCACCTACAAAAAGAACGGCAAAACCCATATCACCGAAAGCGATGCAGAGCACATGGCTGACGCCGTGGCTGCAATGTACGCAGGTGTTTCCTCTGACCAGTTCACCCAACTGGTTGCCCTCCTCTGAAAGAGAACCCATGAAAATCACCCTGACCCAAACCGACATCGTCGCTGCCATCAAGCTGCACCTGCAAAGCCAGGGCATCAGCACCGCTGGCAAGAACACCTCTGTGGCTTTCACGGCCACCCGCAAAGCCGAAGGCCTGATCGCTGAGATCACGATCGAAGACGCCGACGCTCCGGCCCAGGTGTCGATCGCTGCTGCTGCGATCAACAAGGCCAAGGTCGCTGCCGAAAACCCGGCCATCCCTGATCTGCCGGTGGCCGAACCCGACAGCAAGCAAGAAGGCGTGAAAGTTGCTGAGGCTGCAGCAATCGCTGAGCCCGCGACCCCGGCTGAACCTGAAGTGGTCACTGAAGCTGAGCCCACTGCCACCGAAGCCGCAAAGGTGTCCGACACGCCTGCCGCTGCTCCGAAGAGCCTGTTCAGCTGATTGGCTGAACAGTGCTCTCAGCCTGCTTGAAAATCCTCTTTAGCTTCGTGGCCATTTGCTTGGCCATCGGAGCCATAGGGGTTGTCCTGCTCATCGGCTGGTACTTCTGGATTGGGGTGCTCCTGCTTGCAGGTGGTGCCCTGGCCACATTCCTGGTGCTGAGTTTGCTCGGCAGTCTTGCCAAGACCATCTTACCCAGGAAGAAAACCAGATGATCGAACAAAGGGCCTGGATTACACCAGGCCCTTTTTTGGATCATTTCATCAGTGACAACGCGCTTTGAAGCGTCATCGCTTCGGCCACATTGCCAACAAAACCCAGTGCTTCAAAGCTGAACGGGTTGTTGCCAAACCTACCAACGATTGAGCTATCAGTCGGCATCGGCAAGTTGCCCAAGTACTGGTTCATAGACAAAGTGCCCAGAACACGAAGCGGGCTGTCCTTGAGATTGCCAGCCAGAACACGTTGGATGCTCAGGAAGTACTTGATAAAGGGGAGGAACCCCATGTCATCCAGGTACTGAACATCTTTAGGCATCGGCAGATCGTAGTTGACAAAGGTTTCAGATGCCTCAAATTGGGCATCAGCTTCGCTCAACGGATCTTTGCTACGCTCAGTCAAGTGCTTAAACAGCGCATAACGAGCCAAGAAGTCTGAGTACTGGGTAGCTTTGCTCAGAATCTGGTACAGCGTGGTGTCGTGAGCCATGTAAACAAATCTACCAGCCTCAACCACATGGCGGTTGAGTTTGCTCGTCTTCTCCGTCGCCCAGTTCGTCAAACCACTCTTGTACGAATACGGGTCATCGTCCATGTTCACATCTTCTACGATAGACGGCATCAGTCCCGCATCAATCAGCTTCTTGACTGGGTTGCGTGCCATAGCGTCTTGTCGACGTGCCATTTCGGAGCGGACCTCATCCATGCTGGTCGATCCATAGCCAGTGTCCACCAGGGCTTGTAGTTGAGCCAGAGCACGGCGATCTCGCTCGTAGTCCAAGATACCTTCCAGGGCCTCATGCTGCCACTTTAGGCCCTTCCACAGAGGCACTCCCTTCATGGCAAGCATGCCCATGTTGGAGAGCTGATTGCCCAGCAGCACTGTGCCGGTCTTCACCACGATGAAGTCTTTGCCTTCCTTGATGACCTCTTGCCAGACTTCTTCGAAGCGACGCACAGCCACCTGGCCACGCTTGGCGTAGTTATCTGCATCTTGCTGGTTCATGCCCTTAACCATGCGTGCGTACATACGAAGCGTGTAACGCGCAGTGGTCACCACAGCCCGATCGAACAGGTCAGGCTTGGTCTTGTCAAAGGCATCGGCCAAGCTGCGCTTGCGGTAGCCAAAGACCACGTCCACCATGTTCTTAGGCACCCACATCCCACCGGTGCCAAAGGTGGCCACCACAGCCTTCTTGGTGGCCTGGGGCAACAGATCCCAAATCTCACGCATACGGGGATCACTACTGGTGTTGTGAACCAGGGCGAAGCCTTCGATGTTGTTACCAAACTCCTTGCGGTAGTGGGAGTACAGGGCTTCGATCACTTTGCGGTTTTGCTCGGTACTGGCCACCTTGTCATAGGTGCTGCCAGCCGTCTGGCCCAAGATTGCCTCAAAGCTGTTGTCGCGTTGCAGCACACTGTCTTTGGTGCTGTCCGCCATGACGTAGCGGTAGTCCACGATCTGACCGGTGGGGTTGATCACTGGCAACATGAAGTTCTGCTGACGACGAGCAGCCTCGGGGCTGAACACCTGATTTGGCGAGAAGTACTTGGCCACCTCCCGCGAAGCCGCAGATTGGATCCCGTTGAAGTCACGGGCGTTCTGCTGGCCTTGCTGGTGGTGGCGGCTGTAAAACTGGTTGAACTTGTCGGTACCCTTGGCTCCCATGTTCGTGAACGAAATCATGCCCGTCAAGCGACGCACCATGCCACCGCCCCGCAGGACGTAGAGCTTGGCTGCACGACGATCCGTGTCGGCACTGTCCAGGCTCACATCCGAGTGGAAGGTGTAGCCACGGCTGATCAGGTCATCTTCTTCCTGCTTCGATCGAGCTACTTCAGTGGTGACGTGCGGGTTGAGGATCTCCTTGGTGAAGCCGTGGATCATCAAGGCCTCGCTACCTTCAAACAGCTTGGCACGGGCTTCTTCTTCCAGGTGCTTTTGCATCCGCAGAGCCATCTCAATACCATTGCCGTCCTTGCGGGCGTTCTGTTGCAGCATCAGATCCGAGGCTGCTTTCACCATGTCGTCTTTGGCATGCGCCACCGCGTACAAAGCCACCAGACGTTCGATGATTGGTGCTGCCGCATCTGCGAAGCCAGGAACAGCATGCCCCGTCCCAAACAGCTTGGAGATGTTGCCAGCGTTGAGCATCTGGTGATGCAAGGCCACTTTGCCAGTGGCTCGGAAGTAGCCCAGGCCTTGGGCCTGCACAGCGTAGTAGTTGGCCACGTCACCGTATTGAGCGAGCTTGGCCAACTCTTGCTGGATCAGCTTGCCACGTTGGTTGGCGTCACCGACCACCTTTTGCAACTCAGCCAGACTCAGGCTGTCGAGGAAAGTGTGCATACCAGAGCGGAGCAGC